>Ga0180434_10001313_pt1 | contig 35769 bp, 30 predicted proteins | sample SS_ome_7_FD_132453 | JGI IMG/M metagenome (GOLD analysis project Ga0180434, IMG submission 132453) | Hypersaline lake sediment archaeal communities from the Salton Sea, California, USA - SS_1_D_2 metaG | ecosystem: Environmental > Aquatic > Non-marine Saline and Alkaline > Hypersaline >... | reverse complement strand
TCGGCGAGGAGTTCCTGATGTCGAGTCTGTTCACTGCCGGCGAGACTCAGCTCGCGAAGCTCGGGCTTGCCGCGCTCGATGGCGATGACCTGGATGTCGTGGTCGGCGGGCTGGGATTGGGCTACACGGCGGCAGCGGTCCTGGAGGATGCGTCCGTGCGGTCGCTCGTTGTCATCGAGGTGTTGGAACCCGTCATCGACTGGCATCACCGCGGCCTCGTGCCGCTCGAGCGAGCGGTGGTTTCCGATCCCCGATGCACCCTGGTCCATGCCGACTTCTTCGAACTCGCCTCTTCAACCGTCGGCGGATTCGATCCAGTCGATCCGAGGCGACCGGTTCACGCGGTGCTCCTGGACATCGACCATTCGCCCAGCCACTGGCTCGCCCCGGAGCACAGCGCCTTCTACTCGAACCGCGGACTTCGGGGACTGGCGGACAAGATCCATTCCGGCGGCATCTTCGGCCTATGGTCCAACGACCCGCCGGAAGCGGAGTTCACACGCCGACTCGATGCGGCGTTCCACTCCTCCGAGGCGCATGTCGTGGCGTTTCCGAATCCGTACACCGGTGGCGAGTCGACCTGCACCATCTACCTGGCTCGGAAGAGAGGGTAGAGGCAAACGGCGCGGAGGGATTCGATGGTCATCGCGGTTCCCGGCGGGTGCGCTGGGAGTCCCGTGTGAGTTCCGGGGACGTAGTACGCAACTCCCTTGGCCGGGTCGGGGCGACTTGTTCAATGCAACAAAGACAGGATCCTCAAGGACTACACCGATGCCGACCTGCGCTGTCCCGAGCGCGCGCAGGCGCTCGCCTGGGAGACGATGATCCGCGGCCGAATCGCGTTGCGTCGTGGATGTCCCCCAGGTACGCTATCCCCGCAAGGACGCTCGGAATGGGCCCATGGAGAAGACCCATGGCCCTTTTTCTGCAGTTCCTATCGGCTGACTGAAAGGGGAGGAGCGCCATGAAAACGGACATACTGATCGTGGGCGGCAGTGCAGCCGGACTGGCGGGGGCGATCTCGTCGAGACGGTTCTATCCGGACAGGAGGGTTACCATCGTCCGGCGGGAGGAGAAGGTGCTCGTTCCCTGCGGGATACCGTACATCTTCGGCACTCTGGATTCGGTGGAGAAGAACGTGATCCCCGACTCGGTAGCGGTGAAGAACGGGATCGATATCGTGGTGGACGACGTTACGTCCATAGACAGGGAGGAACGCAAGGCGGCCACGGCCGCGGGTGAGACGATCGAATACGAGAAGATGATCCTTGCGACCGGGTCCAATCCGTTCGTGCCCCCGCTTCCAGGGGTGGACCTGGACAACGTCTACACCGCGCGGAAGGACGCCGGGTACCTGGAGAACCTGCGGCTGGCGCTCAGGGAGGCGCGGAACGTCGTCATCATCGGCGGCGGATTCATCGGCCTGGAGTTTGCCGACGAGCTCTCCAAACTCGAGAACCTGAACAGCATTTCCGTGATAGAGATGCTTCCCCACTGCCTCCTTGTGGCCTGCGACAGCGAGATCTGCGTGAAGGTCGAGGAGGAATTGGAGGAAAAGGGGGTAACCATCCTGGCGTCCAGGAGAGCCAAGGCACTCGCGGGAACGAAGAGCGTCGAAGCGGTCGAGCTTGATGACGGAGAGAAGCTAGAAGCGGACCTCGTGATTCTCGGGATCGGCGTGACCCCGCAGGTGGATCTCGCTCGCGAGGCCGGGCTGGAGGCGGATGAGAAGACTGGCATAAACGTCGACGACTACATGAGGACGAGCGATCCGAACATCTTCGCGGCGGGTGACTGCACGAGCAAGAAATGCTTCCTGACGGGCAAGACCTCGATGATTCGCCTGGCCTCGGTCGCGACGATGGAGGCGAGGGTAGCGGCCGCTAACCTGTTCTCGCGCCGGCGGCGCGCGCCCTGCCCGATCGGGGTGTTCGGAACGGTCATCGGCAACCTGGCCGTGGGATCGGCGGGGTTCACCGAGATGTCCGCAAAGCAGGAAGGCATCGACGTAATCGTCGGCGAGGCCTCCTCCGCGGACAAACACCCGGGCTCTCTGCCGGGGGCCGAGATGTTGACGGTGAAACTCATCTTTATGAAGGACGACAGGAAGCTCATCGGCGGCCAAGTGTACGGCAGCGACAAGGCGGGCTATGTCGCCAACTGCATAGGGTCTCTGGTGCAGCGGGAGATGCGCGCGGACGAGATCGCGATCTTCCAGATGGGGACGCACCCCAAGCTTACGCCTTCGCCGATTGCGCACCAGATAGAGAACGCCGCGGAGATCGCCCTGGCCAAGAGCTGAATGCTTCAAGCGGTGAATTCGAGTTGCGCCTGGGAAGAAGGGCACGGACGATCAGGGTCTATTGCGCGACCTGCGGTTGCCAGCTCTACAAGTACGCAAAGGCCGGGCCGACTCGTGAAGTGCTACAAGGCTCGGATCGTCAAGGACTACACCCATGGTGACCCGCGCTGTCCCGAGTGCGGGCAGGCGTTCGCCCGGGAGGCGATGATCCGTGGCCGGCCGGCGTACAAGATCATCCAGGGGAAGGTGATCGTGAGGGACTGACGATTCCGGGGCAGAGCGCGCTCTGGTCACCGACCGGTCGCTTGTCTGCCCGCCCTCGGGACCTACTCGGATTCCTCGTGATGCGTGAGGTGAAGCGTCTCGGGCATCGTGATCAGAAGCGGCATGCGAATGCACAGCTCGATCCCGATGACCGTGAGGAAGACGTAGGCCGGTCCGAGGTGATCCCAGATCAGTCCTGCGAGAGTCGCCGCCGCGGCACCGAGGAGCATCCGAAACATCCGCGAGATCCCGAGCCAGCGACCCATGTGCGCCTTCGGAACGAGCTCATAAGCCATCGCCCCCGCGGTGACCGCGGAGATGGTGGTGAAGCCGAGCAGCACGCCGGATAGGACGAGAACCCCCGAATTGGGAGCGAGGATGAGGGCGACGCCGGACAGCCAGGAGAGCGGAATGGTGACGTAGAGGACGCGCTTTCGGCCGATGCGATCCGCAAGCCGCCCGATGGGGATTCCGAGAACGAGCGGGGTCAGCGCGAACGCGGTGATCATCATCCCCAGGATCAGCTCGTCCGCTCCTTTGATGTCGTGGGCGAACGGCTGGGCGAACGGGATGACCATCCCCATCGGGAGGAAGCCGATCGCGTCGATCACCAGCCATCGGCCGAGCTTCTCATCGCTGCGAAGGACGGTCGAGAGATCCCGCAAGATGTGACCGGATCGACCGGTCGCTTCCGTCCAGCGGCAGTTAGGGATGAACAGGTAGACCATCAGGAAGGTGCCGAGGGTCCCGGACAGAGATAGGTAGAAAAGCGGGCGGATCCCGGCGACGTTCACGCCGCCGAAGCGAGCAACGAGCGCCGCGCCGAGCAGCGGGGCCAGCATGCCCAGCGCACCGGCCGCCAGCGTCTCGCACAGGCTCATGGCGGTGGCGCGATCCTCGCTCCGGATGGAGTTCCCGCAGATCGTCGAGCAGGTCTGCCCGCTCATGCCCTTTCCCAGCCAGTAGGCGACCATCGCCAAGACGGCGATCGACCACGTCCCCGCGATGGCGTAAGTGAGGTACGCGAGGGCCAGGAACGCGATGCCGACGAGGTAGATCTGCCGGACGCCGCGCCGATCGATGATCCATCCGATGAACGGCGCGATGAGACCGGCGGCCGCCATCCCGGCGCTGTTGACGTAGCCGAGCTGCGTGGCGGAAGCGCCGAGCCCCATGGTGTAGACGGACAGGTACGGGGAGACGAGGCTGTAGAGGAACATCGCGAGCGAGGACCGAAGCGCCGTGATGATCCAGGTCCGCGGTTGACGGCGGACGAAGGCTCCGCCGGATCGGATGCCGATCACAAATCGCTGTGCCAGGTTGCGCTGAGTCGTGTCGAGATCGCTTCCTCTTCCGCTGTGCGAGCAGCCATCCAGGGTATCCGGCGAGAGGCGCTCGGTCCACGTAAGTGCACTGACCCCGCTTGGCGATGATGAAGAAGGATCCTGAGTGGCAAGGGTTCCGGGAACATAGCACGCGGGTCCCTTGGCGGGATGCTGCCGAGCGGCTAGAGTCGATTGGGGTGCACTTGGGAAGGAACGCACGGACGATCAGAGTCTATTGCGCCAACTGCGGTTGCCTGCTCTATAAGTACCAGAAGGCCGAACCGGGCCGGCTTGTCAGATGCTTTCAGGATCGGATCGTCGAAGACCGCACCCGTGGTGACCTGCGCTGTCCGAGCCGCGGGCAAGAGTTCGCCCGGGAGACGATGGCCTACGGCCGACCGGCGAACAAGATCATCCAAGGGAAGGTGACCGGGAAGGGCTGATGGAGGCCCCGGGAATGCACGCCCCGTGTCGCTGTGGCGCCGAGGCATCTGGTCCTGTTTAGGGCTACAACCAGACGGCGGCTACGGCTTGTTCCTTGCGATTCCGACAGCTACAGGATGTACCGGCTGAGGAGCATCGCGGTGGCCAGGACGGTGAAGGTGACGCCGGCGACGCGGGCGAGCTGCCGCTCGTGGATGCGGTTGGCGATCGCCGACGCGGTAAACGCACCGACGATGCCTCCCGCAGCGGTCAGGCCGGCGATGGCCCAGGGCAGCGTGCCGTGAATCGCATGGCCAGCGCCCCCGAAGGCCGCCGTGAACGCCATCACGAGCACGGACGTGCCGATCGCTTCGTGTGGCGAAAAACCCATCGCATACACGAGAAGGAAGAGGATGCTGATTCCTCCTCCGGCACCGGATACGCCGCAAAAGAGGCCGATTCCGAGTCCACCGACGAGGCCGGCGGCCACGTGGATCGTGTTTGTGGAGAGCGGGAGCCTCATCAGAAGACGCGGCTTGCCCGATTCGTGCGGGAGGAGGCTCTGCGGTCGCGCGGCGAGACGGAGCCCCGTTGTGAGGATGACGAGGGCCGTGATCGCCCCAAGGTGGGCGTCCGGCAGATGCGTCGAGAGCCAACTGCCGAGGAGCGCCCCCGTCGCTGCTGCGGCGGCGATGATCAGCGCGGGGCGGATCCGCAGGCGCCCGTGTTTGTGATAGACCCACGCCGCGACGAGGGACGCCACGACGTCGGTCAGCAGGCTGACCCCGATGGCCTGGTAGGCGGAAAGGAAGGCGAAGGTCACGAGTACCGGAACGGCGAACGTGACGGCGCTCGCTCCGATCAAACCCGTGACGGCGCCGGCTCCGCAACCGGCAATCAGTGCGGTGACGACCGTTGATATCGGCAAAGGCCCTCTCACCCAACCCAGGATTCCGCGAGTATCGTATCCGATCTCCGTGTGCTACGGGAACTCCCGGGTTTTGGGGGTGCACCACTACGACGCGCTGGGGATGGCCCGTGTTCGAGTAGCCGCGCTTCGGGTCGTCGTCAAAAGGCACGGGAATCGGCGTTGCGTGCGTCGTCTCCAGGAGCGGTGTGCCGGCTCCTCTTGAGCCAGCGGTGGACACTGCGTGCGATTGCGGGGAAACTACGCCGACACAACAGGACGTCGTGCGATGACACGCGGCCGATCGATTCGCCTTCGTGGGATCGCCGGAGACCGAGACGCAACGCAGGAGGTTGCATCGCATGGCCCTCACCGCCACGCAGGAAGACGTCAGACACCTCGTCGAGACCTTGAACTTCGCCGAGAAGGTCCATCGATCGTTGTGCCTCATCGAGCAGGCATACGACGAGTACGGCGATCGGATTGTGGTCGCCAATAGCCTCGGGAAGGATTCGTGCGCGGTGTGGCACCTGGCAAGTCGCGTGAGCGAGCGGATCAGAGGCTTCATCGTCACCACACGATTCAAGCCGCAGGGCACCAAACAGTTCATGAGAGAGGAACTCGAGCGACACCCCGGGAGGCTGAAGGTGTTCGAGAGCTTGGCGGAGATTCCGGATGAGCTCTACAAGACGGATCCCGATCGCTGTTGCGAGGTCCTCAAGGTGGAGCCGACGCGGCGCGCCCTCGAGGAGATGGACGTGGCGTGCTGGATCACCGGTCTGCGGTGCACCGAGGGGCGAACGCGTACCGACTATCAGGAGATCGAGGAGCGCGACGAAGGTTTGATCAAGCTCAACCCGATCCTCCTCTGGTACGAGCGCGAGGTGTGGCAGTACTTGGCGCTGAACCGAGTTCCCGTCAATTCGTTGTACGGCGCAGGATACCGGTCGCTCGGTTGCGAGCCTTGCTCCCGCATCGCCACGGGCCCGGACGAGCGTGCCGGACGGTGGATCGGCACGAGCAAGTGCGGCGGCGAGTGCGGAATCCACACGCGGAGCCTCAAGTCCGACGGGGAGTAACGCAGTCGGGTCGCCGGACGTGGCTGCGGGGGTTCGAGGGACACATTCCGCGTCTCCTTGCCGGGATGTCTGTCAAGCTTCGCAACCCAGCTGTTGCCCCCCGGAGTCCCCATCGAAACCCATGCCATGGTGCAGCCATGTTCATCCTCTTGATGGGCGTCACGGCGTCGGGCAAGACGACCGTGGGACGTCTCATAAACGGGGCAGCGGGCCGCGAGATAGCGCCCGCTCTCACGAGTTCGACCGTCCGACTCTCAGGCCCAGCTCGACGAATTCCGATCGTCTTGTCCCTCCCTCGCGCTCGCCGAGATAGCACGACACGAGCATCCGGCGCTCGGCGATGTCGTAGATGCTGGTCCAGATCGTGCGGTCGGGTCGGTCGTTCCCGGCCTGTCTCGGCCCGGCGAGTACGTCAAACGACGCGTCCGCGGCGATCGCCGCGAGATCGTCCGTGTCGAGTCGCGTGGCGGAAGAAGCGACTCGATCGTTGACGAGGCGATGCCTCGTGTACACGAACCCTTTCTCAGGTCCGTCCACCCGAGGCAATTCCGCGTCGTTCGGGAAGCGGTCGAGGCCGAAATTGGTCACGACGAGCGGGTTGCTGTCGCGCTCCGTGAAGCGGACACGGTTCCCGGAAGGCGACTTCTCGCAGACGAACGCACGTCCCCTCGCATCGGCGACCAGGTACAGGGAAGGCGTGTACCCGTAGTACCACCGCAGCGACAAGAGGGCGTCCTTCGCTTCCTCGACGTCGGCGCACATGTCGAGGAGGTAGCGAACGACCTGGAGCTCGTTCAATCCGGCCTCGGGTTGGTCGACCGGCTCGACCTTGTAGGCGGGATCGAGCCGGTGATCTGCATGGGCGTTGCAGACGACGACAAGCCCCTTCTCGTTGATCCCGTCCATCGCCCCGAGCAGATCGAACACGACGATCCCGAGCGATGCATAGCCTTCGTCCGGGGAGATCCCGAGCGCGACGAGGCGGGAGCTGGGTCGAAACGGGGCCTGAGGCGACAGGTCGACCCCGAAGTCCATGTTCCGAAGCACGTGGTGGTGCCCCGCTGCCGTGCCGACTCCCGGGATGAACGCCGCGGTGCAGCCGGGGAACCCGACGTCGAACCACAACGAGGAAACGTCGTGCGAGGGTTTGTCCGTGGGAAGCGCAAAGGCCTCGACGACCCCCAGCATCCGCTCGTAGTGCGGCGGGTAGAACCGTTCGAAGAACCGATGTTGCGAGGCGATCCGTTCGGGATCCGAGGCAGGCGCGGGAGCCGTCTTCAGTTGTTTTCGACCCCACGTCGCAAGGGATCGCCCGATCTGACGGTTCGGTCCTTCGAGATGCCACGCCCACAGCGTGACATACTCCCCTCGGCCACCGATACGAACGGTGGGTTCGGTCTGCATGCTTGACCTCCTCTGCGCCATTCAAAACAGCGTTACGCTACGCAACTGAATCCTGCGGCCACGTTAGCACGTTTGGAACGGTAGTATACGGCAAATCGTCCCCATATCGTCACAATGTGATGTTATGCCGCCAGCGTTCAGGAGCGGTTCCCCTCTTCTTACCTCCGGGCATCGACGAAGTACGGGATGGCGACGGCGCCGAGCGCGTGCTGCCGCTGGTGGCCCGAGTGCTTTTGACTCGTCAGCTCCTCCGGCAATACGCTGTCAGGAGCGGGACGCCAAACTGAATCACCAAGTCGGGAAGGAGGGAAGCATGATGAGAACGAAACATCGGGCAGGATTACGGGCTGCGATCATCGTCGTCGCGGTCGGATGCCTCGTTGGATTGCACTCTGCGTTGGCCGCGGCCGCGGCTGCGGGAAGCTATCAGGCATCCGATGCCGGGGAGCCTCTCATCGCTGCCTACGGAGACGGCATCGGGACTCAGCTGCTCGACGGGTCAGTCGGCGCGGAATGGAGCGATTCGGCGGTGTACGTCGTCCGGATGGGCGACTACGAGGCCGAGCTGCGGCTCAAACACGACGGGGTTTGGTTCTATGTCGCCATGACCATCCGCTCGGGCGAGTTCTTCGCTGCCGGCTTCGAAGCCTACGTCGTGTTCGACAACGAAGACGGCCAAGAGTACTCGCGCGGCGACGACATGATGTCCGTCTCCGCTGCTCAGGGGCAGCTGCTCGACGCCGACTACTACTACCGGAACACGTTTGACTTCGTGCTCGACGTGCAGTCCGCGGGGGCCAGCCACGCGGTCGGAGCCGGTGCGTACGACAGCGCGAGCCGCTGCTACGTGTTCGAGTTCCGTCGGGAGATCGCGTCGGGCGACGACCGAGACGTTCCCATGGATCTCGCGGGAGCGTCCGCGACGACCTACGGCTGGGCGAGCTACTAGCCGGCCAGGAGGTGAATGGCAATGAAGCGCTTGAAAGTCGTGGGGATCTTCGTGGCTGCTTCGTCCGCGGTACTCGTTTGCTGTGCGGCGGTCGTCCTGGTTCCGAACGAGGGACTCTACCCGCGGCCGACGGAACTCGCGCCGCCCCAGTCGCTGCCGTCGGGGCCGTGGTGGGAGGAAGCGTTGAAGCTGCTGGACGGGCCGATCAAGACTCTGACGCAGGGCGCCAGGAACGACACAACGTTTGGCATACGTTTAAGCAGCTACTTCACGAGTTGCGGAGGAAAGGCGGCGCGCATCAAGCAGTACAAGGAGACGATCGAGGATCTCGTCGAACGCGCGATCACCTCCCTTCTGCAGCAAATGAACTACTACCTCGATGAGATCATAGCAGTGTCCGAAGGGCCACACGAGCGCAGCGACGCCGAAGAGACGCAAGTACGTCTCAAGGAGCTGCTGGATCGGGTTGACTCTCTGCAACAGGAATTGAAGGCCAACCTCACGCCACCGGCCGGACGCACCTGAGGCGCGTTGTCTTCAGAGGCGATACGAGGGGTGGTGGTGGAATCGTCGGCTGGCATCTGCTACCATTAGGAATACTCTACAATATAGTGTGCCGGCATTCGGTAGACTTGGAGTCGAAAGACCGATCGGGGCGCACAAAGGGAGAGAGCAACGATGGGAATCGCACGACGTCTGGTGATGGGAACGGCCCTGCTTGCGGTGGTCGCACTGCTCGCGGTCCCCGTCCTCGGAAAGGTGATCGACAACAGCGAGCCGGCGGGGCTCAGCGTGGCCCCGGGGCTCGTGGACAGCGCCGAGTTCACGGTCAATGTCATCGAGGCGGGGAAGTCCGGGAACACGATCCTGGTCGATCCGATCCACATTTGCGGCTCCGGGCGCGGCGGCTGACGGGATGCGTCAGTCGGCGGCGTCACCGGGGGGTGGAGGGGGCGGGGTTGTATTGAGTCGGAGGAGCTGGACGCCCGAGCGCCGAGGCGGCGCGGCGTACACCCCCATTCACATCGTCGGATCCGGAGGCTAGTAGGCGGCGGCCCCAGGGGCGCGTCCTAGCGGATGCCTACCATCGCCGAGCAGAGATTCCCTGGAGGGCGGCTACCGAAGCTGGAAGAGGAGAAACGCAGCACGCGGAAGTTCCTGTTCGGACCCAGCGAAGCCATCGAGTACGTGACTCGTGGATCGTACGAGGCACTGCTTCTCGCCAGGACGGGGAGCCTCGACGTCATCCGAGAGGCGATTCCGGCGCGGGTGACGTTCTACATCGACTCGGGCTCCGATTGGCCCGGGTTCGAGTTCATCTACCTGCTCGAAGGCACGCTCCAGTACGACGGCGAGGATGAGCCCGTCGTGCTTGAGCCCGGCTGCTTCATCGCGCGACACCTGTCGCAGGAACGGGCCTACTTCCAGACGGTGGGACCGGTCGTGCTGCTCCACATCTGCAGCCCTCCTGCCTTCCATGTCATGCGGAGCGAGACGGAGGAGTTCTACGAGATCGCTCGCCGTCTCGACGCTGACGAGTACGTCTCGGGGCACTGCAAGCGGCTGGAGAACCTGGCGGTGCGCGTCGGAGAGAAGCTGCAGCTCTCCGGGGAACAGATGGGTGACCTGAGCTACGCGGCGTTCTTCCACGACATCGGGAAGGCCAAGGTGGCGAAGGAGATCCTTCAGAAGCCGGGCAAGCTTACCGTGGAGGAGTGGGACGTGATGAAGCGTCACGCCGCCTGGGGCCGCGAGCTGCTCGAGGAGAGGGACTTCCTTCGGGCCGCAGGTCGGATCGTCGAGGAGAGCCACGAGCGGGTGGACGGCGGTGGGTACCCGAAGGGCCTGAAGGGCGACGAGATCAGCCTGGAGGCGCGGATCGTCTCCGTCGTGGACGCCTACGACGCGATGACGACGGACCGCACGTACCGCACGGCGATACCCCACGAGGAGGCGATCGGCGAGCTGCGGGTGTGCACCGGGACACAGTTCGACGGGCGGGTCGTGGAGGCCCTGATCCAGGTGCTCGGAGAGCACGGACCGGCGATCGAGGAACGGGAGCAAGCGTGGCTCGGCCAGGAGCTCACCCAGTCGAAGCAGCGGGAGGCGTTCCTGCAGATCGGTGAGGCGGTCCTGGCCGGCTCGGAGATCGAGGACATCCTGGACGATGTGGTCACCGGCATCACGCGCTACACGCCGTTCAGACGAGCGGTCATCGCCCTCTACGACGCTCCGGTTGATCCCGCATCGTCGGAGGAGGTGACCGTCGCGCAGGTCGCTGAGGCCGGCGAGGGGGCCGTGGGGGAGAGCCGCGATCTCCGGCAGGCGTATTCGATTCCCCCGGACGAGCGGGGGCGCATGCTCGGGGACGAGTTCCGCGTCGGACGCTCGTACCACGTCCCCGCGCCCGAAGGCCCCCGTGAGGATGGGGCGGCCGGCCTCGCGAGCGAGCCTCGTCTGCTGGGGGAGCGGCTCTGGAATGGGGGGGATCGTCTGTGCATCCCGTTGTGGGTGAGGGAGCGGCGCATGATCGGGCTCATCGGCGTCGATGAACCGAGTCACCCGATCTCGATCACGGCCCAGATGCTCGAGCCGATGGAGATGTTTGCCAACTTGGCCGCGATCGCCGTGCTCGAGGCGAGGAAGAAGCGCGAGTTGACGGAGATGGCCACGAGGGACCCGCTGACCGGCGCGTACAACCGCCATTTCCTCGGAGAGATAATTGAGAAGGAACGAGCGCGTGTTCAGCGCTACGGATCGAAGATCTCGCTGATCATGGCCGACTTCGTGGACTTTCACAAAGTCAACGTCGAATTCGGTCACCTGGAAGGCGACCGCGTGCTGAGGGAGGCCGCGAGCGTGCTCTTGGACGCCGTCCGAGAGGTCGATGTACTTATCCGCTATGGCGGCGACGAGTTCCTCCTCGTCATGCCGGAGACGGGAGAGGAAGAGGCGCAGCGCGCCAGCGAGCGGATCAGGGAGTGCATCCGAGGGCATGACTTCGGGCTTCCAAGCGCAATGGACGTCCGGGTCGGCTCCTCCACGTGGGGAAAGGGAGATCCGCGGGAGTTCTCCGAAGTGCTCGAAGAGGCCGACAGATGGATGTACCGGCGCGGCCGTGAGGATAACGAAACCGCGCACACTGGCAAGCACGGAGACGCGCGGCGGCCGTAGCCTCTCCCATCATCCCGTCCGAGTTGGAACCGATTCAGACCTCGATTGTCTCCCCCAGCTTCGCGACGTGCGCGTCGAGCGATAGGTCCTGACGGATCCGCTCGGCGAAGGCGTCGAGCACGTCGTCCTCGCCGTGAACGAGGATGAGCCGTTTCGGAGACGCCCGGCGGATCCAATCGAGGAGGATCGGCTGGTCGGCGTGGGAGGAGAAGCCGTTCGTCGTCCAGACGTGGGCAGCGACGGCGATCTCCTCACCGAAGATGCGGACCCTCTCGGCGCCGTCGACGATCCGGCGTCCGAGGGTGCCGACGGCCTGGTAGCCGACGAACAGGACGCCGGACCGCTCGTGCCAGAGGTTGTGACGGAGATGGTGGAGGATGCGACCACCGGTGCACATCCCGCTGCCGGCGATGATGACGTTCCCGCGCGACTTCTTGTTGATCTCCTTGGACTCGTCGGTCGTCTGGCTGAACCGCAGCGGCGTGAAGTCGAACGGGTTCGGTGACGACGAGAACAGCTCCTGTCCCTCGGCATCGAAGTCGTCGGGGTGACGTGCGAAGACGCGGGTCGTCGAGATCGCCAGCGGGCTGTCGAGGAAGATCCGACACCGAGGGAGCTCACCGGCCGTCCACAGCAGGTACAGCTCGTACAGAACCTCCTGCGCCCGTTCGAGTGCGAACGTCGGGATCAACAGGTTTCCGTTGTCCGGAATGACGGTCTCGATCGCTTCCCGGAACTCGGCGACGGTCTCCTCCATCGAGCGGTGGATCCGATCCCCGTACGTCGATTCGATCAGCAGGACGTCGGCGCGCGGCGGCGGGCTCGGGTCACGAACGATTGGCTGGTGCCGGTTCCCGAGGTCGCCGCTGAACAGGAGGTTTCCGTTCGATGTCCGAAGCTCGATCGCCGCCGAGCCGAGGATGTGACCGGCGTCGCGGAAGACGCACGAAACGCGGTCGCTCAGTCGGACCGGCTCACCGTAGCCAGCGATGGGACGGAAGAGGTCGACACACCGGAGGACGTCGGCCATGTCGTACAGCGGCGGCTCCGCTGTCTTGCCTCGGCGGCGGGCCTTGCGGGCGCGATACGCCGCTTCTTCGACCTGCAGATGAGCGGAATCGGCGAGCATCAGCTTGGCGATCTCCGCCGTCGGCTCGGTGCACAGGATCTTCCCGGCGAACCCTCGCCCGACGAGCAGGGGGAGCCGCCCTGCGTGATCGAGGTGGGCGTGGGAGAGGAGGACGGCGTCGATCTCCCTCGGGTCGAAGGGGAACGGCTGCCGATTGAGGTCCTCGCGCTGACGCCCTCCCTGGAACAGGCCGCAGTCAAGAAGGAGACGGAATCCGTCGACCTCGACGAGGTGACACGAGCCGGTGACCGTCTCCGCCGCGCCGCAGAACGTGACCTTCATTCGACTCCCCGTTGCTACGTGGGTGTTCTATTCTACGACGGCGTCATGCTCGAGCAACGGGACTGGCATACCGAAGACAACCTCCCTACACTGATCCGATGGACGTAGAGGATGGGGGATGGCCGCCGCGGAAAGCGATCACGGCGGTGGTTGGGACTACGGCGTCAGGAGAGCCCACATGACAGAAGGATATCGGGTTCCCGGATTCCGGGACGGGGTTGTCGTTCACTATCTGTACCGTCTACCCACGCGGCTCAGTGTGAGTGTCTCGTTTCAGCATGAAGCTTCGGGCGAGCACTACATCCGGCGCGGCGAGCCGCGTCGTGAGACCCACGTGCAAGGAGAGTGGATGAAGCGCCTCGATGGCACGGAAGCGTATTTTGGGGAGGACATCCGAAAGGGCATGATCGACCTCGAAAAGCACAGGGAGCTGTTCGAAGAGCACAATCCAGGGTTCCGTATCCTCGGACACGCAGGCGCGGGGAATGTCACGATGAATCCGTACTACCTGGCGTGGGTCCGCGGGCGGTTGGGGTACACGAATCTGGATATTCCGAACCTGGAGAGCGGCTACGCCTTCGACGGACTCGTCGTCTTCGAGGATTGGCACGTCGAGCACCACGACGCCATCCAGTTGGGGTCGGGCCAAGAAGGAGCGCCGACGGATGTTCCGATCCTTCTGGGGGGATCAGACGAGTCCTCTCGCGTCCGATGTGCGATCATCGGTCCTTCGATCGTCCGCGGTGGCAAAGCGGTTAGCGAAGCGGAGCTCGAGAGGCAGGTGTTGAACGGCGAGCACTACGACCTCCGCCATGTCATGCTGTTCCCACACCTGAGGTGGAACGAAAGGAAGGATGCCCAGGTCCCTCAGGATCCTGCGGACGTCATCTCGTTCTGCCCTCTCCTCGAGGCGATGTGGGAACACGAGAAGCTCAGCCCTGCCGCGATTCGGGCGGTCTTCGGCGGATCGCCGATCGAAACCTCCACGGAGCCGTACGATAACCCGAGTTTGGAGTACGTGGGGCGGATCGGCCGCACGATCGGCACGCAGACGGTCGTCGATGCGCTGGTCGGCAGGGGCTACGTACCCACGATCGGTAAACCGACGGCGGTCGGGGAGTTCTCTCTATCGGGCCCGACGGCCGGAAACTCCTATCGCACGCTCGAGGTCCGGATTCGGCCCGGAATCTACAACTTCTCCTCGCTGGGCGTTACGGAAAGACAAGAAGTGATTTGGGGGTGCACGACCGGTCTCGGCGGCCGTGTGGGCATCACGGTTTGCCAGATGGGGGAGCTGATGGCGCGAGCAGGCTGCGAGCATGCCATCTTACTCGACCAGGGGGGAGACGTGACGCTGAGGTTGGGAGAGCGGCAGATCGTCCAGTCCTCGTATGGCCGGAAGGGCATGCGTGGCGTTCTCTTCTTCGTCGATCCTCGGAGCGACCACGAACCAGCCGACGTGGGAGTTCCCTCCGCGACAACCCTTCCGATGCGGCCGATCGCGGATCTTCAGTCGTGGGTTGGTTAGAACCGGTTGCGCCGTGCGATGCCCTTCCAGACGATGGTCTGCGTGCTGGCACCCTTATCGGAGGCGGAGCGTGCTGTCTGCCTGAGGGCTGTCCTCCGATCGGACCGTTGGACCTCGCGCCCGAGAGGAACTGAGTAAGGGAAGGTCCGGCGAGGGCTGATGGGCGAGAGCAACGGAAACGATGTTCCGGTTTCGGTGTATGAAACGTGCACACTCGCACCTTCCGCCCGCAGAGGCCCAGAGCCACCGGGATCTGGGCCTCCCTCCTTGGATGGTCGCCCTCGACCTTTGCCCGGCCTCACTCGCTGCACGGATCGTGCCCCGGATTGACGACCAACTCGTCCAGGGCGCGGGTGGTGACGAACGGGACGTATCCCTTGGCGCGGGACTTCGCGTAGGCGTCGTCGATGTGCCGCGGCGTCGTCGCGTAGTCGATGGTCAGGACGAGCTGGCCGGCAGCGAGGAAGAGGTCGAGGTGCGACTCCATCGCGGACGTCACCTCCGGCGGCGTCATGACGTCGTCGTCCGTGCACCCGTAGTAGATGTCCTCCTGGCCGATGCCGTCGACGAAACCCACGTACTCCGGGAAGGCGTCCGCGAGCTCGGCCGCGTTCTGGACGACGATCAGAAAATCCGGATCGCGGACCGCTGCGTGGGACCGGATGGCAGCGACGAACGCGACCATCTCCGCCGCCGCGGTCGCCCTTCCCCGGTCCTCGTAGTACTCGTAGGCGTCGATCAGGTCGAGATAGGCTCCATCGAACCCCGCGTCGATCAACCGGTCGGCGTATTCGAGGGCGATCCCCTGCCATTCGGCTTCCCAGTAGTGGACCTTGTAGTTGCCCCGCCACTCAGGGTTCTCCTCGTCGAGCCAGGAAGGGTCGCCGGGCTTCCATTTTGCCCGCCAGTAGAACCGGTAGTTCTCGGCCTCTCCGATGCTCAGGTAAGCGAGAACGATCTTCGGGCCGCCGGGGCTGTCGGCGAGTGCCTCGATCTCTGTCGCGGTGAATTCCCCACCCTCGCCGCCGTCCGAGGAGTAGTCGATGACGATCAAGTCGTAGCAGGTTCGGCCGATCTCGGCCAGGTCGATCTCCTGCAGCTGGTAGAGGAAGCTGCGGACGCCGGCCGGCTCCGGAAGCGCCGGGGAGGGGAGGACGATCTGGCAGCCGTTCAGGAAGACCGCCAAGATGACGAGACACGCGGCGATGAGAATCTGAACACGCATACGGCGGCAAGCCATGCACCGAACCTATGCTTCAAAGGCCTTCCAGTCAAGAAGGGAGACGGAAGGAGGCGGCGGGCGGACATTCTTCCCGCCACGACGCCCCGAAGGTGACGTCCATCACAGAGCGTTTCTCGTAGCCTCTTCGGCGAGGAGGAAGGATGCGGAATACGTCAAGCGAGACGCTGCTCATCGACTGGGTGCGAAATCAGTTCGGCATCGAGGACGAGAACGAGCTGCGAGCGGTGCTCGCCGACCCGAGCGAGATGCTCGCCCTTCTCGACATGGCGCAAGCCGCCGGTCAAGAGGGAATACCCATCGTGAGGCCGCAGGTCCCGAACCCGGCCTGATCGGCCGTCGGAGAGATCCAACGACACGTCAACCGGGACGAGCTTCCGGTGGCAAGCTCAGCTCGAGAAGAGCTCCGGCGGGGGATCCCAGCGGCCCATCCGGCGCAGGCCGGCACGCGAGCGCCCGGCACTCGAAGTGCCTTCTCGGAGGTTCAAGATGCGAAAGCGTTTGCCGTTTCGCTCGCTCTTGACACCCACCGGAGCCGCATCATCCGCGCTCGTGAGAGCGGGCGAGACGGCCTTTTCTGTCTGACGGTCCCTCATACTCCCACCACCTCGCCGCAAACCTAGCCGCAAGGGGAGCGTGCTGTCAAGTCCGGTCGTCCCCGAACGACGTGTTCTTTGGCGGCCGCTGTGACCGGTGATCGCCGCCTCGCAGGCGAGTGTTCGATATGCCAACTGGGAGTCTCGTGTGCAGGTCGAGTGACCTACTAGAACAGCATGCAGAGGACCAGATTCTCAGTCATGGATTCGGCTAGGTATAGCCCGGGAGGAATGGCCTCGTCGGGCTCGTTGACTCGACCGTCCCTCTAGCGCTATTCTGCTCCTCTCCGAAGCAATCCCTATCCCTCAGGGTGGATTGGCAGAGCGCTCCGGATTCCGTATGGGAAGCGGAAAGGGGGAGCCCATGTACGATGTTGTTTGCCCTGTGTGCCAGAGCATGATCGAGATTCCCGCTCGGGCCGTCGAGGTGAAAGGCGCCCACCGATGCACGAAGTGCTGGACGTGGCTGAAGGTCGTCGATTCGCATCCGCTCAGAGTGGAAAAGGGAGGCGAGGCTGGGGTGGCCGTGCGTGCCGCGGTGCACGCGCGGCGCGGTGCGGACGAAATCGAGGGGGACGAGGAGCAGTGATCAAAGTCGAATGCCCGGAGTGCGGCGAGCGGTTCGAGGCGGACCCGGACGTCCTGTTCCTGTTCAATCGCTTCTACTGCTCACTCTGCGACGCCCTGCTCGAGGTCGTCGAGGAGGAGCCGCTCGTCCTCGAAGTGGTCGATGGGGAGTACTACGACTCCGAGGGCGCTGAGGAGGACGACGACTGGGAGGCGGAATGATCCCCGAGACGGCGACGGTTGAGGCCGTCTAGGCGCCTTCGAGGTGCGTGCCCCGGTCGGTGGTTCCCGGTCGATCCCCGTCCTTCCGATACCGAATCGCCGGCAGCGAAGCGCCGACGTCGATCGTCCTGGTCGCGCCGTCCGGAGCGTACCCCATCGCCTCGTAGAACCGCCGGGCGGAGGCGTTCCCCTCGAACACCCACAGGACGATCGGCCCGAATCCGAGCGCCCGCAGGAACCGCTCCGCTCGGCGGCAAACCTGCGTGCCGATCCCCCGCCGCCAATGCTCCGGCGCGAGGTAGATCCCCCAGATCTCGGCGACCGTCCGTTCGTCCAGATCGGCGTCGCGGCAGGGGCCGATCGTCAGATGGCCGACGGGTTCGTTGTCGCTCTCGATGATGTAGGTGTCGCCCGCCCCGCTCACGAGGAACTTTCGGAAACGCGCCGTCCTCCGATCTCGATCGAAGGCCGTCAAAACCGACTCGGGGACGAGACCCCGGTAGGCGGCTCGCCACGCGGCAATGTGCACCGCGGCCATCGTTCGCGCGTCGTCCGGTGTCGCGGGTCGCAGATCGATCATCGAGCCAATGTACGCTGTGATCGAGTCGGCGGGCAAGGGGCGGACGGTTGCACGGACCGGATCGCGGGCGATCCTTGGCCTCGAGCTGGGGGATGATCGGATGGACTCGTCTCGCGATCGGACGCTCGTCTGTGGCCGGGAGAGGTCCCCTAGAACGATGTTCCGAACTCGACGAACGGCGACGCCTCTCCGTCGAGGCCGAGCAGCGGTTGAGCGTAGCCGACGGAGAAGACGATCGATGTCCCGAGGAAGCCGTCGAGGCGGAGCGTGAGCATCCCTCCGGCTTCGATCCGGATTCCCGTCTCGCAGACCCGCTTGCATCCTCCCCACGTCCGGCCGCCCTGAACGAACAGACTGGCGGTGACGTCCTCGAGGCGCGTGAGGTTGAGGATCGCGTAGCCCGCGTCCCTGGCGAGCGGTGGGAAGACGACCTCGAATCGCCCGTAGAGCTGACGGTGGCCGTACGGCGGCAGCGCGTAGGCGTGCAGCCGGTCGAGCGAGAACATGAACTCGGTCGGGAGCTCGCTGAGCAGGGAGCCGCCGGCCGACGCGGAGACGTCGAGATAGAAGAGGTGCGCAATCCGAAACCGCTTCGTTCCGATCCATTCGAGCGTCGCGAAGGGAGGCGCCGCGAAGCCGGGGATCCCGGCCCGCAGCGTGAGGGAATTCTCCAAGTAACAGGTCAGGACGTCCGAACGTCCGAGCGTCAGGGCGACGTAGGGGATCGGCCGTGGGAAGGGACCGCGCGTCCCGACCGTCAGGTCGAGTCGGTGCGTCGGGTACCAGTACGTGCCGGCCGAGCCGGTCTCGGGGTGCGTGAACGCACGCGTGTGCACGGTGAACTGCGCGTCGAGATCGCCGGAACCGCTCGAGACGTCGAGCGCGGTGACCGTCGCAATGGCGGAGAACGAGAGCCGCCGGTTGACGTCGGCGGCAAAGAACCCGACGACGTCCAACACCTCGAACAGGTCGGCGAACCCGGTGAACGTCGCGTCCTCTTCGATGTGCGGGAAGGCGGAGAGGCTCCACAGGTGATCGTTGCGGAACGCGCCAGAAATTCCGGTCGGCGAGACGTCGATCACGTACGCATCGAGCGGCCTGCCGATCTTCGGGGCGTCCTCAGCACGGAACGGGTGGTCGACGAGGATCCGCCGCGGGGAATGGTTGTTGTACCGGTTGGCGTCGGGGAGCATCTCGTTCGGATCGACGTGTACGCGAACGACGGGGGACCCGCTCTCCACGGTGACCTCTCCTTCGATCGAGGCGGCGTGCCAGAGCCGGTCGACCGGCGACCCGTCGGCGAGCGTGGCGCGGATCTTCACCGGAAGGACCGCGCCCTCCCGGCGCAGGCGGATCGTCGTCGTGTATCCGTCCCCGGATTCGACCGTATCGAACCCCTCGACCGCGATGTCGACGCGCGCGTCGCCGTAGAGCCAATCGTCGAAGAATCCGACCAGATCGTCTCCCGATACACCTTCCGCGAGCTCCCGGAACGCCTCGACGGTCAGCGTCTTTCCGCGCCAGGCGGCGTTTGCCTCGACGAGGACGGCTCGCAGGGATTCCCGGCCGATCAGCGACTCGAGCGCTCGGAGGACGAGGTAGCCCTTGTTGTAGGTCCGCACGGTCTGACCGTTCAGGTACTCGACATCGGCGAGCGGCTGGACGATTGCCTCGTCGAAGTCGAGGCGGAGCAGATCGACGTACGGGGCCTCCGAGAAGTGCTGGCGCAGGTTCAGGTAGCCGTATTCGCTTCGGACGACGTCTTCGATCAGACCGTCGCCGAGGTGCGTCAAGAGGTTCGGCTCGTACGCGCCGTACTTCTCCTCGAAGTAGCCGATCGATAGGTACTCGGCGAAGCCTTCGGAGATCCAGTTCTCGGCGTCGAAGTCGGTGCCGATCCCGATTCCCCACCACAGGTGCGCCGCCTCGTGGGCGAGGAGGTACTCGACGAGGCGGTCGTACACGTTGAGCGCGGGCATGTCCTTCAGCCGCACCAGGCTTGACCCGACCAGGATCATCCCGTCGGCGGCCAGTCCGTAGAACCCGGGCGTCGGGTTTTCGATGAGAACGAGGCGCCGGTATCCGAACGGGCCGAATCGTCCGCTGTGGGCCGTGAGGATCTCGCCGGCGTAGGAGAGGCAGAGGCGTGCGAACGACTCGCCGCCCGGGAGGTAAACCGCTTCGATCTCGACGCCGTTCCACGTCGACGAGACGGACTCGAGATCGGGTCCGATGACCAGCGGGACCGATCTCGCCGGTCGATCGTTCGTCAATTGGTACGTCGCCAACCCGGCGACCGTCTCGCGCTCGACCTGCCGGTCGGCCCCACCGAAGACGCGGTATTCCTCCGGCGCGGTGATCTCGACCCGGTAGTCGGCGGCCGGAAGGACGAAGCCGCCCTCGGCGGCGGAACCGGGCACGGCGATCGGGTTCCAGCCGAACCGCCAGACGTACGTGTCGCGATAGACGCAGGTATCGACCGTGAGGGCCCGGGCGAACTTCGTCTCGAACTCGATGTCGATCGCCGTCCGCTCGCCCGGCGCGAGCGGCGCGGGAAGCTCAACGACGAGGATCCCGTCGTCGAGCGAGTACGTTTGCATCGCCGGAGAAAGGGGCTCGAGGTGATAGGCAAGCGGCCGGTCGTCGCCGTCGGTCACCCGATGGATTCGCGTCCACGTCGGATCGAACCCGGCGACGTACTGGGAATCGAGAAGCGCGGGGTGAAGGTACGGGTTCGGCTCGCTCCCCCAGTTGCCGAGCAGGCAGAAGACCGCCTCGTTCACAGCCGCGTCGGTGTCGTTGTAGTACTCGACCGTCTCCGTGCCGACGAGCGTTTTCGTCGTCGGATCGAGCGTCACCCGGATGTCATAACGCGTCAGGTCCGCGGCACCGTCCGCGTGACCGAGCACGGGTGCCAGACCCACGAGAATGACGAAACCAAGCGTTCCCCACATCCTCTTCATCGTCTCCTCCTCATTCACTGCCGGCGGCGGAACGGCCGGCCGGAGCATGGTAGGGGAATCAGCGGAGACGGTCCAGCGAGGAAGCGAGTTACGGACGGCCCTCGACCGCGTCGGCAACGGCGTCCGCGAAGCCGTCCGGGTTGTCGACGAGCATGTCGTGGCCCGATCCGGGGATCACGCGGACGTCCACGCCGTCGGCGGTCAGCCGCTCCACGTCCGGGTTGGGGACGTTCTTCTCGCCGTAGACGAACGTCCGCGGGAGCTTCAGACAGGCGAGCCGGTCTCGGTACGTCGGCCGCCGCGGCGCGATCAACGACACGGCGCTTCGATGCAGCGCGGCCGGATCGCAGGCCCGTACGGTCCCTGCGTAATCGGGGAAACCGGCGTCTCGCATCGCACGAACGAAATCGGCGTGACCGCGGGAGACGAATTCCTCTTCGGCGATCGCCGTGATCTGGCCGCTGACCGCCCCGGGCCCCGGGTCGAGGTTACCCTCGGCGACGATCAGCCGGCCGACGAGCCGAGGAGCGGCGCCGGCGACGAGAATCGCGATCGACCCGCCCATGCTGTGCCCGACCAACACCGACCCGGAGACGTCGAGATCCCGGAGAAACGAGACGACGATCTCCGCTTGTTCCTCCATGGTGTAGTCGAAATCTTCCGGTCGGTCGCTGTACCCGTAGCCGAGGAGATCGATGAGGAGCGAGCGGTGATCGCGAAGGCGCGGATGCACGACCGCGCGCGGGAAGTACGACGAGGAGGCGGAGCCGAGTCCGTGGAGGAAGACGAGCACAGGATCACGGCCCGGCAGGTCGTGGTATCGCAGGTGGGCGTCCAGACCCGGTATGCGGTACGCGTCCATCCGATCCTCCCGTCAGTCGATCGGCGCGGCCGTCTCCCGGACGTCGATCCCGTGCTCTCGAAGGCCGTCGAGGATGAACTCGACGCGTGCCGGATCCCGCCCGAGGAGTTCCGGCGGAGCGATCCCCGGCATCTGCCAGAGGCCGTTCGCCAAGAGCCGGACGGCCATCGTCGCTGCGTACCCGGTCGTGCGCGCCATCGACGTGGTTCGGGTCGCGCGGTCGTATCGGTCGACGAGATCGTACGTGCGCTTCAGTTTCTCCCCCTCGGCGATCCCCTCGACCTCGACGCGCATCACGGTCAGATCCTCCTCGTCCTCCTTCAGTTCCCACATCGGGAACAGGAGGGCCTTCGCCAGGTCGATCGGCCGGACCTCGCTCCCTTCGATCTCGATCGGCTCGTCCGAGAGGAACCCCGTGTCCCGGAGGAGCGCCATCTTCTCCGCGTGCCCCGGATACCGGAGCGTCTTCTCGATCATGTCGGGCGCTCCGATTGTCCGGACGAGCGTCCGAAGGCCGTCGGTGAGGAACGCCTCGAGCGTACCGATCCCCTCGAAATCGAGGAGCTCCACGTCGCTCAGCGCCGGCTTGGTGGCCTCTCGACCTCCGGCGACGAACCGCGCCGGCCGGGTGTACTCCTCGATGACGTCGACCGGCGAGAAGACGGCACGATATTCGTACGGAGGAACCGGCTCCGCGGGGAGCCCCCCGACGTAGATCGAGACCGAATCGGTCCGATCGAAGAGCGCGTCGGCGTGGCCGACGAGCAGGTTGCTCGTCCCCGGCGCGACGCCGCAGTCGACGATCGCCCGGACGCTGTTTCGCTTGGCCAGCGCGTCGAGCTCGAACGGATCCTCGGCGAAGAAGGCGATGTCGACGACGTCGACCTTCGCCTCGACGATCGCGCGGAGCGTCCGAAAGCCGAGAAAGCCTGGCACCGCGCTGACGACGACATCGGCCCCCTCGATTGCACGGACCGGCGTGCTCGAAAGCGAGAAGTCGACCCGCTCCCCGGGGATCCCGTGCTGCTCCGCCAGGCGCGCAAGACGGGCGGCATCGCGGTCGGCGACCCGGACCCGAAACGCATCGTCCTTCGCCAAGTCGACGGCGATCGCGCTTCCGACCCGCCCGGCTCCCAACACGACGATGTCCACCGCAGACCACGCTCCGTTTCGGCCGGATTGTACGGAGGGCCGCGGCGATTCGCGAACCCGTCGCGTCCGACCGGCCCCGCGATGCAACGGTCCGGAGACGGCCGATGTCCAAGCTGGCCCGAGCCCGAGGAGGACGCCGGGATGCTGATCGACGAGACGAGCCTGAGCGGTACGATCGACGCGGTCAGCGCCCGCCTCACGTGCGGCGCGGAGCTCTCCGTTGCGGAGCGAGAAGACCTCGTCGCTTGGCTCCTCGGCCGCCAGATCCGGTCCGGGCACGGCCGCGGGTTGCTCGCCCCGTTTCCGGGTGAGTTCGAGGCGGGGGTCCGGCTGTTCACGGGAGAGCGGCTTCGGACTCGCATCGCGACGCGGAACGTGCTCACGCTGGAGTCGGCGCGGATTCTGTCCGCGTTGGCCGGCGAGGTACCGGAGGTCCGAAACGCGCTGGCACGGACGTCGGCGGCGATGCGCCAGGCCTGCTTCGCCGTCTCGCACTGCGTCATCGGCGAGTGCGCCCATTCGTCGATCGCGTACATGCGGGACGCCGCGTCGGAACGCTCCGGATGCCGACGGAAGTGGATCGAAGATCACTCGCACGTGATCCGCGAGCATCGGGACGGCGCCGGTCGCTGGAAGCGGTTCCCGTTCTACTACACGCTGCTCGCGCTGCTCGAGGTCGGGACGCCGGCGGCGAACGCGGAGCTGGCGTACGCTCACCCGGCCTGTCGGCGCGTCTTCGAGCGCGCGTCAAACGACGGATACGCGGCCAGGCGGAAGGACGTCTTGCGCCGAGCGCTCGGGGGGACCACGCGCCCGCTTCCGACGCGCTGACGGGTGCGCCCTCTGTGGCGGCTCGCTCGCGCTCGGTGCGCGGCAAGGCGTCTTCTATTCTATTTCGAGAAGCTCGACCGAGTGGACGACGATGGGCGTTTCCTTCCCGTTCCTGGAGGAGGCACGTCGGGGCCGGGTGCAGCGTAGCGAGCGCACCGACCGCGGCTCTTCTTTCCCCTTGTTCCGCTGTTCGTTTCGTTGGCGCCCCCTTTGGGGGGCGATAGAATCCGTTCCGAGGAGGAACTCATGAGTTTCGAGCACATCCTGCAGGGCCTGAGCGGTTTGATCTCCGGCGCCCGCGCGAAGGGTCACGTCGCGAAGATCGCGGAGTTCCATCGGATTCAGGCGTCGCCGGGCTACGACGAAGCGCTGCGATACGTCGAAGGGGAACTGCACAAGCTGGGGGTCGAGACAAGCGTTTCGGAGTACCCCGCCGACGGGAAGACGGACACCTACGGCTGGATTGCGCCGACTGGGTGGCGGATCGGCTCGGGCCGTCTCCGCCAGCTCGAACCTGCAGAGCGAACGCTCTGCTCGTTCGAAGAGGTTCCGACTTCGATCCTCGGCCAGTCGGCCGGCGGGCGCGCGGAAGGCGGGCTGGTCCACGTCGGGAAGGGCGCGGCACCCGAGCTCGAGGGGGTCGACCTCGCCGGGGCGTTCGTCCTGACGTGCGGGCGGGCGCGAGAGGTGGTAAAGCGGATCCGAGGCCGGGGAGCGGTCGGGCTGATCGTCTACCCCGACGCCGAGCGGGCCGCCGCTTCGTACGATCTGGTCCAATACGCCGGACTCTTCCCACAGGCCGGCGAACTCGATGCGACGCCGATGGGCTTTTCGATTTCCCGGCGCGCGGCCGATCGCCTGATCGAACAGCTCGGGAAGGGCCCCGTCCGCGTCCGCGGCGAGGTCGATGCCGAGTACTCCGACGGGACGATGCGGATCCTCGAGGCGGTGATTTCCGGCACCGATCCGGGTGCCGGAGAGATCCTCCTCGTCGCGCACCTCTGCCATCCGAGCCCGTCGGCGAACGACAATGCGTCGGGGAGCGGGCTGCTGCTCGAACTCGCTCGCGCGCTGCGAGAGTTCTCTGGAGAAGCCCCGCTTCGCCACACCGTTCGGCTCCTCTGGGTCCCGGAATTCAACGGGACGATCCCGTGGGCGGCGTCGAGCGTCGAGAAGCTCCGAAACGTCCGATTCGTACTCAACCTCGACATGGTCGGACAGTCTCCCGAAGCGATCGGCGAGCCGTTTCGCGTTTCGCGGATCCCGAACGCACGGCCGACGTATCTCAACGCCTGCTTCGAGCCGATCCTGGAGAAGATCGCGGAGAACGAGGCAGCGTTCTCCTCGCAGGGCTCACGACGGTCGCTGCATTGGACCCTCGCCCCGCCGTGCGGCGGGAGCGACCACCTCGTCTTCCAGGCGACGCCGCACGGTCTCCCAGCGACGATGCTCCACCACAACGATCCGTACTGGCACACCAGCATGGACACGGTCGACAAGGTCGATCCGACGCGGCTCAAACAGGTGGGAGTTCTCACGGCGGCGCTCGCGGTGCTGCCGACGTGGGCAGCGGACGAGGCGAGGCTCCTCGGTGCGTGGCTTCTCGCGTTCAGCAGCCGGGAGCTCATGCGGGCCGGCTCCTTGACGCAGCGAATCGAGCCGAGGCTCGATAAACGGCTCCTGGCGACGGCCTTCTCGATCGAGAAGGCGAGAGGCGAGGCGCTTCGCAACCTGGTCGGATCTGCATCTTGGAACCTCGACCGGCACGTGGCCGCGCTCAATTCGATCGCGGCGGTCCTCGCCGACGACGCGCCCGACGTCGAGGCGAGCGAGGCACCGCGGCCGCGCCGCGTCCTCGACGGCCCGGTCCGGTTCGCGATCCTCGACGGCTTTTCCGACGAAGAGAGGTCGTTCTTCGAGGAAAAGCTGTCGGCGAACCATCGGGCCGTCGTCGAATCGCTCGTGGACCTGTGCGACGGTCGGAGGACGATCGAGGAGATCGCGATGCATCTGACGCTCGACTTCGATCGACCGTTCTCCGTCGCTGACACGGAGCGGGGCGTCGGGTTGCTCGCCAAGGCCGGGTACCTCGCCGTCTAGAGCGCGTCCTCGGGAAGGATGAGACAAACGCGATGAACGTCCGTGCTCGGCTGTTCCGTACGCTGTCGCAGTACGACCGGCGATTCTGGACGTTGTTCGTCGTGCAGTTGATCGTCGCCGTCGGCTTCGGCGCGGCGATGCCGTTTGTCAGCATCTTCCTGCACAACGTCCTCGGTGTCTCGATGACCTACGTCGGCACGATCATGCTCGTCTCCGCGCTCGTCGCGGCCGGCGGGCGGATCATCGGCGGGGAGATCGCTGATCGCATCGGACGTCGGCCGCTGCTCATCGGTGGAATGGTGGCGCGGGTTCTGGTCTTCGCGTTGATGGCGTACGTGATTCACATCCGGGCCCCGGCTCTGGTTGTCGGCTCCGTCTTCGTCGCGATTCGACTCGTCGGAGCGGCGGTCCGGCCGGGCCTTTCCGCGATGGTCGCCGACGTTGTCGAGCCGGAGCGCCGCGTCGAAGCGTACGCCCTCTTCCGGATCGGCGGGAACGCCGGGTGGGCGATCGGACCGGCGATCGGCGGATTCCTCGTGACGACGTCGTACGCTTCGCTCTTCCTGCTGACGACCTTCGCCAGCCTGATCGGCCTGCTGCTGCTGATTCGCTTCACCAGCGAGTCGATCCGGGTCGCCGAGACGGGCCAGTTCTCGTTGCGGCGGGTTCTCGACGTGGCGCGCGACCTTCGGTTTCTCGTCTTCTGCGGATGGAGCGTGCTGCTGTTCGTCGTGATGGGGCAGTTCGCCAGCACGCTCGCCGTCTTCTCGACCCAGGTCGTGGGGATCGTCGAAGCGCAGTTGGGGATCCTGTTTACGCTGAACGGCATCGTCGTCGTTCTCTTCCAATGGCCGGCCGCCCGGCTGTCGAATCGGATCGGCGTCCGTTGGGGGCTGGTTCTCGGCTGTCTCCTCTACGCGCTCGGCTACTTCTCGGTCTCGGTTGCATCGGCGTTCCCGTTGTTGCTAGGGTCGATGATCGTCATCACGCTCGGGGAAGTAACGTTCTCGCCGACGTCGATGGCGGCGGTGGCCAACATGGCGCCCGAGAGGCGCGTCGGCCGATACATGGGCCTGTTCGGCCTCACCGAAGCGCTCGGCTGGTCCCTCGGCCCGTTCATCGGTGGGGTGTTGTTCGATGTGCTGCACACGACGCCGACGGCGCTGTGGGGGATCATCGCGCTGATCGGCGTGACGGCGGCGGTCGGGTTCGGGACGACGACCCGCGGGACGGGACAACAGGTCGAAGGAGGGTAACCGTGCGTTCGAGGAAGGTTCAGATCGTGCTGGGGATTGGGGTCGTAGTTGTCGCGGCGGTCGTCGCCTTGTTCCTCACGCGCCCGTCGGCCGAAGGGCCGTACGCCCTGACTGTGTGGGACTACGGAGCGATCGCGTGGGTCGAACCGGTCCCGGAGGATTTGGAGAGCGTGGCGTCGAGGGCGGCCGAGCTGTTCGCGGACACCTTCGCGCTTTGGGGGTTCTCGCCGCCCGGGCTCGTCGAAGAACGACGGGTGGCGCGAAAGGCAGATCCGGCCGGCGGAAGACCGGTCGACCTCCGCGCACTCCGATGGCAGGGGGCTCTGCTGCCTTCCCTCGTGGTCGTCGTGTTCCCCGACGAGGACGCGTTGGAGGAGGCGACCGGAGTCCAGGCCGATCCGGTCGCGCTGACCTACGGTGTCTCTCCCCAGCCCGACCTCATGGCCGCGGACCAGACACCCGCCGTGGCGGTACATTGGCTCGCGGATCTGACTGGAGCGTCGATCGCGTTCGCGTTCACCGCGGAGCGGTGGGAGGAGCGGTTCGTCGAAGCCGTGGCCGGGTGGATGCTCGAGAGGGCGCTGGAGATCCCCGAGATCTGCGAATGCAACATCACGTACGGTATGCCGGGCCTGGTTCGCGGGGGCATCGGCGGGTTCACGGCCAGCCGGCTGCTGGGCGGCGTCGATCGGATCGCCGTCGCGAAGGAGTACGCGGTGAGCCACGAGTTCCCCACGGCGGCGGACACGGATCCGCTCGTCTTCGACGTCGACGCCGAAACGCGTTTGGCCCTCGGCACCAGCTTCATCGCCTACCTCGTGGGAGAACACGGAACGGACGGTCTGATCGCCGCGATCTGCGATTGGTTCATCCCGGCAGGCCGCGGGTACTGCTCGAGATCGAGCTCGCGGACGTTGGTCCACCTGAGAGGTTGGCGCGCGTACCTCGGGCTGGAGCCGGAGTAGAGGACGCTCGTCGGGCCGGCGGTCCCGTTCGAGAGGTTTCGCTCCGTCCGGTCAGACCTCGAGAAAGCGCCGCACGATCGTGTCGGCTACGTCGTTGCGCGGCGGGACGTTCCGGAGGGCGCGAAGGATCTGGCGTGCCGGCCTGAGACCGAGAAGGAGCGTGAAGCGCAGGAAGATCCTCGCCTTTCGAGACGAGATCTCCGGATGCGCTTGGATCCCCCAGACGGAGCGATCGCCGTAGCGAAGGACGTGCGTCTCGCAGAGTGGGGTCCTCCCGAGCACCCGCCACGGAGCCGGCGGGTCGATCACCTCGCCGAAGTGAAAGACGAACGTCGACCACGGGTCGGGAAGTCCGTCGAACAACGGATCGAAGCCGACGATTTCGACCTCGGCCCAACCGACCTCCGGCCGGTCCGCGCGGCGCAGGTACTCGGGGCCCGACAGCGCGTGGACGAGCATCTCGTGTCCGAAGCAGGATCCGAGGATCGGGATCCCCCGATCGACGGCGTGGCGGATCAGTTCCGCTTCCGTCTCGAACCACGGCTTCGGATCGAGGATCGACGCCTCCGAACCGGTCAGGATGACGTGGGTGAACCGGTCGAGCGGTGGGACCGCCGCTCCGGACGGCAGGTTCACGATCACCGTCTCGACGCCCTTCAGATGCGCCCTCCAATGCCACGCGGGCTTGAACAAGAACCGGTGCACCGCATTGTCGACGATCAGAACCCGTGGAGGCATGAGGCGGAGTATACCGACCACTTACCGCCCCGTGCCTCGCCTGCCCTTCTTCCAACGCGTCTCGCGGCGTTCGGCGAGCGCTTTCTCGATCTCCTCTTCCGACGGCTTCCGGCGCAGTCGCCGCTCGAGCTGCTTGACGATCCGCTCCCGCTGCCGGTTCTCCTCGCGTCCCATCGTCGACCTTCCATCTACCTGCGGAATGTGGGGCCATTATGCCCCCGGGAGGGCACGGACGGCCAGTACCACGTACAATCGATCCGTCGGGGAAGGGAGAGCCATGCCCGAACTGCCGGAGATCGTTTGCCGAGCTCGCGAGATGAACGAGGTGCTGGTCGGCCGGACCATCCGCTCGATCGAGGTCCTCCAGCCGAAGTGTCTCAACGTCCCGGTCGAGCAGTTCCGGGCGGGGCTGACCGGGGCGGAGGTCCTCGGCGTTACGCACCGCGGGAAGTGGCTGTTCGTGGAGACCTCGCGCGGGCATCTCCTGATCAACATGGGAATGGGCGGGGAGATCCTGCTCGTTCCAAGGGACAGACTGCCGGAGAAGTGGCGCGTCCGGTTCGACCTCGAAGGGGACGAGGCCCTCGCGATCAACTTCTGGTGGTTCGGCAACACGCATTTCGTCGCTCCGGAGAAGCTCGAAGAGCACGCGGCGACCGCGAAGCTCGGACCGAACGCGCTCGATCTGTCGCTGAAGGAGTTCGCGCAGCTGCTGGCCGGACGGCGCGGCCGGATCAAATCGTTCCTCCTCGATCAATCGAAGGTCGCCGGGATCGGGAACGCCTACGTGCACGACATCCTTTTCGCTGCCAAGCTCCATCCGCTCCGCACGATTCCGACGTTGGGAATGGCCGACATCGAGCGGCTGTACGGTGCGATCCGGACCGAGCTGCAGCGGAGCATCGACGTCGGAGGCGCGTGGTACGAGGTCGGCCTGAACGGCGAGCGGGGCGGGTTCACCGCCGACGATCTCGTCATCGGGTATCGGGAAGGAAAGCCGTGCCCCGAGTGCGGGACGACGATCGAGAAGATCAAGATCGGGTCGACTTCCAGCTTCGTCTGCCCGTCCTGTCAGGTTTCCCCGTAGTTGCGGTCGGCTTCGTCCGGCGCTCGGGACGCGCATCGAGCGAGCTGCTCACGGAGTAGGCACGTTCAGGACGACGCCGTCCTCATCCCTTGCCCTACGACGGACAGGGCACCTGATGAAGCCCCACGGGATCGTGAGAACGTGTCGGCGCAGGTAGAATAGGCCGAGACAGACGACGGGGGGAGGAGTGCAGTGTCCGAAGTGACGCTTCGCCTGTTCGGGACGCCGCGCCTCGACGTCGACGGAAGACCGGCGCAGCTCGGGCGGCGGAAGGCAATGGCCCTCCTCTCGTATCTGGCCGTCACGCGCAGCCGCCACCACCGGGAGACCCTGGCGACGCTCCTCTGGCCGGAATCGGGCCCGGAGGCGGCGTATTCGGCGCTGCGGAACGTCCTGTGGATCCTGCGGCAGACCCCGCTTTCGCGTCTCCTTCGAACCGACCGGAGCACGGTCGAGTTGGTCGAGGACGATTCGCTGTGGTCGGACGTTCAGCGGTTTCGCGATCTCACCGTCGGCTGCGCGACAGGGGTGCACGCGGCGACGGAGGCGTGCCCGGACTGTGTGTCCGCACTGGAGGAGGCCGTCTCCCTCTTCGAGGGCCCTTTCATGCAGGGGTTCATGGTTACAAACGCGGAAGGATTCGACGACTGGCAGTTCGCCGAGCGCGAGGCACTGCAGCGCGAGCTGACGGAGACGCTCGATCGGCTGACGGCGTTCCACACGGACGCGGAGGATTGGACCGCCGTCACGACGTTCGCGAGGCGCTGGCTCCGGGCCGATCGTCTGAACGAAGCGTGCTACCGTCGCCTGATGTTCGCTCTGTCCGCCCTCGGCAGGAGGGGGGAGGCACTTCGCTGCTACGAGGAGTGCGAGCGGATTCTCGAAGCGGAGCTCGGCCTGGCCCCGGAAGCCGCGACGAGCGACCTGGCCGACTCGATCCGTCACGCAGAGCCGAAGTCGGAGGGACGCCCAACGGTTCCTCGGCGGACGAACCTGCCCGCAGCGCTGACGCCGTTCGTCGGTCGGGAGGAGATCATCGGGCGGGTGGCGGGCCTCCTGAGGGGGGACGACACGCGGCTGGTCACCCTGGTCGGGCTTGGCGGAATCGGCAAGACGAGTCTCGCGGTGCAGATCGGACGAGCGCTGGTGGACGAGATGGAGCACGGCGTCTTCCTCGTTCCGCTGGGAACGGCAGACGAGGACGAGGTCGTCGCCTCGGCGATCGCGCAGGCCCTCGGTCTGTCGCTGTCCCGCGACAAGGGGGCGCGCCTCGCGTTGGAACTGGAGGATTACCTGAAGGAACGCAGGATCCTGTTGATCCTCGACGAGGTCGAGGGGGCCGTCACGATCGATTCGCTCCTGCCTTCGCTTCTGTCGGGCGCGCCGCGCGTTCGGTGTCTGGTCACGGCCCGCGTCCCGCTCAACGTCAGCGGAGAGACGGTCGTCTCGCTTCACGGTTTGGATTACCCGCCCGAGGACGCACCGGACGAGTCGCTCGGCGGATACGACGCGATCCACCTTCTCCGCGTCGCGGAGAGGCGCGTCGAGTCGGCGTCCACGAATCGGAAGGCGGAGCTGCGCGCGATGGCCCGCGTCGCCCGGCTCCTCGAGGGGTTTCCGCTCGGCCTCGAGATGGCCGGCGCGTGGCGCGGCGTCTTCTCTTGGCGCGAGATCGGCGACCGCATCGCCTCGAACCTCGACTTCCTCGTCCACACGCATCGGGATGTTCCGGCCCGCCATCGGAACCTTCGCGCCGTCTACGAGCAAGCGTGGGGACTCCTCTCCCACGAAGAGCGAGGGGCGCTCGCCCGCTTGGCGATCTTCCAAGGAGGATTCACGATCGGGGCGGCGGAGGAGACGGCGGGTTGCTCGCCGGCCGTGCTTGCCACGCTGGCGAAGCGGAGCCTGATCCGTCGTGTCGCTCCGGAGCGATACCAGGTCCATCAGCTTCTGAGGCAGTTCTCGCTCGAAAACCTCCGGAAGGGCGTCGGCGGCTTCGACGAAGTCTCGGAGCGTCACTCCGTCTACTACCTCGAGCTCGTCGAGCGCTCGTTCGAGAAGCTGAAGGGGCCGGACCAGCTCGCGACCCTCCGTGAACTGCAGCGCGAGTTGGCGAACATCGGTGCCGCCTGGCTCTGGGCGGCGAAGGCCGGCCGTGCCGAACTCCTACGACGTGCGGGTCACGGTCTGTTCTTCTACTTCGACATCCGGGCGCACTTCGACCAGGGCGCGCGCACGTTCCACGAGGCGATCGAGCACTTCGATCGTCACGTCGGACCGGCCGCTGCCGGCTTCCTGCGCGTCGCCTACGGGTGGTTCACCCATTTCACCGCCGAGGCCGAGCCGCGTCAGTGGATCGCTGAAGGACTCGCTCTGCTCGACGACAGCGAGCCGTTCACCCTCGACCACGCGCTGGCGAACGTCATCGCGTGCTACGCCGGAGCGCTCGGCAGCCTCGAAGAGGTTCGCGAGCGTCTCGGCCGGAGCCTCGAGTACTACCGCGCCACCGCCGACAAGTGGGGCGAGGCGCTTACGACCGACGCCCTCGCCAGCGCGGAGTTCCGGGTGGACGCCAGCGAGGGGGAACGACTGGCGGAGGAAAGCCTCAGGCTGCGAAAGGAGATCGGAGATCACTGGGGCGAGGCGCTGAACCTCGCGACGCTCGGCCGCTTCGCGGAGTCGCGGGGAAAATGGGATCTCGCCAAGGTCCGGTATCATCAGAGTCAGCGTCTGTCGGCCAGGATCGCCGAGGACCTGTTCATGGCGATCAGCGCGCAGCTTGCCCGGGCGCGGATCGCGGGGCGCCAGGGGGAGTACGCAGAGGGGGGACGGCTCGCTGAAGAGGGATTGCAGCTCGCGAAGCAGGCGAGCAGCAGGCTCCTCGTGGCGCGGGCGTTGATCGAGCTCGGATGCCTAGCGCGCGGGGAAGGCGAGCTTCCCTCGGCGACGGAGAGACTGGGTGAGGCCTTCTCCCTCCTCGAAGGGACGCCGTGGTGGATGGACGCGGCGCAGTGCGCGAGGCTCCTCGGTCAAGTGGCGAAAGCGTCCGGGGATGAAGAGGAGGAGCGAAGATGGCGTCAAGAGGCGCGGACGCTCGATCCGGAGGGCGTGACGGAGCCATGGACGAACTGACGCTCGTCGTGATGGCGGCGGGGATCGGCAGACGGTACGGCGGCCTCAAGCAGATCGAGCCGATCGGCCCGAACGGAGAGTGGATCGTCGACTATTCGGTCTACGACGCGCTGCGCTCCGGCTTCGCGCGGATCGTCTTCGTCGTCCGAGGTGAGATCGAGGCCGAGTTCCGCGAACGGTACGACGACGTCCTCTCCGCCGAGGGCCGCGTCGAATACGTCGTGCAATCGCTCGACGACCTGCCGGCCGGCTTCTCTCCGCCGGAAGACCGGGTGAAGCCGTGGGGCACCGGGCACGCGGTCTGGAGCTGTCGGAACGTCATCGACGGCCCGTTCGGCGTGATCAACGCCGACGACTTCTACGGCCGCGGGGCGTTCGAAGCGCTCGCGGCGCATTTCGCGAGGAACCGCCGAGCGCCGGGGGAGCACGTGCTCGTCGGGTACGAACTGGCGAACACGCTGACCGAGCACGGCTCGGTGAGGCGCGGCGTCTGCCGCGTGGATGACGACGGGCTCCTGATCGACGTCCGCGAGCGTCACCGGATCGCGAGACGGGCCGGATCGATCACCACCTCCGAGGACGGGGAGACGTGGACGGAAATGCCGGGAGACACGATCGTGTCGTTGAATACGTGGGGCTTCGGGGCGGAGTTCATGGCCGGGCTGTCGCGGCAGTTCCCCGCGTTCCTCTCGTCCCTCGCCGCCGAGCTCGGGACGGTGGAGTTCTTCCTCCCCGACACCGTCGGCCGCCTCATCGCCGAGGGCGAGGCGCGCGTCCGGGTCCTGGCGACCGACGAGACGTGGTTCGGCGTCACGTACCCGGAAGACGTCCAGCGGGCACGGCGCGAGATTGCGGATCGGATCGCGGCCGGGGCGTATCCGGCGCGCCTCTGGAGTCCGTGACGGCCGTGTCGCGGGCACGGGCGATCGCCGAGCGCTTCGCAACGGACGACGGACCCGTCCTGTCGGTCGAACCTCACGGGGAGGGGCACATCAACGCCACGTACGTCGTCACCGTGGGGGCAGGAGACGGTCCAGGACGGCGATACATCCTTCAACGGATCAATCGGAGGATCTTTCGCGATCCGGAAGCGGTGGTCCGGAACGTCGAGCGGGTGACGGAGCGTCTCCGGACGAAGGCCGTCGAGGAGGGCGGGGATCCCGAGCGTGAGGTCCTCCGCCTCGTCCCATCGGCGGACGGCGACGCCCCGTTCGTGCGGGACGGCGAGGGCGAGGTCTGGCGCTGTTTCGCGATGATCGAGCGGGCGTCCGCGCACTCGGTGCTGGCGAGCCCGAAGCAGGCGCGGACCGTCGGATCGGCGTTCGGACGCCTCCTCCGCCGCCTCTCCGATTATCCGCCGCACGAGCTGGAGATCGCGCTTCCCGGGCTTCACGACACGGTCGGTCATCTGCGCGCTCTTCGGGACGTGGCGCGTGACGATCCGTTCGGTCGCGCGATGGAGGTTCAGGAGGAGCTCGCGTTCGCCGAGGCCCGCCGCCGCACGATCGAAGCGTGGACGGACCTGCTGTCGTCCGAGGACGCTCCGGCGCGAGTGATCCACAGCGACACCAAGGTGAGCAACGTGCTGATCGACGAGGACACCGGACGGGGCATCTGCGTCATCGATCTCGACACGGTCATGCCCGGCTCCGCGCTCGTCGACGTCGGCGACTTCGCCCGGTCGGTGCTGATCGGGCCGGAGGACGTCGGCCGGGACGTCGACCTCGCGCTCTTCGATGCGGCGGTCCGCGGCTACCTCGGGGGGGCGATGGGGCTGCTCGACGAGACGGAGGTCGAGCACATCGTCCGGGCGACGCGGATGATCGCGCTCGAGCTGGGGATCCGCTTCCTCGCGGACCACATCGCCGGAGACCGGTGGTTCCCCGTCGGGTGGCCGGGCGAGAACCTGGCGCGCGCTCGCGTGCAGCTCGGATTGGTTCGGGCGATCGAGGAGCGCGAGGACGGCATGGCCAGGATCGTGCGCCGCGCGGTCGCCCGCTCCCGTCGACGGCGGCGGCGGCGTCCGACGACCGGGGACGCGCTCAGATTCCGGGTCGACGGAGGGAGGAGCCGCCCGTGATTCACACCGAGAGACTCAGTCGGCACTTCGGCGATCGGCCGGCGGTCGACCGACTGACCTTCGACGTTTCAGTGGGTGAGATCGTCGGGCTGCTCGGGCCGAACGGCGCGGGGAAGACGACGACGATCCGGATGCTGGCGGGGATGATCGCCCCGTCCTCGGGGGCGGCGACCGTCGACGGGCTCGATCCATCGTCGCAGCCGGAGTGCGTGCACGAGATCGTCGGGCTGCTGACCGAGTCGCCCGGCTTCTACGACCGGCTGACCGCCGAACAGAACCTCGAGTACTTCGCGCGGTTCTACGTGGGGATCGACGTCGACAGGGCTTTGGGTCGGTGCCTGGACCGGATGGGTCTCGCCGACCGGCGCCGGGATCGCGTCGGAACGTTCTCCAAGGGGATGAAGCAGCGGCTCGCCCTCGCTCGCGCCCTTCTGCACGGACCGAGCATCCTGTTCCTCGATGAACCGACGGCCGGTCTCGACCCCGAGGCGGCGCGCGACCTGCGCCGATTCATCGTCGAGCTGAGCGCGGAGGACCGGACGGTCCTCCTGTGCACCCACAACCTGACCGAGGCGGAGGAGATCTGCGAGCGGATCGCGATCTTCCGCACCCAGCTGATCGCGCTCGACACG
>Ga0180434_10001309_pt1 | contig 35813 bp, 37 predicted proteins | sample SS_ome_7_FD_132453 | JGI IMG/M metagenome (GOLD analysis project Ga0180434, IMG submission 132453) | Hypersaline lake sediment archaeal communities from the Salton Sea, California, USA - SS_1_D_2 metaG | ecosystem: Environmental > Aquatic > Non-marine Saline and Alkaline > Hypersaline >... | reverse complement strand
TCGATCGACCGCACCAGGGCTACCGAACCAAAGGACGGACACCTGCCGAGATCTTCTGGGGAGCCGTCCGCGACCAACGGCACGAGGAGGTCTGATGTGTTAACACCACTACGGGACTGGACATCCTAGGGTCTGCTGCAGAGAGAAGAAACCCCAAGAAGGGAGGGCGAAAGCCGCTTCTCGGAGTACCCGGGAGAGGAGGATGGCAACTGAAGCGGATCCCTGGCCCTTCAGTTGTCTGGGAGTTCGCTATCGCGAACTCCCATCCTCGGGATGAGGGTTCTCACCCTCTCAGCAAGCGAAGCCCCGAGAGGCAAGAAGCTCCTCCGATCTTCGCTGGCTGGGAGCAGTGAACAGGTTTGGAACTCGCATGTCCTCTCTGACAGACGCTGCTACGTACTGAGGAAGTAGCGACGCCTCGGATCTTGCGGACTCGTCCCGATCTCCCGGACGAGCCCCCTGTCGATGAGCCGCACGAGTCGAGTGCGCGTCGCCCGTGGGCTGAGTTCGATGGACAAAGCGATCTCCTGAGTGGAGAGCCCATGGATCCCTGCCTCTGCAAGGACGGCCAGGATCCGTTCGTCCTTTGCATCAACTGTCGGTTCGGTCGTTCGATCAGTGTACAGCGTGACGCGGAAGCGGATCGCGATTTCCTCGAACCGCGGCTCACGAAGGCCAGCCTCGCGACATGCTGCAAGAATCCGCTGAATGCCGCTTCCCCATTGCTCGACAAGCCCAAGCTCGTGAAAGACCCTTCCGATGACCCGATTCCTCAGTTTGGAGATGCCGTGGCGAAGGTCCTCCACCGTAAGCCCGAACGGGAGAAGTCCGGGATTCTCGATCTCCAGGCGGTTGCTGAAGATCGAGAGGCGGATGGGGGATCCACGCTGAGCGTAGTCCGCATGGGCCACAGCATTGATGATCGCCTCTCGGACCGCAGCCGGTGGAATCGTCCACCGATCGACGCGGCGAACCGATCCGATGTCCATCCCATGTGATGTGTGCTTCTCGACGAATGCCACAGCTGCTTCGATGGCCTGCGGCAAGTGAAAGCGGATCTCAGAGTGATCGAGGATCTTGCTCTTGTCCAAGCCTTCGAAGCGCCCCGCCTGAATCCAAGCATCGGGGTAATGCCGTTCACGGTTGACGCCGAAGAGCAGAACGCCTCCGATCGTCGGAACCTTCTTCCCCTGATGCACTGTGACAAGCCGCAAAGACTCGAGATCGCGGCGCTTCAAGGGCCGCACTGGCTCAAACGACTCGGAAGCTGCTCGGAAGTCAATCTCTTCAGAGTTCAGGTCCGGCATCGCCTGTTCGTCGTAGGATCCCGAGGTTGCGAACCTGCCCATGGATTCGATCATGGGAAGATCTGCTTGCCAGTTTGTCGAGCCCACACGTACATACGTACCGTCCTCAAGTCCCTCATGGACGAGAAAGTGGGGTCTGTCGCCACTCGGATGGACTTGCACCACAACAAGAGTCTGTGAGCGCCACGGCAGAACCTCGATCTCTGGGACCAGGCGAGGAGAGATGCTATCGGAGATCAGGCTTGCGAGGCGTTCTTCAAGACTCAATGGATCCGTTACGCCCAGCACGTTGCGCGTCTTGTCCTCCACTCCGATCAGGAGAATGCCACCCGCCGTGTTCGCGAACGCAACGAGAGTCTTCATGACCCCTTTAGGTGAAGAGATGTCTCGCTTGAACTCCAGCGTCTTTCCCTCCGGGGACCGAAGCAGCTCGTGGACATCCATAGCTCTGCATTCTACTATGAAGCGGCGAAACCTACCAAGCTTCAGGGTTCGAGGGAACCGCTAGAAGCGTGGTCGAAGCCCCAGCCATCCGCTGCCCAGGACGCCCGAACCGCGGACGCCTCTTCCGATTACTTCAGTGCAACGCGAACCAGCGTCTCGTGGAAACAGGGAAGGGCAAATCGAACCACGACACGCAGACCATCACTGCCGTTTCGTGCTGGTTGGGAGTGCTGGACAGGTTTAGAACTCGCACAGGCTTCGTGACCGCCAATATTGCGGAGGACCTGACTTGACGCCAGAGCTAGTCGAGCCTATAGTCGACATACGATACCGCGAACGATCGGAGATGCGTATGCCAGAAGCGAAGATCTCCCCCAAGTACCAAGTCGTTATCCCAAAGGCGATCCGCGAGCAACTCGAACTGAAGCCTGGGCAGATGGTCCAGGTCATTGCACATGGCGATCGGATTGAGATGGTGCCTGTTCGGTCTCTGTCTGAGATGCGTGGATTTCTGGCCGGCATCGACACCACAGTGGAGCGGGAATCGGATCGCGAATGAACGTCGTGGACTCGTCTGCTTGGCTCGAATACTTCGCGGATGGTCCGAATGCCGACGCATTCTCCCAAGCAGTTGAAGCAGTAGATCAGCTCATCGTTCCGACGATCTGCCTCTACGAGGTGTTCAAGATCGTCTTGCGCCAGCGAGGTGAGTCCGCTGCGCTCTCCGCTATCGCGCTGATGCGGCAGGGACGAGTGATCCCTCTCACCGAGCGGATTGCTCTGCTCGCTGCCGACGTGAGCCTGCAGACCAGGCTTCCGATGGCTGACAGCAACATTCTGGCAACCGCACGTGTGCACCGCGCTCACATCTGGACTCAGGATGCAGACTTCGACGGACTGGATGATGTGACGTTCATGGCGAACGAATAGGTTCCCGAGGTTGGAGTGCTCTCTCTGCGAAGTCGCTGCTCAGAGCCACGGCTGAAGTCATGTGTCACTGACAGGATCTCTGTTTCCTGCTGGTTGGGAGATGGAGGATGGCTACAGGAGCGGCGATTCGGATCTCCTGTAGCTTGGGAGTTCACTTGTGAACTCCATCTTACGCCTGGCGCTCCTCACCACCTCGCCCCGAAGCAGAACCCGGAGGAGAACTCGCCCCTCAGGGTTCGGTTTTGGGGTAGTGGACAGATTTAGAACTCGCTACGCATGCCGGCAAGGGCACTCCAAGAACAGGAGCACTGCTTTGCGCGTCGCGCTGGGCGATCTGCACATTCTTGCATATGCCGACCCACTACTGTAAGAATCCCTGATGAACCCGTGAGCGTGAGTGCAGCCCAGGAGGCACAATTGGAGATCGTTCCAGGGCAGGTTAGCCATCGGACAGAGCTGCGGGCTACACCCACTGCAGAGCCTTACTGCACGCACATGGTGTGTCTCCGCAGAACCATGGTGTTCCGTATGCTCGCTGTCGTAGCGGCCCTTGGCTGCCTTGGCACGCTCTCCTCTGTAGGTTCTCCGGGTGCAGTTGATCACTACCAGAAGATCAGTGACCTGAACGGGGGCTTCGCCGTTCCCCTTGATGACGAAGATGCATTCGGCGTTGCCGTCGCATCGTTGGGGGATCTGAATCGTGATGGGGTCGTCGACCTGGCCGTCGGGGCCACAGGAGACGATGACGGCGGCCAGGACAGAGGAGCTGTCTACATTCTGTTCCTCAGTGAAGACGGGACAGTTGATGATCACACGAAGATCAGCAGCACACAGGGCGGTTTCACCGGCACACTGAGCAATGCTGACAACTTCGGCACCAGCCTAGCTACGATCGGTGATCTCGACGATGATGGAGTCCAGGACATTGCCGTCGGAGCCGTCTTCGATGATGACGGAGGGACAGACCGCGGCGCGATTTGGATTCTCTTCCTCAACGCTGACGGGACAGTCAAGAACCAGAGCAAGATCAGTGACACTACCGGCGGATTCGATGGTGAACTTGGCGATCGCGACTACTTCGGCTTCTCGCTTGCTGCGATCGGCGACTTGGATGGGGATGGCATCGAGGATCTGGCTACGGGGGTCTCCCACGACGATGATGGAGGTGCCGACCGCGGTGCCGTCTACGTGCTCTTCCTGAGCAAAGACGGAACCGTCCGGGAGAACCAGAAGATCAGTTCCGCCTCCGGAGGGTTCACAGGAACGCTTGACGACGGAGATGACTTCGGACGATCCGTCGCCTTTCTAGGTGCACAGCCAGGACTCGGCGCCTCGGCGCTCGCAGTAGGAGCGGACACTGATGACGATGGCGGAGTAAACCGAGGAGCCGTCTACATCCTGTCTCTAGCTGCTAACGGAATGGTCAATAGCCACTCAAAGATCAGCGATACTGAGGGAGGATTGTCTGCGTCTCTGGCCAACTCCGACCTCTTTGGTCGCGCTGTCAGCGGCGTGGCGGACGCCAACGGTGACACCATCCCCGACATCGTGGTCAACGGAGGACGAGATGATGACGGGGCAACTGACAGCGGTGCACTCTATGTCCTCTTCATGAACCTATCCGGTTATGTGAGTTCGTGGAGCAAGATCAGCAATACGGCTGGCAACCTGGGGGCGATTCTTGACCACACAGACCTCTTCGGACAGGCACTCTGTCGGATTGGTGACCTTGACGGAAACGGAGCTGAGGACGTGGTGGCCAGCTCGAAGGAGGATGACGACGGTGGCATAAACCGTGGTGCCCTCTACGTGCTCTTCATGGAAGCGACGTTCCCCGGAACTGGCGACGTGAACCTGGATGGTCAGATCGACCTTCTAGATGTGAGGCTCTGCCTGCAGATCGCAAACGGGATCCTGGTTCCAACTCCACCGCAGTGGACCCAGGCAGACGTGGACGGCAGCGGAGTTGTCGACATGCAGGACGTCCAGGCGCTGGGCGAGTATGTCATCGGGATCCGAACGCATCTTCCGTACGAGGATACCGGCGAGTGATCCGCTAGAGGCGCCGAGCTCAACTGAGCCAGTTGGTGTTCTCTCCGGCTGGCTGACAACGACGCAGCCGATCTCTGTCGTGCTGGCTGCGCGGAAAAGGGCGAGAACGCCCTACCATCGGGCGTTTCCGTGCTGGTTGGGAGAGGAGGATGGCAACGGGAGCGATTTCTCGGCTCTCCCGTTGCTTGAGAGTTCGCTGACGCGAACTCCATCCTTGGCTTGGGACTTCTCACCCCGCACTCAAACCACAAGCCCCAGAGACACATTGGTCCCTGGGGCTTGTGGTTGGGAGAGGAGGATTCGAACCCCCACTAACAGGGCCAGAGCCTGTCGTCCTGCCATTAGACGATCTCCCAGGGTTCTCGTCCATGGTAAAGGAGCAGCGAAACGCGATCAAGACCCGGTTGGCTCGATCGAGGCGCGCCGATACAATCGGGGAGATGAAGACAGGAACGCGGTTACCGGTCGTCGCGGGGACGTTCTATCCCGGAGAGCGCGCGGCGCTCACGGAGGTCGTCTGCGCCCTTCTCGGAGAGGACGTCGATCGGTCCTGCGCGCCGCTTGGGATGCCGTGCGGCTTGATCGCACCACACGCGGGGTATCCGTACTCCGGTCCGACGGCGGCGGCCGGGTACCGGGCGATCGCGGGGCTCGGCCGACCGGAGCTCGTCGTCCTCCTCGGCGCAAACCACACGGGGTTCGGCGGTCCTGTCGTTCTCGATGACCATGAGACGTGGCGGACGCCGCTCGGCGACGTTCCGGTCGCCGGCGACGTCGTCGACGCGCTCGTCGATGCGGGGATTCCCGTCGACGGGGCGCCGTTCGTCCGCGAGCACTCGCTCGAGGTGCAGCTACCGTTCCTGCAGATCCTGTGGGGGGCTGCGTTTCGGGTCGTTCCGATCTGCGTTCAACTCGCCGATCGCGTGGCGCTCGCTGCCGCAGGAGACGCGATCGCGGCCGTCCTCCGCGAGATCCCGGCGGCACTCGTCGTCGCGAGCAGTGACTTCACCCACTACGAGCCGGACGAGTCAGCACGCAGGACCGACCACGAAGCACTCGATGCCATCCTCGCCCTCGACGCGAACCGGTTCCTCGACCTTTGCGTCGGCAGACGCCTAACCATCTGCGGCGCTGGCGCGATCGCAACCCTGATGCGCGCTGCCAACGAACTCGGAATGACCACAACGAAGCTCGCCCATTACTCGACGTCGGCCGAGGCGACCGGCGATCGATCGTCCGTCGTCGGATACGCGGCGGTCTTGTTCCTACGGGAGGATCATGGCTAGAAGCATGACAGGCTTCGGGTCCGGAACCGCGCGCGCCGAGGGATGGCGTGCCGAGGTCACGATCCGCACGTTGAACCACCGCTTTCTCTCGGTTCGCGCGCGCTCGCTCAGCGAGCGCCCGCGTCTCCAAGCACAGATCGAGGAGCGGGTCAAGGGCGCGTTCGCACGCGGCGAGGTCGGAGTCTGGCTCGATCTTCAGCCGGACGAGGCGGTCGACCACCGGCTGTTCGACCATGACGCGGCCCGCCACGCGTACGCCGAACTCGTCCAGCTCTCCGACGAATTGTCGATCTCGACCCCACCGACGCTCGAGGCGTTGATTCGTCTCGGACGTCTGCAGCCGGCGGTGGAGTCGGACGAGACGGTCTGGCCGGCAGTCTCGGCGGCCCTCGACGTCGCGCTCCGCGCGACGGTCGCCGCTCGCGAGACGGAAGGCGCGAGCCTGGCGACGGACCTGGCGCGTTTGCTCGATCGACTGCGCGGGTTCACCGAGTCGATCGCCGACCGCGTCCCCGAGATCCTCGCGACGCTCCGCGAGCGGCTCCGAGAGCGGGTGGCGGAACTCGAGGCGAACGTCGATCCCGCTCGGCTGGAGACGGAAGTGGCGCTTCTCGCCGACCGGTCCGACGTCCAGGAGGAGCTCGTCCGCCTGCGCGGCCACGTCGATCGCGCGGCCGGCCTCCTCGTCGGGAACGAACCAGTCGGCAAGGAACTCGACTTCATCGGCCAGGAGCTCCTGCGCGAGGTCAACACGATCGGCTCCAAGGCGCGCGACTCGCTGGCGACCGCGACCGTCATCGACATGAAGCTCTGCGTCGAACAGTTCCGCGAGCAGGTGCAGAATGTCGAATGAGCGTTTCGACGTCGCCCGGCGCGGGGTCGGATCGGGGATCGCGTTCGTCGTCACCGGCCCGTCCGGTGCGGGGAAGACGTCGGTGATCGAGCGGGTGATGGATGCGCTTCCTCGGCTCGCGTTCTCAGTCTCCCACACCACGCGCGCTCGCCGGGCGGGCGAGACGGACGGAGAGGATTACTTGTTCGTCTCGGAGACCGAGTTCGACCGTCTCGTGGAGGAGGGTGCGTTCGTCGAGCACACCGTCTACTCGGGCGCGCGCTACGGGACGAGCCGCGTCCAGCTCGAGGAGGCGTTCGCCCGCGGAGACGACGTCATCCTGAACGTCGAGATCGAAGGGGCCGCATCCCTCCGCTCGGTTGGGCTGGCCGGCCGGCCGATCGTCTACGTCTTTCTCGCCCCGTCGTCGCTCGACCACCTCGCAGAACGGCTGCGCGCCCGAGGGACGGAGTCCGAGGGGAAGATCGCCGAGCGGATTGCCGTCGCGGCACGCGAGATGGACGCGCTCGACGCGTTCGACTACCTCGTCGTGAACGACGAACTCGCCGTCGCCGTCGCCGAACTGGCGGCGATCGTCGTCGCTGAACGCATCCGCGTCGCCCGGCGGTAACGGGCCATGCACGAAGAAGCGGCCGGCGAACCGGCCGCTTCCCATCTCATGCTCGAATCCACTGCGCTTCGCAGCGCCGAGGCTACTTCTTCGCGACTCCCGTCGGGGTGACCTTGAGCGTCTTCTCGACCTGCCGTCGCAGCTCCTTGCCTGGCTTGAACAGGGGAACGACCTTGGCGGCCACCTGAATCGGCCGCTTGGTCTGCGGGTTGATCCGGCTCGACGCCTTCCGGGCGCGAACCGAGAACTTCCCGAACCCCACGAGCTTGACGTCCTCACCCTGAAGGAGTGTCTCGGAGACCAGGTCAAGAACGGTGTCGAGCAGGCCCCGTGCCTCCTTCTTCGTGAGATCCGTCCGATCGGCCAGTCGGTCGATGAATTCGCCCTTGTTCATCCGTCTTCCTCCTTATTGAATCCTCAGTCCCCACCGGGCGCTTCGCCGTCGCCCTCGATTCCGGAGTCGACCAGGAGATCGCGCATGCTCAGCGCCTCGTGGCCTGCCTCGTCGAGGAACCGTCGGTCAACCTTCTCCCGCTGGCGACCACGCCCCTTGCGTCGTTCGCCGCGCCGTCGTCCGTCCGTTCCACGCTGACGCCCCGCTTCCTCCGGCGGCATCGTCGGGATCTCCGGCGGACCGAACAGGTTACGCATGCTGAGCCGGACCTGATGCTTGTCCTCGTTGATCCCGATGATCTTCGCCTGCACCTTGTTGCCGATCTGCAGCACGTCGGCCGGCGTCCCGATCCGCTCCTCGCTGATCTCGGAGACGTGGATCAATCCGTCGACGTCATCGGTGATCTTCATGAACGCGCCGAAGTCCTTGATCTCGGTGATCTCGCCTTCGATCACCTGATCGATTGCGAATTCGTCGACGAACCGACGCCACGGGTTGTCCTTCAGCTCCCGGATCGACAGCGAGATTCGACGCTCATCCGGATCGGCGTTGAGCACCTTGACCTCGACTTGATCGTCCTCCTTGAGGACGTCGCGCGGGTGGTTGACGTGTCCCCAGTCCAGCTCAGAAACGTGGACGAGGCCTTCGACGCCATCTTCCAGCTTCACGAACGCGCCGAAGTCGGTGATCTTGGTCACCGCGCCAGCAACGACCTGGCCGCGCGGGTACTTCGACTCGACGTCCTCCCACGGATCGCGCTGCATCCGGCGAAGCGAGAGGCTGATCCGATGTGCACCCTCGTCACAGCCGAGCACGACGACCTTCACCTCGTCGCCCTCGGTGACCACGTCCTTCGGGTTCTCCGGGTGCCCCCAGGAGAGCTCGGAGACGTGCACCAGGCCCTCGACGTCCTGCTCAAGTTCGACGAACGCGCCGAAGTCAGTGACGCTGACGACCTTCCCCTCGACCTGCTCGCCAACGGCGTACCTCTCGGAGATCCCATCCCATGGGTTCGACCGAAGGCGCTTGATGGAGAGGGAGACCTTCCCCTTCTCCTTGTCGAAGTCGATGACCTTGACTCTCACATCGGTTCCGACCGCGTACTCAGGCGGCGGCACGGGAAGGTCCTTCCAGGCGATCTCCGAGCGATGGACGAGGCCCTCGAAGCCTCCGATGTCGACGAACATGCCGAAGTCGACAATGCTGCGAACGACACCGTCGATCTCCTGTCCCTTTTCGAGGGAATCGAACAGCGCCATCCGCTGCTCGCGCTCGCGCTCCTTGAGATAGACCTTGTGCGAAACCACGAGGTTCTTGTCCCGTCGCGACAGCTCGAGGATCTTGAACGGCACGCGTTGGCCGCGGAGCTCGTCGATCGCACTCGGAAGGTCGTTCCCGAGGTGCGAGCCGGGGAGGAACGCCCGGATTCCGTCGAGGTTGACGTGGTATCCGGCTCCCTTGACCTCGTTGGTGATCTCGCCCTCGACGACCTGTCCATCCCGGTGCGCTTCTTCGAGGACGTCGATCCGCTTCTCGTACTCCGCCTGTTTCTCGGACGCGTAGACCGTTCCCTTCTCCTCGTCGATGTAGGTGACGAGCACCTCGATCTCCTCGCCCTCCTGCACCGCTCCGCCTTCGCGGAACGGGGAGAGTTCGGCGACAGGCAGGATCCCCTCCGACTTGTAGCCGATGTCCACGAGGATCTCGCTGTCGTTGACTTGGAGAACCGTCCCGGAGATCGTGTCTCCGCGACTGTAGGTCTTGACATCGCTTTCCGAGAAAGCGTCTTCCATCTTGATCTTGCTATCCATACATCCCAGCCATCTCTTTTGGCGTCTTCCTCTCCGGTCGTCCCCAACAGGGCCCGTTTCGCGCGCTACGCGCGTTATCCTCCCTCATTCCCTAGGCCGTATCAACTCTCTCCATCATGCGAACGCTCATCCGCCGAACCTGATCCGACCGAGTCTCCTCGCCGCCCGCGCTCGCCAGCAGATCGCCGACCGAGAACGCCGTTCCGATCGAGACCGTTACCTTCGGATACCGGAACGGGTACTTCGGCGGATACGGCCCCCGCGGCTGGATGTTCACCGGCAAGAGTAGCTTGTTCGTCAACGAGGCGAACCGTATCGCGCCGCCCTTCGCGTCGACGCGTCGCTTCGTTGTCCCCTCGGGAAAGAGACCGACGAGCCGCTCCCGCTTGCACGCCTCGAGCACGCGCCGGAAGTCGACCTTCGAGAACCGCTCCCGGTCGATGATCGTCGCGTACGCACGAACCGCCAGCCTGGCGATCGGGTTCCCCTTCATCAATCCTCGGCGGGCGATGAAGTGGATCCGATTCCTCGCCCCGAAGGCGGCGACCATCAACGGGATGTCCCAGTAACTGCGGTGTCGGGCTACGGCGATGTACGTTCCGTCGCGCTTGAGATTCTCTCGCCCGATCACGCGGAACCGGAACAGGAGCTTCAGCACGGCAACGCAGACCCACGTGACGAGGGAGTAGATGCCGTTCTTGAGACCGGTCCTCAGCCGTCGAAACAACGCTCGTCCAACCGCTCCTTGACCAAGTGTATTGCCTCGGAAATGACCTTCGCGAGGGGCTTTCGATCAGTGTCGATTATAGTCGCGTCCGACGCGGCGTTCAAGGGTGCAATCGGCCTTGTCGAGTCCCGCTCGTCCCGGATCAGGATCTCCCTCAACGTCTCGTCGAGCCCGGAGCTCTCCTGCTCCGCGGCGCGGCGTCTCGCGCGTTCCTCGGGGCTCGCGGCGAGGAAGAGCTTGACGTCCGCGTCCGGGAGGACGACGGTGCCGATGTCGCGACCCTCCATGACGACGTCCTCGTCCGCCGCCATCCCCCGCTGAAGCGCGACGAGCCGCTCGCGCACCGCCGGGATGGTAGCGACTTCCGACGACGCCTGATCGACCTCCTGCGTGTGCAGCAGGTCGCTCACGTCCTCGCCGTTCAGGATTAGCCGCCCCGCCCGCGTCACCGCCAGGTCGACTTCGTCGAGCGTCAACCCGCGACGGAACGCCAGCGCGACCGCGCGGTACATCTTCCCCGTCTCCACGAACCGGCAGCCGAAGTGCTCGGCGAGAGCACGAGCGAGCGACGTCTTCCCCGATCCCGCCGGTCCGTCGATCGCGATCTTCACTCCGGGTCCCCCTCGATGATCTGTTGTCCCGCATCGGTCGCAGCGCAGACGAACACCTGCGCCTCCGGGAATCGCTCGCGAAGGCGCTCGGCGGCGACCGCTGATGCCGACACGTCTCGGAACGCGGCGAAGAACGACGACCCGCTCCCACTCATCCCCGCTCGATCGGCGCCGAGCGTGCCGATCGCTTCATGGTACCGGGCGAGGGCGGGATACGCCGCCAGCGCGGGCACGAGGAGTGCGTTCTCGCCCGGCGGACGTCGCCCCTCGCTGCGCTCGCCCGCCGAGAAGCGGCGGTAGACCTCTGCGGTGTCGCAGTGAATCAGCGGAACGAGAACGACGAACCGCTCACGCGACGCCGCGCCCGCGCGGGTGACAATCTCCCCGCGCCCGGTGATCCGGACGCGACCGCCGAGGAGGAACAACGGAACGTCCGACCCGATCTCGGCGGCGATCTCGAGCAACGCGCGTTCGGGGAGGCGCGGGGGAATCAGGCGATCACCCGCAGCGAGGACGGCGGCCGCGTCCGACGACCCGCCGCCGAGCCCGGCTCCCGCCGGGATGCGCTTCTCGACGATCACCCGAAGCCCCCCGCCACCCTTCGCTGCCAACAGCCGTTCCGCCGCGACTTCGGTCAGATCACGCCCGCGCAGCCCGACCAGATCGTTGTCGACAGACACCCCGCGCTCGCATCGTGACACCGTGATGCGGTCGGCCAAGTCGATCGTCTGCACGAGGGAGTCGATCTCGTGGTATCCGTCGTCACGACGTTCGCGAACGTCGAGCGTGACGTTGAGCTTGGCGAACGCGAGGAGGCGCATCACGACGGCACGACAGGGCGCCCGCCGACGACGCTCATCGCGACGGGCTCGCATCCGAAACACCCCTCGATCTCCCGGTAGTCATCGAGGTCGAGGATCGCGAGATCGGCGGCCTTGCCCGGCTCGATCGATCCGACCACGTCTGCGACGTCGAGCGCCGCAGCGGCATTCAGCGAGATCGACGTGATCGCCTCCTCGAGAGACAGGTCCATCCGCTCGATCGCGATGGCCAGAGTCGCCCACAGCGATTCGACTCCGAACCCCTCCACGCGGTAATCGGTTCCCAACGCGACAGCCAACCCGACATCGATCATCCCTCGTGCATTCGGGGACGCACCCCCGTGAAAGAAGGGCGCACCCGGCAGGACGACGCTGACCACGCCACTCTCCCGCAACGACGACGCGGCGCGCGCGCCGCAATCTCGAAGATGGGCGATCGACGTCGCACCGAGCGTCGCCGCCAGGTTCGCGGCTGCGTCGAACTCCCCCTGCATCGCGTGGACTCCGAGCGTGAACCCCGCCCCGCGGGCCGCGCGGAGGATCGCTTCCGCCTGCGCCGGAAGGTAGCCGCCGTCACCGCATGCGACCTCGCAGCATCCCGCCAGCCGTCGGCGGCGAACCGCCGGGATCGCCTCCCCAATCGTCTGCGAGATTCGATCGTCCCGACCGCGCCGCTCGGTGCCGCGTGGGGTTCCGAGAAACGCCGCGAGCGCCCGCAGCGGCGTCGCCTCTCCGATCGATCGGACGGCTGCAAGCAGGTCCAGTTCGTCGGTCGACGACCGATCGGCACCGCACTTGATCCCGACCGTGGTCGTCCCTCCCGCCAACGCTCGCCGCGCGCTACGCAACAGCTGCCGCTCGGCAGGCACCGAATACCGCCTGTCCATCGCAGCACGCGAGCGCTCGCAGCCACCGTCCGGAACGCACGCCGCTCCGAGGTGACGATGCGGATCAACGAGGCCAGGCAGAACGACGCGCCCCCGCGCGTCGACCGTCGCGTCCGAAACCGCATGTCGTCCCACACAATCGATCGCAGCGACACGCCCGTCGACGACGAGGATTTCGACGTTCTCGAGAACCTCCAGCTCCCCCATCCGGGCTCCGAATGCGGCCCCACGACCCTGCGGGGTGACGAGTTGGCCGATGTGGGTAACGAGGGTACGCATGAGGCTCCTGCGCGCGAGTATAGGTGGCTGTTGCTCGCTTTACAACGCGCTTTCCGGCAGCTATACTCCGCTTCGCGTGCGCGGGGTGGTCAACGTGGCAAGAGGCAAGACCGGAGCCGGAGCGCAACGACGCGATCGCGGGCCGACCTCTCCGCGGTCCGCTCATTTTCCCGCCGAGTCCCTTCCCGGCTACCGCGTCGGATTCGTCGGCGTGTTCGGCCAGACAAACGTCGGCAAGTCGACGATCCTGAACGCCCTGTTGGGCAAGAAGGTCCTCATCTCGTCGTCGAAACCGCAGGCGACCAGGAACCGCATCCGTTGTGTGCTGACGAACCAGGATGCGCAGATCGTGTTCGTCGACACGCCTGGTCTCCACCGCCCGAAGACGAAACTGAGCCGGTCCCTCGTTCGCGAAGCCTACCGGGGGCTTCGTGGAATCGACCTCCTCCTCTACGTCGTCGAACCCTGGGGGGCTGTCCACCCGTCCGACCACCACGCACTCGATCGGCTGGAGAGCGTCGACGTTCCGATCATCCTGTTGGTAAACAAGATCGACGTCGCCAAGGGGAACGCGCTCGAGGAGACGCTCCTCGCCTACGCGGCGACCGATCGCTTCGCCGAACTCATCCCGATCTCGGCGACTCGCCGGATCGGCCTCGGCGACGTCGTCGAAACGATCGTCTCCTACCTCCCGCACGGGGAGCCCCTCTTCCCCCCTGAGGTGATGTGCGACCGCCCGGAGGAATTCTTGATCGAGGAGATCGTTCGAGAGAAGGTGTTCCAACGGACCTATCAGGAGATCCCGTACTCCGTCGCGGTTCGAGTGAAGTGGATGCGAGACGCCGGCCCGCAGCTCTGCGAAATCAAGGCCGAGATCCTCGTGGCGCGCGACTCGCAGAAGGGAATTCTCGTCGGCAAGGGCGGCCGCATGATCAAGGAGATCGGCTCGGCTGCACGCCGCGAGATCGAGCGTCTCCTCGGGCGACGCGTCTTCCTCGAACTCGTCGTTGCCGTCTCACCGCGATGGACGGAGGACGATGCGACCATCCGGGAGGTGACCCAGCCCTAGCTCTAGCCATGACAGCCGCCAGCCGGGCGAGAGTCCTTCTCCTCTACACCGATCGCGTCCCCGAGCCTTCGCTCGTCGAGCGCATCGAGGCACTCCAATGCGACGTTGCCGTCGCGCCGCTTCGCCCGGAGGAACCAGCGCAGGGTTCGGCCGACCTGATCCTGATACACGATGCGTTCCGCTCATCGGAGGTTCCCGATGCCATCCGCCGGCTCGTCAGCGCACGTCCGGAACTTCAAGTCGTTGCTGTCGTTGACGGGGACGATCCAGCACCCGTTGTGACCGCGCTCGGCGCGGGGGCATCGTATGCGGTCCATTGGCCCGACGACCCGGGAGTCCTCGAGCAGATCGCGGGACGAGCGCTTGCGCGCCATCGTGCACAAGCCCAGCTTGTGGCAGACCAACGACGCTACCTGCAGCTCGTTGACAACGCGCCGATCGGCGTCTTCGAGCTCGAAGGCGGAACGCTCACTTACGTCAACAGCTTCCTCGAAGAGATCTCGGGCTATGCCCGCGAGGAGCTGATCGGACGATCGGCCGCCGACCTCGTCGTCGAGGACGAGCGCCAGCGCCTCATCGAAGCGGTTGCCACACGCGCCGACGGCGCAACGCCGGAGCGACCGTCCGTCTATCGCTTCGTGGGAAAGGGCGGTCGAATCTACGTGGGCGAGGTCCGTTCTCGCGTCGTCCAGGCGTCGACGCCGCCGATCATCGAGGGCACCCTCCGCGACATCACGCAGGAGACGCGCCTCACCCGGATGCATCGCGCCATCCTCGATCTCAGCGAGACAATCCTGAGCGAACAGGACATCGACCGGATCCTGCAGCTCGTCCTCGACACCATCACCGAGTACAGCGGCTTCCGCCGCGCGGTCCTCTCCCTGTACGATCTGTCGATCCCCATTCCGTTTCACGGAGACGTGTACAAGATCCTCTGCTCCGGCCTCTCCCCGCAGGAGGAGGAGAACCTTCTCGCCCACAGCCCGATGCCGGTCGAGGAACGGGCCCTCGCCTTCTGCGACGAATACCGGCTCGGTCCCGCCTACTACATTCCGCACAACCGGACGCCCTGGTCGGCGGAACGCGGAATCGCCGGCACGGTCTCCGTCGACGGGTGGCACGTGGACGACTTCCTGTTCATCCCACTCCGCGGCACCGGCGGGATCATCGGGAGCATCTCCGTCGACGACCCGATCGATCAGAGCGTGCCGACGATCGCGGCGATCGAACCGGTCTCTTCTCTCGCCGACCTTGCCGCCCTCGCCGTCGAGCGGCTCTACAAGATGAACCAGCTTCGCCGTCAGAAGGATCGTCTTCACGGGTTGTGGGGATTCGGTAGCGAGCTCGCCGGCGCGAGCAGCATCGAGGCCCTCTGCGATCTCGCTGCGCGTCGCGTTCGTGATGACATGGACTACGACTACTGCGCAATCTGGATCGTCGACGGGGGCGAGATGGTGAAGCTCGGGCTGTCGACGAAGCCGCTCTTCCCGCCGGAGGAGATCCCGGTGAGGGGGCTGCGCGCGCCGATCGAGGGGAAGGGGATCACGCGATGGGCGTTTCGGTACCGGGAGCCCCTCGTGGTTCCCGACGTGCGCATCGATGCGCGCTACAACGGATCCCGCCAGTCGATTCGGTCGGTCATCGCCGTTCCCGTCGCCGGTCGAAGAGGCCCGTTCGGCGTCATCGGCGGCGAGAGCCAGCGGTTGGCAGCGTTCGGCAATGAAGACCTCGAAGTCCTCTCCGCCCTGGCGAGCCAGCTCTCGACCGCCATCGCCGCCCTGCAACGGAGCGAAGCCCTGCAAAGCATCTACGCATTCGGGCAGCAGGTCGCCGCGGCTTCGGCAACCGATCAGATCATCGCGAGCACACTGAACTTCCTCGAGAACCAGTTCGGCTACGACCTCTGTGCTCTCTTCCTCACCGACGACGGTGGCGAACTCGCCATCGCCGCTGTGCGAGGCCCGTACGAGGAGGCCGGCGTCAAGCCGGGTTGGCGGTTGCCGAGCGGAGCCGGTGTCGTCGGATGGGTCGCGCGCAACCGCCGGACGGCGCTCGTCGACGACGTCGCCACCGACCCTCGCTACTACGCTGCGTACGGCGAAACCTGCGCCGAGCTTGCCGTCCCCGTCCTGTTCAGCGGGAGACTCCTCGGGGTTCTCAACGTGGAGAGCCGCGCGCGCGGATTCTTCGACGCGGAGGACCAGCAGCTGATCGAGGTCATCGCCAACCACTTGGCGACGGCCCTCTCCAACCTCGCGTCGCAGAGAACCCTCCGCGACCAAGCGGTGAGGGACCCGCTGACCGGCCTCTACAACCGTCACTACTTCAACTCGCTGATCGCCTCCGAGCTCGACCGGAGTGATCGATACGGACACCCGCTGACCCTGATGATGGTCGACATCGACGGGTTTCGGGCGATCAACAACCGGTTCGGCCACCTCAAGGGGGACGACGTCCTGCGCGAGGTTGCCGTCTTCCTCGAGGAGAACGTCCGCTCGGCAGACCGGATCATCCGCTACGGCGGCGACGAGTTCCTCGTGTTCATGCCCGAGACCGACGAGGAGGCGCCCCGCGTCGCCCGCCGCCTGAAGGATCGCATCGCCGCGGTCCCGAGACGCACCGGGGTCGACGGCGTGACGATCGGCCTCTCGATCGGGCTCTACACGCGTCGCCCGAACGAGGACCGCGCCCTCGAGTCGATCCTCGAGGAGGTCGACCGGCGGATGTACGCCGACAAGCGCCAAGGAGCCGCTCGCCGGAGCGATGCCGACGACGATTAGCCGGCTGACCGGTCTCGAGGACTTCGTGGCGTGTGAGAAGCTTCAGGCGGACCTCGTCGGCGCCAGCGCACGTTCGACCCTCCCCGTTCCCGCGTTGGCTGCAATCGACCGTTCGGGCGGTCTCCTCCTCGGTGCGTGGGAGACCGAAGGAGGACGCCGAAGCCTGCGCGGCGCGCTCGTCGACCTCGTCGCCGAGGCGGACGGGTATCCGGCCCGCTTCTCGGTTCTTCTCGCCGTCGATCGGGCGTTCGCCAATCGCGGCGTTGCGCAGGCCCTGCGCGCCGCGGAACGAGCCGCGTCGGTCCGAGCGAACGTCGACCTCGTCTACTGGTGGTCCGACCCGCTCGTCGGCGCCGCCGCCCACGTCGCGTTCAATCGCCTCGGCGCCATCGCCACCGGGCACACCCGAAACGCCCTCGGCCCTCTCGACGACGAGCCGAATCGGGGCCTGGCGACCGACCGCATCCGCGTCGAGTGGTGGATCGACGCGCCCCGCGTCATCGCCGTCCTCGACGAGGACCGGATCCCGCCGCACTACGGCCTCGGCCTCGACCGGATGCAGCTCCTCACCCGATCGACGACACGTCCGTCGGGGCAGCGCGGGCCGACCAGCGTCGACGGCACCCCGACGAAACCATTCGTGCTGGTCGAAGTCCCCGCCGATCTCCGCACGCTCCGCGCGCGGGATCCGTCCGCCGCGCGAGACTGGCGGTTGACGTGCCGCGAGGCGGTCGAGCTGCTATTCTCGAACGGATACTTGATCGTCGGCTTCGTTCACGAAGGGGGACGGAGCTTCCACCTGTTCGAGCGAACGGATCGCGGGACGGTTCTCGGCAGATCCCGCGCCGCCTGACTCGCGAAGGAGGACCCATGCGACGAGACGAACTGGCCAAGCGGATCGACCACACGCTCCTCGGACCGACGGCGTCGCGCGCGGCGGTGTCGGCCCTCTGCGAAGAGGCCGTCCGCGTCGGCGCGGCATCGGCATGCGTCAATCCGTGCCACGCCGCGATCGTCCGCGACGCGGTCGAAGGAACGCCGGTCAAGGTGTGCGTCGTGATCGGCTTTCCCCACGGGATGACGACGAGCGCCACCAAGGCGGCCGAGGCCCGTGAGGCGATCGCCGACGGCGCCGACGAGCTGGACATGGTGATCAACATCGGTGCGCTGAAGGACGGGGACCTCGAGTTCGTGCGAGCGGACATCGCTGCGGTCTGCGCCGCCGCCCGCACCGCCGACCGACCGGTCGTCGTCAAGGTGATTCTCGAGACCGCGCTTCTGACCGATGACGAGAAGGTGACGGCCGCCACGCTGGCGAAAGACACGGGAGCAGACTTCGTCAAGACATCGACCGGCTTCGCCTCCGGCGGCGCGACCGTGGAGGACGTCGCCCTCCTCCGGAAGACCGTCGGCCCGAAGATGGGAGTCAAGGCGTCGGGCGGTGTCCGTGACTACGAGACGGCGGTGGCGATGATCGACGCCGGTGCCGATCGGATCGGCGCCAGTCGGACCCTCGCCATTCTCGACGGCGCGGACGCGTAGCGCTCGCCGGAACCGCTTCGGTGCCGCTTGATGCGCCCCAAGGGCGTCCCTATAGTTTCCGCCAAGCTGAGGAGGTGGCGATGCACTGCGCAGTCCGTTCCGCCGACCGTACGTTCTTCGACGGAGAGGCGACGATCGTCGTTGCCCGAAGCACCCGCGGCGAGTTCGCGGTGATGGACGACCATGCACCGATGCTGGCGGCCATCGGCCGAGGCCCTCTTCGCGTGAAGACGTCCGAAACCGAGCGCGTCTTCGCCTGCTTCGGAGGCTCGCTCCGCGTCTCGCCGGGCGCTGAAGTAACGGTTCTCGTCGAGGACGCCGTTCCTCTCGAGGAGATCGACGCTGCCCTCGCCGGACGAGGCGAAGGCCCGACGCAAGCCGAAACCGACGAGGACGCTCGTCGGGAGCTCCTACGTCACGTCAAGGAGACCTATGCCTGATCGCGTCGTCGTCACCGGACTCGGTCCGGTGACCTCGCTCGGGGAGGGAGTCGGCCCGTTCTGGGAGGGCCTGCGTGCAGGGCGAACAGGCGTCCGCCGCGTCGATGACCTGATCGACCTCGAGGGCATCGACGTCCTCATCGGCGCGCCTCTCGTCGGCTTCGATCCCGCACGCTATCTCGACGCCAAGAAGGCCCGTCGAATGGATCGCTCGGCTCAGCTCGCCGTCGCCGCCGCGCGGCTCGCCGTCGAGGACGCGGGCCTCGATCTCATGAAGCTCGATCGCGATCGCGCCGGCGTCGTCGCGGGGACCGGGATCGGCGGAATGGAGACGTTCGCCGAGAACTTCGACGTGCTCCGCGATCGCGGCCCGCGCCGCGTGAGTCCGTTCTTCGTCCCGCGGATGATGCCGAATGCACTGGCGGGGGAGATCTCGATCGCGTTCGGCTTTCGCGGCGCGAACTTCGGCGTCGTCTCCGCCTGTGCCAGCGCAGCGCACGCGATCGGCGTCGGCGCCGGCCTGATCCGTTCCGGCGCTGCCGATTGCGTCCTCGCCGGGGGCGCGGAGGCGGTGTTGATCCGGATCACGTTCGCCGGATTCGCGCGGATCGGTGCCGTCTCGACGCGAAACGACGAGCCGGAGCGAGCGTCGCGACCGTTCGACCGCGACCGCGACGGGTTCGTCCTCGGCGAGGGAGCCGGGTTCCTCTTGCTCGAGTCGGAGCGGCACGCGCAGGCCCGCGGCTCCTCGATCTACGCGGACCTCGCGGGGTTCGGCATGTCGGCCGACGCGACCCACATCACCGCACCGGCCGAAGACGGATCGGGGATGCGCCGGGCGATGGAGCTCGCGATCGCGGGCGCGGGCGTCACCCCGAGCGAGATCGACTACATCAACGCCCACGGTACGTCGACCCCGCTGAACGACCCGGCCGAGTCGCTCGCGATCCGCAGCGCGCTCGGCGACGCCGCACGACAGGTCCGCGTCAGCTCGACCAAGTCGCAGATCGGGCACCTCCTCGGGGCTGCGGGGGGCGTCGAAGCGATCGCGACCCTGCTCTCGATGCAGGACGGCTACATCCCGGCGACACTCAACTACGAGACGCCCGATCCCGCGTGCGACCTCGACTACACGCCCGAGCCCGTCTCGACGCCGATCCGCGTCGCCCTGTCGAATTCCTTCGGGTTCGGCGGCCAGAACGCGGCGCTTCTGTTCGTTCGCGACGGGTAGGTCCGCGCGCAGTCGCCTGCTAGAACTGCTTGAGGAAGCGAAGATCGTTGGTGAGGAACGCACGGATGTCGGGGATGGCGTGCTTGAGCATCGCCATCCGCTCGATTCCCAGACCGAACGCGAATCCGGTGACCGCCTCCGAGTCGTAGCCGACGGCTTCGAGAACGGCCGGATCGACCATCCCTGCACCCATGATCTCGAGCCATTCCTCGGCCCCCGGCGCGCGGATGTGCACCTGCACGGACGGTTCGGTGAACGGGAAGAAGTCCCCCGAGAAGCGCATCGCGTATCCCTCGCCGAAGAACTCCCGCGTGAACGTCTCGAGGACGTGCTTGAGGTTGGCGAGCGTGAGCCCCTCCTCGACCCAGAGAAGCTCGATCTGGTGGAAGACGGGCGAATGGGTCGCGTCCTGGGCATCGCGCCGGTAGCAGCGGCCGGGGCAGATGATGCGGACCGGCGGCTCGGTCTGCTCCATGACGCGGATCTGAACCGGCGACGTGTGCGGTCGCAGCAGGGTGTTCTCTCCGATGTAGAACGTGTCCCAGTCGGCGCGCGCTGGATGCTCGGCCGGGATGTTGAGCGCCTCGAAGTTGTAGTACTCGGTCTCGATCTCCGGGCCCGTCGCGACGTCGAATCCCATGCGGAGAAAGATCGACTCGATCTCGAGCTGAACTGCGGAGAGCGGATGCCGCTGCCCCACGCCGGGGTAGACCCCGGGAAGGCTCAGGTCAACGGTCTCGGAGGCGAGTCTGTGCGTCAGCTCCGCGTCGGCGAGCGCCGACTCCCGCGCCGTCACCGCGTCGCTCGCGCGGACCTTCAGCTCGTTCAGCCGACGTCCGGCTTCTCTCCTCGCCGTGTCATCGAGCTCTCCGAGTCGCTTCAGCAGTTGGCTGATGCGCCCCTTGCGACCGAGGAACTCGACCCGGAACCGGTCGACGTCGGCGTCGTCCGTCAGGCGCGGCAGCCGCTCGTCGACGTCTTGCTCCAGCTGCGAGAAGGCTTCCAGGAAACTGTCGAGGGTGAGCATGGATCGGGATTATAGGGAGCGATTCTCCCATTGACAAGCAGCTTTCGGAGCGTGTAGTCTCCCAACAAGAGCCGGTCCAGGCCCCGGATCGGCGCGCCGAAGAAGGGAGCTCACACCGATGCCCGACCACGCACGTCGACGCCGAAGCCTGCTCTCGAACCTCGAGGAGAACGTGTTCGTCGCGTACAACCTCGAGAATCACGACACCGCCACCCTTCGATACCTCACCGGCTTCACCGGGGAGGGTCTGCTCCTCATCCACACGGACGAGACGATCCTTCTCACCGACTCGCGCTACACCGAACAGGCGCAGGGCGAGACCGACGGGATTCGCATCGAGGAGACGCGGATGTGGCCCGGAAAGGGTGCCGCGGAGGCCCTCGACCGGGTCGGGGTGTCGCCCGTCGCGTTCGCGTCGACCCGTGTCACCGCACGCTGGCTGGAGACGATGCGCGATGCGTGCGACGTCGAGCTCATCGCGCGGAAGGATCCCGTCGCCTCGGTGCGCATCGTGAAGGAGGCGAGCGAAGTCGCGTCGCTGAAGCGAGCGGCCGTCATCGCCGAGGAGGCGCTCGGTCGGCTGGTCGACGAGATCCGCGTCGGGATAAGCGAGAAGGAGATCGCCCTCCGCCTCGAGTGGCTGATCCGCGAGACGGACGGCGCGGAGCAGATCGCGTTCGAGTCGAACGTCTCTTCCGGGCCGAACACGTCGCTCAACCACTACTCGCCGTTCCGACATCCGCGCACGCTTCAGACGGGGGACCTGCTCCTGTTCGACTTCGGCGCGTGCGTCGACGGATACCGATCGGACATCACCCGCACCTTCTCCGTCGGCACGGCGACGCCCGAGGCAAAGGAGATCTACGATCTCGTCCTCCGCGCCAACCTCGCCGCGATCGAGCGCGTGAAGGCGGGGATGAGCGGCGTGGAGACCGACGCGATCGCACGGGAACTCATCGTCGACGGCGGCCATGGCGACCACTTCGGGCACGGTCTCGGACACGGGATCGGACTCGAAGTGCACGAGGGTCCGGGCTTGTCGCCGCGGAGTGAGGACACGCTCGAGCCGGGCATGGTCGTCACCGTCGAGCCGGGGGTTTATCTCCCCGGTCGCGGCGGAGTCCGAATCGAGGACGACGTCGTAATCACGGCCGACGGGTGCGAGGTCATCACCTCGTTCCCCAAGGACCGTCTGATCGAGGTCGGCTAGGATGCGCGCGCGGACGGGGGCCGCCCTCCTCGCCGTCACGCTTCTCCTCGCCTCGGCCGGCTGTGTGCTGATCGACCCAGGCCCGGTCGCTCGGTTCGAGGTCGATCCTCCCGTCCTCTACGCGGGCGAAGCGATCCGATTCGATGCGACGGCGTCGATCGGCGATGCCATCGTCGGGTTCGCGTGGGATCTCGGAAACGGGGAGACCGCCTCCGGCCGGGAGATCACGGCGACCTACGCCGCGGCCGGCATGTACGCCGTCTCGCTGACCGTCGAGGAGGCCTCGGGTCGGTCGAGCACAGCAACCGCGGAGATCCTCGTCTACGTCCGCGGGGGCACGCAGATCTTCCACGACGATTTCTCGGGGGGAGACGCCGCGCTCGGCCGCTGGCCGCTCGACCCGACGTGGGCGACCGCCACCGAAAGTCGGATCGAGCACATCGTCGGCGTCCACGGCGATTGCCTCTACGTCGGCAGCGGAGCGGAGCGCTGGCACCGTCGCTACGCGGGCGTGTCGATCCCGCCGCTCCGGCTCGGACAGCGCTTGGTCTTCATCTGCGAGGCGATGACCCTGCAGAACCAGGACGCGCACACCTTCTCGATCGTCCCTGCGCGCCGCGCGATCGAGTCCCAAGTTGGATCGCTCCCGTTCTTCGAGTTCTCGAGCAACAACGGCGGCTCGTACGTGCGCGAGCCGACGACGTACGGAACGGGCGTAGCCCACCCGATCGCGTTCTCGCCCAAGATCTATCAGTGGCACACGTACCGGTTCGTCTACTCCGCCGCGAGCTACGAGCTGTGGATCGACGACATCCTCTGGCAGCAGGGCCCGGTCTCGGTCGACCTCGACCCGGGGGGGACCTGGTTCGTCATGCTCGGAGAAGAGAGCTCCACCGAAGCGTGCAGCGCGTACTACGACGACGTCCGCATCCGCATCGAGGAGTAGCCGACGCCCGGCGACAGATGCCGGTCGAGGTCATGGGAGGAGGAGACTGTGATCCCTGCCGTCGCCGCACTCGCCGTTCTCTGGATCGCGCTCTCACGGAGCCTCGATCCGTTGGAGATCGGCATCGGCGTTGCCGCTTCGATCGTCGTCGTTCTCGCTCAGCGCGCCCTGTTCCCGGACGCACAGCGCCTCGTCTCCGCCCTCGTTCGTAGGCCGCACCGACTGTTCGCCTTCGCCGGGACGCTCGCCGTCCGCCTCGTCGTGTCGACCGCCTACACCTCGTGGCTGATCCTCTCGGGCAAGGCCGAGGGGCGCCTGATGGCCCTCCCCGTCCGGGTCTCCGATCCGCTCGGCCAGTTCGTTCTCCTCAATTCGATCACGCTGACGCCGTCGACGATCTCGCTTCTCGTCGAGGGCGACGTCGTCTACCTTCACTGGCTTCAGTCGCGCGACGGCCGCGGGGACTGGCGCACGATCAAGGAATCGATCGAACGCCGCGTCCTCGCCCTGTTCCCTCCCCCCTCCGATGGCGATCGTTGAGGCGGTCCTCCTCGCTTCGCTCGCCGCCGTCCTGTGGCGCCTGTTCCGGGGCCCGACGGCGTGGGATCGCCTGCTCGCCTACAACTCCGCCTCGAATCGAGTCGTCGCAGTCCTCGCGATCGCCGCGGTCACGGCGAACCGCTCGGCCCTCCTCGACGTCGCCGTCGTCTACGTCGCCCTCGGGTTCCTCGGGATCATCATCCTCGCACGTTTCATGGAGCGAGGAGGTGCGAATCGATGATCACGCTCGTTCTGTCCGGCATCGGAGCTGCCCTCGTCGTCATCGGGACCGTCGGCATCCTCCGCCTGGGTGACGTCTACTCTCGTCTCCAGGCGAGCGGCGTCTCCGACAGCGCAGGCACGGCGCTCGTTCTCATCGGTCTGATCGTCTGGGGGGGGTGGCAGTCGCACGACGCGACCCTCGTTCTGCTACTGGTTTTGGTCCTCTTGACGAATCCGATTGCCACGCACAGCATCGCCAAGAGCGCGTTTACCCGCGGCCACCGAGGGGAGCGCGAGTGATCGCGCGCGCGGTCCTCCTCGTCCTCCTCCCGGTGACCGCGGCGTTCGCGCTCTCGCAACGTCGTCGCCTGCACGCGATCATCGGGATGGCCGTGTTCAGCCTCCTTCTCGCCTCGGTCTTCTTCCTCGCGCACGCGCCCGACGTCGCGATCACCGAGGCGGCGATCGGCGCAGCCCTCGTCACCCTCGTCTACGTCCTCGCCATCCGCAAGACCGGACGGCTCGTCGTCGTGGCGTGCCAAGCGCCCGGACTGATCGCTCGGGAAGGCGACCGGATCGTCGGGCTGGAGTGGGAGATCCTCAAGCAGCTTGCCGAGACCGTCGGCCTCGACGCGGTCGTTCGGTTCGTTTCCCACGATGAAGCCACCGCGGCGCTCCTCCGCGGAGATGCCGACATCGGCGCGGGCGGACTCCTCGCCGACGAGGTCGACAGCCGTCTCGTGTGCGTTCCGGGCCACCTGCCGACGGCGCGGTTCGACGTCATCGGCCCTCGGGATGGGACCGAGGCGTGGCCGAGCGACGCGCGTCCCGAGCTCGCCGACGTGATCGACGCCGTTCGTCGCCGGGCCCCGCTTTCGATCACCCTTGACCTGGCGCGGTTCCTTGCCCTCTCTCGCTACGATCTCGACGCCTACGCCGTCAGACGCCGCGACGGCGACCCCGTCTACGCATTCGCCCTCTCCCCAACCGGTGAGCGCCTGCGCGCCTCCCTGGTGAGCCTTCTCGATCGTCTGCGCACGACCGGGGAACTCGATGAGACGATCCGGAGGTACTTCCCGTGAGGCGAACGCACCTCCTTCTCCCGGTCATCGCCGTCCTGCTCGTCGCCGGATTCTGCGTCACCGTCCTCGTCGGATTCGAGTTCCGTGGCACGATCGAGCACGCCACGGCCGGATGGATCGAGGTCGCCGAGCGAACCGGCGCGATCAACGTCGTCACAGCGATCTACCTCAACGCACGGCTGTTCGACACGATCCTCGAGGTGCTCGTCTTCGCCGTTGCCGTCCTCGGCGTGCACTTCTACCTGACCACGCGCGGACGCCCGGAGCGGGTCGAGTCGATCCCCGAATCGAACGTCATCCGGATCGCTGCGGACGTTCTCCTGCCGCTGATCCTCCTCGTCGCGATCTACGTCGTCGTCCACGGGCATCTCTCGCCGGGGGGCGGCTTCAGCGGAGGCGTCATCGCCGGAACCGGCCTTCTCCTGACGGCGATCGCCGTCGGAACGGAGACGGTCGCCGCCCGGTTCGGCCCGAGGCTGATCGAGCGGCTCGAATGGGCGGCCCTGCTCGGGATCCTCGTCCTCGGTCTCGTGCCGGTCCTCGTCGGCCGCACGCCCCTCTCCGACCTCCTTCCACCGGGCGAGCCGGGACGAATCGCGAGCGGGGGGAGCCTCCTCCTCTACAACGGGTTGATCGGACTGAAGGTCCTGATCGGAAGCTGGGTCATCGTCCGTCACTTCGTCGAGCACCGGGGGGAGATCTGATGGGCCCGCTCAACGGCGTGACGATTGCCATCGTCCTGTTCGGGATCGGCCTGCTCGGCCTCATCCTCCGCCGGGATCTCGTCGTCAAGCTCCTCGCGCTCGGCCTGGTCAACAGCGCCGTCATCCTCTGCCTCGTCGCGCTCGGCGCGCGCCCAGACGGTGCGCCGCCGATCCTCGCGCCGCCGTCGGTCGACGCGATCGTCGACCCGCTCCCCCACGCGATCGTCCTGTCGGCGATCGTGATCAACTTCGCCATCCTCGCGCTCGCTCTCGTCTTCGTCATGCTCCTGGTCGAGCGCTATCACACCACCGACGCCAACCGGATCGATCGCGCATCGAACGACGAGGAGGACGAATGGAGCTGATCCTCCTTCCGCTCACCCGGTTCCTGTTCGGCGGCCTGTCGATCGCGACGGGGAAGGCGAGCCGGCTGTTCGCCGTCCTCGCTCTCGCCGTCGACGGGATCCTGCTCGGCCGCCTCGCCGCCGCCCTCGCCGCCGACGCCCCGGTCGAACTCGTTCTCGGAGGATGGTCGCGTGGATTCGGAATCGCGTTCACGGGCGACCGGATCGGCCTCACCTTCGCCGCGCTCGTCTGGGGTCTCGGTGTCGCCGTCCTCCTCTACACGTGGAAGGACACCCTCCGCCCGTACTTCTTCATGCTCCTTCACCTGCTGATCGGCACGAGCTACGCACTGACGATGACCGGCGACCTGTTCAACGCGTACGTCATCCTCGAGCTGCTGACCCTCGCCAGCTTCCTCCTCGTCGGGTACGAGAGAAGGCCGGCTCAGATCTGGGCGAGTCTTCGGTACCTGATCCTCTGCTCGCTCGGCATGAGCCTGTTCCTCCTCGGCATCGCCGTCGTCTACTACCACACGGGACGCCTCGACTTGGTCGGGGTCGCCGCGCACGTCGCGTCGGATCCGGCGGCGCCGTGGATTCGCCTTGCCGCGGCCCTGCTCACCACGGGTGTCGCCGTCAAGGCCGGGGTCTTCCTGTTCTCACTCTGGCTCCCCGCAGCGCACGCCCGAGCGGTGCCCGCTGTCTCCGCGCTCCTGTCGGGCGTCGTCATCAAGATGGGCGTCATCGAGCTGTTCCGTCTCTCGGCGATCTTCCCGCTCGAGGTGACGTTCACCGTCCTCGGTTTCGCTACGGGCTTCCTCGGGATCGTCTACGCGATCCAGACCCGAGACGCGAAAAGGTTGCTCGCGTTCTCCACGCTCGCCCAGATCGGGTATCTCCTGATCGGGTTCGGTGCCGGTTCCGAGGCGGCGCGACTCGGGGCGCTCGACTACGCCGTCGCCCACGGGTTGTTCAAGGCCCTTCTGTTCCTCGCCGTCGGCGAGGCCGCGCGACTCGTCGGGGGATCCGATCTGCGCACATTGATTCTCCATCGAGACAAGATCCCACGGACGACGCGAGCCGCCCTCATCGTCGGGGTTCTCGGCATCGTCGGGATGCCCCCGTTCGCCGGCTTCGCCGCCAAGGCCGTTCTCGAATCGTGCCTTCATCCGACGACATTCCACGCCGCCGTCGCTCTGATCTCCGTCGGCACGGTCGTCACGTTCGCCAAGCTGATCCCGCTCCTTCGCGGGCGATCCTCCGGGCCGATCGACCCGGCACGCACTGCCGCGTACGGGTGGCTCGGCGGGGGGATCGTCCTGTTCATTCCGGTCTCGGCGGCGATGGTTCCGCAATCGCTCCTCGCGGCGACCTGGGGGTGGGGGGCCTACGTCGAAGCGGCGGCCGTGATTCTCGTCGGCCTCGGCCTCCACCGCCTCGTTCGCCGTCGGCCGTTCCGCCTTCCCGACCGGATCTTCCGGATCGAAGAGGCGACACTCGTCATCCTCGCCGGGTTCTTCCTCGTCTTCTGGCTCGTCCACCTCGGCTGGCGGGCGAGCTGCGGATGAACAGCCTCGGCGTTTGGAGTACCGTTCGGGCATGGCGAACCGGTGGTTCCTCGAGCGCTACCGAACGTTCCTCCTCGACATCGACGGCGTCCTCGTTCGCGGGCCCGTCCCGATCGACGGCGCCGCAGCCGCTCTCAAAGCGCTCCGCGAGCGCGGCCGATGCGCGTTCCTGACGAACAACTCGAGTCGCTCCCGCCGCGGCCTCGTCGCGCGACTCGCGTCGCTCGGGGTCCAGGCCGACGAGCGGGATGTCGTTCCCAGTTCGTACATCGCCGCGACGCACCTCGCCGCCCAGGGATCCGTCTCCTTCTGGCTGATCGGGGAGGACGGCCTCGACGAGGAGCTACGCCTCGCCGGGCATCGCCGGTGCGAGCGCCCCGAACAGGCGGAGTGGGTTGTGGTCGGCATCGACCGAGCGATTGACTACGCTGCAATCGCCGACGCGCTCCGCGCCCTCCGCGCCGGCGCCCGCCTGCTGGCGACGAACCACGATCCAACGTTTCCCGGCCCCGATGGGCCCCTCCCTGGAGCGGGCGCGCTCGTCGGCGCGCTCGAAGGGATGGGCTTCCCCGCCGAAGTGATCGTCGGCAAGCCGTCGCCGATCGCGTTCCGCGTCGCACTCGACCGGCTCGGCGTCGATCCGTCGTCCGCCCTGATGATCGGTGACCGCCTCGAGACGGACATCCTCGGCGCGACCGACGCCGGCCTCGACAGCGCGCTCGTGTTAACCGGCGTCACCTCCCGCGAAGACCTCGCGAGAAGCGCAATCCGGCCGACCTGGATCGCCGAGACCCTCGATGCGCTCGCCGCCGGTCGGGTCGAGCGGGGAGACGGCGCGCACTGACAGTTGGCTCGCCGATCCGGCCGCGCTAGTATCCCGTCCATGAACGCCAGATCGACCGCCGACTCGGCGCTGATGCGCGTTACCGACCTCACCAAGCACTACGGCGACGTGCGCGCTGTTGACGGGATCTCGTTCGCCGTCCCCAACGCGTCGGTCTTCACCCTCCTCGGTCCGAACGGAGCCGGGAAAACGACGACGCTGGAGATGCTGGAGGGGATCCGCGAGCCCGATTCGGGGGAGATCGAGATCTTCGGCCGCCGACTCCGGCGAATCGATCGCCCGACCAAACAGCGGATCGGCGTGCTCCTCCAGGAGGGGAATTTCGAGCCGTACCTCCGCGCGCGCGAGGTGATCGCCCTGTTCGCGTCGTTCTTTCGGACCGCCCGACCGGTCGACGACATCCTCGAACGGGTTGCGCTCGCTGACAAGGCGAGGGCGTTCGTCAAGAACCTGTCCGGTGGACAGAAGCAACGCCTCGCGATCGGCGCTGCGTTGGTCAACGAGCCCGATCTCGTCTTCCTCGACGAGCCGACGACCGGGCTCGATCCGCAGGCGCGCCGCAACGTCTGGTCGGTCGTCTCGGACCTCAGGGCGACGGGCGTGGCGCTGATCTTGACGACGCACTATATGGAGGAAGCGGAAGCGCTCTCAGATCACGTCTGCATCATGGACCACGGGAAGCTGATCGCCGAAGGCTCTCCGCGCGAGCTGACCGCAGAACTCGGACAGGAGACCCTCGTCGAGTTCTCCGCCGACGCCGCCGGTGACGACGATCTCGGTCCCCTCGACGCCTGCTGCAAGGGGATTCGATCGGACGCCGGACTGGTGACGGTCGAGACGACGGACCTCGTCACCACGATGGAGGCACTCCTCGCGTGGTCGAGGGAGCGCGCCATCCCGCTGGCGAACATGACCGTCCGCCAGCCGAACCTGGAGGACGTCTTCCTCTCGCTCACCGGGAGGAGGCTGCGCGAGTGACCGACGTCCTCCTCGTCGCACGGTCGCACCTGCTGACGGCGTTGCGCGAGCGGGTGACGCTGTTCTGGTTCCTCGTCTTCCCCGTCTTCCTGCTGGTCGTCCTGAGCCTCGTCTTCGGCCGGATCGGCGAGGACGGCGGGATCACGTTCGACGTCGCCTTCGTCAGCTTCGACCGAACGGCGGGCGGCTTCTCGGATGCGATCGAGCAGGTCGTCGACGACCTGGCGACGCCCGCGGAGGCGGGTGCGAAGCCCCTCCTCTCGCTGCGCCGACCGGGATCGGACGAGGATCTGGCCGAGTTCCTCGGCGCGGCGATGGTCGACGTTCGCCGAGGTCGCCTCGCGGCGATCGTTGCAGTTCCCGCCGGATTCGATCAAAGCGTTCGCGCGCGCCTCAGCCCGACCGCGGCGCCCGAGGACGTCCCGCTCACCCTGTACGTCGGCAGCGGCAACGCTGCCTCGGGCATGGCGGCGTCGATCCTCGAGCAGGTGTTCGCGGGCGTCGACCGCGCGATCCTCGCTCGCGTCGGCCGGTTCGACGAGTCGGCCATCGTCCCGCACCGGACGACGTGGGTCGGATCCGACGAACGGGAGACGCGCTACGTCGACTTCCTCCTCCCGGGGATCATCCTGATGGGGTTCTTCACCAACGGGCTGTTCGGGATTCCCGGATCGATCCTGTTCTCGCGCGACCAGCGGGTGCTGCGCCGGTACTGGGTGACGCCGCTCTCCGTTCCGCGATACCTCGCCGGACTGTCGGTCGGGCACCTCACCCTCTGCGTGCTGCAATACGCGATCCTCTATGTCGTCGGGCGATTCGCGCTCGGCGCGTCCGTCTCGTTCGCCGCACTCGACACGGCGCTCTATCTCGTTCTCGCTGCGGCAACGTTCATGGCGTTCGGCTTCCTGATCGCATCGCTGGTGCGGACCGCAACGGCGGGGATGGCCGTCGCCAATATCCTCAACATGCCGATGATGTTCCTCTCCGGCCTGTTCTTCCCGATCACCGGGCTCCCGGCATTCCTGACGGCGATCGTCTACGCCAATCCGGTCAGCTACCTCGCCGACGGACTGCGGGCGAGCGTCGGCGTCGAGTCCGGCGTCTTCTCGCCGATCCTCGTCGTCGTTGTGCCGCTCGGATGGATCGTCGTCTCCGCCGCCGTCGCCGCGTGGCGTCTCCGATGGGACGTGGGGCGATGACCGCGTTTCGCGCACTCCTCCGCGCCGAGACCCGCCTCTTCGTGCGCGACCGGGTCGCCCTGTTCTTCACCTTCCTCTTCCCGCTGATCTTCATCCTGATCTTCGGGTTCCTGATGGGGGACGTTGACGAGCCAGAAGCGACGATGGGGCTGTACGTCGCCCCGGCCGCGTCCGACGAGATTCTCCGCCCGATCCTCGACGCAAGCGGTCTCGATCGGGTCGTCGACCTCGAGAGCGTCGCCGATCTGCACTCGGCCGTGACCGACCGCGCCGTCGATTTCGGCCTCACCTGGGACGGCGAGGCGCTCGACTTCCTCTATCATCCAAATCGGGTTCAGGAGAACTACGCCTTCTCCCAGATCGCGCTCGGGATCGCCGATGCGTTCAACCTGCGTCGCCAGAAGCTCGATCCGATCCTCCCGGTCACCTCGATTCACGTCGGCTCCGAGGCGTCGACCCGCTGGTTCAACCAGATGATCCCCGGGATCCTGGCGTTCGCGATCCTCTCCTCCGGTCTGCTCGCCGTCTCCGGGCATCTCACGACGATGAAGGAACGCAAGACCCTCGATCGGCTCCTCGTGACACCGATGCCTCCCGTCGCCCTCCTCGCCGCGATCGCGTCGATCCGACTGGTCGTCGTCTACGCATCCACGCTCCTCACGCTCCTCGTCAGCGTCGTCCTGTTCGATCTCGCGTTCTCGATCGACTGGCTCGCGTTCACGCTCCTGATCTTCTGCTCGACGCTGGGAACGATGGGATTGGGGACGGTGATTGCGCTCGTCGTTCGCCGTCCGTCGAGCGCCGGGAACGTCGCCAACGTGCTGGCGATGGTGATGATGTTCCTCTCCGGGATCTACTTCCCGATCGAACTCATGCCCTCATTCCTAAGAGTGGTGAGCCGAGCCCTCCCCCTCACCTACCTCGCGGACGCGATGCGCTTCGCCACCGGCGTCAGCGACATGTCGTTCGTTCGGTTCTGGGTGATCGTCGCGTCGTTCCTCGCTCTCGCGCTGCTTCTGTTTCCCGTCCTCGCGCGCTACGTCGTCCGCCCCGGACGTCGCTAGCGACCCCCGGTCAGGCGACCCCGAGCAACTCGAACGCTCCCAGACTCGCGAACAGGACGAGGACCCCCGCCGCGAGAACACCGAGCGCAATCACCGCGAACGCACGCTTGATCGGGACGCCCAAGAGCACAGCGGCGATCGCGCCCGTCCAGGCACCCGTTCCCGGAAGCGGGATCGCGACGAGCAGGAACAGGCCGAGCAGCCCGAACCGATCGACCCACTTCCCCTTGCGCCGCGTACGCGCGAACACATGCTCCATCAGTCGCGCCGTCAGCTGCCATCGCCGGAGAACGCGTTCGGCCGTGCGCAATCCGAAGAGAAGGATCGGTACCACAACGAGGTTCCCGGCGACGGCGAGGACGAACGCGACGACGGGCGTCGCCCCGCGGGCGAGTGCGTAGGGGAGCCCGCCGCGGAGCTCAGCGACCGGCGCGGCGGAGATGGCAATCGTGATCAGGCTCTCGAGCGACGTCACGGATGGAGTGTAGCCCGAAGGGCCGTCGCGTGGTACCCGGAATCGGCGCCTCCTATAATCCGCGCGGAAGGAGGCCGGACGGATGAGGCTCTACAACACGCTCACGCGCACGACCGAGACGTTCGAACCGACCGATGAGAAGACTGTGGGGATGTACGTCTGTGGTCCGACCGTCTACGACCACATCCACATCGGAAACGTCCGGCCGATCCTCGTCTTCGACACCCTTCGGCGCTACATGGAGGGCTTCAAGGGCTGGACGGTCATCCACGTGCAGAACGTGACCGACGTCGACGACAAGCTGATCGCCCGATCGATCGAGACCGGCGAGTCGGTCGAATCGATCGCCGAGACGTACACGACGGCCTACTTCAAGCTGCTCGAGGACTTGAACGTGCTCCGTCCGACCCACAGTCCGCGGGCGACCGAGCACATCGACGCGATGATCGAGCTCGTCGCGCAACTCGTCGACAACGGCCTCGCCTACGCGCAGGACGGCGACGTCTACTTCCGCGTCGCCGCGCTCCCCGACTACGGGAAGCTCTCCGGCCGCGCGCTCGACGAGCAGGAAGCGGGCGCGCGCGTCGAGGCCTCTTCCCGCAAGGAGAACCCGCTCGACTTCACGCTCTGGAAGGCGGCGAAGCCGGGCGAGCCGCACTGGCCCTCCCCGTGGGGAGACGGTCGCCCCGGCTGGCACACCGAGTGCGTCGTTCTCTCGTACGCGTTCCTCGGCGATCATCGCGACATCCACGCCGGCGGGAACGATCTCGTCTTCCCGCACCACGAGAATGAGATCGCCCAGGCGGAGGGGCTTCACGGCGCGCCGTTCTTTCGCTTCTGGCTCCACAACGGGATGCTCTCGTTCGGCGGCGAGAAGATGTCGAAATCGCTCGGGAACTTCGAGTACGCACACCAGGTCCTCGATCGGTTCGGATCGGAGACCGTGCGCTACTTCTATCTGTCTCGCCACTACCGTAAGCCGCTCGCCTACGCCGAGGATGGGCTTCGTGAGGCTCAGGCGGCTCTCGGTCGCGTGACCACCCTCCTCGACGACGTCGATGCGGAACTGCGGTCGATGCCGAGCGGCGCACCCGGCGCGCGGGGGATCGCATTCGCCGCATCCCTCGAGGCGTTCCGGGATCGATTCGTCGCGGCGATGGACGACGACCTGAACACCGTCGGAGCCCTCGGCGCCATCCAGGAGATCGTCGCCGAGACGAATCGGTTCCGCCGCGACGCCGCCGGCGACGATCGCAGCGCCCTCGGTGCCGCGGTCGACCTGATCCGTCTGCTCGGCGCCCCTCTCGGCCTGTTCGGGATGGCGGATGCGACAGGCACTGCCGGCCTCGAGGACGATCTCATTGCACTCCTCTTCGAGCTTCGTGACGCGCTTCGTGCAGACAAGGCGTTCGCCCTCGCCGACCGCGTCCGGGATCGACTCGGCGAGCTCGGCATCGTCCTGAAGGACGGGCCCGACGGCACCCTCTGGACCAAGCGCCGCTAGGCCCGCTCCTCCCCCGGATCGAGGAGCTCGGAGACGATTTCGCAGGCCTCCCGCAGGTCACACGCTTCCCGAAACGTCGCGCCCTCCGGGATGTGCTCTCGCATCCATGTCGGCGTGTCAACCAGGATGACCTCGTCAACGCCCGCTGCCTTCGCCGCGATCGCGTCGAGGTGCGCGTCGCCGACGACGAGAGCCTCGGAAGGGGCAACGCCGAGACGTGCGAGTGCCTCCGTGAACAGGTGAGGGTCCGGCTTCGCCGCGCCGTCGTCTCGGGTCAGAACGAGGTCGAACCGCAACCGATGCCGTGCGAGGACGATCTCCGCGCTCCGCCTGGAGTTGTTGGTCACCAGCGCGCACGGCACGCCACGTTCGTGGAACAGATCCAGCAGTTGGTGCGTGCCGTCGATGATTCGCCCATTCGCCGCACCGTCCGCTTCGGCGCGGTGGAGGGCCGCCGTCCCGCGCTCGCGGGCGTCGTCGTCGAGATCGGCAAGCTGGGTCAGGATCGGACGTCCGTCCCACGGGAGATCGATTGCCGCGCGCAGGGCCCGCCAATCGATGTCGGACTCGTAGATCGTCCCATCCATGTCCAGAAGCGCCGCGCGGATCGTCATACGCGAAAGGGTACCGGGGGCAGGGCTCTCGATCACGGCACGGCTCGTCGGGTCAGGTCAGGCTACGGCAGGTTCCGCACGTGCAACCGGATCTCGTCCGAGTAGCGTGCGCCTCCCGCGTCGACGATCGTCAGCGTGATCAGCACGTCCTCTCCGCACGGGAGGTGAACGGCCGGCGCGAAGTAGAGCGGGTCCCTCGCCGTCGGGTTGATGAACGTCCCTCGAGTTGCCTCCCACCGATAGCAGATCGCTCCGCAGATCGGCTGCGGAACCGTTGCATTCAGCTGGAGAAACGCGCACTCGTCGATGCACGCAGGGACGTTCCGATTGATCCCCGGCTTGGCCGAGCAGACCGGCGCGCAGACCCGTCCGCAGGCGCTCCTCGCGGACTCACACGGGGACAGACCACAGACCGTCACCGGGCGCTCGCAGCCGCCGCAGACCGTGCGCGCCACGGGGTGCGCACAGATCGGACAACCGGGCTGATAACACGGGGAAACCTCGGTGCATCGCACAACGGCGCGCACCGGCACGGCGATGGCCGTTGGCACCATCCGCGGGCAAATCGGGCAATCGCGGTTCCCACACGGCGTGTCCGGCGGGAAGCACCCGCCGACGAGCGGTCGCTCGTCGGTCTGTCGCGTGCCGCATCCCGCGCACGCGCCAGCCGTCCTCGCCGGGTAGACGCTGACCGCCTGGCTCGTCGCCGCACCGGCGACCACGGGCTCCCAGTACGTGACCTCCGCGCCCTCCGATCCGATCGCTTCGGCAGCCGTTGCGACGTCCGAGACTTCGACCACCGACTCCGGTACTGGCGCGGTCACGCTGAACGCGAGCAACAGCCCAAGGGCGACCGCGACCCCGCCGACCAACCACAGCACAAGTGAGTTGTTCATTCCCGCATCCCTCCCTGACGCGTCTCCCCCCAGAGCTTCTCAGTCCGGTCCAGGATGGCGTTTTACCCTACATGCTCAGCGCCGCGAAGTCAACAGATCGCCGACTCCGGCCGCGTTCGTTGCCCGAACGCCGACGGTATGCATCAGAGCTATCACCATGTGCGCTTGGATATGGTGTTAGCGTTCCCTATACTGGCATACCAGATGCGAGGTCCCCCTCGTCGAGATGACGGACGCTGAGGTCTCGCCTTCGCCGCGAGCCTCAGGAACGGAGGTGGTAGCTGCAACCAGCTGGTCGACTTCAGCGCGAAAGGCGCACAGCTTCGGAGTCAAAGGAGACTCAAGATGTGGAAAGCGATTCTCGCAGCGATTCTGCTGCTAGCTCTCCCCGCGGTCGGGGGCTTCGCGCAGCAGAACGGGATCTGGGCTGACTCGATCGTCTTCTTCGAGGAAGTTGATCAACCGAAGATCATCTCGATGATGCAGACGGGCGACGCCCACCTGTCGGGTAACGCGTTCGTC
>Ga0180434_10001306_pt1 | contig 35856 bp, 24 predicted proteins | sample SS_ome_7_FD_132453 | JGI IMG/M metagenome (GOLD analysis project Ga0180434, IMG submission 132453) | Hypersaline lake sediment archaeal communities from the Salton Sea, California, USA - SS_1_D_2 metaG | ecosystem: Environmental > Aquatic > Non-marine Saline and Alkaline > Hypersaline >... | reverse complement strand
TTGTTGATTACAGTGTGTTTTCATAAGACAGCTCCTTGTCTCTGGTTTAAATCTTTTTGAATAAAAATGTTATATCAGAACAAGGAGCTTTTTTCAATGGGGTTGTGAGAAATGCGGGCTAATGGGATCGTTAACAGCGGCAGGGTATTTGATCGCTTAAGGCTTATTCAATTTTCCGTTCAGCGGCGCAGGTAAGCGAGCTTTTCCGGCAGCGGTACATTGTTGCCGAAATTATCCTCGCCGTATCCGGATTCTGCCAACAGTTTTATATCAGCCAAAACACGCTTATCACCGATAAACTTTGCCTTCAGTTTGACTTCCACGTCGATTTTGCCCATCGCCAGCAGCCTGGCTATCTCGTCGATAACCTTCTCCAGGAGCGTTCCTTGACTTCGAGCGGGTTCTTCCGGCAGCCCGAGGGGTTGTTCGTAAAGGATTAGTTTGCTGCGTCCGGCCAGCATTAGCACGATCTCTCGAACCATTGCATTGATGTCGCTTTGACCGTTCTGATCCTGAAGAAGCTTGAGCCGAACAATCTCGGCGGCAAGCCACCGTCGTTTTTGTGCGTTTATTTTCTCATTTGCGCGGAACATGCCAAGCGGTGAGCTGGCATCATAGACCTCACCGTCCATCTGCATCTGGATCTGGCTTCCGTAGTGCAGAACAAGCTTGGCGATCAGTGTGGATGGACGAACGTGGAAGCCGCGGTAAGGAGGGACGGGAACCTCTATCTCACCGACTTCTGCGTAGCGTTTGAGCATCTCATGGCATAGATGTTCGGCGCAGTCGATGAAGAGGTTAATATGGGTAACCGAGTACTTCATCAGTACATCCAGCAGCACCTCGGCCTTGACAATAGGTTCCTGCCTGCCCGGCGAATCGCATGGCTGCTTATTCACATGCCGCTCGTAGTGGTGAACGAACAAAGTGGCCGTCTTGAGCAAATGGAATACGACACTTATATGGCCTCTTAGAACGGGCAGGTCCGTATCGAGCTGTGCAGCTTCTGTGCCCGAGACGTATGTATCGTAAAGTGACTGAAGGTTATGGAATCGAAGTTCGAGACTTCGCAGTTTTTTCTCACTGACCGAGTCCAGAACACAGGAAACGTAATCTTCGGGCTTAGCCCTGCTGGCAGCACGAACATCTTCGCTTTCTACGGCCAGGTTCAAAAAGGCGGTGGTCAGAAGAGTGACCATCTCTGCGACTGTTTCGATCCTGCGCGTTTGGCAGTGATGTTCCAGGCAGCCGGGAGGGAGCTCTTCAGTATAAGATTCCTCACGTAATCTCTGAGACGGAACTGGCAGGTCGAGCTGCTCGGCTTTGGCTAGTATTTGGTTTGATGCTCGTCGAAGCACATCGACTGTGAATTCGAGCGTCTTTTCCGTCGCCTTCATAAAATCCTGTCCAATCGGTAACAGACGATAGGTGGGTAATGAGTATTTTATGTGGAGCAGCTCGTAGCTCACATCGGAAAAGAGCTTGATCACCGCGGTCAGCGATCTGAACGCACACCATTCGCAATTGCTCCCGGCTCCATATTCGTCGAGAAGCTCTTCTATTTGAGCCGATTGAGACAGCAGGGGGCCCATCAAAGGGCGTATCATGATTTCTTTATCAGATTGGCATTGTCTAATATGCCTGGCAAGACCCAGTAAGATCATGGCACGTTTTGCTATCAGTTTTTGAAAAATCTTATCAGTTATTATCGCTGTTGAAACCATATTATTTAATTTTCTTTCTCTCCAGCGGGAAAACTTCCGGCTCACCGAAATCTCTTGGTATCTTGAACTCAAAGACCTTTTTATCGACGTTTTTGTTAACCTTTGGCTTGAGGAACTTTATTTCTTCGATGTCTCCGAATGGCGGACCCGGTTCACTTTTGACAGCAACTATTTTTGCCGGCAGGCCCAATCTCTGATCGATCCAAAAGTCTATTGAAACGTAGTCATCTTTATAAATCGAATTCGGCTTAACCTTCAAATGCACTTGAATAAAATCTTCCGCCTCGTCTTTTTTTTTCTCTACGAGTTTAACCTCGAATTGTTTTTTCAGGTCCTCGGTTTTGCTGAAGCCGAGCATCGGCAGGTTCCTGCCGGCCAGCTCAAAAACGTCCGTCGACTTGTTCGGATCATTCGGTTCGGCCAATTGGTAATACTTCACTTCCTTGATCTGATGGTCGAGATGTGCCAGCCAGATACCTTTCAATTCCTGGTTGGTATGAGTCAATAGGGCGCCGTCGAGAACGATATACTGCTCGATGTACTTTTGTTCTTTTTCATCGTCCTGTTTGAGCGTATTGAAATTAACGCTCAACGCGGATTTGCCGTCGGATCGTGCATAATACAAAACGCCTTTCCGAAGAGATTCTGATTCGAGCAGCGGCTGATGGAAATTGTACTCGATCCGGCTCTGGTAGGACTTAAGCTCTGATGTTGTTTTATTGAGTCGTTCCAAAACTGTGTTCAAAGGGTCGTCTTTTTGAATTTCCTGCTGTTGTTTCTGTGAAGCTTTCGTGCATCCGGAAGCACAGGAAATGCCCGCTGCACATAACACGATAAAAGCGGCTGTTGCCGTTGTCTTGTTATACATTCGGATCCCTTTCTTTGCTCCTCTACGCGCTATCCGCTGTTTTTGTTTGCTATAATCTCAAGTATTCCACGGATGTTTTCAATACAAAAATCCGCATGTTCGATAAATTCTCCGGCCTGATGATGATTCGCCAGCAGCACGGCTGCGGCTCCGGCGGCCTTTGCACACAGCAAATCGAACAAATAATCGCCGACCAACAGGGTCTCCTCAGGCTTTACACCGAATTTCCGGCACAATTTCAGCACGCCAAACGCGTCGGGCTTAACGGGCCCGTCCTCCCGGCCGATAACCGCGTCGAACTCCAGGTCATGTTTGCGAGCAATTGCGAAGGCATTATCTCTCTTGTTACGAGTCAATATCCCGATAGGGATCCCTGCTGCTCGAATTGTTGAGAGTGTTCCTTTGGTATCGGCGTTAAGTTTGGATTCCATAACGGCCTTTTGCTCGTGATAATGGAGTATTTTCTCCGCCTTAAGACGCTGTTGCGGCGTCATTTTCTCCATCGACTCCAGGATAGGCCCGGAATCTCTGGGTAATCCAATTTCTTCACGAATGGCGTCAAAGTCAAAATAAGGCTGGGTGATTGTACCATCCAGGTCGAATATGACAGCTTTAATTGGCATAATATGTTTCTTTGTGTATTACGTAACTTAGGTATCGTCCGCCGGAGCGGGGCGATTTATCCCTATTCCTGCTTTTTGGATTTTTTTCGCAGCAGCTCTATAAGATATCGGCCGGCCTGGCCCATGATTTTACCCCTACGAACAATAATACCGGTCGGCCTGATAAAATTCTCGTTCGAAAAGGGAATCGCCTTGATTGTTCCGCTGCTGACTTCCTGAAGTATTGCGGTCTGGGGCATTATACTAATCCCCGATTTTATTTCTACCGCCCTTTTTATGGTTTCGATGTTGTCGAATTCCATAACGGGGCGAACAACAATATTATAACGCTCCAGGATACTGTCTATCCAGTCCCGCGTTGGAACATCTTTCTCGAAAGCGATAAATCTTTCAAATTGCAGCCTGTGAATGTCAACCTCGGATTCGTGCGACAAAGGATGATTCGGATTACAGACCAAAACGAGTGGCTCATCCTCAAAATCATATACATCAAGCCTTTTATCTCTTTTCGGAACAGCGACAAGACCGATATCGACATCACCGGCCAAAACCAACTCATAGATTCTCTGAGCGCTAAAATACTCGACGTGCACGTTAATATCCGGGTAGCTGACCATAAATTTCTTAATGTATTCGGGCAGGGTGTGCATGCCGATACTGAAAATGGCGGCGACGTTTATTTTGCTGACAGACGTTTTTTGCAGGGTTCTCAACTCATTCCGTAGCTGTTCGTATCGGTCCAGAATATCTTTAGAGGCTTGGTAGAGTAACTGGCCCGCTTTTGTTAGTTCGATGGGTCTTTTCTTGCGGTTAATCAACTGGCACTTGTGGGCAAGCTCCATTTGAGCAAGCTGCTGTGATATGGCGGATTGACTAAGAAGATGTTTATCCGCGGTTTTGGAGAAGCTTCGTAAATCAGCCAAATCGCAGAAAATCCTGAGCATCTCAATGTGCATTATAAGTTTTCCTAATAAACTCTATTACAATTTATATGTTGCCATAATCTTATCATGGGTGTATCTTATAAAGTTCCGTAATTTACCGTCTAAAGCGCAATTTCTTAATTTTTTTATTAGTCTAACTTATTGTGCTGGTTAATGAAAGTAGAATTTTAATACTTTCCTTATAGGAGATACATATAATGGCAGCAAACACCATTATTCAAGAAGTCTATGAGCAAGTAGTAAGACGCAACACTGGTGAATCCGAGTTTCTCCAGGCGGTGAAAGAGGTTCTTGACTCTTTAGGGCCGGTTCTGGAGAAGCATCCGGAATATATCGAGGCAAGAATTCTTGACAGAATTGTGGAGCCGGAGCGGCAGATAATGTTCCGAGTGCCCTGGCAGGATGACAAGGGCAACGTTCACGTCAACCGTGGATTACGGTTTGAGTTCAATAGCGCATTAGGCCCATACAAGGGCGGTCTGAGATTCCATCCGACAGTCAATGCGAGTATCCTGAAATTTCTCGGATTCGAGCAGGTATTCAAGAATTCACTAACGACTCTGCCGATGGGTGGAGGCAAGGGCGGATCGGACTTCGACCCGAAGGGCAAGAGCGATAATGAAGTGATGCGCTTTTGTCAGAGCTTTATGACCGAGCTTTGCCGTCATATCGGCCCTGATACCGATGTTCCCGCGGGTGATATCGGTGTCGGCGGACGTGAAATCGGTTTTTTGTTCGGGCAGTACAAACGTATCCGCAACGAGTTCACCGGCGTCTTAACCGGCAAAGCTCTGAGTTGGGGCGGTTCGCTGATTCGGCCGGAAGCTACCGGGTACGGCTGTGTGTACTTCGCCGAAGAAATGCTAAAGATCCGCGGCGAGAGCTTCAAAGGTAAGATCTGCACCGTCTCCGGTTCCGGCAATGTCGCACAATACACTACGGAAAAACTCAACCAGCTTGGCGCAAAGGTCGTCAGCCTTTCCGATTCCAGTGGGACCATCCACGATCCGGATGGAATTGATGATGAGAAACTCGCCTTCGTATTAGAATTGAAGAACGTTCGACGCGGGCGCATCAAGGAGTATGCCGATAAGTTTGGCGCCAAGTATCTTGAAGGCCAGCGGCCATGGGACATCAAATGCGACTGTGCCTTCCCCAGTGCAACACAGAACGAAATTAGCGGTGATGATGCGAAAGCACTGCTTAAGAACGGCTGCACCCTGGTCGCAGAGGGAGCCAATATGCCAAGTACCCCCGGGGCGATTGAGCAGTTCCTCGACAAGAAGATCATGTACGGTCCCGGCAAGGCCGCAAACGCTGGTGGTGTCGCAACCTCGGGGCTGGAAATGTCACAGAACTCGTTGCGACTGTCATGGACGCGCGAAGAGGTGGATGAGCGGCTGCACAATATTATGATTGCCGTTCATAAGCAGGCCTATGAGGCAGCAGAAGAATACGGAGAGCCGGGCAATCTCGTGATGGGCGCAAATATCGCCGGATTCGTGAAGGTCGCCGACGCCATGCTCGACCAGGGACTTGTGTAATATAAGACTCCGAGTTTCCTATGATTATATAAGGGCAGAGAATGCAAAGAAATGTGTCTCTGCCCGTTTTTTTTGACAGGATACGACTGGCAAATTAGCGAGGTTGGTACATGGCTGGTTGGGCGAGTACAGGAATAAATGGTCTTGACGATGTATTAACCGGCCTGGAAAAGGGCGACAATGTGGTCTGGCAGGTGGATTGCATCGAGGATTTCGCCGCCTTTGTCGATCCATATGTTGAGCGAGCAAAGCAACAGCAGCGCCGGCTTGTATATATGCGGTTTGCGGATCATCAGCTCCTGGTGAAACCCGGTGCCGGCGTGAGGATTTGTAATCTGGACGCAGGCAGCGGTTTTGAGGCTTTTACCACACAGGTTCATGAAATCATAGCCGATGAGGGCAAAGAAGTTTATTACGTTTTCGATTGCCTTTCAAATTTGCTTGGTGCATGGGCTACCGATTTGATGATTGGCAACTTCTTTATGGTGACCTGCCCGTACCTGTTCGAGCTTGACACGATCACATATTTTGCGCTTCTTCGTGACCGCCACTCATTCAAGACAATTGCTCGTATCCGCGAAACAACTCAGCTTCTGCTGGATATATATAACATTGAGGGCAAAAACTGCCTGCACCCTTTAAAGGTCTGGAAGCGTTATTCACCGACGATGTTCCTGCCGCACCTGCAGCAAAAAGATAAATTCGTGCCGATTACGAGCAGTGTCGATTCCACCAAACTGCTCTCCTGTATTTCCGAAAGAGGTCTAAAACCGGCCGAGCGGGCGCTTGACTATTGGGACAAGCTGTTTTTGCAGGCGAAGGAAATATCCGCTTTGCCGGATGCTTCGCAACAGGTTAAACAGGATATGGTAGAGCGGCTCTGTAAGATCATGATCGCCAGAGATAAGAGGATGCTGTCATTAGCAACGAGGCATTTTACGCTGGAAGATTTACGGGTCGTCAAAAGCAGATTGATTGGAACCGGATTTATCGGTGGCAAGGCAGTCGGCATGCTTCTGGCTAACAAAATCATTGCTCAGGATAAACTCGATTTGATCGGGCATATTGAGCCGCATGATTCATTTTATGTTGGTTCGGATGTTTTCTATACTTATCTTGTCGAGAATGGCTGCTGGAAGCTGCGGGTCGAACAGAAGACAAAAAGAGGATATTTCGAAGTCGCGGCTGAACTGAGAGAAAAGATCCGGAGCGGGAAATTCCCTGACCAGATACGCGAACAATTCCAGGTAATGATTGAATACTTCGGGCAGTCGCCGATAATTGTCCGCTCGAGCAGCCTGCTTGAAGATGCCTTCGGCAACGCATTTGCAGGTAAATACGAAAGTGTCTTCTGCGTTAATCAGGGTAGTCCCGAACAGAGGTATGCGGACTTTGTCGAGGCGGTGCGAACAGTTTATGCAAGCACGATGAGTAAGGATGCCTTGACGTATCGGCTCCAGAGGGGGCTTGACCAGCAGGATGAGCAGATGGCTTTGTTGGTGCAGCGTGTTTCCGGTTCGTATCGAAACGGTTACTTTTTCCCCGATCTGGCAGGTGTTGGGATGTCACACAACCCTTTCGTATGGAAGTCGGACCTTGACCCGATGGCAGGTATGCTCAGACTTGTTTTCGGGCTTGGTACCAGGGCAGTCAATCGAGTGGAAGACGATTACCCGAGAATTCTTGCTCTTGATGAGCCGCTTGTAAGGCCGGTCTCAGGTATGGAAGACATTCGAAAATACTCTCAGCATCACGTTGACCTGCTTGACAACCGGCAAAATAATCTGAGAACGATTTCTTTTCAACAGCTTCTGAATGAGATACCGGATATCAAGCTGGATTTGGTTGCTATCCGAGATCACCTGCTGGCAAGACAGGCCAGACAGCAGGGCAAAAGGAGTGCCGAATACTGGCTGCTTACGTTCGAAAGGCTTCTGACCGAGACGTCCTTTACAAAAATAATGCAGAAGATTCTCAAGACTCTGGAAAGTTACTATGAGTATCCGGTTGATATAGAATTTACTGTGAATTTCACTCAGAATCAGAAAGCCCTGATCAATCTGTTGCAATGCCGTCCTTTGCAGACCAGGGGCAGGCAGGGCCAGGTCGAGATTCCTGCGCAGATCGATCCAGAGAAGATTCTGTTTAAGTGTGAAGGTTATTTTATGGGCGGCAGTATTTGTCAGGATATTAAGAAAGTGATTTATGTCGATCCGAAAGCGTATATCGATTTGCCGATTTCCCGGAAATACGAAATTGCCAGGCTGGTAAGCGAACTCAACAGGCAAATCGCATCAAAAGACGCCGAGCCTGCTGTTTTTTTGGGGCCGGGCAGGTGGGGGACCACTACGCCGAGCCTGGGAGTCCCTGTAAGTTTCCATGAAATCAGCAATGCCGCCGTGCTTGCGGAAATTGCGTATGAAGGTGGCAACCTAATGCCGGAACTTTCATTTGGGACGCACTTTTTCCAGGATTTGGTAGAGGGGGATATTTTTTATGTAGCTCTTTTCCCGGATAAGACCGGCACAATTTTCAATAGGCAAAAGCTTGGTGAGATGACTGATCGGCTGACTGAAGTTTTGCCTGATAGCAGTAAGTATGTCGATGTTGTCCGGTTTTATGAATTGCGTGACAGGAAACTTCGGGTTGTCAGCGACGTTACGTCTCGGAAAGTTATCTGCTTTTTCGTTTGAAACGGAAAATCTTCCTTATTACGGTTCAACGGCGACGACTATTCTGCGATAGCTGTACAGATTGGGCTCGCCGTCGTCTTTTAGCTCAAGAATTATGTGTATTTTTCTTGTTTGATTCACATCGGGAGCTGTAAAACCTGCCTCTTTGGCGGTGCTGTTTTTGATGCTGATTGAGCCATCATAGTCACCGGCTTCCTTATAGACGAACCAGCGGCAGGAAATCTTGTCTCCATCCGGATCGGACGACCCGGCAGCGCTTAGTCTGACTGTTTGCCCGGGTTTTACGGTCAGGTTCGCCACGGCCTTGCTTTTGTCATTGTTAAAAGCTGCTGTCGGATTGTGGTTGGCCGCGTCGAACTTTTCCGCAACGCACCAGTCCATTCGGGCGGCGAAGTCATGCTGGTAAGCCTGCCGCCATCTCCAGATTGTTGCCTGGTCCGAGGTGTATTCGATGCCGTTTTCCGCGACGACCGTATCCTGGGCGCCTCGCGCGCTTGTCCATATAGGTCGCATCTCGGCGTACGTCTGGCAGAGAACGTAGCGTCCGCCCCAGCCTCCGTATGAAGGGCTTGTTCGGCTGCCCAGTCCGTTACTAATCAGGCCAATGAACGAGGGTGTGTCGCCTTCCATTATATATTTCAGTCTGGGATAGAGCGCGCCGAGCGGGCCATGGCCTCTGATGATATTTTGTTCGAGCCAGGGATTGTCAACCAACTCGAATTTGTGAAAGGGCCCGTTTTTATACTGGCGGTCGCCGGAAATGCCCGTCCATGTGGCCTTGTAGTATTCATGGTGGCCCACCTGACTTGGTGTGACGATGTAGAACAACTTTGGGAACGTGATGCGCATCCAGCGTCCGGAGTTGTCCTGGTCGGAAATTGTATATACTCGAAGCTTAGAGACAAAAGCTTCCAGTTGTTCGGCGCTGCGGTTATACTTGACATCCCAAAGCGCCTGAGCCAGGCAGTTGGCCCCGCCCCAGATGCTGACCCAGATGGGACGCTCGTCCGGCCTGTCGATCACCTCGATGATATGACGCGAACCTTCGGAGCTCTTACCGGGGCCCACACCCTCCATGCCGAACTCGGGCAGTCCCGCTTTAGTGACACTCAGAAGATGTTCGGCGGCGGGATAGCCCGGCATGTGCTTCAACAGATTCGAACGCACCTTGCCGTACGCCTCGATTCGCTCGCGAATCTTTTCCGGCCGAACCTTGTCTCTGAGCCAAACCGATGTTGTCGCTATTAAGCCCTCGACGTCATATTCGTTGGAATAAACCAGAAAACGCACCATCGACTGCTCGTCATCCGGCTCGTTCGTGATATCCGTCAGCACGATAACACGCGGCTTGTCAAGCTGTTCGAAAGCAACCTCCTGTTCGGCGAAGCTCTTATGGGACATCATTAAAATAACTATCATTAAAAGCAAATGTTTCATAGTTCAACTCCAAATATAAATCTTTTCGCTCTGCCTCGGGCGGACCGGATATCTGTATAGGTAAAAACTTTATTAAAATCTGTTCCAGATGTCAAGGTCTTTGCCGGATAGAGAATGTGTTTGTGCTCGAAGCAATTGTTCCATAAGATTGAGCGCAATAAACAAATGTGAAGATTGAACAGTTATGAAAAGAATTATATCAGCATCGCGCAGAACCGATATCCCGGCGTTTTACGGCGACTGGTTTATTCGCCGGCTCGAAGATGGTTTTGTCGGCGTGGTAAATCCGTTCGGCGGGCGAAAATATATCGTATTGCTAAAGCCCACGGATGTTGTCTGCTTTGTGTTCTGGTCCAAGAATTTCAATCCCTTCCTTGAGAACCTGAAAGTTATCGACCAGATGGGATACAAATTCTATTTCAACTACACTGTTACCGCTCTGCCGGGTGTCTTTGAAAGCAGCGTGGAAAGACAAGCCGCGATTGAAGGCCTAAAACAGCTCAGCAGGGAATATTCGCCGCAGCATATAAACTGGCGTTTCGATCCGATCATTATCTCCAGCATTTGTGGCCGCGACTTTTACGTCGAAGCCTTCGAAGAGCTTGCTTCAGAATTCGAGGGCCTGGTTGAGCGCTGTTACTTTAGCTTTGTGACAGAATACGGTAAAGTTAAACGCAACTTTGAAGAGCTTGAAAAGAACTCAGGTGTGAAAATAACCAATTGCAGCGATGATTTTAAAATCGACCTGGCAAACGAATTATCGGAGATCGCGAGTCGTCACGGCATGCGGATGTTTTCATGTTGTGGCGATTATTTAGTAAACAACCGCATTCAAAAAGGCCATTGCATAGACGGCAGTGTTATTGAGAGTTTATTCTTCCCAGAAGGGCTTGCGTATAAAGAAAAGCCGACAAGGAAAGAGTGCGGCTGCACCGAAAGCTCCGATATCGGCACCTACGACACCTGCCCGAACGGTTGTGTTTACTGCTATGCAAAGGTAAACAGGTACAGAGCCGTTAAGTTGTATAGAAAACACGACAAAGATTCCGCTTTTCTGGGCTACACCAGGTCCCAGTCAGACAAATGGCTCGCTGAAATTCAAGGCGGCAGAGCAGAAAAAGATTCCGGGCAATTAAAGTTTTAACGATTGCCGCACATGAGTGATATCGGGAATGATCCTACATACTTCTTGCGACATTTCTACGGGTGGTAGTCCCGGCGGACAAATTGAGCACTAATTGCTCCATTGCTACTTTTGCATTTGTTTGGCCGGTCTTTATTGCGTAGTCGGTTTCGCCCAAGTGCTGGAGGTATTTGCAGATTTGTTTCAGGCTCATTTGCCGCAGGTTTGCGAAAAAAGCGTCCGTGTTACCCCATATTCTCAGCCTGTTTCCGACCTCACGTGGCCGGAGACCTTTGTCGAGCAGAACTTTGGCGTTGAACATTTTGCGGATATGATACGCGAAGGCGCCGACGACGGTGTACTCGGTCGATTTATCATCTGCGAACATGCCCCGTAATCGCTCTATCGCCACTCCGGCGTTGCCGGCGATGATCGCATCTATTACGGCAAAGGCGCTGAATAAACGATTATGACCTGTGAGTGCCTCGACATGCCTTTGTGCTATGATTTTCTGATCACCTGCGTACAAAGCCAGCTTGTCGATTTCACTGTATAGACGCGTTAGCTCATCGCCTGTCAGTTCAATTAAAAGTATCGCCGTAGTCAGGCTTAGCTTTTTATCGTACGCATCCTTTGCGTATGCCATTAATCGATTCGGCAGCTCCCTGCGAGACGGCGGGGCAACTTTGATAAGCTTGCCCGTCTTTGGGAGCTTCCTGGCCAGCTTGGTGCGCGAATCCCAGGACTTAACGGTCAATATGAGCCGTCCCGTGGGGCAGGGATTATCAAAATATTTTTCGAGCAGCGGACGGTTCCTGGATATGAAATCGTCGGCTCCCTTTATGCGTACGACTCGCTTGCCGGTTAGAAACGGTGCCGTCCGCAGCTCATCCAGCACGTCCGATGCCGAGACCGAAGCCGCCTCGGCGTCAAAGAATCCCGTAGCTCTTTGCGACGGATCCAAAAGCCCGTCGAGAAGCTCGGCGCACTGAGAGTTAACAAGAGAATCGTCTTTGCCGGCGATTACATAAATTAGCTTTGCCGGAGGACATCTTGTGGAGTGCGAGTCACGATTCACGATTTTCGTCTCTTTTTCCTGCTCTTCGTCTTGGTTTTAGATTTTGACTTAGCTTTTGGACCTGATTTTGCAGTCGGATTTGATTTGCGTTTTTCGTTGGACCCGGCCTTCGAATTAGCTGCCTCTTCGGATACTATCTTTTCGGCGGCAACGAGTTTGTCATCGGCTTTGAGCTTTATCAAACGCACGCCCTGAGTGTTTCTGCCGATTGAGCGGATTTGGTCAAGCCCGGTGCGAATAATCATCCCTTTAGCGGTGATCATCATCAAATCGTCTTTGTTCTGGACAGCATTGAGTGCAACAACTTTACCGTTCCGGGTGGAGGTTTTTATATTTTTCAGACCAACTCCGCCGCGGCTTTGCGGCCGGTAGTTCTCAAGACCCGTTCGTTTGCCGTAACCGTTTTCACAGACCGTGAAGAGGGCCGCTTTTTCCTCGACAATCACCATACCGACTACGGTATCACCGGTGCGCAGGTTAATTCCTTTGACGCCTCGTGAGGCACGGCCCATCGAACGTACCTGGTTTTCATCAAAGCATATTGTCATGCCGTCCCGTGTGCCGAGAATGATATGATTTGCCCCCGTGGTCAATGCAACGTCGATTAAATCATCGTTCGGATCCAGGTTGATGGCGATGACTCCGTTTGCTCTCGGATTGCCGTAAGCTGACAATCGCGTCTTTTTGATGACGCCATTTCTTGTTGCCATTACCAGTTGCAGCTCTGGTGCGTTTTTGTCCCCTTCTTTGTCAAAGCTGCTGATGTTGATTATAGATGCGATTTGCTGACTTCCCAGCTTCAGCAGGTTGACAACATTTCTGCCTTTACTCTGTCTGGACATACTCGGGACGTCATACACTTTCAGCCAGTAACACTTGCCGCGATTGGTAAAGATCAGCAGATAATCGTGTGTGGAGGCTATGAACAGATGCTTTATGAAATCGCCCTCTTTTGTATCCGAGCCGATAATTCCTCGCCCCCCCCTGGCCTGCCTGCGATAGGTGTCAATTGACAGTCGCTTGACGTATCCGCTGTGACTGACCGTTACAATCACTTCTTCTTCTGCAATCAGGTCTTCGACGGCAAACTGCTCGGCTGCTGCGGTTATTTTCGTCCGCCTGGCGTCGCCGAACTTTTCCTTTATCTCATAAATGTCTTCCCGAATAATGTCCAGCAGGATTTCGTCGCTGGCCAATATCGCCTCGTAGCCTTCTATCTGCTCGATTAAATTGGCGTACTCCTTGGCGAGCTTTTCCATCTCCAGACCGGTGAGCCTTTGAAGCTGCATCGTCAGGATCGCGTCTGCCTGCGGGCCGGTAAGGAAATGTTTGCCTTTGCTTTTCTCCTTAATAAAAGCCTTGGGCAGAATTTTCTTCAGTGTCGCTATTTCGGCCAATCGCAAAGGCTTCTTCATCAGGTTCAGTTTCGCGGTGGGTGTGTCCGGCGATTTTTTTATCAAATTGATGATCTCGTCGATGTCACTGACGGCCAGAAGAAGACCTTCGAGAATATGAGCCCTGTTTCTACATCTTTTCAGCAGGAACCTGCTTCGCCTGCGGATGACCGTTTTGCGATGCTCAATGAAGCAATCGAGCATCTGCCTGATATTGAGAGTTTCGGGCTTGTTATCGACCAGTGCGATATTGGCGATAGCAAAAGTGGTCTGTAGAAGAGTGTAACGATAAAGCTTATTCAGTGCGATTTCGGCATCGGCGTCTTTTTTCAAGTCCACGACAATCCGCAGCCCGTGGCGGTCCGATTCATCCCTGACGTCGGATACTTCCGGGAGCGTATTTTTGTGAACGCAATCCGCTATTTTCGAGACAATCGTGGTCTTGACGACCATATACGGTATCTCGGTGACGATGATTCTCTCCCTGCCTCTTTTGTTAGTTTCGATATTTACTTTACCTCGAACGGTCAAGTGGCCCCGGCCGGTCGTATAAGCGTCCATAATCCCTTTTCTGCCGCAAATGATTCCACCTGTCGGGAAGTCCGGGCCGGGCAGGCGTTTGATAATGTCCTTGAATCCACAGTCCGGCTCATTTATTACTAACAGCAGGGCATCGCATATTTCTGCAACATTGTGCGGCGGGATATCGGTGGCCATTCCGACTGCGATTCCCGTCGAGCCGTTGACCAGCAGGTTTGGGAACTTCGACGGCAGCACCGTCGGCTCGGTCCGCGTCTCGTCATAATTCGGCACAAAATCGACGGTATCGTGCTTGATATCTTCGAGCATGTCCGTTGCCGGAGAGGCCATTCTTGCCTCGGTGTATCTCATCGCCGCCGGCGGATCGGAATCGATACTTCCGAAATTGCCCTGCGGGTCCACCAGCGTATAGCGCATATTCCAGTCCTGGCCCAACCGGACCAGTGTTCCATAGGTCGCCTGGTCGCCGTGGGGGTGGTAGTTGCCGCCGGCATCACCGACGATCTTCGCGCACTTGCGGTGCTTGCTTCGGGGGCCGAGGTTCAAGTCGTTCATTGCAACCAGAATGCGTCTTTGCGAAGGTTTCAAACCATCGCGAACGTCCGGCAGGGCACGTGAAACGATTACGCTCATCGCGTAGTTAAGATACGAATTCTTCAACTCGTCGAGGATACGCATATCCTCGAATTTTTCCTGTGGCTTCTTGATTTCCTTCATCTGTTTTCTGTTATCCTTAAATGATCAATTTTGCGAGCAAGTAGATTACCCACAAACGCCCCAAAAGTCAAGAAATAGTTGCTATTTTTGACGGATATGAACTTGAGATTCTTCTCACCGAGGGCATGTAACTCAAGCCGAACCGAAAAATTCAGCCAGTTCAGACTCAAATGCCCCTGCCGCCAAGGTTTAAGCCGGATTCAATGAACGTCGTTAAAAGAGAAAGCTGACGACTCTCTCAAGCAAGCTGCCAGCTTTCTAACAATATTGGGCGTTTTGTTTTGTGTCGCGGGCATCCCCTCGACAAGCTCGGGGCAGGCTCTGCCCGCGAGACGAAGGCATCCAGGTGTCGAGGGCGCGAGCGCCCTCGAATCGCGGGCTGGAAGCCCGCGACACAATAGATGTCTTCGACACTTGGCCTACTGGGCCGTTGCTGCGATTTGTTATGGACTTACGGCTCGGTTGTAGATACGCACATCATCAATCAGGCCGGAGAAGAAAGTCCCTGCGGCATAATCCTTGCCGACGCCTATGTATAGCCCGTCTTGAGAATCTTTCAAACCGGGCTGCGTATCTTCAGCTACTAAAACACTATCAACGTAAAGCATCCTTTTCGAGCCGTCCCAGACAAGACCTATGCGATGCCATTGTTCATCTGTAATAACTGTTTCGGAAACCAGAGAGCCTGCAAGCTGATCAGAGCTTTTCAAATCCGTCACCAAGTTGCCTTCTGCATCCAATGCGAGCCAATTGGATGTAGCTTCTTGCGACACAACGGCCTGTCCCGGCGCACCACCTTTGATCCAGGCAAAGACGCTGAATGGACCATCCGCCGGATTCAGGACCGCGCCGGCGATGGCACAACCATCGACACCGTTTAATTGAAGTGCACCATCTACTTGTCCGCTACCAGGCTGCCATTCAGCACCACCGATAACTACGGCATTATTGTCACCAATACTATCAGAAGCGAACATACCTTCTGTCTCATCCAGCTTCCAGTATGCAACCAGCTCCTCAAACAAATGCTCGGAAAGGACGATCAGGTCCTGGACATCGACAACACCATCCCCCCAGGGCATCGGGCCAATGTCACATAAGGGATAAGCCTCGCCCCAGTGGTCAATCATGATGCACATGTCGTCCGCATCAACAATTCCATCGCCGTTGAAGTCAAGGATGGGAATGATTGGCGCTTCAAAGACGTGCCAGCCCTTACCCTGGAGCTTATAGACAGCAGGTCGACGGGAGCTGAAATACAGAATACGACCATCGGGTGAGACACGCGGACTTAGGTCCCCCCTGCCAGAGTAGTTCAAAGGTTCATCAAGTCTGACTGGAGCCTGCCATGGTTCTGTAGCACTTTTGCGTTGGGTCAAAAACATATCACCCCCTTCGTCGAAAAACAGCTTAAGACCATCAGATGAGAGGCACGGAGCGCCTTCGTCTCCGCTTTTGTTTACGAGCGGCCCGAGATTCTCTGGTGCGCCCCAGTTATCATCTTGAGTTTGGCATTTGGCTACCCATATATCCCCCCCACCATGCCCACCGGGGCGGTTTGTCGAAAAGTACAATTCTCGGCCGTCAGAGGATATAAAGGGATAACAGTCATGACTCGAGGTGTTAATAGGAGGGCCAAGATTGACAGGGGTGCCCCAGTTCGCATTCTTGTGTGGTCGCGTCGTGACCCAGATATCGGATCTGCCATGGCCTCCCGAGCGGCCCGAATCGAAATACAATTTCAGGCCATCGTTCGAGATGCTCGGACAATAGTTGAAAGATCCATCGTTGACCGTCGCCCCCACACTCCTGGGCAAGGACCAAAGTTCATCGGTGCTGGTCCGCGTGGAGACCATGATATCCTCCCTCGTGGGCGAATTCCAAGTGCCAACATGCTGGTCGAGATAGAGTTCCAGATTGTCAACAGAAATACAACCAATGAATCGTATGCGATAATCTTCATTGATAGGCCCCTCAACAATCGTCGGTTCCCCGAAGATAAAATCGGCCTTCACATTGACGCTGCCAACGACCATTACAGCCATAATTCCAACGACTACTAATCTAATTCTGTTACTGTTCAACACATTCATGCTACACCGCCCTTTCGTTTTATTTATCTTCAATCGAGTCTAATCTTTAAAGAACATCCGCTACGGAGTCGCCGGAACGTGCAATTCAATGTCATCGATGCGTACCAGACCTGAACCACCCGGTTGGTTACTGGTAGGATCGCCTACGCCAATGTACATGACCTTGATTGCAGTAAGATCAACGTCCGTGAAATCAGCCAGGGGAATACTCCATTGCTGCCAATCATTAACTGTCAACACCTCAGGTTCGGGATGAGTGATGTCTTTACGGTTGCCCGAACTATCTTCCAGGCCAACATAGAACAGTTCCACAGAATTGTCGGCTTCTCCGTAGAGCCACATCGTCAGAACTTCGACACCCCTTATGGTCCAATCCTGATGATCTTCCCATGTGCGTTGCGTCTCTGAGTAGTACGGCACCCCAGACTTTTCGTACTCTACATCGCCCTCTAGTATAGTACCATCATTGTCATAGAAGAAGGGCATGGCTTGAAATCCACCGTGAACAGTAATAGTATCGGCAAATGGTGGGAAAGGATAACCTACTTGAGCGCCTGTTGTCCCAGTAAACCAACCGTCGATCCAGGTGTTCCAGATAGCCGGCCCCTCATAAGTCACCTCATTAACGTCATCGGTGTAGCTCTCGAAGTTGTCCACAATGAGGCCGTCGATCACGGTGAAGCTCCAGATTTCACCTTTTTTGGCAATGTCCTTTGACCTGACTTCATCGAGTCGCCAGTAGTAAGTCTGGCCGGCTTGCACACCTTCCGGTAGTGTGTAGCTATTTCCGGACTGCTCTCCTCGATAGATGCCGCTGGTGTCGGATATGTTGGCATTCTCGACGGCGGCTTGGTCCGTGCCGAAGTACAAATCGTGTATAGTAGCAGTGTCCCCGGGCGTCCAGCTAATCGGCAGGGCCTTCTCAACTTCAGTTGTCCAGCCATCGGCCGGCAGTGGATTATGCGGAGGCTTTACATCGATCACAGTTTTGCCTGTGTAGTCTACCGCCTGCCAATAATAGCTCATCAAGACCTCCAGATCGGCGTCATCCACCACGCCATCGCCCCAGGCCATAGGTGCAATATCATAGAACGAATGGTCCGTGCCCCAATACTCGATCATGGCCGAAAGGTCGTCAATATCGACCATGCCGTCTTCTGTGAAGTCCATGAACGGCTTGATGGTAACCTGTGTGAAGCCATGGCCGCCACCGCGGTTGCAATAGAGAGTTGAGCCATCCGGTGAGACCTCCGGCCAGACAACCCACCAGGAACCGTTTACAGGTGAACCGACATCTACCGCCGGGCCCCAGGGATCTTCCTTTGTGGCTCGGACGCTCATTTTCAGGCGGTAAGGTGGATAATCGTGGAAAAATAGTGCCAGGCCATCGCTTGAGATACTAGGGCTATCCTGGTTATTTGAATTATTCACGTTCCGACCGAGATTGACCGGATTTCCCCACTCGTCTTCTTTTGTTGCACGAGTCCTAGCCCAGATATCTGTACCGCCATACGAGTTTCTAGATCCCACTGAGTATTTCGTAAGACCGTCGGCGGAGAATTCGTCAGGAAAGATGCCTGTGTATTCTGTAGCCGGACCCCAAGGATCGTCTTTCGAAGCACGCGTCGACCTCATTGGATACCAATTAGTTCCGTCGTAGCGCCCAAAATAGAGTTCCAGGTCGTCCGGCGAGATCGTCGGCCATCCTTCCATATGTTCAGTGTTGATGTTCGGTCCTAAATTGACGGCCTCGCCCCAGGGGGCGTCCAAAGATTCTCGCTCAACAACCCAGATGTCATATCCAATGGTTTTATCGTCTGGGGCGATGTACATCCTCAATCCATCATGTGAAAAACTCTCTCCCTTGCCTGACCCAGTCATGTTTTCAGCACGCACGGCGTCCATGACCAAATCCGCTTTCGCATTGCCGCCACCAATTACAATCGCGGCAATAATCCCAACGACTAATAATATTCTTTTACTGTTTAACCAATTCATACCAAACCGTCCTTTCCGCCTTTTTGGGCAATAAACATAAAATTCTGTTCTTCGTCCGACATTTCACTCCAGATATATTTCCGTAAGAAATTCTCCATCTCGCAGAAATTTCCTGGATTTTTTAAAAAATTTAACGCAATCTCGTGACTTTTCTTGAAATGATTGCTTTCAAACCGGTTTTCCTGTATAATTAATCCGGCCGTAAGGAGGATATTTCAATTATAAGCGACAAATAATCACGGCTTAAAAAGAGATGGAAAACCGCGATTGGACAGAAATAGGGGGAGCAAGGCAGAAGTTTCTGACCACCCACTGGTCCATGCTCGAAGATATCAAAAAGCACGGCGACAAAGAGCGTACCCTGATTGGAATGCTGCTGGAGCGGTACTGGAAGCCCGTTTACTGCTATCTTCGCCGCAAGGGCTATGATAACGAGAAAGCCAAGGATTTAACACAGGGCTTTTTTCACGAAATCGTGCTGGATCGGGACCTGATCGACCGTGCAGACCCATCCAAAGGTAGCTTTCGCACGCTGCTGCTTTGCGCTCTGAATAACTATCTTGTCGATGAGCATCGAAAAGAGTCGGCCCGAAAACGCATCCCTTCTGATAAGCTTGTATCTCTGGATATCGCCGACCCGCCGGCCCTGACGGAGGTTGCCGACCGGCTCGATCCGGAAGAGACGTTCAATTATACCTGGAAGGCGGACCTGCTCGAACGAACCCTCTCTCAGGTCAAACAAAGCTATATCGAACAGGGAATGGAAAGCCACTGGCAGGTATTTCGAGACCGTTTCCTGCAGCCGCTTCTGGATAATCAGCCGGCCGCTCCGCTCAAAGAGATATGCCGGAAATATGATATAGAAAATGAAGCTGCGGCATCTCACATGCTCGAAACCGTTAAGAGACGATTTAAGAGCGTATTGAGAAAACAGGTACGTCAGACGGTCCTCTCCGGCCAGGTAGTTGAAGAGGAATTGAAAGAAATTCTCAGATTTTTCAAAAAACAGAGCGAGATTTAGGATTTTCTTACGGAAATAACTATAGAGCTGCTTAGTCCTTTAGTTGACGCTGCGTAAGATAGATCTTGGAGATGCCATGAAAGATGACACTTCGATATTCGGCGCCAAATCCGACAACCTTGACAGGCTGCTGCGTTTTGCCCTGGAACCGCCGGATGAGGATAACCAGGTATCGCAGGGAGCATCTCTGGATACACTCATTGAAAAGCCCGGCGGCAGAATCGACAGGTACAAACTGCTGCAAGTTCTGGGCGAAGGCGGTATGGGAATCGTGTATCTTGCAGAGCAGGAGGAACCCGTCAGGCGCCCGGTTGCCCTGAAGGTTATAAAGCCCGGCATGGACTCGAAGCGCGTGATCGCACGCTTCGAGGCGGAAAAACAGGCACTGGCGTTAATGCAGCATCCGCATATTGCCGGTGTCTATGATGCAGGGATAACACTAACCGGACGGCCGTACTTTGTTATGGAATACGTCAAGGGTCTGCCCATTACCGACTACTGCGACCATCACAAACTCACCATTAAAGAGCGTCTCGACCTGTTTGTGCAGGTATGTCAAGCCGTGCAGCACGCTCATCAGAAAGGAATTATTCACAGGGATATAAAACCATCGAATATTTTAGTTTCGGTGGAAAATGGTCAGGCTATCCCCAAGATTATCGACTTTGGCGTCGTCAAGGCCACCGGTAAACCTCTGACCGAACAGACGTTTACCACCGAAGATACCCAAATGCTGGGCACCCCTGAGTATATGAGCCCCGAACAGGCTGATATGGCTACCGAGGATATCGACACCCGCTCGGATGTTTATTCATTAGGAGTGCTTCTGTATGTACTACTCGCTGGCGTTCTGCCGTTTGATGCTGAAAAACTTCGAGACAGTGGTATTGAAAACATCCGCAGGACAATTCGCCAAACAGATCCCAAGACACCGAGTACGCGATTGATTAAACTTGGTGAGCAGGCCAAAACCATTGCACAAAATCGCCAAATGGAAATCCAGACTTTGGCAAAAAATCTTCGAAAAGAACTCGAATGGATCCCACTCAAGGCCATGCGTAAAGAACGTTCCGAGCGCTACCGTTCTGCCTCGGAACTTGCCGACGATATCGAGAATTATCTCAAGGGTGTTCCTTTGATTGCCGGGCCACCGACAAAATCATATCGGTTCAGGAAATTTGTGCGGCGGCATGCTGTATTGTCAACAGCAGTCCTGGCAGTGGCAATCACACTCATTCTTGGTCTGGCTGGAATCACTGCCATGTATTTTCGAGCTGAACGGGCTTTAGATGATGCCCAGGCCATTACCGAATTCCTTACGTTAGACATTCTCAGGGCAGTCAATGATGCCAATGCTTATGAGCAATCTTTAATCTACGTTCTCGACACTGCAGCTAAAAAACTCGATATGGGCAAATTTAAAGAACGCCCACTAGTTGAGGCGACTATTCGAGGCGAATTAGGCTGGACATATAGGCTGCTCGGCAAGCTTGACACGGCAGAGCAACAAGCTCTAAGTGCCCTGCAAATCTGTGAGGAGCAACTCGGAGAATACAACTTCCAAACAACCCAGAAGATGTTCCATCTTGGTTTGATCTATACAGCACAGAACCGGTGGAATGACGCCCTTGGAATGTTCAACAGACAACTGGCGGCTGTGCAGCGCGGACATCCCACGGAATTTCACGCCCCGTATATTTCACTGGGATTGTTGTTCGAGAAGATGGGACTATACAAAAAATCAGAAGAATGCTTCCTCAGGAAGATTGAAATCGTTCGCCGTGTGGAGGGCGAGCATGTCGACGCATATATTGCCATTCGATTGCTGGCCGGTGTTTATCATCGCCAGGGCCGATACGAAGAATCCGAAAAACTCTATCTGAAAGTTCTGAAAGAAGTTGATTGGGATACGGAAGACCGCGTCAAGCTAAAATGTACTGATCGCTTAGCTGATGTCTATCGTGCCCAGGGCCGCTACAAAGAAGCCGAAGAACTCTACAGGTCAATTATAGAGAAGCGACAACGCATTTGGGGCGAGAGGACGGCTATTGGCACGATTGGCAGCCTTGCCCGGCTCTACATGAATCAGGAAAATTACGACCGAGCTGACGAACTGTTCAAAGAAATACATGATATTATTGAGAAAAGCGAAAAGAGTTATAAACCGACTTGGTACCTGTACAACCTGGCAGTGCTTCGCACCGAACAGGGCTATTTCGATGAAGCCGAGAGCTTATTCGAAGAGGTCCGAGACCGGCGGCAGCGCAAGTTAGGTGAGATAGCTGATGATCACCCGGAAATGCTGACGGTCATCAACGGTTTTGGTGTACTCCGCCGGGAACAAAAGCGCTACGAAGAAGCCGAGAAATATCTCCTCGAAGCCATCGAAGGCCGTCGGATCAAACTCGGTGACGCACACCCGAATACCTTGGATTCAATAAAAAACCTGATAGCCCTCTACGAATCCTGGAACAAGCCGGAAAAAGCCATAGAGTGGCGAGCAAAACTGCCGCAAATAGAGATTGCAGAGTAGTGACAGAAAAAAAAGGTAAAAACCGGATTCACCTTCCGAATATGGTCGAGAATATCCCTGATTCACTCTAAAGTGGCGTAAAGGTTAATGGCTTTATGTCTTTGATGTAGCGAGACAGTTTTCTTAATACAGCGGCTGTATGTAGATATTGCGGAACTCGATGGGGCTGCCTTCGCTTTGCAGGCAAATCCAACCGGCCGAAACAGTCGCGGCGGTTCCTTCGTTCTGGAGCACCTCATTAACGTAGCAGCGAATCGTATCCTTATCGCAGTGGATTTCGTATGTGTTCCACTGGCCGGCAGGTTTTTCGCTGCTTTGCTTTTTCTTGGGCGCCACTACGAATTGCTTCTCGACGTTCTGCATGTCTTTGCCGTCAACGGTTATTCCCGTACCACCTATCAGGACGAAGTCGCCGGCGCTGCCTGCTTTTAACTGGCATTCAATGCACTTGGGCCATACTTGGTCCGGGCCGGAGGCATGAAGCAATACGCCGCTGTTGGTCGGCTCGCCCGGCCAGCGCCATTCGAGATGCAGGCGGTAGTTCGCATGCTTGCTCTTGGTTCGCATATATCCGTTGGGTTTTCCCTTGCAATGGATGACATCGTTTCTGACCGACCATATATCGTTGACGTTGATGTTTTCATCGGGGAAATACAATTTCCAGCCGGAAAAGTCTTTCCCGTTCCAGAGCATGACTTTTTGTTGCGGCCCGGATACGCCTTGCTGGCAGCCCGCCAGGGTTGACAAAAGTATAACCGTAGTTCCCAGCGTGAACAACATCCTTGCAGCTTGTCTCATTTTCTTGCCTCCATTAATCAATCCTTTGGTCTAAATCTCTCATTTTTATACATTGGGCTATATAACTTAGCCTTGATGTTGCGCCAAAATATCAAATCTCCGGAATAAAAGCAACTCCGAACAAGGGGTATTATATCAAAAGTGCGTCTATTTTTGCTTATTTGATCGATACCTCACCACGGCGGGAGAACGACTGTATCGAGCCAGAGCAAAATGGCTTTTTACAATGTAAATAACGTTATAAAAAGGATAAAGAGAGAACATCGACATATTTTTGACGTATAGATTGACACTTCTATAACCGATACTAATTCAATGAAAAAAAAAATGAAAGCCGAAAGAGTGAAGAAATACTTGTGCAGGCTCTGGAGAGAATGGCGAATCGTTGTCTTTTTCATCGTTTTTGTAGTCATACCGGTAAAATCGTCACTGGCGGACTGGAATTGGGTCCCGACCGGCTCGATGAATCCCACTATTCTGGAAGGTGACTTGATCTATGTGAACAAACTGGCATACGATCTCCGGTTTCCTCTGACTCTGCATCGGCTTGCCAAATGGTCGGATCCTGAAAGAGGGGATATTATCGTTTGCTTCTCCCCCGATGATGGGACACGATTGGTCAAGAGAGTCATCGGCCTGCCGGGCGACACAATCCGAATGAGAAACAACACGCTTTTTCTCAATGGAGAGCCTGTCGGTTATACGAAAATTGGCCGGAAATACACAGAAATTATGTCCGGCAAGCGGAGAGTAATGTGCGTATTAGCGATAGAAGATTTGGATGGAGTTACTCATAGTGTCATGAGCGTCCCTTCGATTCAGGCGATGCGAAGTTTCGGCCCGGTGACGGTGCCGCAGGGCAGCTACTTTGTTATGGGCGACAACAGGGACAGCAGCAAAGATTCGAGATACTTTGGATTTGTGAACAGAGAATCAATCGTCGGCAAAGCAAAGGGTGTCATCGGATCGTTTAATATAACCGACAAGTATCAGCCGCGATTTAAAAGATTCTTCGAATCTCTGAAATAATCGGTTTTGTATATACGGCGTATTCTGCCCGGCCGGTGCGATCTAAATGCCCAAAGGCTAATCATGCCTCAGCGCCACGACCGGATCGACGCGTGCGGCTCGCATTGTAGGATAGATTCCGGCGGCCAGGCTTATCAGGATTGAAAATACTATTGCTCCGGAGACAAGCCACCAGCGAAAGCTGAAATAATCAATGTAGGGAACTCCCTGTTTGGCCATAAAATAATTGACGATTTGGTTAATGAGCATACTCACCAGCCATCCAAGGATAAGTCCCAGAACGCCGCCCAGAAAACCGATGGCCCCGGACTCGAAAAGGAATATTTTTTTGACGTCCCCGTCGCTGGCTCCGACAGCTTTCATGATACCGATCTCTTTATACCTTTCCAGGATGGACATAACCATGGTGTTGATGATTCCAAGAGCGGCGACCGTTATGGCTATCATGCCGACGGCAAACAGGAACATATTCATGAAGATAAAGCCCGTTTTGATTTCTTCCAGATGATCGATCAGTGCGAATGTCCTGTATCCCTTATCTTCCATCTTTTCCTTAACAGCCTCAATATACTTTGTCGAGGACAGTTTGATGTTCACCATGGAATATCCTTTGGTCTGCTGGGTCGCCTGGAAAAGGTCCCAGATGCTCGTCAGTGACAGTTTCTTCATATTATCCGCTTCGACGGGCATAATAAAAACGTCGCTTCGTACCGGCATCGGGCCGGCAAATCCCATTTTCTCGGTAACGCCGACAATAGTGAACTGATAGCTCTGTCTGGAAAACGGCAGCCCTTTTCCCCTGAAGAAGGTTATGATGTTGAGTATATTGGAAAGGCTAAAATCTACCGTCAGGGTCGAGATTTCGATTTGTTTGCCGACAACAGTTTCCGGCTCTTTAATGTCCATGCGGCGCAGCAGCGAATCACTGATGATTAAAGCGTTTGCGTCCGAAGCCGCGTATGGTTTGCCTGCTCGTAGTTTCATAAGGCCCGATTGACAGACTTCCGCCGGCAGGACCTGGACGAGGCTGAACTTGTCTTGTTCATTGAAACGAATCATGGCGGGAAAACGGACCTCGGGAAAAGCCGATTCCACACCTTCGATTCCAGTGACATAGCGGATGAATTCATCATCCAGCACCTGCGTCTGCCGGCCTGCCCGTTCCGGTGAGTTGGGCTCCAGAGAGGATCCGATGGCATGATTGTTATTAGAGGCAGGATATACACTGACATAATTGAAAAGCTGAAGCTCATTAAATGTATTTGTGATATTATCCTGGATTCCCTGGCCGAAGGAGAACATCGAGACAAGGGCTCCGATACCGATCATCACTCCGAAAATCGTCAGAACGGTTCGCAACTTCTTCTTCCACAGGTTGGAGAAAGATTGCTCGATGTAATCGGAGATTCTCATAGGTTTTACCTGATTCTCTCTTCCTGGATAACTTTCCCATCCTGCAGGTGGATGACGTCATCGGCGAATTTGTCCAGCAGGGCCTCCTCGTGGGAAATCATAATGACGGTTAAGCCCTGCTTTTTATTCAACTCTGACAGTGTCTGCACGATCTGTCTTGAAGTTTTGCTGTCAAGGTTGCCTGTGGGTTCGTCGGCAAGCAGGATTTTCGGCCGATTGATAAGAGCCCGGGCCATCGCCACTCTCTGCTGTTCGCCGCCGGATAACTCGGTAGGGCGATGGTATTTTCGTGGGTAGAGCCCAACTTTTTTCAGCATCTGTTCAGCTTGTTTGTTCCGCTCTTTTTTAGCTACACCGGCGAAAAGTAACGGAAATGCAACATTCTCCAGAGCGCTGTAGGAAGACACAAGGTTGAACGACTGGAAGATCATGCCGACCTGGTGACGCCGGTAAAGTGCCAGCTCGTCCTTGTCCAATTCGGAGATTAGCTTGCCCTGGACTTTTATACTGCCGCAAGAGGGTCGATCCAGCCCGGCCAGAAGATTCATCAGGGTGGATTTGCCCGAGCCGGAAGCCCCTGTTACTCCGAAGAACTGGCCCTGATCGAGTGACAGGCTCACATCCTTGAGAGCTACGATCTGAATCGTACCGGACGAGTAAATTCTCGTTAAATCCTCTGTCTTGACAAAAGAATCAGAGTTCATACTTTATCCTACACGCCGTCCGTTAAATATCGCTACTGCTTATCGGCCGCTTTTTTTGTCAGAATCGCTTCAATCTCATCCATAGTACGATTCATTGCAACCATCGTCTTATTGAACGGCTCTGCGCCGGTCATATCCACGCCTGCTTTTTTCAGAAGGTCGATCGGATAATCGGAACCTCCCGCTGAAATAAAATCGATGTAATTTTTAACCGCGCCTTTCTCTTTGCTCAATACCTGTTCGGCCAGAGCCGTGGATGCAGTAAAGGACGTCGAGTATTGATAAACGTAAAAGTCATAATAAAAATGCGGAATGTATGCCCATTCGACCGTGTACAGCTCGTCGATGTGACATACTCCCTTATCGTGGCCGTAATATTTTTTCAGAATGTCGCCGTAAAGTTTGGTAAGAACATCTCCCGTCAGCGGCTCGCCGCGTTCGGCCATTTCGTGCATGCGCAGCTCGAATTCGGCAAATTGAGTCTGCCTGAAAACCGTCCCCTTGATTCCATCAAGGTAATTCATCAGCAGCGACAGCCGGGTATCGTCATCGTCGATTTCTTTGAGCGTTTTGTCAATCAGAAGAGCCTCGTTGAAAGTGGAAGCAACCTCCGCGACGAAGATCGAATAGTCGGCGGTTGGATACGGCTGATTCTTGTTGGAGTAGTAACTGTGCATAGTGTGGCCCAATTCGTGAGCCAGCGTGCTGACATCTTCGTACTGGTCGTTGTAGTTCAAAAGAATGTAGGGGTGCACATCATACGCGCCGCCGTTGGAATATGCACCGGAGCGTTTGCCCGGCGAGGGATACACATCGATCCACCGCTTTTCGAGTGCTTCAGCGACAACACGGCAGTAATCTGCCCCCAGCGGCTGCATGGCGTCGAGCACCAGTTTCTTCGCCTCTTCATACGTATATTCCAAATCGATTCCTTTAACGACCGGCGCATATACGTCCGAGTATTTCAGCGTTTCTACGCCCAACATTCGTTTTTTCAATTTCAGATAGCGATGGAACGAATCGAGATTGTTGGTGACATTTTCGATAAGGGCCATATAGACTTCTGTCGGAATGTTGTTCTTGTCCAGGGCATTCTGAAGAGTGGACTCGTAATTGCGCGTTCGGGCGTAAAACATATTCTTCTTCACGTTCGAATAAAGCTGCGTACCGAAAGTTGCTTTGAACTTGTCTAGCGCACCCCAGAACGCCTGGAACACGGCCTCCCGGTCGCTTCGATTCTGCACCGCCCGATAGCGGCTGTAGCCGGCTTTGGTCAGCCTGGCCATCGTGCCGTCACTTAATTTGATTTCGGGATAAGGCAGTTCCGCGTTGCTGAAGACCGTATAAATCGAGGATGGGCCGTCGGCGAGCAGGCCCGCCTCGGCGAGAATCTTTTCCTCGCTTTCCGACAATGTGTGAGGCTTCATTCGCAGGATATCGTACAAAGCCATTTTGTAGACTTTCAAACCCTTTTCCTGCTCCATGAAGGCATCGATTTGCTTTTTATCCAGTTTGGCGATTTCCGGGGTCATAAACGCCGTGTTGGAACTGTAGTCGGTGCCGAGCTGCTGCATCTGTTGTTTGAATCCCAGGTACTTCGAGTTGCCTGTATCCTCGTCGGATTTCATGGAAGCGTAGCAATACAGCCTCCCGAACTCTTTGGAAATCCGGCTGTCGAGTTCCAGGCAGGCCAGCAATGTTGAGGCCGAGCTGGTTAATCTGCCTTGATACTTTGTCACTTCGTCGAATTGGGCGACAATTTCCTGCTTGGCATTATTCCACGCCTGATCCGAAGGATAGAGATCTTCCAGCTTCCATTTGTGCTCGACGGCTATTTCTGTTCTTTCACGACTCTGGGATAAAGCCTGAGTTTGAGAGAATGCGAGAAATGTTATCTGTGTCATAATGATTATTCCTGATAGCTTGTTCATATTAACTCCTTCTACATTCCTTATAGCTTTTCGCTGCTTTGTTTTACTGCTAATGAGCTATTGAACCAGCACACATATCCTGGCTGCCGGCTTTGACTAAAATATCTTAAGGTCTAAATCCCATTCTTGTCAATCTTTCAACTGCAGTTGTTACAACAGCGAATTGCCTCGGCTGGAGTTGTCAATTACGCTTAAGATGTTGCTGGGCCCATATTGCGAGTGCCGAGCCGATTAATAAAATGATGCCGAAAAACAATTGGAATATATTCATCGATTCTCCAAAAACCACGTAGGAGATCGCGAGGACGGTAAACGGCTGGGCCAGGATGACCAGCGCGGGTATCGTTGCCCCGATTCGTCTCATGGCGGCATAGTACAGCGTATGTGCCAATGCAATCGCCGTTACGCCGGAGATTACAACACATGCCCACTGCCAGGCGCCCATATGAGATGCTTTCTGCACGTTCCCGAACAAAAGAGCGGATACGGCAAGTCCCGCAACAGTATAGATACTGATTACCGAAAAACCATAGCGAGAGTCAATATCCTTAAAAGCGATTTTTGCCGAGAGTACATACGCCGCCCACATAAAGGCTACTGAAAGAGTAAGAACTATACCCGTCAAAGTCCTGGTCGCAGTGAAGTCTTCCTTGAAATACAGCACACCAGCTACCCCGAATACTGAAAGCGTCAAACCCGACCAGAAGCGTTTACTCTTGATAAGCGTTCTTTCTTCAACGAAGAATATTAATGAAAAGCCCGCCGTCCAGAGAATAGACGATTGCTTTAACAGCACCATAAAGGCCGGGCCAATGTAGTAAAATGCCGCCGCCCATAAGCTCTGCATCAAGATGTTCATAATGCCCGGAATCAGAGCCCTGCGCCAAACCCTGTTATCGAGACGTTTTGTTTTGATGGAAAAAACCAGAAACGGCATCCAGAAAAGGCAAGCCACTGAATAACGCAGCATGTTCTGTGTCCACGAATCCACGTATCCGGTGAGGTACTTTATAAAAATAGGTCCAAACGACCAGAAGGACAGCGCGCCGATGCAGGCAAAAGTTGCCGAGATATTTCCTTTTTGAATATGGTTATGTTCACTCACTAAGTATCTCCGAATTAAAGATGGGAGTCCCGTTAAAAAACCGTGAAGGCAAAAATCAACACAGCATTTCGAGGGCTATTTTTGCCACCTCCCGGCTGGCTATTTTCTCGGCTAACGGTTTGGTCAGCTTTGTCAGCTCGTTGCTGAGCTGAACCAGCTTGTCATTGTCTTCTAAAAGTTGCCCGATGCTTTCTACGATCGGCTCGATTGATGTGAAATACGGCATGAACTCCGGCACCAATTCCCTGCCGGACAGAATATTGACCAGTGAGAGGTATTTACTCCTAACGATCCAGCGACCTACCCAATGCCACAGAATCCTGCTGGACTGGTACATTATCACCATCGGGCAGCCGGCCGCCGCTACTTCCAGAGTCGCGCTGCCGCTTGCAACGATTGAAAAGTCGACCGCCAAGGCAGTCTTGTTAACCGAATCAACACTATATCGGCACTCAAAGCCTGGGATTTCTGCCGCTCTTAAAATACCCTCCCGTCCGGCATCCACCGCTACGGCAACGAATGTCGCTGCGGGGTATTTTTCCTTCAGCCGTAATGCTATTTGCTGCATTGGCTGCCAGAGCGAGTCGATTTCCGCCGCTCGCGAACCGGGCATGAGGGCAAACCTGGCATTCTTCGGCTTGAAATCAGCATATTGCTCGTGTCGCGTGCCGGCAATCTGAACTTTATCCAGAAGTGGATTTCCTACGAAAACCGCGTCCATACCTCTTTGGCCGAACCAATCCTGCTCGAAAGGCAGCAGGCAGCAGAGCTTATCGCATCGTTCGCGGAGCTTACGGATTCGCCAGCCGGCCCAGGCCCAAAGCTGAGGGGCGACGAAGAAAAGCGTCTTTATACCAGCTTTTTTCGCCGCTTTTGCAACGTGAAAGTTGAAAGAGGGCGAATCGCAAACGATTACAAGATCGACGTTATTGCTTTTAAAATAGCGACTTATGCGCTTTATAATTTTGTAGAATCGGACGACCTGGCTGAAGGCCTTATAAATCATAGCCGCTTTTCCGACAGTGTTTTCGAGCAGTTCGCAGCCGGCCTGGGCCATTTTTGGCCCGCCGACGCCGACAAATTCAATGCCGGGCGATTTGTTCTGCATAGCAGAAATCAAACCGGCACAGTGGGCGTCCGCACTCGGCTCGGCGGCACTGATAAATACTCTATACTTCTTATCATTGCTTGGCATAGGCGTACTTGTTAACAATATTTCATCAAAACAGCAATACTAATTTCGCCAACCGGAAACATGGGCGTGGCCAGATTTTCTTGACATTAAGGCGTATAAGAGATATATAAATTTTAACCTTTGGATTCTGTGAGAAATTGAGGGTCTTGGAACATGCAATATTATCAGCCCAATTCTGCAACCTTATTCGAGCGTGTAACGGTATGCGCAGTGTGCCATTATGAATATTAACAATCTTTGAAAGTGAAGAGAAATGGACAAGAGAGAAGGGAAATCGGGAATTCATTCCGGGCCGGCAACAAATATCGAAAGTCACGTCCTTGTATGTTTGCGAAGTAACAGGCCCGCATTCCGGCCGGCTGGGCGAAAAATGATACGAGCAGTCCTTATTCTGATATTCCTGCTGGCACTTAGCCCAACATACACATCCGGCGAGACCATAAACTATACTTTGCACGATATTAGTGGTGAAGAGGTCATCGACCCGGCTGAATACCGCTATGACCTGGGAGAATCGCATCTGCGTGCAAAGAAGGTGACTGTCGGGCTGGAAGGCCAGGTCGAGACAGGCTTTGTCCTGGAGCCGACTAATGGGGCATGGCAGCAGCGTTTTCTGTATCCGAAGATAAAAGTGACCCTTGGCACCTTGTCCGAGACAACAGATACGTTCTGGACCGATGGGACATTCGACATTGATTTGATATTGTATGAAGACGGCGCGTATGACCTGGCGGGCCAGGGCTCAGGAGAGGTTAGTTTGGAATATTATTTAGACGATTCCTGGATAGTTATGAAAAAGCCGAATGTCTGGTTTTCGTATGCCCAATTGAATGTTGAGGTCGCTCCACCGGCCGCAAAACCGACTGTTACAACCCTGCCGGCGACTGATATAGGACAGACCTCCGCGGTGTTGAATGGCATCATTGATAATGATGGAAATGCTGTCTGCCAGTACAGATTTCAATATTGGAAACAAGACCAGGAAGGTGACAAGCAATCCACTAAGTGGACCGGCTCGAAAACCACCGGCGAATCGTTCGGCATAATCATAAGCAGTCTTGATCCGGGCTGCCTGTATTATTTCGAGGCCCAGGCAAGAAATAGCAAATATACAAGCTCGGGCGGTCAACAGTTCTTTAGTACCGAAAAGTCACTCGTGGTGATATTTGAAGACACCTTTGGATCGACTAAGATCGATTCGAAAAAATGGGCCGTTGTTAACGGCGCCACAATTGACGATGTGGGCGAAAACGAGCCGTCACCCGATTATTCATTGCGGCTTAACGGATATCCTTCCGGCGGTGACTGGATAGAGTCAAAAATAATTGACCTGTCTTCCTATTCGGGCGCAATCCTGAACTATTACTACCAGCAAACCGGCGGAGGCAGCGCACCGGGTACCGGGGATGACCTATCTGTCGATTACTGGGATGGTTCCGAATGGCAGCAGTTGGCTCAGCACTTCGGCAGCGATCCGAGTATGGACTATTATAAACTCAAGACCGTCAACCTGCCGTCCGGCGCGATGCACAAGGGATTCAGATTCGTAATACAAAGTAAGGGAACGCCCGGGGCCGATGATTGGTTCGTTGACGATGTTAAAATCGTCGAAGCCATAGGCGATATAGACGTCTATCCGGTCAAGCTGACCGCTTCGGATGGAGAACCCGGAGAATGGTTTGGCCAGGCCGTCGCGGTCTGCGGCGACTATATCATGGTAGGGGCTTATCGCGACGACGACAATGGAGAAAGATCCGGCTCCGCGTACGTATTCAAACGAACCGCCGACGGCTGGAAACAGCAAAATAAGATACTCGCCCCGGATGGACAAGCCGGCGACTACTTCGGTTCTGCGGTCTCGATGAGCGGTGACTTTGCAATCATCGGAGCAGACGGCTATGATGAGCGTCGCGGAGCTGCATATATATTCAGGCGTAACGGCGAGATTTGGCAGCAGCAGGCAAAACTGACGGCCCCCGACAGCCAGCCCTATGCCAACTTCGGCCGTGCGGTCTCAATTGCCGGAGACTATGCCGTCGTCGGGGCATGGAGTGCAGACTCTGTGTATATATTCAAGCGTAACGGCCAGGAGTGGACGCTGCAACAGACCAGGCTGAACGTTCAGAGCTTTTCAGTCTTGATAAACGAAGATCGCGCCATCGTGGGACCGGAAATATTCATTCGCAGCGGCGAAAATTGGATTCTCGAAACAGACCTCACCTCGCTGGTTCCGACCCTTGGAGCCTCCGGGGCCTCAATCAGCGGGGACTATGCGATTGTAAATGAATTCATATTCGAGTTTCGCCCGGACGGCTGGCAACTGCAGCGCGAGCTGGTTCCTTCCGATGCAGCGATGGATAACATGTTTGGCGAATCGGTGTCAATCAGCGGAGATCACGCCGTCGTCGCGGCTCGCTATGACGATGACAAAGGAGAAGATTCCGGTGCTGCATACATATTCGGACGTACCCCCGTGCTATACGGTACGACCTGGACCGAAAAGGCCAAGCTGACAGCACCGGATGGAGAGGCCGGAGATTACTTTGGCTGGCGGGTCTCCATATGCGGGGACTATGTAGTAGCAGGTGCTCCCGGCGATGATGACAATGGAGAGGATTCCGGCGCTGCATATATATTCAGGCGTACAGACTCAACCTGGACGCCATAAGCCGGACTGCCTGTGAAAAAAACGATGATTCTAATTGTTGTGCTTGTGAATCTGATAGGTTATTCTAATTGTTCGACAATATTATGATATGGTTAACAGGTTTTTGAATAAGGAGTTCCCATTCGAATTATAAATATATACGCAGTCGTGCTTCTTTGTTTGATATCACTTTTATTATTGTCTTGCAAATCACACTTAGCCGGTACTCATATCGTACCACTTTCGCAGGCTCATGCCCACAATGACTACGAGCACGACCGGCCTTTGTATGATGCGCTCGACCATGGTTTTAACAGCGTTGAGGCGGATATCTTCCTCGTTGATGACGACCTGTTTGTTGCTCACAACCGCCGAGACATAACGCCCGAGAGAACTCTGCGCCGCCTTTATCTGGATCCTTTGAGAGAACGCGTAAAGCATAATGGCGGGCGCGTTTACCCGAACGGGCCGCAGTTCACGCTGTTAATCGATATCAAAACCGGTGCCGTGGAAACGTACAAAACACTCGATAGAATTTTGGCTGAGTATCGAGACATCTTTACATCCTTTGGCCCGAACGGGCGAAGCGACAAAGCCGTCCTTGCCATCATATCCGGCAATCGTCCCCGCGAGTTCATGGAATCGCAAAAGCTCCGTTACGCCGGCTGCGATGGCAGACTTAGGGACCTGAAGTCCGAATCTCCGGCGGACTTAATCCCTATGATAAGCGACAACTGGAGAAATCACTTCAAGTGGAACGGAACGGGCGAAATACCCGCCGAAGAGCATGAAAAGCTAAGAGAAATAGTGCAAAAAGCGCATGAAAAGGGCAGATTGGTGAGATTCTGGTCGACGCCTGACAATCCTTCGCCGGCCAGAGAGGCCCTCTGGAGCGAGCTGCTCTCAGCCGGCGTGGACCTGATCAATACCGACGATCTCGAAGGGCTGAGGCAATTTCTTCTGGCGAACCGGAGAAGGTAAACAAATTCCTCATTTAACGCAAATTCACCTTAAAAACCAATAATATGTGCATAATCCGGAGATTTTCCTTGACGAAAAGGCGGCTTCTCTGGTATAAATATTATTAGCAACCATAGATGTTCAGACTTGCAGCAGCAGGGTTTTCAATTGTCTATTTTAGATATTTGCTATTATTTGGCAGTTCGTATTAGACTTTTGAAGGAAGGAGGTACTGTCAAATCGAAAAAAAGTCTTGGGCGGAGATTGACGGGATATAATTATGCCGGAGACTCTAATCGCTTGTTTTGGTGTGTGGCCAAAGCATTATTATCTTAAATTATCTTAGCTTCTTATAAGGAGGATTGTTATGTACAGGAAATTGCTTTTTCTAATTGTTTCTATTCTTATTGTGTGCATGGCGAGTAGTGTATACGCTGATCTGGTGGGGCACTGGAGGCTCGATGAAGGTTCCGGAACCACGGCTGTCGATTCGAGCGGCAATGGCAATGACGGGACCATCGTGGACAATCCCGTATGGGATATCGCATGGATTACCGGCCCCAGCGGGGGGGCTGCGGAGTTCTACGGTGTGGGCACCCCGGGTGGCAACGGGGACTACTTCGATTGCGGCAATGCCCCCAGCCTGAATATGACTGGCCCCATCTCCATAGCCCTCTGGATAAGACCCGACGCAGATGATCCGGAAGGAAATCTCACAACAACAGCGCCAATGTCAAAGACGGATGGTTCGGATTGGAGCTATCAGGTTCGATATGGGTGGGGCCAAGGCGCTCCTGAGCCCTATATGTCGTTTACATTCAGTTCGTCACCCAGAGCCTGGGCTCACGTCGGCAAAAACCTGGAGCGCTATGAGTGGTGCCATATCGCATGCTCGCATGACGGCACAACGCTGAAATGCTATCTCAATGGAGAAGAAACCGACTCTGTCCCAATGGGACAGTTTGGCGGCGTTGGCACACCTGTTAACATCGGAACGGACGGGTGGGGATGCGATTGGATTGGCGCGATCGACGATGTCAGGATTTATGACCACGCCCTGTCGGAAGCCGAAATTCTGGGCACTATGGTAGGTGAGGTATTCCCGTATGCCTATGGTCCCGACCCGGAGGACGGCGCCCTGCACACCGACACATGGGTAACCCTTGGCTGGAAGCCGGGGGGCAGTGCCGTCTCGCATGATATCTACATAGGTGAAAATCTTGACGATGTTAACGACGCCACGCAAGATTCAGACGTGTTCCGAGGCAATCAGGACGGTGATTTTATCGTTGCCGGCTTCCCCGGATATCCGTATCCTGACGGCCTTATCCCCGGTACTACGTACTACTGGCGGATCGATGAGGTCAACGAAGCCGAGCCTAACAGTCCCTGGAAAGGAGATGTCTGGAGCTTTATGGTTCCTCCGAAGACCGCCTATTACCCTGTCCCGGCCGATGGCGCCGAATTAGTGCCTGAAAATGCAACACTAACCTGGACGGCGGGCTTCGGCGCGAAACTTCATACCATTTACATCGGCGAGGATTTTGACACTGTAAATGAAGCTGCCGGTGGATCGCCCATGGGAGTTGCGAGCTACACTCCCGAATCCCTTCAACTGGCAAAGACTTATTACTGGCGGGTCGATGAATTCGACGGCGCCGATACGTATAAAGGAGACGTCTGGAGCTTCACTACCGAGGGCGCCGTCAGCGGCCCGAATCCGGCCGATGGCGACGTGGACGTA
>Ga0180434_10001304_pt1 | contig 35880 bp, 33 predicted proteins | sample SS_ome_7_FD_132453 | JGI IMG/M metagenome (GOLD analysis project Ga0180434, IMG submission 132453) | Hypersaline lake sediment archaeal communities from the Salton Sea, California, USA - SS_1_D_2 metaG | ecosystem: Environmental > Aquatic > Non-marine Saline and Alkaline > Hypersaline >... | reverse complement strand
GAAAGAACCCGTGCAACGAGAAGACCGTGGTCGACGTCGAGTTGACGGTGACTACAAAGAGGTACGTCTCCGGTCTGGTTCTGACGATCGAGGACGATCTCCCCGAGGGGCTGGTGAGGGAGGGGCGATCAAGCTCCACAAGCTCCGGCCAGGTATATCTGAGGCAGAGGTACAGGATAAGGGCCGAGGGCAGGGGAATATATACCGTGGGACCAGCCCGAGTAAGGGTGGCAGATTTTTTCGGACTCTGGACATCAAGTTTCCAGATCGGCGAGGGAAGCCGACTCGTAGCGTACCCCGAGCATGCCCCCGTGGAGGTCTTCAGGGGAAGGGAGAGCACGGAGATGATGGGGGTATCCACGACGGAACAGAAGGGGGCATCATCAGACTTCCTCAGGATCAGGCCCTATGAGCCCGGGGACGAGGTCAGGACGATCCACTGGCGTTCATCGGCGAAGACGGGAAGGCTCATGGTCCGGGAACTGGAGAAGGAGGAGATCCGCTCCACTATCATAGTGCTGAACTGCGAGGAGAGCTCGAACAGGGACCTCGGGGAGGTCTTTGAAAGGGGCGTCCGCATCGCGGCATCCATCGCCGTATCCTCCCTCAGGAAGGAGATGGAGGTTAAGATGGTTCTCTACGGCGAGCAGAGGGAGATAGTCAGCAGCGGTCGGGGAAGGGTTCAGTACCACCGCCTCCTCTCCGCCCTTTCCGCCGTGCAGCCGGGAGGCGACACGCCGCTGAGCTACATCCTCGACCGACTGAGCAGAGAGGGAGGTACTGGCACCATTCACATCGTGACCCCCTCGATGCGGGACAGGGACGTGAAATCCCTCAGCTATTTGATCCGGCGGGGAATATCCCCCGCGGTGGTTCTGACCGCAGGCCCCGACAGGGCTAATCTACCTGAAGGTCTTCTCGACATCCAGGGCAGGGTGGGTTACCCCATGGATATGGGTAAAAGGACGGTGATTTCTTGGATGAACTGAGAAGCATATCCAACCCAATTCCATCGTCTAGTTACCTCTATTTCTCGGCGGTCCTGTGCCTGATCGCCTTTCTGGGCCTATCCGTCCTGGGGCTTGTGCCCGGTGTAACGGACCTTGGGGAGAGTATAATCCTCGTCGGACTCTCTGCCCTGGTAATTCTCTCGATTACCCCGGAAATACAGCAGTTCCGCGAAATGGGGGTGCTGAGGAGGATTCTGCTCGTCTTCCTTGTTATCCAGATATTATCGGCCGTCTTGGTGGGCTCATACCTGGCCGGGACGATCAGTGATTACAGGAAGGAGGTATGGTTGCCGGAGGGGCTTTCGACGGAGCAGCAGGTGAACGAGGTCTTCAAGATGGCGATAGGGGTCTCGGAGGAAATTAACCTCCTGCCGCTGGTGGCCTGGATTATCTCGTTTCACTGCGTATTCATCTCAACGCTGACGGGAATCTCCTTCTTCACATCGATTCCAGCCGGGTTCGTGGTGCTGCTGGGATTTCTGTGGGGAAGGAGTCCCTCGACAAACCTCCTTGGGTACGCCTTCGTTCTAGTCATCCTAATATCGCTAGGTCTGGAGGGCGCCATGAGGTATTCCAGGAGGGCCCGGAAAGGAGGTCTTCCGGAGACGCTTTTCTCGGGCAGGGGAAAGGAGATCATAATACTGAGCCTGGTGGCGATCGTGCTGGCGCCCCTGGTGCCCGATCTGAGGGGGGTAACTCCCATAGAGAAGTTCTGGAATCTGAACTCCTCCGGAGCCGGTAACCTCTCCCGGGCCCTGCTGCGGTTTTCCACGCTTTACCAGTTCGTCGGCGAGGTCAGACCTGATTTCTCACCGGCCCTCATGGTAAGGACCTCGGCACCCCGCTACTGGAGGGGCCTGGTCTTCGTGAACTACACCGGAAGGTCGTTCCTGTCGGAGGTGGGGGGATCTATCCGCGGACCGGGTCAGGAGATTCCATCGGGCTGGGGGGATGTGGGCAATCTCTCAAGGGAGGTGACCCAGACCTTTACACTCCTGCAGAATTTCCCCGGGGTTCTTCTGGCTGCCTATGAGCCCAGGGTCGTGAATGGTGCAGGATCCTTCGTTGTAACGGACTCCCTCGCCCTGACGACCAGGGGCTCCCAGAGCACCGGGATGAAGTACAGTGTTCTCTCGGAGGTTACCATACCAGATCCCACGGTGCTCAGGGAAATCGATTTTGGCGGCGGTGACCAGGAGTTCCTGCAGCTGCCCGAATCTCTTCCTTCCAGAGTCGGTGAAATTGCCGAGGAGATCGCGGAGGGACTGGATAACCCCTTTGACGTGGCTGTGGCCCTGGCCCAGCACCTTAGGGACTACAGGTATGATCTGCGCGTTGATTCGATACCGCCCGGGAGGGACGTCGTTGACTACTTCCTGTTCGATCTTCAGGCGGGATACTGCCAGCATTTCGCGGCGGCGATGACGGTTCTATGCCGGGAACTCGGAATCCCGGCCAGGGTGGTGACGGGTTTCGGCTCGGGATCATATGACGAGGATCAGGGGGCCTACGTGGTGCTTCAGCTCAACTTCCACGCCTGGGTGGAGCTTTACTTCGATGGGTTCGGATGGGTTGCCTTTGACCCCACCCCGGGAGGCGTCGGGGGCCCCAACGTTCTGGATGCGGCCGAGGTCGGGGCGATCTACGAGGGAATAATCCCTTACCACGGGACGATCAAGAGAGACCCGACATCCATATACGTAACCAGCGACCTGAGCTACGTAACGGAGGAAGATTTCTTCCGCGTTGAGGGCATGGTACTCCAGGAACCTGGTGACGGAGAGGGAGTCTCAAGGGTTCCGGTTAATGTCACGCTATACACCGAGGGGCTGGACATCTTCCCGGTTATGGTTTGGCCAGAGGAGGTATTGCCTGTGATGGTGCTTCCGGCCAGAACCTACTCGGATGGTTCATTCACGGCCCTCTGCCAGCTGCCGCCGGGGATAACCGAGGCGGCCTCCATCGCTGACCTCATAGTCACCTGCGAGGGCAATGACCTGTATGAACCATCGAGCATCAACATCTCGATACCAATTAGGAGGAGGACGACACTGGAACTCGAAATTGAGAGGTACGATCCAGTTACCCTGGCAGCTGCCCTCAGGGGTCCGGACGGACCAGTATTTGGCCAGGTGATCGAGATCTTCATGGACGGGGAGAGCCTCGGTGAACTGGAGACGAATAAATCCGGAATGGTTTCTCTTGTGGTCGACCCGGACCCGGGAGAACATTCACTGGGCGCGAGATTCAACGGCAACGCTAGTCTCGGGGCCGCAACGGCCTCGCTGGTTTTTGCCACTGGTGGAACGGGAGGGGGAAGGAGTACCCAGGGAATTACCAATGTACTGTGGGTAATACCTGTCATTCTTGCGGCCTTGATAGCCCTTTGGATGCTGAGGAAGAGAACCATGACAGGTGGGCCCGAGTCTATTTCCCGCCAGTACGCCGATATGCTTAAACTGCTGTCGAATGCGGGCGTCGGCCGCCCCCGGGCAATGACGCCCCACGAATTCGTTTTGCTCGTGGAGGAGCGGTCCGGGAACGTTTACAGGCAGGTCAGGGAGATAACAGACAGGTTCGTCGAGGCGACCTACGGGGGGGGATCCCTTTCCCAGAGTGAGCTCGGAGACGTGAAGATGCTTCTGGGGGAAATGGACGACCTGCTAGTGAAGAAGAGATCATGGCTGGGATCATTGCGGGTATTCCTGAGGTCCCTTTACCGTGACATGTTGCCCGGGAGCTAGGCGGGCGGCTCCACGTCCCTGTCCGATTTCACGTCGAGGACCCAGAACTCTTCCTCGAGGTATGCATCCATGGCCTTGAACTGGGGGGGCTCCAGGTACTCATCGATTATCAGGCCGAACCTCTTGACCCTTACCAGGCTGGTAATCTCGAAGTACAGCGTTACCTTCGTGTTGTTCTCCGCAAGCTCGTAATCGGTAACCGTGGAGTTCCGGTATGTGTAGTACTTCACCGAGAGGTTGCCCGATATGTCCTCCCCACCGTAGCGGGAGGTGATCTGTACCTCCAGGGACCTGATGACGTTCCTAAACTTGACGTAGGCCTGGCTTTCAATTAGCTCCTCCTGCGTCGGAATTATGGTCCACCATACTGTCAGTAAAATGACGATGAATATGATGTAACCGAATACAAGGTTCCTCATGAGACCTCAGCCTGCCCGAAGTCAAGGTCCTGGAAGTGGCACTTGACCAGGTGATCCTCCCCGGCCTTATAATATTTGGGGACCTCCTTTGAACATATTGATTTTGCGAACGGGCACCTCGTGTGAAAGCGACAACCCTCTGGCGGGTTTATCGCGCTGGGAACGGTGCCCTTGATCACCAGCCTCTTGCTCTTCTTGGAGGGATCTGGGACCGGAATCGCAGAGAGTAGGGCGTGGGTGTATGGGTGGAGGGCCTTCTGGAAGATATCCCTCGTGTTCCCGGTTTCCACGACCTCCCCGAGGTACATTACCCCCAGTGCATCGCACATGTGTCGGATTACGCTTAGATCGTGTGATATGAAGAGGTAGCTCATCTTGTACTCCTTCTGCAGGTTCAGAAGGAGGTTCAGCACCTGGGCCTGGACCGAGACGTCGAGGGAGGATGTGGGCTCATCCAGGACGACCAGTTCGGGGTTCACGGCTATGGCCCTCGCGATCCCGATTCTCTGCCTCTGTCCACCGCTGAACTCGTGGGGGTAGCGCTGTGCATGCTCCGGGTTCAGGCCCACGTCCTCGAGTAGCTCGAGTATCCTGATCTCAAGTTCCTCCCCTTTTATTCCCTCGAGTATCTGCAGGGGTTCGGCCAGTGTATCGTGGATCGTCCTCCTCGGGTTCAGCGAGGACTGGGGATCCTGGAAGACTATCTGCATCTTCCTCCGCATGCCTCTGAGTTCCTTCTTTCCAAGTGCGGCGATGTCCACCTGCGTGCCATTATCATTGTAGAGGATCTTTCCCGAGGTCGGGTTCAGGAGCCTCAGGAGAGTTCTCCCGACGGTCGTCTTCCCGCACCCCGATTCGCCGACGAGCCCCATGGTGCTCGTTCTCTTTATATTGAAGTTGACGTCGTCCACGGCGTGCACGTAGGTGATTCTCCTTTTAAAGAGACCCGAGACTATCGGGAAGTACTTCCTTAGGTCGACGACCTCCAGCAGAACATCGTTATTCAATACGGGTCACCTTATATAAAGCACGCAACATAGTGTCCATTTCCGACATCGACCAGGTCTGGACATGATTTCTTACAGGGCTCCTTGCAGTAGGTGCACCTGGGGTGGAACCTGCAGCCCGAGGGGGGGTTTATGAGGTCCGGGACGGAACCCGGGATGATCTTCAGGTTCTCCTTTTCTACCGCCAGGGATGGTATGCTCCCGAGCAGGCCCCTGGTGTAGGGATGCTGGGGGTCGCTGAAAAGTGTCCTGGCGTCGGCCATTTCGACGATGTTCCCGCCGTACATGACGGCGACCTTTTCGCAGGTCTCGGCGATCACCCCCATATCGTGGGTGATGAGCAACAGGGCGGTGTTAAGCCTCTTGTTCAGGTCGTCTATCAGCTCGAGTATCTGGGCCTCGATCGTCACGTCGAGGGCCGTGGTGGGCTCGTCGGCGATGAGAAGCTGCGGCCTGCAGGATAGTGCCATTGCAATCATGCATCGCTGCCTCATCCCACCGCTGAGCTCGTGGGGGTAATTATCGGCTATTCTCTCCGGGTTGGCAATTCTGACCATTTCGAGAATTTCTATGGTCTTCTCCCGGGCCTCCTCCGGCTCGAGGCCCTGGTGGAGTTGAATTGCCTCGTCTATCTGGTCACCCACCGTGAATACCGGGTTCAGGGATGTCATGGGGTCCTGGAAGATCATCGATATGCTCCCGCCCCTGATGTTCCTCATCTCCTGCTGGCTGAGCTGGACGAGGTCCTTGCCATCGAACAGGATCTTGCCCCCCACGATTTTCCCGGGTGGATCGGGGATCAGCCTCATTATTGACAGGGCAGTGACGCTCTTGCCGCAGCCAGATTCCCCGACGAGCCCCATCTTCTGACCCGGCTCAATCTGGAATGAAACCCTGTCGACGGCCTGGACCACTCCGTCCTCGGTGAAGAAATGTGTCCTGAGATCCTGAACATCGATGAGAGGCAATCCAGTTTCCACCTTTCTTCATCTTTTCATTCTCGGGTCCAGGGCATCCCTTAGCCCATCGCCGAAGGAGTTGAATCCCAGTATAGAAATCACTATTGCCAGCCCGGGGAAGAACACCATGAATGCCCTCGACGTTGTCGCATATTCCCTCCCCTCGTAGATCGCCCGGCCCCAGGACACGGCTCCCTCGGCGGCCCCGAAGCCAAGGTACGAAAGGGCGGCCTCGGTCAGAATTACCCCTGCTATTCCGAGGGTGACCAGGACGATTATGGGGGATATGACGTTTGGCAGTATGTGGTGGAAGATAATTCGTCTGTCGCTTGCGCCAACGGCTTTGGCAGCCTCAACGAACTCCATTTCCTTGACGGAGAGGATCTGACCCCTGACCACCCTGTATGTTCCGCTCCAACCAAGGAGGGCCAGGGCGAGAAAAACCATGGCAAGCCCGTTCCACATCGAGAAAAGTGTCGGGGTATCTATCAGGACGATCTCCGTGAAGGGTATTCTGACCGCAATGTAGACCTCCCTCAGAATCGAGACCAGGACTATGATGAAGAGCAGAAACGGGAAGGCCATGACGATGTCGTTGATGACGTTGAGGATCTTGTCAACCCAGCCGGAGTAGTAGGCGGCTATGGAACCGATGGTGATGCCGATGATGCTGGCAGTAGCCTGTACAGAGAGCCCCAGGGCCAGTGATACGCGGCTTCCGTGAATGAGGACGCTGAGCATGTCCTTGCCATTCCTCGTGGTGCCCAGGATGTGGGTCTTCGAGGGGGCCTCCTCGAGGTGCTTGAGGGTGTAGTCGGGATCGTAGTTCTCGTTGTTCCCGGGGTCGGGGTAGGGCGAGAGGAGGTCGGCAAATATGGCTAGGATGGCCAATGTCAGGATTATTAGCAGGCCCACCGACGCTGCATTGTTCCTCTTGAAGCGGCGGTACATCAGGTCCCATGTGTTGGTCTTGTACTTGAAGAAAATCCGGTCGAAGTACTTGTAGGATATTTTCAGGAAAAAGTAGAACACAGCTATGTATACACAGACCACTAGAATCCTGTGAATCCATATCGACATGTCAAGGGGTCCGAGGGTGCTCGTCCGGTCGAGCATGGTGAATACAATACCAAATAGTGCGATTCCAGAGGCAAAGGCGATCGCGAGCTTGACCTTGTCCTTGAAGTTCTCCCTCCGCCTCTGGATTAGCTGCTCCAGTTCGTGTTGATCCCGGCTCTTTCGGAGTGGTTTGTCATTTTCCATCAGGTGGACACCCTCTCGTACTTGACCCTTGGATCAATTACGGAGTACAAAAGGTCAACTATCAGGTTTATCAGAACAACGCCGAATGCAAATAGGAGGGTCGTCGTGACTATCACTGGATAATCTCTGGCGGCTATGGAGCTGATGTAAAGCTGCCCAAGGCCGTGCCAGCCGAAGACTACCTCGGTAAGTACCGCTCCTCCTACGATCAGGGGAAACTGGAGCCCGACCACCGTCACAACGGGGAGTAATGCGTTCCTGAAGGCGTGCTTAAGGATCACCACCTTCTCGGTCAGGCCCTTTGCCCTGGCGGTCATGATGTACTCCTCCCTTATAACCCCGAGCATGGAGGAGCGTGTAAGCCTGGCCGTGACCGCGGCCATTCCCGTTCCCAGAGTAATTGCCGGGAGGGTGACCTTTGAAAAGCCCTCGAGGCTGAGAAGTGCATCTGGTGCCCCGATCTCAAACCACCCGAGCTTGGTGTAGAAGACGACGATTAGCATCAATCCCAGCCAAAAATTTGGTGTGGCCACCCCGATCTGGGATGCGACCATAGTGATGTTGTCAATAATTGAGTTATGTTTGTAGGCTGAGACCACTCCTGCCGGGACTGCAATTAATACCGATACCCCGATCGCAATTACCCCGAGGAATATCGTCCTCGGTAACCTTGCTGCAACTAGGTCACCCACGTCCTCCCGGTACCTGAAGGAACGCGGGAAATCCAGGGTCACTAAGCTCTTCAGCGTCGTGTAATACTGGACGTAAAGGGGCTCGTTCAGCCCCCATTTCTCCCGGAGAATAGCGCGGGCCTCCGGGTTATCCGCCCTTCCCATAGCAAGCCTTGCCGGGTCCCCGGGGGCCGCTATGCAAAGGAGGAACACGATGGTGTAGACTCCGATCAGAACTACGAACATCAAACCGATCTTTTTCAGCACGTATTCCCGCAAAAGTCCTCACTAGCCATATGATAAGAATGAAAAAGAAAAAAAGAAAATTTGGATTTAAGTGTTTTCGATTACTGGTGGTCCGGGTCAATCCAAAGTTCGAGGCACTTCTCGTTTGAGAAGCTCTGTCCGCCGATCTTGACACCGTGAATCCAAGGCTGCCAGACGTTAGTGATCCTCGGGTGGAAGAACCACCAGTGGGGGTTCTCCTCCTGTAGAATCGCGGTCATCTGCTTGTACATGTCGAGCCTCTTCGCGACGTCAGTCTCCTTCTTGGCGTTCTCGGCAAGAGTGTCGAATTCCGTGTTTGAGTACCTTGCATGATTCGGGTCCGGCCAGTTCTTGGTCTCGAACAGTATCATGAAGTTCTCGGGATCCGGATAGTCGGTACCCCAGCCAAGGGTCATCATGGTGAAGTTGCCCTCATCGGCGTTACCGATCAGTGTTGCGAAGTCGTACTGCTGGTAGTTTGCCTCAATTCCGATCTCTCGGAGATTCGCCTGGTGGGTCTCTGCGGCCGTCTGCCAGGTGCTGCTGACGTAGGAGCTGTACTCGAGGACCAGTTCCTGACCCTCGTACTCCCTGATTCCATCGCCGTTCGTGTCGACGATGCCCTTCGAATCTAGCAGGTCCTTGGCCTTCTGGGGATCGTAGGTGTATTCGTAGTCATCGTAGAGGTCCTGGTCGAAGCCCCAGAGGGCCGGCGGGATTGGCCCGCGTGCCTCGAGGTGCCTTCCCTTGAATATGGTGTCAAGTACCTCCTTCTTCTTCAGTGCATAGCAGATTGCGTTTCTGATATCGACGTTGTTGAAGGGCCATTTCTGGCAGTTGAAGTACAGCCAGTACGTGACCAGTTCAGCGGTGGTCTGTGAGTACTCCTGCATCTGATCATCGTCGAGGAACTCCTCCCAGTGTGTTGAGGGAACTCCTCCGAGGGAGACCTCGCCTGCCTTGATACCCTGCCAGATGGTCTCATCATCCTCCTGGACGACGTACCTGTACGTGTCGATGTATGGTCTTCCTCCCCAGTAGTCATCGAAGGCCTCTACCTCGATTACGGCTCCGGCGTCCCATTTCACGAACTTGAACGGGCCGGTTCCAACCGGGTTCTTGAACCATTCATCTCCGTACTTCTCGACCTCCTCCTTCGGCACGATCATGAAGCAGGTGTAGGCCAGCTTGGCCAGGAAGGGCACAAATGCGTATGCTGTGGTGATTTTTACCGTCTTCTCGTCCACCACTTCCACGCTGGTTATGTCCTCTGCGAAGTTAGCCCTCGGGGATGCAGTTGCTGGGTCCATTAACCTGTCAATGGTGTACTTGACGTCCTGAGCGGTCAGGTTCCTGCCATTGTGGAACTTGACTCCCTCTCTTAGGGTGAATGTGTAGACAGTTCCATCGGAGCTCACATCCCAGCTCTCTGCGAGACCGGGCTCAATCTCGGTCGTTCCGGGTGCGAACTGCACGAGCGCATCAAAGAGCTTGGTTAGGATCTCGTGCGAGGCCTGGTCCGTGCTCAAGGCGGGGTCCAGCGTCGATGGCTCGGAGGCCCACCTTACGAAGGTGCCGCCGAACTTGGTGTCGTTTCGCCCTGGGTATTGGTCGTCCTTGTTCAGTACTCCGTCTCCGTCCTCGTCCTCGTATAGTGCGTCGTCTTCACCGGGATGCTTGTCTTCGCTGTCAGGGACTCCGTCCCCATCTGAATCCTTTTCTTCGGATATGCAACCGGACAGGGAAACGATGCCGCCTATTAGTAGGAGGCTTATCAGGATGCCTATCCAGCCCATATTTTTTTGTTTCATTATTTTATCTCTCCCTTGCGTTCTAACAGCTAATGCCTAGCTCTCGTACGCAATGGTTAACCCGAACCATTGATACAGCTCTTAATAAGTTTTCGTCTGTCCGCCGGTTAACCTAAATCATGGGTGAGATAGGGTTATTTAGCATCTTATACGGCTCTATGGGGGGTTTTTCCCGCAGGAGCATTTTTTTGCCATGAGATAATTGGATTTTGAGGTGAAGGGGAGAGATGAAACCGGGATCCAGAACGGGTTTCGTCCACGAGGTCGACTACATATCCGAGGATGGGAACCCGGTCATAAGGGTCTTCGGGAGAACCGAGGATGATAATAGCTTCGTCTCCCTTTGCACGGAATTCAAACCATATTTTTATTGCCTGCCCGGCCCCGGATACAGCTCAAAGCAGCTGCTCAAGAGGATACTCTCACCCGAAGTCTCGATGCCGGCACACGTCATAGAAGCGAGCCTGGAGAAGAAGATGAGGCTGGGTGATGAGATAACCCTGGTGCGTGTCACCCTCGACAGCCCCCGGGAGGTGAGGTCTTCGAGATCCCTCCTCAGACAGATACCCGCGGTAGAGGAGATTTTCGAGAAGGACATCCTCTTCAAGAGAAGGTTCATCATAGACACGGGGATTAACCCCCTCGGGGCGGTGGTGCTCGGGAACAAGACTGTCACGAACCGCTGGCCCGTCGATATCGTATACGAGAACGGGGTACCGGAATGCCGTGAGGAGTACCTTCATGCCTCAGACCTGAGGGTGTTGGCACTTGACATCGAGGTTGCCTGTCGGGCCGGGCTTCCCAACCCCCAGCTTGACCCAATAATAATGATTGGGCTTGCCGATAGCAAAGGCACCAGGATCCTGAGCTATGGGAGGAGCGGTGGGGACATTGAGATATGCGAGAGCGAGGGGGATATGATCAGGCGTTTTTCAACGATAGTAAGGGAGGGTGACTATGATCTACTCCTTGGTTACAATTCGGACTCCTTTGATCTCCCCTACCTCCGTACTAGGGCCAGGAAAAACGGCCTCAGGCTCTGTCTTGGCAGGGATCTTTCCGAGCTGACCTACCAGCCAGGATCCGTAATGGGCCGGTCGATAATCAGGGGCAGGATAAACATCGACCTTTACCCCCCGGTGCGAAGGATGCTCAACCTCCCGACTTACAAGCTATCCGAGGTCTACTCCCACCTTTCCGGAAGGGAAAAGGAGGAACTGGAGGTAGGGGAGATAAGGGATCTCTGGAGCAGCGGGAGGGAAGAGGACGCCGTTTCGATAGCAAGATACTGCGCATCGGACGTTGAGGCCACCATGTACATAGCCATGGAGGTGCTGCCGACCCTGATAGAGCTGTCAAAGCATACCAAGCAGCTTCTTGCAGACGTGGCCAGGATGGGCCAGTCCCAGATGGTTGAGTGGTTGCTCATCAGGGAGGCCCACGGGCGGGGAGAGCTGGTGCCGAATAAGCCGACCCGGACCGAGCTATCCCGCAGGAGAAGGGAGACCTACGAGGGGGGATATGTCCTCGAGCCCAGAAAGGGGCTCCAGGAGAACATAGTGGCCCTGGACTTCAGGAGCCTTTACCCCACGATAATCGTCACACACAACGTCGACATTTCCACACTCGACTGCGATTGCTGCCCGGAGGATAACGTCTCTCCGACAGGACACCACTTCTGCAGGAGGCAGGAGGGATTCATACCATCGATACTCGGCCGGCTTGTGGATCGTAGGAAGGAGATCAAGGTGGAGCTTGCGGAGGTAGACCCGGGCTCACCCGAATTGACGAGGCTAAACGCGATGCAGAGCGCCCTGAAGATACTGTCCAACTCCTTCTACGGTTACAGCGGATACCCCCAGGCCAGGTGGTATTCAAAGGAATCGGCGGAGAGCGTAGCCGCCTGGGGACGGGAGTACATCAAGATGGCCATCGCGGAGGCCGAGGCCGAGGGGTTCCAGGTTATCTACTCCGACACCGATTCGGTATTCATGACCATTCAGGGTGCGGTGGGCACCGAACTGGTGGTGAGGGCGATGGAATTTCTCCGTAGGATTAACTCATCCCTTCCCGGGGATATAGAGCTGGAGTATCAGGGCTTTAGCCCGAGGGGGTTCTTCGTGAGCAAGAAGAGGTATGCCCTGATATCGGAGGATGGCAGGATAACCACGAAGGGCCTGGAGGTGGTGAGGAGGGATTGGTCCAGGATCGCCAAAGAGACGCAGCGGAGCGTTCTGAGGTCCATCCTAGAGGACGGGGACCCCTCCCGAGCCGCGGAGGAGGTGAGGCAGGCGATCCGTCGGGTTTCCGAGCGCTCGGTCCCCGTCGAGGACCTGGTAATTTCGACGCGCATGACGAAGACTTTGCAGAGCTACGATGCTGACGCCCCCCACGTTGCGCTGGCGAAAAGACTGAAGGAGAGCGGCGAGGAGATAAGGAAGGGGTCCAACATTGAGTACGTGGTAAGAAAGGGCTCTGGCAGGGTTGGGGACAGGGCCCAGAGTGTGTCGGAGGCGAGGAAGAAGGATTACGACATCGACTATTACATTGAAAACCAGATACTTCCGCCCTCCATGAGGATACTTTCGAGCTTCGGGTACAGGGAGGAGGATTTAAGGTACTACAAGACCAAACAGAGCACGCTGGATGGTTTCTGAAGGGGAAGTAAACATGATCAGGGCGATATTTTTCGACATCGATGATACCCTCTACAGCAGCACCGATCTGTCCTCGAAGTCACGGAGGACGGCAATAGAACACATGATCTCAAAGGGACTGGAAATGGACCCCGAGGAGGCCTATCAGGCACTGCTCAGGGTGGTCAGGAGATACGGCAGCAACTATGGCTACCACCTCGACCGTTTTTTCACGGATGAGCTCAAGCGTCCACCTGATTACAGGATGATCTCCGCAGCGGTAATCGCGTACCACCATACGAAGTTCGTCAACATGAGGCCGTATCCCCACGCCGTCGAGACCATCATAGAGCTGCGCACAAAGGACCTCAGGCTGGGAGTGATAACGGACGGCCTTCCCGTGAAGCAGTGGGAGAAACTGGTCCGACTCGGTCTGGATGATTTTTTTGGAACTGTCATAATCTCCGGTGATGAGAGCGTCGGCCTGAACAAACCCGATCCGAAGGTCTTCGAGATCGCACTGGAAAAAATCGGGGTCACGGCTGGAGAGGCGATGATGGTGGGTGACAAGATCCACACCGATATAGATGGGGCCAACAGGGTTGGCATGACCTCGGTCTGGCTCAGAATTCCCCGGGATCCCCCCGATCTACCCAGGGAAATGAAAATCCATCCTGACTTCACGATCACCGACATACGCCAGGTACTGGACGTTGTCCAGGACCTGGAGGGGTCTTCGGGAGATTAGGACCAGCTCCCGAGGTCCAGCTGCCTTCCCGGTGGGGCCTTCCTCGCCTGGTCGAGGGCCCTCTGCACCCTCGCCTCGGAAAAATCGAATTCGCCGCAAAGCAGATCCTTTATGTCATCTGATCTGGGTGATTCAAAGGATAGCTGGTAGTCCTGAGATACCTCAGGTTTGAGGAAGTATCTGTAAATCTCCCCGGGGTCGACGTCGAAGTCCCACTCGATCCTGGACATGAGGTCGTCCAGCCCGTCGACCTTCCTGACGAGTTCCAGTCCCTTCTTGGGTCCAATTCCGGGTATCCCGCCCTGGTTGTAATCCGTTCCGACCAGCAGCCCGAGCATCACCAGCTCCTCCTGGGAGATCCCGAGGGACGATAGAACCTCGGGCAACTCGATTATCATGGGTGTGATTTCCACGTAAACGTCCTTGTTGGGGAGCTTGCGCCGGCCTGTTATGGTTAGGTTCCTCACAAGTATTGGGGATCCGAATAGCAGGGAGTCGAAGTCCTGGCTTGTTGCGGCCCATACATCTCCCCTGTGGGCCATGGCGGCGGCCTGTGCCTCACCCTCGCTGGGTGCCAGGATGTAGGGTAGCCCCATGCGAGATAGCAGTTCCTTGCTGTCGGAGATCATATCCGGGGTCAGGCTAAGGGCGGACTGGGCGTACTTGCGTGCCTTCTTCAGATCACCCTCCTGGAGTGCCTCCTCCCACTGGACCTTCGCCCTGACCCGAACCTCCCTTCTCTCCCTGATAACGAGCTTCTTGAACCTGGGGGGTGGACCGTCGAAAACGTATATCGGCTTTACTCCCTCGGCCATCATCCTCATTGTTCTGTAGAATAGACCCGAGTAGACAGAGGTTATTCTTCCCCTGGAGTCCCGTAGCGGCTGACCGTCGGGCTGCCTTATTATGGCCAGGAACTGGTATAGAGCATTGTGGGCATCTATTGCCACCCTCCTGCCCGAGAGTTCCTCGAAGTTCGTGGATCTCCCGGGAAAGAGGTCAGCAAGCTGTACTCCCATTTGGATCAGGGCCGGACTATTCTTCCTCTCTGCTCTTTACCCTGGTGATGTATCCTGCAAGCCTGTTCCGGTGGTTTTTCGAGATTTTGAATACCTCGGCGAGGAGCCTCTTGTTCTCCTCGAAGTCCGTGGAAACGAGGTTCAGGTGGTTCTCGATGATGTAGTCGCCAGTCCTCTTGATGTATGTGGGTTTAACTAGTCCCAATTAGGCCCCCCTGGGAAAATCTACCCTTTGTTTTCTCTCCCTGATAACGGTCAAAGGGATGGCCTTCTTGGTAAACTCAAGTAGGGCGATGTCTATCGGATCAGCCATTCCCTCTGGGGTATCAATCAGAACAGGGGCGCCCATGGCAATCTGCAGTGCCCTGGCGCCTATAATCCTGGCCTTCTCGTACTTCGTGTACCTCAAATAGCCGCCTCACTGGACGTAGAGAGATTTTTATCCGCTCCTCTGAGCACTTTAAATATATTTTCTAAAGCTCTTTGGCCTTTTTGGAGGCCGAAAATGGCATGTCTGGCGAATCGGCGCTTTCTCAGGTCATTTCAGCGGTCTGGTTCATAATTCCCGCGTACCTAGCCAATGGGGGGGCCCTTGTCGTTGGCGGCGGACCCACTCTCGATCTCGGCAGGAATTTCGTGGATGGCAGGAGGATTCTTGGAGACGGTGTTACCCTTCGCGGCACGATCGGGGGGATCTCGGTAGGCCTTCTGGCCGGTTTAATCCAGGGTGCGATATCCGCCGAGGTCTATTCGGGCGCGGTCCTGGGCCTGGCACTGGGGACAGGCTCAATGGTGGGTGATGCTCTGGGCAGCTTCCTGAAGAGGAGACTGGGGGTTACCAGGGGAAGGTCGGCCCCAGGCCTGGACCAGCTGGGTTTTCTGGTCTTCGCTCTCATCTTTGCCACAGCAGTCACCGAGGTTTCATTTAACACCATTATCATACTGCTGGTACTAACACCGACCATTCATTTATCCACAAATGCAATTGCTTATCAGCTTGGAATGAAGAAGGTCTGGTATTAGGGTGAATCTCTTGGGTCTCAAGGAGTTCCTGGCAAGGCAGAGGAATATCATAGACGAGGAAATCGCCAGGGTCCTTCCCAGAGATTCTGAAGTTAATGAGATGTACGACATCCAGTGGCAGTTCCTTGAGGGAGGGGGGAAGAGGTGGCGACCCACGCTCTGCCTGCTGGTGCACAGGTCACTTGGCGGGTCAATTGAAACTGCTCTCCCCTTCGCTGCAGGGGTCGAACTCGTACATAATTTCAGCCTCATCCACGATGACATCGAGGACGGTGACAGGAGCAGGAGGGGCAGGCCAACCCTTTGGGTTCTCCACGGCAAGGCAAAGGCGATCAACATAGGGGACAACATGCTCAACAAGGCCTACGAGGCCGTGACCAGGCTACGGGAAAATGGTGTTTCGGCTGAGAAGACCATATGGTGCCTCAGCCTCCTCTGCAGGTCAACGGTAACCCTTTCCGAGGGCCAGGCCATGGAGATGAACTTCCTCGATAGGTGGGACGTTACCGAGGACGAGTACTTGGAGATGGTCTGGAGGAAGACCGGGGTGCTCGTTTCCGCTGCAGTTGCCGGAGGGGCGTACCTTGCCTGTGCCGATGAATCACTGGTGGAGGCCATGAAGGACTATGGTAGGCTCATAGGGCCCGCCTTCCAGATAACGGATGACGTCCTGAACCTCTCGGGGGATTTCGAGAGGTACCAGAAGGAAATTGGTGGTGACATCCGGGAGGGCAAGAAAACCCTGATGGTAATACATGTCCTCAGAAACGCATCGAAGGGTGAGAGGGAGAGGGCCAAGGAGATCCTTGGAAAGCCCAGGTCAAAGACAACCGGGGAGGGCTGCCGATACATACTCGGCCTGATGGAAAAGTACGGAAGCATTGATTATGCCAGGGAAATGGCAAACGAGAGGATCGAGGGAGCCCTTGGTAAACTGAAAAAACTACCGGATTCAGACGAACGGGACATGCTGGAAAGGCTCACTAATTTCCTGGTGAACCGGGACTATTGAGGTATGTGATAACATGTGGAAAAAGGGAAGCTGCGATGAATGTGGTTCCGAGACCCTGGTCAAGAGGTCCAGGGGAAGGTCTCTCTGCAGGGACTGCTACAAGGAAGCCAAGAAAAAGAGAAAGATGGAAAACATCCGCCGGGGCGAGAAGTAGTCCTATATCTTCGTAACTCCGATAACCTCCACGTTTTCCACACCATCAACGGCAATAATGGATTCCTCTATGGGAGTTGTGCCCCCGGCCTTGTCCTCCATCAGGAAGTTGATTACCAGTGCCTTCAACCCGAAGGCTATGGGATCCTCGCGGTAGATCTCGATCCTGGTATTCTCGGGGAGGGATGCCCTGATCCGCTCCAGGAGTTCCCCCAGGTCAACATCGATGTCCTTAGGCATTACCCTTATCTGAGCAATTACGTTTAGCTTCGCCAATTCAAACAGTCCTAGGGTCCGGAGAATCCACACTCCGGGCATATGTACGGGTTGCTTATCTGCCTGCATCTCGGGCATCTGAAGATTTTTTCCTTCTTGCAACTGGGACAGGTGAACCTGACGAACCTTACCTTGGGTGCTATCTCCTTCCTACAGCAGGAACAGACGACCATAGGTTATCTCCTTCACCGGCTGCGTGAACCGTATGAAAAATGTTTTCCGGAAAAACAACATCGCCCCATTGTTTTTATAAAACCGTTATTACCCTTTTCGAAAATGGCAATTTATCACATGTCGATATCGGGGCACATTTTTAAGGTTTCGAGATTCTCACCATGAAGCCAAGCCGACCGACGATGAGGGTAGTATTACCTTGAACATGGATCTTCTGAAGGTTTCAGAAGAGGTAGGAAACCTTGTAAAAGCCCGGAAGATGATCTACTTCGTCGATTCTGAACAGATCACCAAGACACTGGTGAATGGCGGAAATGATGCGAGGATGATCGCCTCCTCCCGCCGTGATATCCTAAAGCTGGTGGAAAGTCCGGGCCAGCTCTTTGTGCCCGAGGTAACACCCACGAATCCCACCAAGTACGCAGTTATGAAGTGCCTTGACCGGAAGCTGGTTGCAGTCGGGGATACGGTGGTCTGCGTTCTCAAGAGGTTCTGCCCCCTGGACACGATATACATAGTACCGGTGGAGGAATCCCTCCAATCCGACCTCAGTTTCTTCAGGGAAGTTGGCATGGACGTCCTTGAAACGGTGCTGAGGATCGCGGTCGAGTTGGGGAGGGAGGGGAAGGAGGGCCTTCCTGTGGGGACGGCCTTCATCGTAGGGGATCCCAAGAGGGTCCTCAAGAACTCGCACCAGATGATACTTAACCCCTTCAAGGGTCACCCCAGGAACAGCAGAAACGTCCTCAACCTGGACATCAAGGAGGTAGTGAAGAGCTTCTCGCTTTTGGACGGTGCATTCATCATCTCCGATAAGGGGCAGATCGAGTGCGCCGGGAGGTATCTGGACGTGGATGCAAGCGATGTCGAGATCCCCGCTGGACTCGGGGCCCGGCACGCGGCTGTTGCAGGGATTACAAAGGTGACCCGATCCGTCGGTGTAACGGTATCCAAGAGCGGTGGAATCGTGAGAATTTTTAAAGGTGGAAAACTACTTCGTGGTATTGATCCGAAGTCATATGCCTAGGTCGTGATCTTACGAAATACACCAAGAGCGTATGCCCCGTTTGTCTAAAGGCAATCGATGCAAAGGTTTTTCCCAGGGATGGGAAGCTGATGATGAGCAAGACATGCCCTGAACACGGCGAGTTTGAGGACATGTACTGGTCCAGCGCCGATCTCTACGAGAAGTTCATGCATTTCGAGAAGAGCGGTCCACATCTGGAGAACCCCAGAACGGAGACCAAGCGGGGGTGTCCTTACGATTGCGGTCTCTGCCCGCAGCACGAGACCCCAACGGTCCTGGCGAACATAGACATCACCAACAGGTGCAACCTGAGGTGCCCGATATGCTTTGCCAACGCCGCCCAGTCAGGCTACGTTTTCGAGCCGACCATGGAAGAGATCAGGCAGATGATGGTCAACCTCCGGAGCAACCGGCCCTTTCCCTGCCCGGCGGTACAGCTGTCGGGCGGAGAGCCGACCGTCAGGGATGAACTTCCCGAAATTATCTCGATGGCAAGGGAAATTGGATTCCCCCAGGTTCAGGTGGCGACCAACGGAGTCAGGCTTGCCAAGGACCCTACCTACGCGGCCAGACTGAAGGAGGCGGGGCTGTGTACCGTCTACCTGCAGTTCGACGGAATTAAGGAGAGGCCCTACATAATTGCCAGGGGATACAACGCGCTGCCGCAGAAGATACAGGCCGTGGAGAACTGCGAGAAAGCCCACCTTGGAATCGTACTGGTCCCGACGCTGGTCAAGAACGTGAACGACGACCAGCTCGGGGGAATGATTGACTTCGCGATAAGGCACATAGGGGTCATCAGGGCCGTAAATATCCAGCCGGAGAGTTTCTGCGGAAGGACCGACCTCCAGGATCTCCAGTCCCAGAGGATTACCATCCCCGACGTCCTGAAGAGGATAGAGGAGCAGACCGACGGCCAGGTCGGCGTCGATGATTTCTACCCGGTGCCATTCGTGGCGCCGATATCGGATTTCGTGAGCGCTTGGAGCGAGCGTTTCCAGGTTGAATTCACCTGCCACCCGGCATGCGGTGCGGCGACATACATTTTCATCTCGGGAGACAAGATAATACCCATAACTAGATTCGTGGATGCGGAGGGCTTCTTCGAGTACCTGAAGGAGATGGCCGAGGAGTTGAAAGAGCATCCCGGCAGGCTCACCAAGTCCAAGATCTTGCTCAAGCTTGCCAAGAATTTCGGTAAATTCGTCGATGATGAGACAAAGCCAGAGGAGCTGAAGATAAGGTCCCTCATGATGAGCATACTCGGCTCGGGAACCTACTCTGCTCTGGGCGAGTTCCACAGCAAGACGCTGATGGTGGGAATAATGCACTTCATGGATCCATACAACCTCGACCTTCAGAGGGTTTCCAAGTGCGCAATTCACTATGCAACGCCGGATGGAAGGATAATTCCCTTCTGCTCCTACAACACCATTCACAGGGCCGAGATCGAGAAGGATCTTGGCATACCCGTCAGCGAGTGGGAGCTAAAAAAGGGGAAGCTGGCGGAGATCCAGGAGCCTACCCCTGCTAAGTAAGCCTCTTCCTGTAATCCTCCACATATCTCTCGAAGCTGTACGTAGCTCCGCGCCTTACCTCCCTGGCCATGCGTTTTCTCTCCCTATCTAGCGCCCTGTCCAGTGGTTTCTTTATCGCAACTGCTACCCTGCCCAGGTCCAGTATGTCGATCTTCCCCAGTGGTACCGGGGCGATGCCGCATGACTCCAGTCCCTCCTTGGCAGGCGCGGGGATGCCACCATCGTAGAGAACCCCCTCGATTCTTGCATCCCTTAGGACACCTGCGATGGTTGATCCCGTACCGGAGCAGTCCCTGGCCATTATCACCCTCGAGGTGTCCCCGGGCCGGTTTAACAGATCCCGGACGGTTTTTTTGGTCAGGTCCTTCAGGACGTCAATTATCTCGATATCCTCGGCTATGCTGCTCACCCCGGATCCGGGGCTGGATCCCACCTTCTTCCTCAGGCGATCCCTATCCGCGGCGACCCGGGATAGGCTCCTCTTCAGCTCGACTATCATCTTGTTACGGGAGTCAACCTCCTTAGACCTGACTATATCCCAGAAGCCATTGGATTGGGTTTTTTCCAGCTCCATTCCGAGTGATCTGATTTTCAGCTCCCTCTCCTTCAGCTTTCCCTTGAGCTCGAGGATCTCCCTCTCCATGTTGTTAATCATGGAGGTCTCAATTCTCCTGCTCCTCGTCCTCTTTCTCCCGCCTTTCCTTTCAGGTTCCTTGGCGTGTTTTCCCCTGGTTTTTTCACGTTTCTTTCTCTCGGAGAGCACCTGCTCCAGGGAATCGCTTAGGCTGCTGCCGGAGACGACCATCGTTTTTATCATCTCCGAGATGTTTGAAAGACCCCGTTCGTCCAGCTTCTTGTCGATCCAGCGGAACTTGTCACTGTAACTTTCAAGTGCTTTTACGGCGGCTGCAAGGGCGTCCCTCTCGTGCGAGTTTTTGAATCTGAATTCAGCGGGAAGATCCGCCGAGCGTGAGAGATGCCACTTCTCCTCCACGGATAGGGAGTGGGGGGGCTCATAAAGAACGGCCTCGAAGAGGTGGCATACCTTGTCAACGAAGGCCGGGACTGGTGAAACATCAGTGGCAACGATCAGGGGATATCCCTGCTCGATTACCATGTGGATCAGGTCTTTTAGACTCCATGTCCTGGAGCTGCTGACCCTGAGGACCTTTCCCTCGAGCCCTACCAGGGCAACGCCCGTGGTGGTACCGGGGTCTATTCCGACGACGAGGTGGGTTTTCTCTACCAAGTATTGCTCCTCTTATTCGATATGGAATTACCTGCCACAAAACACCGGCGGGGTGGTTGAATATGTTATGCCGTGAAAGGAGATGGACTGGATCAGGGGAACTTCTTTGCGAAGAACCTCCTTATGTTCTCGATGTCCCTTCGGTGAATTCTTTCCGCTTGGGGATGGTCTGACTCAACCCACTGCGGCCAGTCTATAATTGCGATTTCCTCGTCGTTGATCATGACGTTGAACTCGCTCAGGTCCCCGTGCACAATCCCAATATCTTTTGCCCTCTCGGCATCCTGTATTATCAGGTCCATTACTTTCCGCGGGTCTCCCGGTCTCTCCGTGGATAGCTCGACCCCGTCGAACCTCTCCATCAGTATTGCGTTTCGATTCTGGTCGATAATTTCCGGTACCCTAATTACTCCCTTCAGTTTCACTAGCGCCTCATTCTCCCTTTCAGCTGCGAGCCTGGCCGCGTATATCCAAGAATAATGCCTCCTGTCACCGAGATACACCCTGAGCCTAGGGGCCTTGCTGAATGATGTCATTCCGAGCCGATGGAGCTTCAGTACAAGCTGTGATTCTTCCGGGCCAATGGCCTCATATACCTCAGATTCCTTACCGACGGCCAGCCTGTTGCCTATGCTCTCCACCTCATCCCTCTGTACGAGGGCATTAAGGGCTAGAAAATCGTAGCCGGTGTGGAGAAGGCGGTAACCGGTGTAGGGGTGCCCCCTTGACTGTATGAGCCTGTTTTCATCCAGCCTCTTCAGGTGAAATTCCAGGTCCGGCATATCCATCCTGGAATGCTTTTGCAGGGCATCGAGGGGCGCGAACTCCCCCTTTCTCTGGCAGGCCTCTATGGTCGTAAGAACCCTGAAATCTCCATCCTTGAGCGTTTTGAACGCCCGGAAGGTCTTCTTCATTCAGTTAGCACTTTTCAAAGAAGGTTAATAGAGCTTCCCTACGCTCCGGGTCTGCTCCATCTCTCTGAGCCTCTTGATCCTCTCACCAGTAGGCGGATGGGTCGAGAATATGCTGGTTATGGAATCGCCCCGGAACGGATTTACTATAAAGAGATGGCTGGTAGCCGGGTTACCGCCCTTTACCGGGCGCTTTTTAACATACCCCTCGATCTTCTGCAGCGCGCTCGCGAGGCTTCCAGGTTTCCCGGAGTAACTGGCCCCTCCCTGATCTGCCATGTACTCCCTGCCGCGGGAGATTGCGAGCCGGATGATGAGTGCAGCAAGGGGTATGAGAATGGCTAGCAGGATGAGCCCGATTATTGCCCCTCCGCCATCGTTCCTGCGATTACCACCCATGAAGAGGCTCCACCTCGCCGCAAATGCCATGTATCCAATGGCACCGGCAATGGCCGCGGCAAGGACCATGATTAGCGTATCCCTGTTCTTTATGTGGGATATCTCGTGGGCGAGGACCCCCTCCAGCTCGTCCTCGGACAGCAGTGCCCGCGCCCCGTTCGTTACAGCAATCGAGGAGGAGGAAGGACTCCTGCCCGTGGCGAATGCATTCGGGGCATCACTCGGGATAATTGCTACCTTTGGCTTCGGTATCCCGGCCTGCATCGAGAGTTTGGTCACCATGTTCTGCAGGGAGGGATTCTCATCTTCCCGGAGAACGCGTGCCCTGTACATCTTCAGGATCAGTGAATCACTGTACCAGTATGTCGCCAGATTGATGAGGAGTGCCAGGAGGAAGAAGAGGAGGACCACGTACAGGTTGCCCCCTCCTATGATGAAGCCCGCCAGCATTAGGAGGCCTATCAGGAAACCCATTAACATGAAGCTTCTCGGATCCATAGCGGTTATACCTTACCCTCAGATCCCTCTAAAATGTGTTCGAGGAGCCAGTTTCGTGCCACCGGCGGATACCTCCTCCTGCCTGAGTGCACGTCGAGTACCATCCCAAGGGTTTCAGCGGGAGACCTGTTAGTCGTGTCTATCTCGCTAACACTCTCGCCGTGGAGGTCAACTGCCTCTCCCAGGCATATGTCAAGGGCCTCGGCCTCGAGGTTTTCCGAGATCTTCTCCTCGCCCCATCCCTTTTCAACGAGCCTTCGCCTGAGGACGGATGGCCTTGTCCTGAGCACAACGATGGAATCCGCCCCAGGGAGATTGTGGGACAGGTGCCCAATCAGGAAGGCCTCGCCCAGCCCCGGCAGGAACCTCCCAAGTGCTGCTACGAGATCGGGAACGTCGACCAGGAGGGTCTCCCCGTTTTCGATGTATGAATAGATCCCGCGTACCCTGGCGAAGTACTCTATCTCAAGGGTTGCATATCCCCTTCCCTCGAGGAGCCCCGCGATCGTGGATTTACCGGTTCCCGGAGTTCCGGTGATGCAGGTGATTCTCCGGTTGTCCGCCACTTCTTTGTTCAATTCCAAGTAAACCAAGGTCCCTTCAAAAAGCATTTAAATAGGATTTTGGACGATGCCTTTGGAGAAGAAATAGCTGTTACCTATTTTCGCGAAAACCGGTGAAATTCTTTGCCCAGGGTAAGAGAAGAGACAAAAACCAAGAGCAAGGACTCTAAATCCAAGAAAGAGGTATCAGACCCGAATACCTACCTCAAGGCCAAGAGCACCTCTGAGGTAGAGATCCCCGAGAAGATAGTCGACCAGGTGATCGGCCAGGACGCCGCAGTCGATGTCATAAAAACCGCGGCAAAGCAGAAGAGGAACGTCCTTCTCATCGGAGATCCTGGAACTGGGAAATCCATGCTGGGCAGGGCGATGGCCGAGCTGCTGCCCAGCGAGGAGCTCGAGGACGTGGTGGTATTCCCGAACCCCGACGATGAGAACAATCCACGCGTCCGGGTCTTCCCATCGGGTGAGGGAAAGAGGCTCACCGATAGCTACAAGGAGAAGGCCAAGAAGGATAACGAGCTCAAGAACATGATAGTCCTTGTGGTGATAATAATCATAGTCGCCGTGGCGATAATCCAGGGCGCATTCCTCCCCGGCATAATCGCGGCCGTCCTCGTTCTCATACTGGCCCAGAGCATAAGGCGCAGGGAGGCCCTGGTCCCGAAGCTTCTGGTTAATAACGGGGATAACAAGGAGGCGCCTTTCGTCGATGCCACGGGCGCCCATGCCGGCGCCCTCCTCGGGGACGTTAGGCACGACCCGTTCCAGAGCGGTGGTCTTGGTACTCCGCCACACGAGAGGGTTGAGTGCGGGATGATCCACAGGGCCAACAAGGGAGTGCTATTCATAGACGAGGTCGGAACCCTCAAGCCGAAGAGCCAGCAGGAGCTCCTGACCTCAATGCAGGAGAAGAAGTTCCAGATAACTGGCCAGAGCGAGCTGAGCAGTGGAGCCATGGTAAGGACGGAGCCGGTGCCCTGCGACTACGTTCTGGTGGCGGCGGGAAACGTGGAGACCATCCGGCACATGCACCCGGCGCTCCGATCCCGGATCAGGGGATACGGCTACGAGGTCTACATGAAGGATACCATGAAAATCACTAAGGATAACACGGCCAAGCTCATCCGGTTCATTGCCCAGGAGATCTCCAACGACAAGAAGATCCCCCACTTCAACAGGAAGGCCATCAACGAGATTTTGACGGAGGCCAAGCGAAGGTCGACCAGGAAGGGCCACTACACCCTGATGCTCAGGGACCTGGGCGGGCTCATAAGGGCGGCCGGTGATATCGCCCTGAAGACCAAGGCAAAGGCAACCGATGCTCGCCACGTCACAATGGCCCGTAAGCTATCCAGGACCCTTGAGGAGCAGATAGCGGACAGGTACATCGAGAATAAGAAGGAGTACGAGGTGGTAAAGACCTCGGGCTCGAAGGTCGGCCAGGTCAACGGCCTAGCGGTAATCGGTAACAGCGGGATAATCACGGCAATAGCCGCTGAGGCAACTAAATCCCTGAGCAAGCAGGGAGGGAGCATAATCGCGACGGGCAAACTCGGCAAGATCGCGAGAGAGGCGGTCCAGAACGTGAGTGCAATTATCAAGAAATACTCCGACGAGAACCTCAGCGAGTACGACCTTCACATCCAGTTCCTGCAGGCCTACTCCGGGGTCGAGGGCGACAGCGCCTCCATATCGGTGGCAACCGCTGTGATCTCGGCAATAGAGGGCATACCCGTGGACCAGACCGTTGCCATGACGGGCTCGCTTTCCGTGAGGGGGGAGGTCATGCCAGTTGGCGGCGTCGGGCCCAAGATCGAGGCGGCCATAGAAGCCGGGATTAAGAGGGCGATCATACCTGCGGCAAACGTGGGCGATGTTACACTTGAGAAGTCCAAGATGAAGAAGATCGAGCTGATCCCCGTCAGGACAATCGACGAGGTCCTGGAGTACGCCCTGACTGGTGACAAGAAGCTCTCACTGCTGGAGAAGATAAAGAAGTATATACCGGATTTCGGGCTTGATGTGAAGAAACCCGGGCCCACACCGGGCGGATCCTAGAAGTTAAGAGGATTTACGAGACATTTATAAGAATTCTAGCCCATCCCGGAAGAACTCTTGGAGGGAGCGGCATGCTTTCCAGACTACATACTTTTACTGCTCTGACCATAGTTTTCGGCATACTCGTATTCAGTTCGGGATGCATTTTCCCGGATGATTCTGTGACCATCGACATATACGGGAGCGACGAAATTCCCGCGAACAACAGCAAGGCCAACGGTTTCAGGATCAGGATAAACAACGAGATGGATACCGATTACGATAACCTGACCGTAATGATAACGGTCCCGGAGAACATCCACTTCAAGGGTTTTCCCGGCGGGAAGCCGATGGATATAGACAAGGGCCTTGAATGGGTATACACATTCTCGACCAGCGTACCAGCGGGCGACACGGCTGAATACTCCTTTACCTACGAGCCGATCGTCTACGCAAGCCAGTTCGGGGATGAGCTCGAGTGGAGCTACGTCCTCAACATCCAGGTACTCTCAGAGGAAGGAGAGTCACTGGGGAACCAGACCACCACCTGGAGAGTAACGAGGTAGGCTATACCTCACGGCACATCAGGGGTTATTTATATAAGGATTAGGGGACCGTCTATCATCAAGATCTAGAGGTGCCAAAATGGGAACTGAGCGCTTTTACCCCCTTCTCAAGGTGAAGCAGGGACAGGACATAATAGAGAGCTTCGGGAAGCACGTGGAGTACATCTGCCAGAGCATCGAGGGCGTAAAAGAGAACATCAAGGCCCTCGCGAACGGCAAAATGGGGGACATCGAGGAGATCTCCCAGGGGGTTTTCGCGGCGGAGAGGAAGGCCGATGTCATCGCGAGAGAGATGATGAAGAAACTTGCCGTTGGGGAGCTCAGGCCCAAATTCAGGGAGGACATGCTCAGGATCCTATTCAACCTGGAGCTGATCGGGAGGTACGCTGAGGAGAGCGCCTTCGAGACCACTATCGTGGACCTGGATTTCCTCGACGAGGGGGCAAAGAATCTCCTTGAGGAGATGGCCGAGGACTCCTATCTCACTGTCAGGGAGCTTTCAAACGCAATAAAAGAGCTGACATACGACCTGGACAAAGCGGTGGAGTTCGGTAACTCCGTTTCAGAGCTCGAGGACAAGGTGGACAAGGCCAGAAGAAAGCTGATCAGCGCAATAACAAAGACCGGAAAAGATTGCGATACCAGCGTTCCTAACTACTTCTCAGTAAGCAGGCTGATAGAATCCCTCGAGGAGGTTGCAGACTCTGCCGAGGATACGGCCGACCACATCAGGGTCCTTGCCATATCCTATATCTAGGATGCTGCGGTTGCCCCCAGGGAATTGGCCATGAGCGATTCACTTCCCAACATACTCGTAATCATTACCGAGCAGCATAGAGGGGACTCACTTTCCTGTGAGGGTCATCCCGTACTCATCACCCCGACCCTGGACAGTATTGCCGGGAGGGGTGCCAGGTTCTCGCGGGCCTACAGTGCCTGCCCGGTTTGCATACCCGCCAGGCGATCCATCCTTACCGGGCAGCGCCCCTCGACACACGGGGTTCTTGGGTACTCGATAAAGCCCTGGAGCGGTATATCCGTGGCCGATGAACTGTCCAGGGCCGGCTACAGCACCGCCTGGATTGGACGCGACATGCACCAGGATCCCCCCGATGAGAGTTGCGGCTTCGCCAAGACCATTCTGAGCGGCATGCGTAATCCCAGAAATGCCTACGACCGGTTCCTGGAACGCAATCAGCCGGAGGGTGGAGGGGGGTATTACGGAGGCGGCGTGATGCACAATGACTACACCGCACGTCCCTTCCACCTCCCTGAAAACCTTCACCACACCACCTGGACGGTGAACCAGGCACTGTCCTGGCTTGAGGAGCGTGACACCGACCGACCATTCTTCCTGGTGGTCTCATTTCTCGCAGCCCACCCCCCGCTGATACCACCGGCCTTCTACCTCAACCGCTACATCCGGACCGGCGTTCCGGACCCCTGCATCGGTAGCTGGGCAACACCACCTGAAAATGGTGGCATAGGACGGGGGCAGGGAACCTGGAATGTTGACCTGAAGGGGGAGACACTCCTGAGCGCACGTGCCGGGTACTACGGTTTGATTAACCACCTAGATGACCAGCTGAACCGCCTGCTGAACCCGGTCACAGGCATTCATAGGATGACAGGTGACAACACGGCGGTGATCATGACCAGCGACCACGGAGAAATGCTGGGAGATCACTACTGCTGGGGAAAGTTCCTGCCCTACGAGGGTTCCGCCCGCGTACCGCTGCTGGTAAGCGCCCCGAAAAGATTCGGCATCCGGGCCAACAGCGTGATCGATAGACCCGTGGGTCTGGAGGATGTAATGCCAACCGTCCTCGAGTTGGCGGGGGTTGATATCCCGGACTCCGTGGACGGTAGGAGCCTTCTCCCCCTGCTTCGGGGGAATGGAAGCGCAGAATCCACCTGGAGAGAGTACATGCACATCGAATATGCCGCCCCCTTCGCGTACCATGCTCTTACCGATGGCAGGGAGAAGTATGTGTGGTTCGCCGGGGATGGCCGGGAACAGCTTTTCGATCTGGAGAATGACCCGTGTGAGCTTAACGATATGGCAGGCGACCCTGACTTTGCTGAGAAGGTCAGCAGGTGGCGCAGACTTATGGTCAGGGAGCTGACGGGCCGTCCTGAGGGGTTCACCGATGGGGATTCCCTTATCACAGGCAGACCCTACCCATCAGTAATGGAGTAGATCATGAGACCAAAGCCCGATATCGTCTGGATCTACTGCGATGAATTGAGAGCAGACGCGCTGGGCTGCTACGGTCACCCGACGATGCGATTGCAGACGCCGAACATAGACCGTCTTGCAGCGTGCGGGGTGCGCTTTGCCAATAATTTCTGTAACTCACCCGTCTGCGTCCCCTCTCGCATGTGTACTCTTAGCGGTCTACACCCCGAGGATACCGGTGTCTACAATAATGAGGGAAGCTGGAGGAATTTCCGGTTGCCCTCCCGGCCCCGCACCTTTCCCGAGGCGTTTGCGGATTTTGGCTACCAGACCGCAAACTTCGGTAAAATACATCTGCCCCCCGAGATGTGCCACGGGGAGGTTCCCGGGGCCCCAGTCTTTGGACATCATGATGGAGAGGGGGGTGGGATGAACTTCTGGTCACACCTGGGTGAAGATGGCGTGGACATGATCCGGTCCCCCCTGGGAGGGATGAATGGGGGCGTGTACCCCCCCGGTGAGCCATATCCCCCAGACAGGGTGGTGGTAAACGCGCTGGACTGGATGCGATCTGTTGACGATCACTTTCTGGTGCGAGTGTCGCTGCTGCAGCCACACACCCCCGTCCTGCCACCGGAGAGCTTCATGAGGCTGTACGGGAACCAGGACCCGGGATTGCCGGGGGCCCTGCCGGGCACGATGTCCGATTTCGAAAAACGCGTTGCGGATATTCACGGGCTGAATCGAATGCCCGGGGAGAGGCTCAGAGCCGCCCGTCTTTCGTACTACGCTCAGGTCGGGTGGATCGACACACAGGTCGGGCTGGTCCTGTCGGAGCTGGAGAGAACGGGACGACTTGAAGAGACCGTGATACTGTTCGGCTCGGATCACGGGAATCCCCTTGGCGACAGCGGGGCATTCGGGAAACACACGTTCACCCCCACCGTGCACCGGGTTCCACTGGTATTGTCCTGGCCGGGCAGACTTCCGGAGGGGAAGGTGCGGGGGGATATCTGCGAGAGCCTCGATATCGGGCGGACCATGATGGGTCTTGCCGGCATACCGGTTCCCGATGGTCTCGGTGGACGTAACCTTTTTTCAGACCCGGAACCCGAAGCCATCTACTCGACGATAGGATTCGGACAGCCCGGTAGCAAACTGGCGCCGAACGGTGACATAGGGAAATGGACGAAAAACCGGGGGTGGCCTCGACGCAGCTGTGTAAGGACGGAGAATTTCAGGCTCGATATGAACGTGTTGCTGGATAGTGAGAGGCCATCTCCCGGGGACGGGGATGTCTTTCTGGCGGACGTGAGGAGGGATCCCCAAGAGTTCACGAACATGGCAACCGAACCTGACTATGCCGACGTGGTCGGCGAACTGGTTGAAAAACTGGAAAAACACGCGGATAATTCTGTCGAGATCTCCCGGGATTGTCTTGTGAGATAGTCCACCCGGGAACTGGAGTGGTTTCAGTGGTAGGGTACGACGTTGCTGCTTTCATCTGGCCCTCTTATCACCATGAACCTAGAATGGAGAAGATATGGACGGAGGGCGATGGGGAGTGGATGTCCGTTCGCAACGCAAGACCCCGCTTCCGTGGCCACAACCAGCCAAGGGTTCCGCTTTTGGGTTACCAGGACGAGGCATCCCCGGAGGTGATGGGTCAGCACGCCGAGCTTGCCCTCGAGCACGGTGTAAACGTGTTCTGCGTGGACTGGTACTGGTATGAGGGTTCCCCGTTCCTGGAGAGGCAGCTCAACGAGGGCATATTGCCGGGCATCGAGGGAACCGACATGAAGTTCTACCTCATGTGGGCAAACCACGATGCAGGCCTGACATGGGACCCGACCACCGATCGCACGGACATCTTCTGGCGGGGTGGAGTTGAAAGGGAAACATTCGAATTCATTGCACGGAGGTGGATCGAGAGGTACTTCTCCCACGAAAATTACTTCAAAATTAATGGCCGTCCCGTCCTCTGCCTGTACGACCTGCCTGGATTCGTCCGGGGAATTGGGGGGATGGGGGATGCAAAGAGGGCCCTTCAATGGTTCCGGGGCAAGGTGAGGGATGCCGGTTACCCGGGTCTGCATCTTCAAAACACCTTCACAGGTCATATTTACGTGGATTTTCCGGGGAGTTGCCCGAACCCCCTCGCCGACCCTACGTGGGCGGTCAGGGAGATCGGGTTTGACAGCTTGACACGCTACCAGTGGGTGCACGTCGAGGGACCCAGGGGTCAGGATTACTCGGAGTGGGGGGAGCAAGGGGTTAGCGACTGGGACACGCTTGGGCAGATAGGTAGGGTCGTTCCCCAATGTCTCCATTGGCTGGGATAACAACCCCAGGTTCCCCACATACAGGCAGATTGTCAGTAACGAATCGCCCGGACTTTTCGAGGGGTTCCTGCGGCGGGCAAGAGACCACCTGGACGCACATCCAGGCCAGCCCAGGCTCGTGATGATAAATTCCTGGAATGAATGGACCGAGGGTTCGTACCTGCTGCCGGATGAGAAATTTCAGTACGGCTACCTGGGAGCAGTCAAATCGGTCTTTAATTGCTAGTGCATTACCGGCACCACAAATACCTACCAGAAGACCTTGTACTTACCGTTACCGTGCTCAACGTACTCCGGTTTCCCGTCAGGCTTCCTGTCAACTTCTCTGGGCCCAGAATAAGGGTAGTTGGTTTCGAGGTATCCGAGTATTCTTGCGTAGGGTATCCTGTAGGAGGACCCCTTCCTGGAGTACTCGAATATCGGGTACTTGGTCAGCCCCTTGAATTCATCCGCCATCTTCTCGTCGACGATAAGCACCAGGTCCTCAAGGCCACCCTTGGCCATTTCCCTCAGCTTGGCTCTCTTCCTCTTCTTGTACTCCGGCAGCCAGAACCCTATGACCTCGACGAGAACCTCCGCCTCCCCCCTCTGGAGCGAGAAATCCGGTATGAAGAGCTTGTCCCCGAAGGCTATGGGCCTGGGTTCCCTCTCGACCCTCCACCCGTTTAGATCGAGGGCCCTGAAGGTGCTGTACAGCTTCGACTCGACCTTGCTGTCGAAGAGCGTGTACCTGAGGTCGCCCACGTTCGGCCAGAACACCGGGGGCATCTTGGCGGCATCCATCTCCAGGAGGGCCTTTTTCTTGGACTTCCTGAACTCCACGGAGAAATGACATGAGAAGGCCCTTCTCGAGTAAAGCTGGTAAAGCCTGTATATGATCAGTGCCAGTCGGTAGCCAAACTTGGAGGCCTTCCCGTATATCGAGAGAGGTCCCTCGACCTGGAAGCAGACACCGCCCTCTTCGCTGATGATGCTGAAGAGCAGGCCATAGAGGCGCAGGTTCCTGAAAACGAACCTAGTCACCGATCCATCATTTATGGGTCCTATGGTCAGGGAGTAGGAGCTGCACAGTATTGTCGAGATAACCTCGAGATTGTAGACCGCGCCCAGGTCGTCGGGGGAGAGCTCTGCAAGTCTCACCAGCACCTTGTTGTCCTCCTCGTCAAGCCAGAGGGCCTCCTCCAGTATCTCCCTGGCAAGCCCGATATCACCCGCGAACTCCTCGAGCATGGTCTCCCTGGATTCCGAGCTCATGAAACCCGAGTGGTTCAGTGACAGGTGTTCGAAGAACCTCAACCTGAGCTCCATGGAGTTTTTAATCCCGAGCCGGGAGAGTTCGGATAGCCGGTCCCGTTCGAGGATGTCATCAAGGTCCCTGCTCCTGAAGGAGAAGAACCTCTTCAGCATCGATATGCTGAGCTCGCCAACCTTGGAATCCGAGAACAGGGATTCCAATTCCTCCTCGTCGAAATCGCAGAGGCGGGTTCCCAGTTTCTTCTCGTACCAGTCGCGGGCGGCCAAGAGCTCGGCTTCCATCTCCTCGTCCGAGAACTTCGGGTGGGCGACTCCCTTCCTGATCGACATCCGGAGCCGGTTAGGCGAGACCATTTTCCCACAGTTACCGTTCTATCGTGATTTCACCGCTATAGCCATGTGATCCTTGTCAAATGGTGCCAGGTTTACGGTCTCCAGCACCTCGAATCCCCAGTCGCTGAGGTTTTTCACCTCCGAGGCAAAAACCTCTCCGGGGTCCAAACTGACGTCGACGCTACGGGATTTCACCATGAGCAACCCGCCACCTCCCGGGGCAAGGAAGGCACCTGCATTACTCCTGAATATCTCGCTCTGGTTGGGCTGGGCCACGTCCTGGTAGATGAAATCGACCTCGGTGGTGAGGTGAGCGTAGGTCTCTGGGCGCCTGGCATCCGCCATAAGGGGCACCATGTTCGGGCGGTCTTCGGTTATCCTGAGGAGCTCCTTCATCGGGCGGGGGGCGAACTCCACGCAGAAAACCGCACCCTCAACCCCAACGATATCTGAGACGTGGGAAGCGGTGGTCCCGGTGGCAGCTCCCAGGTAGAGGACTCTCCACCCATCACCGATCGTCCCCCTCTTCATACCGTTTATGATGGCAGCTGAGAGCTTGCTCCTGTAGGGGGACCAGAGCCTGTACTCCGCACCCTCAAGGCTAACGAGCTTCTCACCGTAGACCTGGGATCCACTGGCCAGGTTCCTGGTTGCCAGGCGCCTTTCGGAGTCCTTCCCGATGAATTTAACCGCACTGGACCAGTCTGGTAAGTTCTGCATTTTCCTAGTCCTTCCTGGCGATGTTTCCCCTCGGGGTTTCCTCCCCGAATATTATACCCTCGAACCTGGATACCTGGGTATCCCTGTCAAGCCATGCGGACAAGGGGAGCCCTGCCTTCCTGCAGGTCTGGGAGAGGAATTCCTCAGCATCCCAGCCGTACTCCCCCGGGACCTGAGGGAGGAGAAGTCCCTGGTACCATCCCTTTCTGACTATCAGGCCGTGTTTCCCGACCACAACGTGCTGGGAGTACTCGACGGGCTTGCTGACGTTTATGACCTCGGGGGGAGTGAGGACGGTTACCTCGATTACTATCTTCCTGAGCTCCTCCTTTCCCACTGGCGGGAACCTCGGGTCCTTTGAGCAGGCGGAAACCGCAGAGTCGATAAGGGCCTGTACAAGGGGTGAATCGGGGTACGGGTGACCGATGCACCCCCTCAGTTCCTCCTCCAGGTGTGTGTTGAGGGTTACGAAGACTCCGGCCTTCTCCATGAGGTCCCCGGGCGTCTCTTCCGGCACGGCAAGGACGTTCCTGTGGGTTACGAATTCCTCGACAGTTTCCCTTGCAGTTCCAACGAGAAACCTCCCCTTTACCTCATTGAGCTCCATCGTTATCAGATTCCTTGCAGAGCTTCTGGTTCAGGTCATTAATCTCTTTCTCAATATTTTCCCAGTGTCGGCCCATCCAGTAGATCTTCCCGCACTTGGTGCAGGTCCAGAAATCCTGATGGTACTCCTGCACCCTCGGTGGCACCTCCCCCCTGATCTGTTCCGCATCCACTTTCTCTGTCGTCCCGTTGCACCTGGCGCATCTGGATTTGTCGGGGTCCAGTTCGAGGTTGTGCATGCCAAGCTCATTGAACAATCCCAGCATCTGGGCATCAATGTGTGGAGATTGGATGTAGTAGCTCCTGTTGCCAATCCTGCAGGCCGAGTCGAAAAGCTCCCTGTCTCTCGTGAGGAGGATCCTGTCCTCCCGGGTTGCTACCCTGAGTATCTCGTCATCCTCCAGGATGCCTGTTACGGTGTCAAACCCCAGCAGACGCAGCCACCTGGCGAGACGGCCAAGCATCATGTCCGTGATGAAGCGCATGTTATCAGGTCTTCATGGCACGAGCCTGAGACGGTCCCTGGGGAAAAGGCATACTTCCCGTATGTTCTTCTTTCCCGTCAGGACCATGAGAAGCCGCTCGACGCCGATGGCCCATCCCGAGTGGGGAGGCATCCCGTATTTGTATGCCTGCAGGTGGTACTCGAAGTCATGTGGGTTGAGCCCCCTGTTCTCAAGGCGCTTCTCCAGGAGATTCCTGTCGTGGACCCTCTGCCCGCCGGAGGCAAGCTCCAGGTGTTTCCACATCATATCGAAGCCGTGGGAGAGCTTGTCCCCCTTGGGCTGAATGTAGAAGGGCTTGATCTCATCCGGCCAGTCAACTATGAAGTAGGGCCTCTTCATCTCCTGGCCTATCCTCCTGGCCGCAACCGACCCGAGGTCCTCGCCCCACTCTATATCAACCCCCCTTTTCCCTGCGATATCAATAGCGTCTGCGTATGTCAGCACCGGAAGTGGAAGCGTGATGGGCTTGACCTTCGCACCGATGTCCTCCAGGAGGGGACCATCGTTCCGGAGAATGTTATCCACGACGGTTTTCAGGAGCCGTTCGGCGTAGCCCATCACGTCCTGACAGGAGGCAAATGCGCACTCTATGTCGATGGACATCGACTCGTTCAGGTGCCTCGTGGTGTTATGGGACTCCGCCCTGAATATCGGCGTGATCTCCCAGACCTTTTCAAAAATCGGGACGAGCTCCTCCTTGTAGAGCTGGGGGCTCTGGGCTAGGAAGGCCTCCCTCTCGAAGTACGCTATCGGGAACAGTTCAGTCCCGCCCTCGGAGGCGGAGGCGATTATATTTGGCGTGTTTATCTCGGTGAAGCCCTCTTGGTCGAAGAAGGTCCTGATGTACTTTAGCATCTGTGATCTTAGCTTGAAGAGGGACCTTGTTCCCAGGCGCCTGAGGTCTATCACTCGGTTATCTAGCCTTGTGTCTATGTCCGCCCTGACCTTCTCGGTAACGTCGAGGGGTAGTGGAGATTCCGCAACCGAGATCACCTCGATCCCACTGGGAATTACCTCGACACCCCCGGGTGCCTGGTCCATTGCCTTGGCCTCGCCGGTGACCTTGACCACGGATTCCGGAGATATCGAATCAACGGCCTCGAAGACCTCGGGGCTTGACTTCTTCTTCACCGCGGTCGCCTGGAACACGCCGTCTTTGTCCCTGATCAGTATGAAACGTATACCCCCTAGGTCCCGTTTCCTCAGAACCCAGCCCTTCAGGGTGACCTCCTTTCCAAGCGATTTCGGCAATTGGGATGAGTATATTCTTTCTTCAGAGCCGTGCAAATGACCACCGGGAGCCTTTATTCGAAGACGACGGAGACCTCTTGTCCAGTCAGGTTATTGATCAGCTTCTCAAGCTCCTCCAGATTCAGGGGCATTTTCTGCGAATCTTCCTGGGCGATCCTGATCTTGTATTTTTCGGTTCCGTCAACGGCGTAGACGGTGTTGACCCCCAGTAACCTCGCGGGCCGTATCAGGTCATCTGCAACGACCTTCGGGTCGCTGAGGTTTCCCAGTACCCTGACGTTCAACTTGAGCTGGTTGGAGAGGGACTTGAGGAGCTTGCCCCCCTTGCCCATGAAAACGGGCACGTCCTTACCGTCGACTATGAGAATCGCCAGGCTATCAACCAGGATCGATCTCTCGAAGGTAATGTCCCTGACCTCCTTGTTCCGGGTGGATGACTTGTGCAGGGCCCGGGCTATCTTGACATCAACCTCTGAGACCTCGCCCTTGTCCAGCTTCTGCTGGCAACCTGGGCAGAGAATACCGCTCTTCAGACATACTTCGCATATCGGAGTCTTCAAGAAATGCCTCCTTTACAACCACGGGGATTGTGAACTGGAAATCCCTACATGATGGTGCATTTCAACGCCAACCGGGGCGGTAAGACGCATCCCTCGTAGGGTTCTCCGACATCGTTTAATTCTGCGTCTGAAAAATGTGTCTTGAG
>Ga0180434_10001302_pt1 | contig 35912 bp, 31 predicted proteins | sample SS_ome_7_FD_132453 | JGI IMG/M metagenome (GOLD analysis project Ga0180434, IMG submission 132453) | Hypersaline lake sediment archaeal communities from the Salton Sea, California, USA - SS_1_D_2 metaG | ecosystem: Environmental > Aquatic > Non-marine Saline and Alkaline > Hypersaline >... | reverse complement strand
GGTCGCCCTGCGAGTTCTTCGGTCACCCAGAAAACATGCTTCATATCTGTCTTGGGTCCGGGGCGGCTTAAAAGGGGGCGGTTCATTTCTTGTACCAAGCATCTGTTGTCGACGATATATTCGATATTATCTTGATTGTCCTCACAGTCAGATCCAACTTGTCGATGTCCTCGGCATCAGTTTCCTGTGACTGTTTTAACCTGTCGAGGTCACAATGAGACTCAATGGCATTCCGCAGCATTTGTTCTAGGTCCATTGGCGGGATTGCTTCGATCTCCCACTTCTGCATGCCATATCTCTTAACATACTTCTGCCCACGGTAGTTTTTCTCCTTGGGTTTCCGCATCAGGATAGACGGATAGTCCTCTATCTGGTCCTCTGTGAGGGCTTGGGTCTCCACGATACACCTGATCCGATCTTTTGCATCTTCCGCCATCCCTATCCCATCAGCATCGAAGTCCCCAAAGTAGAGTAGCCTCATCCTCGGATGAGGGAACCTGCTGTCAATGCGGTCTATGAGGGGGACCGATGACCATCCTCTCCCGATGATGAGGGGCACCCCGTACTCGTCACAAATGGGCTCAAAGGAAGCTCTCAGGGCGTCTTTCTCGACCCATATCCCGATGTATTCTGGCTGGTCGTACCACCAGTCTGTCCGGTATTGTTTCCTGACCCACTCGTAGTAGTCATCGATGCTATTCCAAAAATATCGTTCGAGAATAGGTCTTGTATTGTCGGCAAGGCATCCTCTGGGGAGGTTTATGTTATCGTATTTACCTTGTCGAGCATTGGCGAGTGCATTCGTCAGTTTTCGGTAAGCCGGAGTCTTCTCGGGCATAGGCCCCTGGTACTCTGGCTCGACGATAACGCCTGTTGAGAGGAGCCTGTAGTAAACCTGTCTCAAGGTAATTCTTCCCTCGTAGGGTTTTATCTCATCCCACGCCTCTTTTATGAGTTCAATGGTTTTGGGTAAAGCCTTCACACATTATCCCTCCTCCACTGCTTTTACTGCGCCTTGAAGCCTCCCAACCTCTTCGATCAGGTTGGCCCACACCTCTGGATACTGCTCCCTAACCTCCTCCATGCTCAGCGACTCGTCCTCTACCAGCCACCAGCCCACCGACATGCCGCCGTGCTGGGTCATGATCTCACCTCCCCCTGCCCTGGTCTGTACGAGGGCGTAATCAGGCTTGACCTCGAACCTCGTCGAGTCCTTGAGGGGCCTGTTCCTCCCGCACAGTGGACACGTCAGGTACTGGGTCCGGGTGCCTTGCTCTAGGGCGTACTGCCTGCGCTCCTGGGCGGTCTCATCCCTCCTTTCGCGATAGCTTTGCTTCCAATCGGGGTCTATATCGGCTTTCAAACTTACACCGAAAAGGGGTAGACAACTCTGGCTGAAATAGATCCATCGACCCCCGATTATGACTTACTTACCGAAAATACCCGGTGCAGTGTAATTAGAACGAAGCGATGTTATGTACAAATAGCGAAGTAAATGGAGGTTTAGCATGCCCATGATCCGGGCTCCGGGCAGCTCCTGCCTCATCCTCGATCGGGATCCGGTCCATCCGGTCCACGATTCCGAAGCACATATCAACCCGCCAGATCATCTATCCATGGGAAGGGGGATAATCCGTCAGTAAGGCGCCAACATCACCTAAGCTACCCGTGGTACGGGACGCCGGACGGGCCGCAGGGGAGCTGGCTTCACTGGGTTCCCTGGAGGGAGTACGACTCCACCCACGTACCGCTGATCGGTTTCTACGACTCACAGTCCACGGAGGTAATTGACTACCACGTGAGGGTTGCCCAGAGCGTCGGGCTCGATGGATTCATATCATCATGGTGGGGTCCTGGCAACTACATCGATGAAGGTTTCGGTATGCTCCTCGATGTCGCCGGTAACAGGGGATTCAACGCGACCATTTACCTCGAGAACGTCAGGGACGGGGATGATCTTTTGGACCAGCTCAGGTACGTACTGACGAGGTACTCGGGCCACCCGGCCTTCCTGAGGAGCTCTGGAAGGCCCGTGATTTTCATCTACAGCCGGGTTATTGGAACCCTTGCACTGGACGAGTTCGCCAGGGTGTTCTCGGTGCTGAGGAACGAGGGCCTGGACGCCTTCTACCTCGCCGACAGGCTGGACCCGAACTACCTGGAGGTCTTCGACGGGATACACACCTACAGTCCCCTCTCCGGGATGGACCGGTACCCGGAGCTGGTTGCAGAGGCCCGGGACAGGGGAAAGGTGTTCGCCGCTACGATCGCTCCCGGTTACGATGACACCGTGATAAGGGACCCGGGCCTGGTGGTGGAGAGGGCAGACGGTACCTATTACCGGGACTCGTGGGAGACGGTGATGCTCTCCAATCCAGAGTGGGTGCTGATCACGTCCTGGAACGAGTGGCACGAGGGCAGCGAGATCGAGCCCAGCCTGGAACACGGTGACCTTTACCTGAACCTCACCCACCTATACTACAGCCTATTCGAATCGGGTAGGCTCACCGCCAGGTGGGAGGAGAGGATTGTGGAGATGGAGGACCTCCTCTCCACGGCCCGGGGAGTGATCGACAGGATGGCGGGTGAGGGCCTGGACACGCGCATCGTTGAGCGGGATTACTCCATAGCCCTGAGCGTCTGGGAAAGATACGACTACGACGTGGCCAGGATGTACCTGCATAGGATACTGGAAAAGGGCGTCGCTGTGCCAGAGCTGGAACTGCTTCCGCTTCTTGCGATCCTCCTCATCTTCTCCTCCAGAGGACCCTGGAGTAGAGGGTGATCCCCAGTACCATTATCGATGCCGTCACGATGATGCAGATGGAGACCTGCCCTGCGGTCAGGGGGTTGTAGCCCGAGTAATCCAAACCGGCCAGGACGTAGAGTATCGAGGAGTTGGCTATTGAGACGGGGTATATCTTGGCGAAGGACTGGAGGAATGACGGCAGGTAGGCAAGGGGCGTGAACATCCCGCCAATGGCCGCTGATATCACCGAAATCCCTACGCCAGTCATGATCGAACCCTGGACGGGTTTTATTAGGCTGGCGATAATGGTCCCTATGCCAGCTGAGCAGACGAAAACCAGCGCGAGAAAGCCCACTGCGACCAGAGCATCGGCTCCGTCCGCCCTGAAGCGAGCCCCCAGGGCGAAGCCCGAAAGGGCGACGAGGACGATTGCCAGACACGAGAAGGATGCGAGACCGAGGATCCTTCCCAGGAAATCCTTCATCGGGTTGATCGGCATGGACATCAGCTTCGAAAGCATACCCCTCTCCCTGTCGTAGGCGACGCTCGCCGGGAGGTTGCTCATCCCCGCGATCATGACCGCGAATATCATCATCGGTACCGTGACTGAGCCCTTTGCGTAGGGCTGTACTTCGGGGGGGCTTGAGCCGACGAAGGAGACTGACCCTATCATGACCCATATTATTGGCCACCCGATGGTCCAGAAAAGGGAGGACTTCTCCCGGAGAAGCTCCTTGATGGTCCTTCCCATAGTTGCGGTGACCTGTCCCAACTAGTCCACCTCCCCGACGCTCTTCCCGGTGAGCTTGAAGAAGACATCCTCGAGGCTTGGCGGGGTGGCCTGAACCTGGAGCACCTTTGCCCCCACCTCGTCAAGCCTCCTGATTATCTCCGGTGTCTTTTTCTCCGAATCCCTCGAGTAGACCCTGTATCCCAGCTCGGTCTCCAGCACCTTGCCATCCTCGCTGAATCCGCGCAGCGCCTCGACCGCACCGCTGGATTTTGCTGCGGTCTCGAGGCTGATCACGTTCTCCAGCCCGCTCGACGCCTTGAGACTCGACGGGTCACCCTCGGCGATGAGGTTGCCGGAATCGATCAGTCCAACCCTCGAGGCGAGCTCGGCGTCGGAGCCCAGGTGTGTGATGAGCATTATAGTGGTATCCCTTTCCTTGATTTCCTGGATCAGCCCGAAGAACCTTCGTCGCGCCGATGGGTCGAGACCCGTCGTGGGCTCGTCGAGGAGCAGGACGCGGATCCCCGGAAACAGGGCGGTTGCCACCTCGAGGCGCTTGCGCATCCCCCCGGAGTAGTTGGAGACCCTCTTGTCCGCATCCTCCTCCAGTCCCACCTTCCCGATCAGTTCGCGGGCGAGGTCTCCCGCGGAGGACTTTGAATGCCCGAGTAGCCTGGCGAAGTAGACCAGGTTCTCGTAGCCCGTCAGGGCTGGAGATGTGAAGTTCACCTGGGGGACGTAGCCTATTAATCCCCTGTCGCTGTCGGGGGATTTGCCCAGGATCTTCACCTCGCCCGATGTCGGGAGCACCACCGAGGCCAGGATGGAGACCAGTGTCGTTTTCCCCGAGCCGTTCGGTCCCATCAGGCAGTAGAACTCCCCCTCCCTGACGGCGATGTTAAGACCCCTGAGGACCTCGACACCATCGTAACTCTTCTTCAGGTTCTCGACCTTGATCGCGTACATCGCTTTCCCACATTCCCATGGCGAGAATATGGTAGTGGATATAAAAAAGTAATCGGGGGAACCCGGCTCATATCGCCCCTATCGATCTGAGGTATTCCATCGAATCCAGTATGCGCTGGTGGGTCTCGTCGAGGCTGAGGTCCTCACCCTTTATCCCCTCCATCTCCATGGTGAATGGTCCCTCGAAGCCCAGTTCATTGAGGGTTCCGAACACCTTGGGAAAGTCCACAACCCCCTGGCCCAGGGTCGGGAAGTACCAGGTCTTGGCACTCCCGTTGGTGTCCTTTAGGTGGATGCTGGCAACGTACTTCTTCACCCTCTCCAGCTCGTCCACCCCCCTGACGCCCTCGTTGTAGAAGTAGATATTGGCCGTGTCGAAGTTTATCCTCACGGCGGGATGGTCAACCCCGGACATGGTTGCGAGCATCTGGTCAGCGTTCTGGCAGAGGTCCGGGTGGGTCTCCATTGACAGGACGGTACCACAGCTCCGGGCGACGTCACCCAGCTCCGCCAGCCTGCCATAGGCCTCCTGCAGGGGAAGCCCCCCCGACTTCGTGCTGCAGAAGATCACCCCTACATCCATCTGTCTGGCCACGTCCATGGCTATCTCGAGCTCCTCAATGCTACCACGGTCGCCGAGGTCGCATCCAGTGGCGAGTGATGATGCCGTCAAACCGTGTTCGCCGAGCTCTCCCTTGACCTTTTCCACCTCGTCCTGGCCAGGTGGACCGATCTCCACGTGGTATATACCGGCCCTGGGCAGGTACTCGAAGGCGAGATCGGCGTATTTCCGGTAGGAGGCGGGTCTGCATGCAATGAGGTTTGTCAACGCGGTCACCCCTCGCTGGGGGCCCCGAGGTATTGAAATGTCTTTCAGTATAGCCCAAGTTCGGGAGTACACTAATAAGATGCGGAAAAGGCCCGCGGGGACATAGGAGAGCTAGAAATGGTCACCGAGAAGATGGGTTTCGGAATAGTTGGCTGCGGGGTAATTGGGCCCTGGCACAGGGACGCGATACAGTACTTGGAGGAGGCCGAGCTGGTCGCGTGCTGCGACGTTGACGAGGCAAGGGGCCGGAAGATGGCGGAGGAGAGCGAGGGCCAGGTCAAATTCTACGGCGATTACGGCGATCTCGTGAGGGACCCCGGTGTCGACGCGGTGTGCGTCTGCACCCCGTCGGGCCTCCACGGGGAGGTAGCCGTCTCGGCGGCGGAGGCGGGCAAGCACGTGCTCTGTGAGAAGCCGATGGAGATAACCAGCGAAAAGATGGACGAGATGATTTCGGCCTGCAGGAAGAACGGGGTCAAACTCGGCAATATCTTCCAGCGGCGAACCCACAGATCATCCCAGATAGCCAAGGACGCGATAGACAGGGGAATCCTGGGAAAGATGGTCCTCGGGGATATCTACCTGAAGTACTACAGGGCACAGTCCTACTACGAAAGCGCGGGCTGGCGGGGAACGTGGGCCCTCGACGGCGGCGGTGCCCTCATGAACCAGGGCGTACACGGCATAGACCTCGCCCTCTGGATCATGGGGCCCGTCCGATCGGTTTACGGGCGATCTGACCACATGGTGAGGGACATAGAGGTCGAGGACACCGCAATAGCCCTTCTGGAGTACGAGAGCGGTGCATGGGGAGTTCTGGAGGGAACGACCTCCGTGAACCCCGGGGAGTCCACGACACTTTCGATGCACGGGAAGAAGGGCACCATCACCCTGGAGAACGATAGCATATCCAAGTGGGCCGTCGCCGATGGCGAGGACGAGAGGGCCGAGGTGAAGCCCTACGATGTCGAGGGAGAGAAGGACGGAGCTGCCTCCGATCCGACTGCAATAGGCCATGCGGGCCACGTTTTCCTGGTAAAAGACCTGATCGAGGCCGTCAGGGCGGACCGAGAACCCTTTATAACCGGTGAAAGCGCCCGCAAGGGGGTCGAGCTCATCCTCGGCGTGTACGAGTCCTCCAGGGTAGGTAAACCGGTAAAACTCACCTGAATGGCGGTAAAGAATAACCATAAAAGATAATTAGTTAAATTTCATAATTAATTACTAATTATCAGCCCGCAGAGTAACAAATTGCATCGGTAATTTATTAGACATCGTGGATATTACAGAGCGATGAGATTTTCAAAATCTCTGGCTGTTCTCGCGTGCATAGTAACTTGCATGGCAGGACTGTACATCACATACGAGACGACTAGCGCTGGATCCGTGGAGACTATGACGATGCCCCCTCGAATAGGTGGCCTCGGAGAGCTCCTCAATCCCACCAACGACGTCGGCATCAACCACATGACGGGGCCGAACGGGGATGCCCTCTCCGGAGAGGTCTGGCAGAGCCTACCCTATGCGGAGGTATCGGCGGCGATGGAGGCGAAGGGCCTCACCTGGGACGAGTCAACGGTCGAGACCCTGATCGTCATGTTCGACGGTACCCCACTGTACATATTCACCGTCGAGACCGCACCGGTGAACTGCACATACGGGGTGTTCCTCTACGCTCGGGATGACCTTGGCAACACAGAGATATGGTACATGGTTACCAACATCGGTCAGAAATCCATAATGGGCACAGACCCCACAATCTCGACGATACCGGTCTACACCTGGGCCAACGGTATGCCGGTGTACTTCGTGTCTGTCTACCACTGGGTCGGAACGGACATCTACATGCCCGGGAGGTGGGTGCCCTACAACTACTGGTGGCACAACTCCCACAGCCACCCTAACTGGTACTACAGCTACTACAACCACTGGTGGTGGTACCACTACTGGTATGACTACCCGTACTTCGGCTACTACCGCTGGTACCCCTGGTCCAACTGGTACTACTGCTGGTTCTACTGGAGGTACTTCAACTACTGGTCGACGCACTTCATCTACTGAAGCCGGCAAGTGCACTGCTTGCGAAACGCCAAGTCTGAGGCAGGGATAGATGAGAAAAAATAAGGGACTCCTGACGCTGGGAATAACCATAGTACTAGTCACCTCCAGCCTCTACGCCATTTACTCCTCGATAGGGGGTGATGGGGGCCCCCGCCACGGGCGCCTCGGCTCCCTCCTTGACTCCAGCGCGGGGGCGAACGTCGCGGAGCTCACGGGGCAGGGTGCAAAGCAGGTGATCGACGTGCTCCAGTACACCCAGGAATGGGGGGAGGCCGTGAGCTTCCTTTCCTCCAAGGGCTTCCAGCTTGATCCGGCCAACATCCACGCCTACCAGATAGAAATTGGTGGGTACGTGCTAAGCGCCCTCCGGCAGTACACCGACCCATCCGGGAACATGAGCATCGCCGAGGTGGTCCTGGTAAGGGATGACGATGGGCGGAACTCGGCCTGGATCCTGGTCACGAACCTCCCGCCGACTAGCGAGGGAGAGTATGGCGCGGGCGAAATTCCCGTCCACACTTTCTCCAACGGCATGCCCGTCTTCTTCGTCACCTTCCACCACCTCGTTGGGGGTGAGTGGATTCCGTACAACTACTGGTGGCACAGCGCCCACAACCACCCCAACTGGTACTACAGCGTCTACAGGTTCTGGTGGCAGTACTACGACTGGCACCAGATCGACTGGCCATTCTGGTACGACGGGTTCCTCGGGTGGTACTACGACCTTAGGTTCTGCTACTGGTCGACGTATTTCCCGATAGGCGAGAACACGGGGGCCGTGATGGCCCTCTCGCTCGTCCTCGGCGTATTCGGGCTGTCCCTCCGGCGGAGATAGATAGCCAAAGGTCCGCTATGAGACAGTTATATCGGAGAAGCTTCGCCCTTCCCTCGGTAAATGAGGCAATCACTGAGGTACCTCCAGGCGACCGCGTTCGCCACCGGCATGACCATAATGGGCCTGGAGATGCTTGCATCCAGGTTCCTGGCGCCGTATTTCGGGACCTCCACCTACATCTGGGCAACAATAATCGGCATGGCGATGATAGCCCTCTCCCTTGGATACGCACTGGGGGGCAGGTGGGCGGATCGCAACCCGAGCCCGAGGGGCCTGTACAGGCTGATATTCTCCGCCGCCTGTCTAACCTTCCTGATTCCCTTCGGAAGGCTCCTGTCCAACCTGGGCTACCAGGGCGCCCTGCAGCTCTCCTGGGCGGGTCTCCTGGTCGGCCTCTTCGGCTCCCTTGCCCTGTTCTTCTTACCCATGATGCTACTGGGAGCAGCCTCCCCGTACCTGGTCCGCCTGGCCGCCCGGAACGTGGGCACGGTGGGGACTACCTCCGGTAACATCTACTCCATCTCAACGGTTGGCTCCATTGCCGGTGTCTTCATAACAACATTTCTGGGAATGCCATACCTCGGTGTCGTGGAGAGTCTCCTGGCCTACGCGGTCGCGCTCCTCTTGATCAGCCTGATTCCCCTCAGGAAACCCGGCCTGGTGGCGCTGGGTGCAGTTCTGCTGTTCGTGGACCTCCTGCTACCCCTTAACGTGGCGGGCGAGGTCGTCTTCGAGGGCGAGTCGGTCTACAACTATGTAAAGATCACCCGGGCCCAGGGTGGCGCGCTCCTGCTCAAGCTCAACGAGGGCATCGGCTCCCAGTCCGTGTACTACGAGGACTCCATCTACACGGGGGGTATATGGGACTACTTCCTCGCTCCGCTTCTCTACAAACCCGGGGCCAAAAGGGTTCTAGTCATAGGCTTTGCCGCTGGCACCGTGGCCAGGCAGTACCTTGAGCTCTCAGGTGCGAAAATTACCGGGGTGGAGATAGACCCCCTGGTCGTCGAGCTCGGCAGGAAGTACTTCGGCGTCGAGGAGTCGGATCGGCTGGATGTCGTGGTCGCCGACGGTAGGACCTATCTCTCCCTCCACGATGAGAAGTTCGATATAATCCTGATGGATGCCTTCAACCCGCCGACAATTCCATTTCACCTGGCCACCAGGGAGTTCTTCGAACTCATCAGGGAGAGGCTCAGGCCCGGAGGGATGGTCGCCGTCAACGTACCCCGTTACGGGGAGAAGGTACACGTAGTCGACCCCGTTTGCGCGACCATGGAGTCCGTTTTCGGGCAGGTGCTCCTGGTTGACAGGAGGCCGGACATCCCACAGCTCGCCCTTGCGTCCAGGTCCAAGATCGACCTGGAGGAATTCAGGGATGTGGTGGGACAGAACCTCCCGGGCACCCGGCAAAGCATTGCAAGCCTGGTTGAGGAGAGGACGGAGGTGTTCGATGGAAGCAGGAGGGTAATCCTCACCGACAACAGATCCCCGATAGAGATACTCGTCCACAACATCATCTTCGACTACGCACGTTCCCCGCCCGACACGCCCGAGCTGGGCTAGATAGGATCACACCCTTAAAAGCGGTAATCAACAGACGCTAATCACGGGGCCATGCCCAGGTGTTCCATGGCAAGCCCTGTCAGAAGAACCCTGTTGTCTCCGATGCCCTGATCCTCGTGCCCCCGTATTTCCGCGATCAAGGGCTCGTCGTACTTAACAATGGAAAGCGAGCGAATGACCTCCCCCCATCCTATGCTACCCGAGAATATCGGAAGGTGCTGGTCGCTGGCCCCCTCGTTATCATGCAGGTGGGTTGCCCCGAGCGTCCTGCCCAGATCCTCTATGGCCCCTGACGGCGAAAGCCCCAGCTTGTTGGCGTGGCCCGTATCGAGGCAGGCGCAGAGGGTCTCCGGGCCAAGCCCGACCATCTCCAGGAGATCCTCCGGCCTGGAGCCATATATGTCCTGACCGCGATTCTCGATCGCTATTCGGACGCCCAGGTCCGCAGCGGCCCGGGATAGCTCCTTGATGGACATGATGTTGTCCTCCCTCGCCCTGTCGTATGGGACGTCCGACCTACCCAGTAGCCCGGGGTCCCCCACACCCGGGTGTATTACCAGAGTGGGAACATCTAACCTGCGGCATATCTCGAGGGCGATTCCCGTCTTATTAACCGCTAGCCTCCTCCTCTTCTGGTCCGGCCACGCGATGTTGTAATCCGGGGCATGCATCTGGATGGGTTCCACCTGTAACGACCTGGAGACCTCGGCTATTTCCCGGGCCGGAATGCTGTCACTCTCGAGGTCCCAGGCGTTCCTCCCGGCGAGGTACTCGCGCCTGAGGTGGGGGTCCGTCGAGGACATCACAAGGTTCCTGAAGGCATACTCCACGAAGTGTATCCCCAGCCCCGACAGCCTCCCCGTGGCCTCCTGGACGGGAAGTGATGGGTAGACCCAGGTCGATATGCCATACTTCCCCGTCAAGCTGCTCACTCCATCTCTTCCGGGTCAACGCCGACGCTCATGATGCTGCAGACCATCAGGGGATTCAGCCCCAGGGATTCCGCCCTCTCTATCAGCTCGTCCGATTCCGCACCCGGGTTTACGAAGAGGGTCCTCACCCCCTTCCTGCGTATGTCATCCAGGAGCTTGACCCCGAGGCCCGGGTTGACGTAGAGGGAGGCGGCATCTACGTCGCCGGGGACGTCGAGGATCGAGCGGTAGGCCTTCAGGCCCTCGATCTCGTCATTTCTGATGCTTATGGGATACACGCGGTACCCCCTTCCCTTGTATGCCCTCACGGCCTTGTTGCTGTAGCGATCCCTGTTGGTGACCGCGCCTATGATAGCGATCGATTTGAAGTCCTGCACGGGAATATTCGCAACGCCGGGTATCAATAATATTTCCCCGGATGCACGCTACGAGACACCCGTCAGGGCCCCGATTTTACGGAAACTTTTTATGCATTCAGGTAAGTCCCTCAGCCTATACCGCCGGCTATGTGGCCAGGCGGCACAAGGTTGCTCCCGTAGCTCCGCCTGCCCACCGGGCAGTCGCCGGACCGGGTGCCTGGAGTGAATGACATGAAAGGAGCTCTAATATTTCTGGTGGCCTTCGTGGTATTCGTGTTCATCAGCCTGGGATTGCAGGAAGATGGATCCTCCGAACTACCCCCGGGAAGGTGGATATACGGATTGCTCGAGGTCGAGGAGACTGACAGACCTGTCATGGGAATTGGCGCAACTGACCTCGTCGTGGCCGTATTCAACGGGGTCGTATACGGGGTCATCGTCTGGTTCGTATTCGACCTGATAGACAAGCTCGGGAAATCCGGAAATAAGGGAGAGAGAAGGGAACCGGAGAGGCCCCCGGAACAATCTCCATAGGAATGGGACTTGCCCCTTCACCTGATGGTGATCATGCTCAGGGTTAAAACGGCTTCCGGACGGTTTCAGAAGTATAACCCGAAGAAGATATACCGGACCTGCATAAGGGCCGGGGCGTCGAAGAAGCTCGCCCGGGAGATAGAGCGGGAGATCTCCCAGAAGATCTACGACGGCATCCCGACCAGGAAGGTCCTTGGCATGGTGCTTGACTCCCTCAGGAGGCACCAGGCCGATGCCCTGGCCTGCAGGTACGACCTCAAGAACGCAATAATGAGGATGGGCCCCGCCGGGTTCGCCTTCGAGACCTTCCTCTGCCAGGTATTCGAGCACCACGGTTACGAGACCCGGCTCAGGCAGCACGTAAAGGGTCTGTGTGTCAAGCACGAGATCGACCTGATCCTCGACCTGGACGGCAGGAGATCCATGGTGGAGGTGAAGTACCACAACTCCCCCGGCATATACACCGGGCTGAAGGAGGCGATGTACACCTATGCACGGTTCCTCGACCTCAAGCAGGGCCACGAGGCCAGAACCTGCGAGAGGTTCGACGAGGCATGGCTGGCCACCAACACCAGGAGCTCCCTGGAGGCGAGGAAGTACTCCCAGTGCAAGGGTCTCCGCCTGCTTGGCTGGAAGAACCCGAGGAACAATGGCCTGGAGAGGATGATCGAGAGCATGGGGCTATACCCGATAACGGTTCTACAGGGGCTGGATTCACGCTCATTCAACGCCCTCGCCAAGGCCAAGATATTGCTGGTCTCCGACCTGGCTGGAATGACCTCCCGCCGTCTCTCCAGGATCACGGGTTTGAAGGACCCCGACGCGGAGAACCTTCTCGAACAGTCCAAGCGGGTCTTCAGTGATCCCCTAGTCGGAATTAACGCAAAATGCCAGGGCCAGGTCGGCGCAGGCCTCCATGTCAGAGACCCTCAGCAACGATAGGCCGTTGTGGATGTACCGGCATGGAACGGAGAGCACCCCCGAGGGTATACCCGATCCAGTGGTCGATATCCTGCCGGCATCGGTTCCCCCGTAGAGGGGCTTCTTAATCTGGTACGGGAGGTCCCCATCCCCCGCCAGCTGCCTCAGCCTCGAGACTATCATCGGGCTGGCCATGAGCGATTTATCGGCGATGGTTATTGCAGGGCCACCACCGAGCTCGGTCGGGCACCTCTCCGGTTGTACCCCCGGTATGTCCCCGGCGGCCGTGTTTTCAAGTGCCAGCGCGAGGTCCGGCTTCAGAGTGAATGCCCCCGGCCCAGATCCCCTAAGGCCGACCTCCTCGCAGACGGCGAAGTTCATAGCGATGGATGGCCCGTGGTCGACATTCGAGAGCCTCCTCAGCACCTCGATCATGATCGCGCAACCCACCCTGTCATCGAATGCCTTTCCCATGACGTTCCCACCCCCGATGTGCCTGAAGGGGTGGAATATCGTGAAGGGTGTGCCTACCTCGATGCCCATGTCCTCCACCTGCCCGGGTTCCACAGCCCCGACATCCACGAACATCTTGCCGGTCTCTATCACCTTCTTCCTCTCGTCCGCGTTCTGGAGGTGGGGTGGCTTGGTCCCGATGATTCCCTCTTGGAAGCCACCGCTCAGGTCAAACCTGACAGGGTGCCCCAGGAGGTTACGGGGATCCCAGCCACCGATGCACTCGAAGCGGAGAAACCCCCCGTCATCCACGTGGGAGACCATGAAGCCAACCTCGTCCATGTGGGCGTCCAGAAGTATCCTCGGGCCCCCTCCGGTTCCCTCCTTCGTCACCAGGAGGTTCCCAAGCCCGTCGACCCTAATCTCATCCACCAGCCCGTCAATCCTCTCGGAGATGAGCTCCCTCACCCTCGCCTCGAAACCGGATACACCTATGGCGTTTGAAAGGTTCTCGAGATCGGATAGCATTTCCCTCATCAGTATCCCTGTTCCGGGTATTTGGCGGGGTTTATCAATATCTTTCATCGGTAAGGGCCTTGCAGGGTCATGGTGGACAGATACTGCTAATCTTAATATTATCCGGTTTCCACCCGGTCATGGTTGAAATGAAGATAGGAATCCACGTCTCAATCGCCGGTGGCCTTTCCAGATCCATCGAGAGGGCCAACGAGAGGGGCTGTGACACGATCCAGATCTTTGCCCGCACACCCCGCGCATGGAAGGCAAAGCCCTGGGACCCCACGGAAGTTGATCTCTTCGTCGAGGGCAGGGAGAGCTCCGGAATCTCCCCAGTTATAATCCACACCTGCTACCTCCTGAACCTGGCGACCACCAAGACCGACCTGAGGGAGAAATCCATGGACGCCCTCGTCGATGACCTTAACAGGGCCGAGATGGGGGGGATAGAGTACGTCGTGATACACCCCGGGAGCAGCAAGGGTACCGAGGGGGGCGCACAGAGGGTAAGGGACTGCTGCCTGGAGTCCCTTGACAGGTCCGGGACCTCCGCCCAGCTGCTAATCGAGAACGTGGCCGGGGGTGGTGGAAAGGTCGGAGAGAGCTTCCAGGAGATCGCGGAGATCGTGGAGGGTACCGAACTGGGTGTCCTCCTGGATACATGCCACGCCTTCGCGGCAGGGATACCCATCCACCTGGACACGGCATCAGTTCTCGACGATTTCGACGATACCGTCGGCATCGAGAAACTGAAGGCCCTGCACCTTAACGATTCCTACGACGAGTTCGGAAAGCACGTCGATCACCACCAGAACATCGGGGAGGGGTACATCGGTAGGGAGGGATTCAGGAACATACTCGGGGAGGAGAGGATTCGCTCACTCCCCGGGGTCCTCGAGACACCCCACAGAGCAACCAAAGACCCGACGGATGACCTGAAGAACATCGCGGCAATCCGGGGGATACTCGTGGAAGTTGGTGGATAGGACCCGCTACTCCCCCGCTGACTTGAGGTACAGGTTCACCATCTCAAGCTTGCGAATCAGCCTTCTGTAGTCCTGCAGGGCCCTCCGGACCCGCCGGGCATACTCCCTCGAGTTGAGCTCCAGCCCGCACTCTGGGCAGAAACACCTCATTCCACGTCCCTCTATCCTCAGGCGGGATGAGCATACGTCGCAGAGGCCGTATATAGAGAGGGGAAAGCTCAGGACGAATGGCCATGTCGACGGGTCCCTGCTCTCCTCAGGGAAGCACGAGTTGTACCACACCCTGGGCAGCCGACCAACCTGAATCATGAAGCTGTAGAGAATATCGAAGTCAAGGGCCCTGTGGGGGCGTGGTATGAAGGCGGTGACGAAGGATACCAGCCCGAGAATCAGGACTATAGAGGGAATGATGGTCGGGAGCCCGACCCTGGGAACCGTGAAAAGGACGAGCAGAAAGGAGAGGATTATGAGCGACACGCCCAGGACGGAACGGTTGATTCTTCTCTTGACCAAGGATCCACTTCCAGAAAGATTGCTGGTAATACTTTGGTGCGATATCTCTTATTTATTATCTTGAAACGGGGTAATTTCCTGCCCCTTCATCCCTGTTAACCCGACAGTATCTCGGAAAAGGCCTCAACAACCTTCTTCAGGTCATCCATATCCACCCCGAAGGTGCTTACCTTGAAGAACCTGGTCAAGCCCGGCTTGATTCCGTGTATGCCCCTCTTCTTTAGCTCGCGGTAGAGGAAGTATCGCCCGCCCTTGGCAACCTTGGAAATCTCGTAGAGCGGTTCTGCATGGAAGAACATCAGGTCGTGGTCGTGTGGAACGTCGCCGAGCTGCTCTATACCCATCTTGCCCATCTCTGCCGAGAACCACCTGGCCTTCTCGACCTCATCACCCCACCTGCCTACCCTCTCCTTAACATGGGGAAATGATGCCATCATCGTCATTATCGTCGCCCCCCTCGCCGTGCAGCTGATCTCGACCTCCTTGTTCTCGTATCTCGAGGATCTCCTCAGGACACGGTCGACGTATTCGCCCGAAACGCCCAGGACACCTATGGGCCCGGAGGACGCCATGGACTTGTGTCCGCTCCCGACCAGAAAGCTAGCCCCCAGTTCCCTGCCGCTCACCGGCATCCTGCCCACGGCGTATGCCGCATTAAGTAGAAGTGGCACGTCAGACTCGGCGCAGATCTCGCCGACCTTCCTGGCGTCGACGAGGTTGCCGTAATTACCATCGGGCCAGGTGAGAACCGCAAGGACGGGTTTCTCCCTTTCGATGGCCTCCCTGTATCCCCCGGGATCTATCCTGTAACCGGGGCTCCCCGAGCTCGGCACATCGACCACCCGCATGCCCACCCTTTCCGCTGAGATGTGTGTGGAGTAGTGTGCATTCCCGTCCACGACCACGGTGTCCCCGGGCTTCCCCACGCTGTGCATGACCGCGAACTTGCCCTCCCTCGCGCCGTTGGTAACCCTGGCCTCGTCCATCCCTATGAACTCCGGGAGGCTACCGTGGATGAAATCCGATATGGGCGGGTTCCTGATGCCATCCAGCCGTCCGGTGCAGAAGTCGCACACGGAGTAGCCGTCTCCCCACTCCAGGAGGGCCTCCCTGGCCGGGTCGGTAAGCCTCCCCCCGGTCTGCAGGGGATCGATGTTGATCATTCCCAGCGTCTGTCTTTTAAAGGGTGGAGCCATCCTGGTTACTTCGTTTCAGGTTGATAATAATGGTTTCAGGTCTCACTCCATCCCGCTGAAGCGGGTCACCCGTACCTGCTTGTAAAGCCTCCGGCGTATCATCAGGCTCCACACAATGAACCCGGCGATCATGGAGGTGCCGCTCACAACGAACCACTGTACGAGGTAGACCCAGAGCATCGCCCTGTCCTTCCTCTCCATGGCCGCGTAGTTCAGCTCCTCCAGCTCGTCTATTGCCCTGATGTAGGTCGACCGTGATATCACGTAGTCCTGTTCCAGGTACTGGTCGTCGGCCTGCTTCCTTATCTCGTTGACCTCCCCTATGTCCTCCAGCACCGGGTCCATGTTTGCCCCGAACTTCTCGGCGAACTCGATGGTGGCCAGTACCAGGAGCTGCCTAGTCTTGTACTCTATTATCCTAGACCTTATCTCGTGGACGACCTCTATGTCCTCCGGGAGGTTCCGCCTGTTGCTGTACAGTATCATGTTCATTATCATGTCAAGGCCGTAGGGGTTCGCCATGGGATCCTGCCACCAGTTAACCAGCCTGTCGTGACAGGTCCAGGTGATGCCCCTGCCGTACTCCCAAGATATCAGGTGGGGAGTACAGCCCTGACAGGGTGAGTTCGCAGAGGCGTGGTCTGCAAAGGGACCCCTTATCCAGGACCATACCCTCGCGCCCTCCCTGGGTATTACCAGCCCACAGCTGTAGTCGCTTAGCCGCCACCTTATGGCCTTGTCCCGGAACATGGTGAGCACCGGCGGGATGTCGCCGCCCTCCTCCAGGACTATAACCAGGGACTTACCACTCCTGTGGATTTCTCCCGTGTTGGCAAGTGCCTCGGCGTCGTTCGGGAACGCCCTCTGGGTCTCGGAGTTTACCCACTCTGGCCAGTATATACCGCTCAGGAGGGACCTTGAGTTCAGTCCTCCGGTTCCCCCAGCCACGGCGTCGTGCATCCACCTCTGCTGGATCGGGCTGAACATGTTCATTATGCTACCCGCGAAGACGATGAAATCCATGTCGGATACCGCCTCGGGGGTCCTCGGGAAGTATATCCTCACGAACCTCCTCATCTCGACCTCGGATGCCGAGCGGGTGGGAACGAATAGGGGGTTGATGAGGGGCTCGTTCTTGAACCAGGAGTGTATAAGGAATCCCTCGGCGACCCTGCCACTGAGGAGGGATTTAATCCTGCCCTGGCCCATGCACTGGGGAGTGATTGGAAGTGTTATGAAGATCAGCATCAAAGAAATTGACCAGGCGCCCGTGCTAATGCGGCTTCCCGCCCATCCTCTCGATCTGTGCCGAAACGCCATCGATGAAATCCCTCCATTTCTCCTCGAAGATCTCCCCGGCACCCGGGCTTACCTCCGTGATAATCCTGACGGTCTCGACGTCTATCTCAACTGGGTCTCTGCCTGCTATTAAACCTATATCCTCGGATATGATGGGGCCCGGGTCCACGGAGCAGTCACAGAACTTGGTTATCCTCCTCAGATCGTTGACGAAGTAGACGCTGTCGAAGGCACCCATCATAGCGCTGCAGGTCTCCGCATAGCGCCTGTAGCACTCCTCCATGGCACCATCGGCCCTGTAGAGCCCACCGTTCTTGCAGGCGGCTATGCAACGACCGCAGGCGGGGCAATCCTTCAGCTCCAGCTCTATTCCGTCTTCCATGGATATCCAGTCGAAGGGACACGCCTCGACACACTCCCCGCAGAGGGCGCATTTATCCCCGTCGTACCGGGGCCAGGCGGGGCGGTGAATGTAACGCTTCCCATCCCTGGTTGCGCAGCCCATCGAGATGTTCTTGATCGCCCCGGCGAACCCCGTCGTAATGTGGCCCGTGGCGTGGGAGAAAACGAGCAGCGAGTTGGCCCTCAGGAAGCCATCGGCCACCTCCACTTTACCGAATTTCCTTCCCCCGTCCTGGTCCGCTATTATTACGGGACAGCCAACAGCATCCTCGGTGAACCCGTTTAGTGCGGCGGTCTCCAGGTAGTCCTCCACAGTCGCCCGCTTCCTACGGTAAAGTGTCGTTGTATCGCCTATGAATACACCGGCGCCGGTGGACCGGATTCGATCGACCAGAACCGCAACGTCGCCGGGCCTCACGTAGTGAGGGTTTCCCCTCTCCCCCATGTGAAGCTTGATCGCAACGATATCCTCCACCCGGTAGTCAGGGAGGGGTACCTCCTCTGCTGATCCGTGTATTTTCATTTCAACCTCCGGCCCCCAAACAATTCTAATAAGTATTAAGGTAAATACTCACGCCATCTGGTGATGGTAATTCCGTTTCGGGAGGTGTGGAAATGTGCGATATAGGGATGGATCGTGCTGCATTATGCCTGATACTGCTTCTTACCCTTGCACCGTCTTGTGTCGTAAGGATCCTGAGACATGGAAGATAGGGGTACTTTGCGTGAGCGATATAATCAGGGTAAGCCACTACCCGTATGTTTCAGGAAGAACCCTCTATCGATACACGGAACCTAACATGATCAGATCATTTGGACTACTAATGTCATCTCCCCCATCCCTGGGTCTCGGAGAAGGACTCGGGGCCATAGACATGGATCGTCGCTAAAAAAGACCACAAACCCTTGATATAGTGTAACTCGACGGTGAGAGCTCGGGAATCCCGTGGATGCAGGTAGAGGTATTTAAGATGGTACTGATCTTCAGTCATCCTCGGAGATCTGAGGATGCCAATATCTTGCGCGGTGGTGGGTTGCCGCATGGGCAAGGCCCACTGTAGATACATCAGGGAAACCAGGGGATTGAAGCTCGTCGCAGCCTGCGACATAGACGATTCCAGAATCGAGGAGGTCAAGAGGGAAAACCCCGGCATCCGGACCTTCTCGGACGTGGACGAGCTCCTGGAAGAGGACTTCGACATGGTGACGCTTGCCCTCCCCCACAACATCCATGCTTCCATGGCCCTGCGGTGCATCGGGGCCGGGAAACACACGATAGTGGAGAAGCCCATGTCCATAACCGTGGATGAGGCTACATCCATGATCGAGGCCGCCAGGAGGGCGGGGGTGATGCTCTCGGTCTTCCACAACCGGCGCTGGGACGGTGACTTCAAGGTCCTCAGGGAGATAATAGACAAAGGATTCATCGGCGAGGTCTACCAGGTAGAGGCCTACCGCGGTGGGTACGGACACCCCCCGAACTGGTGGCGCTCCGACAAGGAGATAGGCGGGGGAGCCCTCTACGACTGGGGAGCCCACTTCATCGACCAGATACTGAACCTGGTGCCGGAGAGGATGGCGGGCGTTGTCGGGTTCTCGCAGAAGCTTGTATGGAAGGATGTCAGCATCGAGGACGATGCCAGGGCCATTATAAGGTTCAAGTCCGGGGCCACCGCTGAATTCCAGATCTCTTCAATTGCCATGGTGGACAAGCCCCGCTGGAGGATCCTGGGAACCAGAGGCGCTATACTCGACGGTAGCAACTCCTTCAAGGTCTCGAGCCTCGTCAAGGGCTACAAGGCCGAGCTGGACGTGCCCTACAGGGACAAGCCTTGGCAGACAGGGAACGCATTTTACGGTAGCATCTACCAACACCTGCAGCGGGCCCGTGAGCTGGCCGTAAAACCTGAGGAGGGGCGAAGGGTCATCGCCGTCATGGAGACAGCGGAGAGATCATGGAAAAACGGCAGCACCATGGAGAAGGTCCCCTATGAATGACCTGGGTTTGCCGGTAAAATAGACATCTAGAAAAGTCTGCAGGGCCCATCCTCTGAGCGTTGTTCCCAGTAGGCCAAGCCTCTGTGTCCTGCTGAAAAGGTGAAGGGTCTTGCAGTTACCGGGGGCAGGAGGTAATACTTCTGGAGGTCATTTCACAGGATTCCCGGGGTCGAATCTTCGTGACCAATGGATATAATATCCTCGATACATCCCCGAGATTCAGACAATATGGAATATGGGTTTGCTGCAAAGATTTCCTACACCGAGAATGCACAGGACCAGTGGCGGCAGTTTTTCGGGCTGGCAACCATCGGATACGACATGCTATACCTAATTGACCGGAGAAGCGAGAACCACGTCTTCGGCCCAAACCTGAGCAGCACCGTAAGCCGGCGAGATCACTCGTTTAGGTGATAGTTTAGGCCAAGCGCCGAACCCTTCCCTTAAGTGCGCTTTACCAGGTGTATCTACTTTATGCGTGATAGGCTGTGTCGAACCACACAGGGTGAGATCGACTGTAGCATGATAGCATTATCCGGAGTCGTACCTGTAGGCCCTTGACCTCATGCGTAACCTGCCAACCAGAACGTACCCGAGGACGAAAAGAATCGGGATTGACACCAGGACGAACAGCACGATGATAGAAATCGTCCTCCGCTTCACCGTGAAGATTACCTTGCGCCTCATCGTGTTTCCGGCGGAGTCTGTCGCCTCCACAATCAGGGTGTGAGACCCGGGCCCTATCTTCTCCCCGATATAATATGGCTGCCCATCAAGGCTGGCGGATAAGGTGGTGTTGCCCCGATCATCGGTGGATGAAATTGACGGGATGATGCTACCCCTGTACTCCGCCCCGTCAACTATGTCGAGCTCGAGCCCGGGGGGAACTGTATCCACGACGAAGTCGATGACCATTCTCCTCGTGTTTCCGGCCAGATCGATGGCCGTGACAAAGAGCTTGTGTGAACCATCCCCGATTGGCTCACCGGGAGAGTATTTGCTACCGTCAAGCTCCATCGTGATTACGGGGTTTCCATCGACGGAGTCGGTTACCGTCACACCGGGTATGATGGAGTAGCTGTAGACGCCGTCATTCTCCACTCCAACCAAGCTCAGACCGGGTGCCTCGGAATCAACGTAGAATGTCACCTCAAGTACCACCGTGTTCCCGGCCCAGTCCCATGCCTCCGCGACCAGAACGTGCTTTCCATCTGCGGTGGTCCCGCCGGATTCGAACGCTGATCCATCCAGGGTGAGCCGGAGCCCGGGGCTTGGGTCGATGCCATCCCGTACTGATGCCACCACCTCCACAGGCTCCGCGTACCATGTACCGTTGGCAACGGAGAGATCCATCACGGGCGCCTCCAGATCAACGGCGAAACTCGCCGCTAGCGTATTGACGTTCCCCGCATCATCCACTACCCTCGCCTCGAACACGTGAGGACCGGGCGGGATTTTACCCCCGCCGTAGGGGTTCCCGTCCAGTGTTGATTCTACCATGGGCTCATCATCCAGAACATCATCCGAGGAAACCGAGATAGAGACCTCCCGTGGGTATGCCGCACCGTCTGTGATGTTTGCAGAAACCAGCGGTGGGTCCAGGTCGATGATGAACTTGGCACCGAGGGTGACCTCGTTTCCCGCTGCATCTATCGCAGTGATGGTGTACTCGTGCATTCCCTGCTCCGATACGGTGGATCCATCATGCGGAACCCCATCAAGAAGGGCGGTGATCTGGGTTATTGGACCTGCGTCATCCAGGGTGTACCCCGGTTTAACGGGTTCCCCGTACCACAGACCGGGCCCGATCCCCAAAAGGGTGACCTGGGGGGGCGTGCCATCGACGACGAACGTGATCGATAGCTCCGCGGAATTCCCAGCCATGTCGGACACCAGGATCTGGAGGGTGTGGTCTCCCTCCGGTATTCCCCCTCCCGTCCTAAACCAGGTGGTCCATCCGGCATCATTCCAGCTTGAATTTACCTCCTGAGCGGGGACCCAATTCCCCGAGTCCAGCCTCCAGGCGGCATCGGAAATCCTGGTCAGGTCATCGTGGGCCACCCACAGGGCATTTACAGGTGGCTTGAGATAGGTGCGGTTATCTGAGGGCAATTTAATATCGATCTGTGGCAGGTCGGTATCAACCCAGAAGACGAGGCGGAGCTCCTCCGACCACCCCGCCTCGTCCGAGGCGAGGACGGTGAGGAGGTGTTTACCGTAGCCGATGCATTCCCCGGAGATGTAGGGCGAGCCATCGAGCTCCATGCGCAGGGTGAGGTTCGCCGTAATAATGTCTCCCATCGTGATGTTGGGGACTAGGGGTTCCCCGTAGGCCGTATTGTTAATGACGTTACCAACGATAATAACCGGTGGATTGTTGTCAATGAAGACCGATGCGGAGTAGAAATCGGTTAGAGTTCCATCAGATAGGTTGAGCTCGAGCAGGTATTCACCATCGGGCATGGATCCCGTGGGTATCTCGGCGGAAAACTCACCCGGAAGGAGCACCAGATCCCTCTCGAAATCGCCAAGGGTCACCACCAGTTCCAGGGCATCCCCGTTGGGGTCATGTGCGGTCCCCGAGATCACGAACTCGCCCACGAGGTAGGACCCCTCCAGTTCATCGACCTCCAGCCTGGGCCTGTAGAGATCGAGCAGTGAAGGGGATATCCTTGCCGTGGCCATCGCGTACCTGAACCCTGAGACCGCCTCTCCCAGAGCAGATATTCCGCCATCTATCATGAGATCCTCGGAGAACTCGAACCTGCTCACCGCTATTATGGGTTCAATGCCGATCTCCCTCGAATCCTCGATTGATATGCGGGCCCTGTGCCTGGCCTCCTCTGCGATGGCCTCCATCATCTCGGCGGCTTCCTCGAGGTCCTCTGCCAGGACCAGGACGTTTATGAACTCGATCGCCAGCCCGGACCGTACCTCGGACTCCAGGGCCTCGAATGTGGCCATCGCCCACATGCCGTTCTCGATGCCCTCGGCCGCGGAGTCGAGGAACGGGTACGGGTCGATGAAGTCGTAGTCGGGTATCAGGCTTATAACCCAGTAGATCGGCAGACCGAACACCTCCTCGTAGAGCATGTCTGCGTAGGTTGCCAGTATCGAGGCATCGGCGTAGAGGCCCTCCGCGATTGCCCTTAGGTCATCCTCACCCGGAACTGGACCCTCCCCGAAGAACCGGCTGGTATCTGCCCACTGCCTGGCCGTGAAGGCCCTCTCGACCGCGTAGCTGGCCTCGAAGATCGCCAGATCCACCTGATCCATCCCGTAGTAATTCACTGATTCCTCGATACGGGCCCTCGCCTCCACGATCCTTGACTGGGCCAGAGCGTGGGCCTCGAGGCCGGTTATACCCCTGACGTCCGTGCCGTTGACCCATATCTCGGCATCCGCCACTGCATCGTCGGCCTCGTCCCAGATATCCTCCATGACCCCGTCCCTATCCGACTCGTTTGATGAGTAAAACCTGACGGTATTGGCGATGGTCCTGGTGAAAATCCTCGACTGGAACGCCTTGCTGGAGGCCACGTAGTACCTTGATCCATCGTAGGCCTGCCGGGCCTCCTGCAGTCGTCCTGCTGAGAAGTTGAGGTCGTCCTCCAGGAGGGCAGCAATATCTTCGCTGAGGTTTTGCTTCATCTCCCCGAACAGTCCCCTGGCCGCATTAAGGCTCGTGTTCGCCAATGCGATCTCCTCCTCTGACTGGGAACGCATCAGGTTCTGGTAGGGCTCCAGGGCTACCGGGGTGGCGGGGTACTCCCTCGAAGGAAACTCGAGGCCCGTGAACCACGTGATAGCCTCCCTCACATCAGAGACCTCAACTACCGACAGGTTCCACCGCTCCATGGCCAGCTCCGTGACGTTGACGTCCTCGTAGGTGGTGGAGTTGTAGCTCACCGACTGCCCCTCAGGGACGAGGAAGTAGCCAGCCCCGGCCCTGTAGGCGGCCTGGGCCTTCTCAGGTATACCCCCCACAACACCGATGGCGCCGTCGAGTGTGATCATCCCCGTCATCATGACGTCCTGTCGGATTTCAAGCCCTTCAAGGAGCGCCGAGATGGCAACTGTCATTGCGGCCCCGGCGCTCGGACCCCCGATGATCGTGGAGTTCGTGTTGAGAGTTATCAGGAAGTCCAACTCGTCGATCTCCCTCCCCGTTATCTGCCCCGCCACCATCGCCGCCAGTCGTGCCGAGCCCTGCATATCCATCTCCGTCAGGGACCGTGTGTTGACGAAAATTTCGCCGGTCCCGGGTTCTATCATCTTGATATCAAGCCTGACCGGGATGCCAAACATCTGCTCTGTGTAGGGATCCTGCGACACTGCTGGCACGAGAATCTCGACCTGTGAGAAGGTCTGGCCAGTCACCAAGGGGAGTATAAGTATGATAAAAACCGCGAGATACCTGATCAACCCTTCTCGCTACAGATCGTGATTAATTAAGATTATCTTGGGGCCCAGGAACCCGCCGGTCAGGACTGTAAAAGTGTGGGGGAGCGACGAAAATGACTACTCTCTATCCCTTTCGGCATCCATCGAAATCAATAGATACCCCCTTGGTCGAGAGGAGAAACTAATAACATCCGGCGACCTATTACTACGGGGAAATGCCAAGAGCATGATGAACGGGCAGGATCTTTAGTTCTCACTTCGGTGTCGAAGCGCCGGCAGCAGGAATCACCAGGGTTTACTCACGAGTATTCCCGGTCGCGGGGAGATAATTATTATCCCAGGGTGACAGAGCTGCACACGTGTCCGTGATACTTGGGATCCTATTCGTCGCCATAGCCACCTCCGTGGGCTGGGCCGTTCGTGGCGAGTGGGGCAACTGGTGGGGCGAGACCGTGCCCGGGGCAATCGCGGGGATGGCTATCTGGGCTGCCTTCGGCGCCTCGACCGATGGATGGCAGCTCATTGCATTCGGTGCGGCCCTATCCATCGCCCACACGATCGGCGGGGAGATCAGCTACGGGCATATAGTATCATACATCGTCTCCAGGAGGTCGTTGCTCGACGGGAAAAGGACTGGCCCGGAAAACCGGTCGCCTCTTTACGGCCTCCTTTCCCTCTTCATCGTTGGCGGCATGATCGGGCTATTTCCCTCAGCCGCCCTGGGGCTTCTGATGACGGAGGTTGGGTACTCCCTAGGCGATCTAGCACTCTGGGGAACCCTGGCGGCACTGGGCGCCTTCCTGTTCTACAAGCTGGTCGTGACCGGGATCGGCTTCAGGCTCTCCCCGCCCAGGTACGATTACTGGGCCGCGACCCTGGGCGGAAGCCTGGCCACATTTGCCTACTTCCACCTGCTTGCCGGGGACGCGGTCGTGGTAAGAACCCTGGTAATCGGCTGGCTTGGGTACGGCATAGGCTTCTCAGTGGGGGGGATCATCCACCGCCGAGCCTGCCATGCCAGATCGAAGCTCGACTCGTGGAAGTGGATGGAGCACAGCGTTGGGTTCTTCGGGGGTCTTGCCCTGGGAACCTCCGCAGCACTGGTGACCGGCCCGATAGAGCCACTCGAGCTGTCCCAAACTTGGAAGTTCGCGTCCCTGCTGGTCGTTGCCTGGTTCGTCCCCCACCTGATTCTCACAGATGTATTCCAGGACTGGACCTTCCGGGCCTGGCAGCCCGGCACGGCCATATCACGTTCCCTGGACGAGGTAGGACCGAATTTTAAGAGAGATGGATGGAGACGGATAGCATCCCGGAGGACCTTCCTGCTCTTCCAGGTGATCTCCCTGGTCTCACTGCCCATCTTCCTACTCGCGTCGATACGGCTGACGGAGCTCTGGGACGGATCTTCATGGTGGCTGTTCCCCCTCGCCATCCTTCTCGTCCTCTACGTCTCCATCGGGATATTGAAGTTCTTGCCGGTACAGAGGGACCGGGCCAAGCTGGTCACCCAGGTGACCTTCGTCGTGATGGTGGCTGCATGCCTACTCCTGCTCCACCTCCTCCAGCCACATTGACCGGACTACATTTTAATCCCCGGTGGGATCCCCCATACCGGCGATAACATGGACGCAAAATTCTCAGCTGGCCTCTGGATTTTCTCCGGTCCAGCGGACAGGTTTAACCCCGAGGGATATGCCGGTGACCCCTCTCCCATCGAGCAGATAGAGCTCGCCGGCACCGCCGGGGGACTTGACGGGGTGGAGCTCCACTGGCCCACGGATTTCAACGGTAACTCATTCGAGGACATCTCCAACGTCATCGAGGGTAACGTCGAAAACGTCAGGGAAGCCCTGGATGGGGCTGGACTCGAGTTGACCTGCATGAACGTCAACACCTGCGGCTTCAGGCAGTGGGGCAGAGGGGCATTTACCCACAGGGATGACGGCCTCAGGAGGAAGGCGGTTGAGTGCGCGAAGACCGCCGTCGAGGTCTCGGAGGTCCTCGGATGCCCCACTGTTGGCCTCTGGCTCGGGGCCGATGGGTTCGATTACCCTTTCCAGGTGGACTACTCCAAGCACTGGGACTACCTGGTGGAGGGAATAGAGGAGGTGGCCAGCGTTAACGAAAAAATCAAGGTGTCCCTCGAGTACAAGGTGAAGGAGCCCAGGACACACATGCAGATCGCCACCGTGGGAAAGGCACTGTACCTCTGCAACCAGGTCGGGCTCGAGAACCTGGGTGTCACTGTGGACTTCGGCCACGCACTCATGGGCAACGAGAACCCCGCGGACTCGGCCTGCCTCCTCGCGAGGGAGAAGAAGCTATTCAACGTCCACTTCAACGACGCCTACAGGTACTGGGATGACGATATGATGGTCGGGGTGATAAACTTCTGGGAGACCGTCGAGTTCCTGTACCACACCATGAAGACGGGCTACGACGGGTACTTTGGGCTTGACATGTATCCCTTCAGGGAGGACCCCGTCAGGACCACCGAGCTCAGCATTCTCAACCTCAAGTCCATGATCAAGATGGCCGAAAGCATCGACGGTGGAAAGCTGGATGCCGCCCAGGAGACCATGGACTCCGTCGCAACCCAGGAAGTCATCAGGAAGCTGATATACGAGTGATACCCTTGGAAATCCAGATCCAAAGTACCCAGCCCCGCGAATCCATCCTCTCCTTCGTCAGGGATAATTCCCCGGACAGCGATCTCCTTCCATCCCTCGAGGAGCGTGTTGACCCCGGCTCCGAGTGGTACTCCGCGATACAGGGTGAGAAGACCTTGGGCGCATCCTCGATTTCTTTTACGGAAGATATTGCCAGGGTGGGGGAGCTATGCGTCGAGGAGGGTTCCCGCAGGCGCGGGATCGGTAGAGCGCTTCTGGAAAGGATGATCGAGAGGGCCAGGTCCCTGGGGAAATCCCGGATCATGATAACCGGTGTTGACCTGAGGGTGGGTGGTTGCAGGGCCTTTGCGGAGGGGATGGGTTTCCGGCTGGAGAGGGATGGTGTGAGAATGGAGTGGAAGCCCCGGCCCGTACCAGAACTCGACCTCCCCGAGGGATACGGCCTGAGGACCTACAGGGTGGGTGACGAGGAGGCATGGTCGGGCCTGATTAACCGGGCGTACTCCACCACGCCAAACAAGACCGAATACACCCCGGAGAAGGTCCGCGAGAAGTGGATCGAGACGCCCTGCTTCATGCCAGATGGATCCTTCTTCGTGACCCACGACGGTGAACTCGTGGGCTGCTTCATGGCCTGGAGGGAGGTTGACGAAGGACCAGACAGGGGCAGACTTCACTGGCTCGCGGTGGACCCAGGGCACAGGAGGAAGGGCATCGCCAAGTTCCTGACGGCCACCGTCCTCCGGCACCTGCAGGAGAATGGGCTGGACTCCATATTCCTGGACACCGGCTACAACCTGCCGGTGGCCATGGAGATGTACAGGAAGTTCGGGTTCGTTGAGACCCCGAGGTTATTCGACCTCGTCAGGGACCTTTGACCCCGTCGTGGGACTCGTAGTATGTCCTGTAGTCGACCGTCTCTATTCCCCTCTCAGCCACGTACTCAAGGAGATCCCTGATCGTGTCCATCCCCGGGTCCTCTCTTATGGAAGACCAGTCATGGGTCCCGTGGCTCCATACCAGCCCCCTCTCGGCGACCACGTCGGCAGTTCCCTTCAGGAACTCCAGGTACTCCCCGGTCCTCTCCCAGCCGTTGACCATCTTCCAGTGGACGTCCTGCCAGCCGTGGATAGGGAACTCCATGATCTCCGGGTGGCCCTGCACCTCGTACCGGAAGGGGGGGATGTCGAGGTCCACGGGCTGGTAGTCCCTCTCGTTGCGGCCCCACGTCCTCGTGAACCTTATGCCGTGCCTGGCCAGGGCGTCGAGGATGTCGGGTCTGTCGCAGAGACCCCGGTAGTAGGCCCATGGACCGGTGAGCCCCATGCAGTTAACGCCAAGGCCATCCATGAGGAGGCGGTTGGTCCTGGACACCTCCTCCTCTATCTGCTCCAGGGTCCCGCCGCGGACCAGCCTTATCTCGTTACCATCGTCCATGTATACAGTCTTCAGAAGGAGGTGCGAGTACGTGTGTTGCTGGTAGTCTATCAGGTCGCACCTGTCCCTGAGCTCCACCAGGTCGTCCAGATTGTTCTCGATGACCTTCCCCATCAGGAAGAAGGTGCAGGGAGCCTCCAGGTCCGAGTGTACCTCCTCGGCCCTCTTGAGGAACCTGGAGACCACCGAGGGGTCCTGTTCACACTCAACGTCGTAACCGATTAGAAGCGTGGGTTCTCCTGGGCCCATGCGTGGATTGAGGAATGCGGGTTGAAAGCTGTTCGCCCATGCCTTTACTCGTACCTGCCGTACTTTCGGACCGTCTTAACCAGCGCCATGTAGTTCCTCACGGGGACGCTGTCAGGGACGGAGTGGGAGGAGCCGCAGACGTATCCCCCTCCCTGCCCGGCGACCGCTATCTTCTCCCTCACCTCCCTCTTCACGTCCCCAACGCTGCCGAAGGGGAGGGTGTTGGAGTTGTCTATGTTGCCTATGAAGGCGATATCGTCGCCGTATAGGGGCTTGAGCTCTATAACGTTCATGCCGGCTATCGCATCGATGGGCTGCAGTGCGTTGATCCCGGCCTCGATGAAGTCGGGCAGGATTGGCCTGACGTCCCCGTCTGTGTGGAGTATTACCAGGCCCCCCTTCTTCCTCACAGCCTGGTAGGTTCTCCTGTGGTAGGGGTAGAATATCTTCCTGTAGGTCCTCCTGTTCATGAAGGGCCCGTGGTTATCGGCGATGTCCCCGAAGAACCAGAAACCGTCAGCCCCGAGGTCCATGGCATGGTCGGAAACGCCCACGAAGTAGTCGGTCAGTGCCTTTAGCAGCCTCTTCAGAGCCCTTGGCTCCTTGTATATCCACTCCAGGAGCCTCTGGAAACCTATTACCCTCCAGGCTGACTCGTAGTGCTCCAGGCCAGATGGGGTTATGAAATGCTTCTCCTTGACCTTCCTTATGGTCTCCGGGATATTTTTCCACCTCTTCTCGTCGTGGGGATCGTCCCAGGTGGCCAGGTACTCTTCGAGCTCGTCGGGCGTTTTCACGGGATGATCAAGGAACTGTGGCACCGTTGCACCGGTTTTTAGGTCCTTCTGGGTGTACCCCCAGTCGCTCATGACGATCCTCTCCTTCCTAGTCTCGCTTATGACCTTCCCGTAACCGCTCCTGGGGCACCAGCCGGGGGTCGAGCACCCCCCGATCTCGTTCATCCCGAGCTTCTCGTATACGTTTCCCTCCCTGGGAAGCTTGAGGTGCCTCCTCATCTTCTCGTGGAAATGCGACCAGAAGGAGTCGTGTATGGAAATCCTGTCGGGTTCCTCCAGGTGCAGTACCGCTGTTATCCTGTCCCGCGAATTCATCTCGACACCGTGGATTTCACTTCCAGTTGTAAACCCTTGATATGTATGACCTTCAGAGACCCACCGCGCAGCCATCGCACCGGGGGTCGGACCCGGCTATCATGGCCCCGCTCCCGGGGTGGATCAGTATTACCTGGACCGACCCACTCCCTCCCCAGGGCGCGATCGTGGTGATATCGTGCCCCACCTCGCCGAGTGCATCCACCGTTTTCTTGGGGTACCTCGCCTCCATGTCGAGGCTCGTTCCGCCCTGCCAGGCCCACCTCGGGTTATCGGCGGCCTCCTGGGGATTCAGCCCCCAGTCCAGGAGCCGGGTTATCACCTGGAGGTTGGTCTGGACCTGCTTGTCTCCGCCGGGGGTACCACCCACGAACAGGGGGGACCCGGAGTCGAATATCATGTAGGTGTTCAGGGTGTGCATGGTCCTCTTGCCCCCCTCGAGGAAGTTCGGGCTCGATCTCTCAAGGGAAAAGCCGGTCATCCTGTTGTTCATTATTATGCCGGTTCCGGGCACGACCACCCCGCTGCCGAACCCGTGGAACAGGCTCTGGATGAAGGATATGGCGTTTCCCTCCCCGTCAGCTATCGCGAAGTAGGTGGTGTCCCCCACCCCCATGCCTCCGGGAGGGTAGGAGGGCATGGCAACCGACGGATCGATCAATTCACGCCTTTCCGCCGAATGCTCCTTGGACACCAGAAAATCGACGAAGGGTTCCACGAACCCGGGGTCCCCGGAGTGCTCGTAGCGATCGGCGAATGATAGCTTCAGGGCCTCCACCATGAGATGGATCGATTCCGGGCCGTTGTGCTCCATCCCCGGGAGGTCAAAGCCCTCGATGATGTTCAGCTCCTCCAGGAGTATGTGTCCCTGCGAGACGGGGGGCTGTTCAAACACCTCGAAGCCCCGGTAAGTCGTTTGAAGCGGCTCGAGGACCTCGGGCGAGTAGCCTTCCAGGTCATCGCGGGTTATCAGCCCGTCCCCCTCCCAGAAGAACGAGGCGATTCTGTCTGCAATTTCCCCGGCGTAGAAGGAATCCGGGCCATCCCTGGAGAGGATTTCAAGTGTTCTCGCCAGGTCACCCTGTGAGAATATCTCGCCGGTCCTGGGCCCCCTTCCACCGGGGGTGAAGACCTCCGCCCAGGGCCTCATCGACCTCAGTTCCTGCGATGCGGAGCCAATCACGGCGGACAGTCGCGTGTTACTGGGAAAGCCCTCACGGGCATAACCGAGGGCCGGTGCCATGAGTTCCGAGAAGGGCATGGTACCGAACTCATCGTTCAGCAAACCCCAGGCACCCACCTGTCCCGGAACCTCCACGGCCATCTGGCCCCTGGTGGGAACCCCGTCCGGAAAGTCATCCACCGAAGCGAATGCCGGGGCAGGCCCGCTGGAGTTAATTGCCCTGAGCCGTCCGTCCTCACTGGTGTAAACCAGCATGAAGGCATCGCCCCCCAGGTGGCTATTGTACGGCTCGACGACGTTCAGCACAGCCGAGGTGGCCACCGCGGCGTCAGCGAAGTTACCTCCTCTCTCCAGAATCATTGCGCCTGTCTTGGAGGCCAGGAAGTGGGCGGTTGAGACCAACCCGTGCTTTGACATCACCATTCCCCGGGTGCCCCGGTAGGGCACCCGGTCTAGCCCGTTAAGCAGTTCGCTCGTCGACATGTTGGGTGGGACCATGGGGCCTGCTCAAATATCTCCCCCCGGTGTCACGGTTTAATGCTCTAAGAAAGAATTAACTGCGCCTGTGGCCATCATGGATCGAATGGCCCCACCATATGACACCGTCATAGTCCGATACGGCGAGATAGCCCTCAAGGGCCCTTCGGTAAGGAGGTCCTTCGAGGAGAGGCTCCGCGGGAACATATCAGACTGTCTGAATAAGGACGGAATCGACCACGTGGTCGAGAGTATGAGGGGCCGCATATTGGTGAGGACCTCCAGGGCTGGCGATGCATGCAGGTCGATATCCAGGGTGTTCGGGATCGTCACGGTCTCCCCCGCAATTTCAACCAGCTCATGCATGGAGGACATAGTGGAATCCACCCTTTCACTGGCCAGATCCGTGGTCACCCCCGGTAAAAGCTTCGCTGTCAGCACGAACCGCGGCGACAAGTCCTTCCCCATCACGAGCCAGGAGGTCAGCTCCCGCGTCGGGGAAACTGTTAGGGTTGAAACCGGGGGGAGGGTGGACCTTGGTAACCCTGACGTGGTCCTAGGGGTTGACGTCAGGGAGGAGACCTACATATTTCGGGAGACCCTGCCCGGCCCCGGGGGGCTGCCCCTTGGAACGGCTGGAAGGGTAATGTCCCTTTTCTCGGGTGGCATTGATTCACCCGTCGGGGCATACCTGATGATGAAGCGTGGCTGTGAATCCCACCTCCTCTACATGGATAACAGTCCCTATGCCGATGTGGCAACCACCGAAAGGGCTGTTGGGGTCGCTCAGATTTTGAGCAGGTACTCCTGCGGATTCGAGATGAAGCTTTTCGTTGCGCCCTACGGTCACGTGCTCAGGAGCATAATCGAGAACTGCCCCAGAAGGCTGACATGCACCCTCTGCAAGAGGATGATGACGAGGATTGCCGGGGCAGTGGCCGGGATGGAGGGGTGCGATGCCGTGATGAACGGTTCATCCCTTGCCCAGGTCTGCTCCCAGACGATGCCCAACCTCGCCCTCACGCTCTCGGTTGGCTCCGTTCCGGTGTTGATGCCGCTCCTGGGATTTGACAAGGATGAGATAATATCGATAGCCAGGAGAATAGGAACCTACGATTCGAGCTCAACCAGGACCGAGGGATGCACCGCCGTCCCCAGGCACCCGAAGATCAACCCTACCCCGGGGGAGATCGAGAAGGCGGAGTTGGAACTGGAAATGGAGAAATTAATCGCGGAGGCAATCGGTGGAATCCAACGGATCTCACTGAGCCCTGAGGGGTAGCCCCATTCTCCTGAGGATGCCCCTCGCCGCAAGCACGCCCGTGGCCGCAGATCCCACTATTCCCCTTGCCAGGCCCGCTCCATCACCCGCGACGTAGAGGCCCTCCATGCTCGTCATCATGTTACCATCAGTTATGAACCTCATGCTGTACATCTTGAGCTCGGGACAGTACAGAAGCGTGCTGTCACTTGCCACGCCCGGGATGACCTCGTTCAGCTTGGTCAGCCCCTCGGTAATATCGGTGACAAGCCTCTGGGGCAGGGCCATTGATATGTCCCCAGGGGTGACGTCGGTGAGGGTGGGTTTAACGTAGCTCTTCTCGATCCTGGCCCAGGTCGATCTCCTACCATTGCGAAGGTCCCCGAGTCTCTGGATCAGTGGCTTGCCCCCGCCGATGGTGGTCGAGAGGCGGGCTATGGAGGATGCATAGGCCGTGGTGTCCTCAACGGGCTCTGTCAGGGTGAGGTTGGTGAGAAAGGCGAAGTTGGTGTTTTCGCTCTTCTTATCTATCATCGAGTGGCCGTTAACGCCCACGAAGTCGCCGTAGTCCTCCTTGGTGACGTACCCATCGGGGCAGGTGCAGAAGGTGCGAACCCAGTCGTCGTAGGTCTTCGTGTATATGTGGAACTTGGGATCCCAGTTAATCCTAGTCACGGGGTCCATCACCATGGAACGGACCTCGACCCTCACCCCTATATCCACCGGTGCGTGGTGGGTCTTGATGCCCAGCCTCTCGCCCTCCTTGGCAAACCAAAGAGCCCCAGACCTCCCGGGACAAGCGACTATGTTGGAACATCGGATCTTCTCGGTCTTCCTCCCCTTCTTGATAACAACCCCGCTTATCCTCTCATCCTCCGTTAAAAGGTCCGTTACCTCGCACTTCAGCTTAAATCCTATTCCCTCGGATACAAGCCATCTCTTCATGGACTCTATGACCTTCGGGAGCTTATCCGATCCAACGTGCCTCTGGCGTATTGGTATGAAGTTGATCCCGACCGAAGCAGCCCTTCTCCTCAGTTCCTCCGCATCGTCACCCATCCCGTAGCCATTCTCGGGTACACCGTGGGCGAGGAACGTGCTGTCCACCTGGTCCACGAGCTCCCAGGCCTCCTCCTCGCTGCCCGTGAAGTCCGTCAGGTTCCCCCCTATGTCGGGCCTCAGGTTGAGCTTTCCGTCCGAGAGTCCACCCGCCCCTCCAACGCCGCTCATGATGTTACAGGGATTGCACTTCATGCATTTGGTGGTTGTGTTCAGAGGGCACTTCCTCTTGCTAACGTCCCTGCCTGCCTCTATTATAAGCACCTCTAGCCCGGAACCTATTAGCTCGCTCGCGGCGAAAAGACCCGCCGGACCAGCGCCTATTATCAGAACATCGGGCATATTAAGTTAACACCTGGAAACCCCTAAGCGGTCAGGGCAGGGGCTATTAAATCTGTCTCAGCCCATTTTTACCCCGTTGAGAGGGGAAGGGGTGGTGAAAAAGCTAGCATTTTTCACTGATGAGCGATTTCCATCTGCCGGGGATATGAAATTGGGCAAGGTCGCAGGCAGGTGCGCTAACTGTGGTAGATCCAGCCTGAGGATACATACCTGCTCCCTGTGCGGGATCCAGGTCTGCCCAACGTGTTTTGACCAGCCCAGATCCATCTGCGTGGTCTGCGCCAAACGCAGGCCCCACCCAGGATCGAAGGGCAAGGGAGGGTTTGACGACATCAGGGGACCCATGAGCTAGGGAACGGGGATCAGACCCCGTTTTTCACGAGTTCCTCGTAGATCAGCATGAGCTCCTTGTCGAAAAGGGCCCTCTTCGCCTTCACAGACTCAGACCTTACCTTTGCCAGTATCTTGCCAGATACCTCGTCATCGAGGTCTATGCCGTACTCCTTGAACTTGTTGACGATGGCATGTTTGCCGGAGTGCTTCCCTATAATGATCTGCCTCGTCAGCCCGACCTCCTCCGGGGAGAAGGCCTCGTAGGTAATTGGATTCTTCAGAAGACCGTCTGCGTGAATCCCGGACTCGGCCGCGAACACGGACCTGCCCACTATCGCCTTCCATTTTGGTATGTCCCTAGCGGAGGCCTTGGCGACCAGCTCCGATAGCTGTCTGAACTTGCTCGACTCGAGGTCGATGGTGTGATTCATGATAAGCCTTAGGGCCATACACACCTCCTCCAGGGCGGCGTTTCCGGCACGCTCGCCGAGGCCATTGACGGTGACGTTCACGTATGTCGCCCCTGCCCTTATCCCGGCGAGGGAGTTCGCCGTGGCCAGGCCGAAGTCGTTGTGCATGTGCATCTCAACGGGTATCTTGACCTCCTCGATGAGGCGGGATACCCTGTCGTGAACGGTGAAGGGTTCCATGGTTCCGACGGTATCACAGAATCGAATGCGATCCGCGCCCACCTCCTTGGCGGTCTTTGCGAACTTGAAGAGGAACCCGTCCTCCGTCCTAGATGAGTCCTCGGCGTTAACGGAAACGTAGAGACCGTGTTCCTTGGCGTACTCAGTGGCCTTGCTCATGCTTTCGAGGACCCACTCCCGGTCCTTCTGGAGCTTGTACCGTATGTGGATGTCCGATGTGGATATAGAGATCGCCACGGCATCCACACCGCAGTCGAGGGACGAATCAAGGTCTCCTATCACCGCCCTGTTCCAGGCGAGGACGGAGGAGTCCAGGCCCAGGGAGGCTATATCCTTGATTACCTCCTTCTCGTCGCCGCCCATTGCAGGTACGCCGGCCTCGATCTGGTGGACCCCAACCTGGTCGAGCTCCCTGGCTATCTCGACCTTCTCCTCGTTGGAGAAGACCACTCCGGCCGTCTGCTCCCCGTCCCTAAGTGTGGTATCCACGATCTTTACCACGTCCGGGGGGGTATCGTAGAACCGCTTCATCCTTTCACCGAAACCACGGGCAGGTCGCCCGGAGGCAATTAAATATTATCTTTTTGATAACAGCAGTTATCTCAGGTTAGAACCAATACCAGAAAACCTGCCATCATTTCACGATTGTCAATCGTTCGAAACTCCGTCCACGCTTTTAAGGAAGGCGGGTTTGGGCCGAATTCTGGGCCATAGAAGGCTTATGCTTTAACAATCTGTGTTTTACATTTATTAGGGATCATCTAAGTGAGCACCAAGCTGGATGGATCCGTCCAAAGTTTTCCAGCTAAATTTTGAAGCTACTTGACGGAGGTGATAAGTTGAAGAAAGTAATACTTTTGATAGGTTTTTTAGCCACAGTCTTAATGTTCAGCCATGTGCTGGCGCTGGAGGAGAAGATGGGGT
>Ga0180434_10001300_pt1 | contig 35936 bp, 21 predicted proteins | sample SS_ome_7_FD_132453 | JGI IMG/M metagenome (GOLD analysis project Ga0180434, IMG submission 132453) | Hypersaline lake sediment archaeal communities from the Salton Sea, California, USA - SS_1_D_2 metaG | ecosystem: Environmental > Aquatic > Non-marine Saline and Alkaline > Hypersaline >... | reverse complement strand
TCGAGCAGGAGCATGCCGCGGCCGTCACAAGAAGCAGAGCTGCAAGCAGAATGCGGGCGCCGCGAGAGGCGCTCGAGCCGGGACGGGCGTCGGGCTTGGAGCGGGGGCGAGCCTCGGGAGTCTTTGAATGCGGCGCGCCGAATCCCAAACGAGCGCGGACCTCAGTCGCGCCGTCGCAAATCGGAGCGGCAGGACTCGAGCGAGAACAACGCCGGGTGGGATGGACGGACTCGGAGACTTCCGAGGCGTTATGAATGGACGCCGCGGATCTCACCGAAAAGGATTGCCGACTCTTTGCGGATCGTGCGAACATAATCAATAGGCCCCCTTTCTCGGATCTGATTTGAGAATACCGGCTTCGGGGCTCGTTTACAAGATTGGTGATTGAAGCTCTTGGGATTCGGAATCGGCCTGAGCGAGGCCGGTTGCGGGCTCCATGGTCCGGCCGGCTCCCGTATTCCGGCAAGGTAGGCGACTCAGTGATAGACCGTCCAAAGCTAAGACCCGTCGAGGTTGTCCGGGCGAAGGTTTCGGAAAGGCCCGTTTACCTTCTCAGAGACGCGTCGAGGCTCACCGAGAGTGCCGTTACGGTGTCGGAGGACATACTCTACGTGCTCCGGTTCTTCGACGGCAGGCATTCGCCCCTGGACATACGCTCCGAATACATGAGGAAGTTCGGCGGCTTTCTCTTCGAAGAGCAACTCGACGAGATAGTACAGAAGCTGGAAAGCTCCCTGCTTCTTGAAGGCGAAACCTTCGACAGGCATATGAAGGGTCTGAAGGACGAGTTCGCCCGGAGCGACGCGAGGGCCTCTTCCCACGCGGGAACGGCCTATCCGAGCGATCCGGATGAGCTGACGTCGATGTTGGACGAGTTCTTCACGCACTCAGAGGGCCCGGGCGCTCCGCTGTCGGGTCCGGGAGACGCGGAAGCGCCGAGGGGCTTGGTTCTGCCTCACATCGACATCCGCGCGGGCGGTCCGTGCACCGCGTGGGGCTACAGCGAGCTGAGCAAGGGAAAGCTGCCCGACGTCTACGTTATTTTAGGAACGGGGCACTCAGGCCCCGAGAACAACTTCGCCGTTACCAGGAAGGATTTCCTAACGCCGCTGGGCAGGGCGACGACGGACGTATCGTTCGTTGACTCAGTGCTCGAGGCATGCGAGACGGACTTCACCGCTGGGGAGCTCGCTCACAAGGCCGAGCACAGCGTGGAGTTCCAGGTCGTCTTTCTGCAGTACTTGTACGAGAAGCTGGGAGTAGACGGAGCCGGCCCGCGCATCGTGCCCGTGCTCTGCTCCTTCGGATTCGGAGACGTGCAGCCAGAAGCGCCCGGGGATGCGTCATCCAGGATCGAGGAGTTCACGTCGGCCCTCAGGGGGGCCTCGAAAAGGTCTGGGGCGAGTGTGTGTTTTCTCGCCAGCGCGGATCTTGCCCATCTCGGCCCTCGCTACGGAGATCCCAGGGGAATAGAGGGGCCGCAGCTGAACGTTGTCAGAAGCAAGGACCTCGAGATGCTGGGCGCCGTGGAGCGCGGCAGCGCGGAGGAGCTCGCCGCGATCATAGCCCAAGAGCGAGACAGCAGACACGTGTGCGGGTTCAGCCCCATCTACACTATGCTCAAAGCAATGGAGCCTACGAGCGGCCGCCTCCTCAAGTATAGCTACACTCCCGTCGACAACGCGGGGTCCATAGTGAGCTTCGCCGGCATGGCCCTGGAGTGACGCCGATTGCGAATGCAGGGGGCGCGCGAGTCTCATTCGCCCCGTCATCGCGCCCCCGTCATCGCGGGCTTGCCCCGCCTCGCGGAAGCCCTTATAATACGTGCGTCCCGTCAGCCCTCAGCCGCGGCCGCATTAGGCCTCGGATCGGTTCTGCGTGACACCGCCCATCAGTAACGTAATTCGCCACAAGGCGTTCCAGTAGTGAAACCGAGAACCCCTAATGTGTCGGGCGCTCGGCCCGCCGGCAGTGGTCGCTTCAGCGATCCTATCCGGCAGGGTCCCCGGTGGGGAGGAGGTTCAAAATGGCTCGGATGACCTTGGCGCTTATCGCATCGTTGCTTGCCGCGTCGATGGTGACCCTCGGTGTCGGGGAAGAAACGGCTGCGGACCGGATGTCGTTGCCGGCCGGTGCGAGTGTGATTGGTCGGGACATCTCCACCGCGAAGGAGACCGGCACAGAGGAGGCAACGGCGCAAAAGTCCACCGGGACAAAGAAAGAGAAGGCGGCCGGCAAAGGTACCGTGGACATCGAGTGGTACGGACATGCGTGCTTCATGATCAAGACGGTCGGCGGGGCATCCATCGTAATCGATCCCTTCGACGATGAGAACTTTCCGTATTCTCTGCCGGAGGGTCCGGTGAGCCTGGCCTTTGCCGGCCACGACCATTTCGACCATAACAACTTGGGCGCTGTTGAACCCGAGATCGCCGTCAAGGGCGGCGAGGCCGGCGCTATGGTGACGGATCCATTGAAAGCTATTCCGCCGTACGGAACGTATACTTTTGGTGAAGATACTACGAGCTATGCGTTGCAAGTAGTGCCTTCGTACCACGATGAGGAAAAGGGCGAGAAGCGGGGCCACAATACGATATCCGTCTGGGATATCGACGGCTTGAGGATCGTGCATCTAGGCGATCTGGGTTGCGCCCTGGAGGAGAAGCAGGTTAGAGCCATCGGCAGGCCCGATGTCTTGATGATCCCCGTCGGCGGCTATTACACGATCGACGCGGAGGCGGCGAGGGCCATCGTCGAGCGGCTTTCGCCCCGGATCGTGCTGCCGATGCACTACAAGACGAAGATCCTGGGAGATAAGCTCCCCATATCGGGCGTGGAAGAGTTTCTGAAGGGCTGGAAATCCGTGACCGAGGCGGAGGGCTGCGTGCTCAGCCTGACCCCCGGCGAGCTCCCGGAGGGCCCCGAGATAGTCCTTCTGAAGTACTACGGCTGGGGTGAAGAGGAATAGGGCGACGCGACGGCCGGTGACGCTCCGTGTCGGTCGCGCGGGCCGGTTGAGGAGACGCTCCGCCGAATCGTGGAACTTCAGGCTTTGAGGAGGAGAAAATGCGAAGGACTCTGTTGTTTTTTCTCGCCGGTTGCATTGCTCTGTGCGCGTGGTCCGGTGACTCATCGGCGCGCGACGTCAAAAGCAGGATGAAACGCGGCGCGGACGGGCCGACGCGGGAGGAGAAAGTGCCCGACATGAGAAAACCCTTCACCGAGGTGGTAAAGGGGTTCGAGAAGCGCGAAGGGCTTTTCACCTTCTACTGGGACGAGGACTCGGGCAGGGCGTACATGGAGATCAAGCCTGATCAGCTTGAGAAGATATATCTTTGCTCGGTGACCAGGGAAGCCGCCGAGGCGCAGTTCTTCGACTCGGCCGCGCAGATGCAGGAGTTTCCCTTCGTATTCGTCAAGGCCGGACACAAGATCCACTTCCTGCACAAGAACGTCTACTACAGGGCGGAAGAAGACGAACACGTCAAGAAAGCGATCGAGCGCGGCTTGAGCGATTCCATGGTCGGCTCGGCGGATATCGTCAGCCAACCCAATCCTGAAGACGGAGCGATGCTGGTTTCGCCTTCCGACTTTTTCCTGCAGGACATCGGGGACATCGGCGCCTCCTTGGGCCGTCGGGCTCAGGTCGGGTACTCGTTCGACAGGGCGAACAGCTACTTCTCCGAGATCAAGTGTTTCCCGCTCAACTGCGAGGTCGAGACCACGGCGCACTTCAGGAGCTCGAAGCCGGGTCCTTCCGCGACCCTGCCGGACTCAAAGAGCATGATACACAGGTATCATTTCAGCCTGTCGGCGCTCCCGGAGACGAGCTACCGTCCCAGACTCGCCGACGATCGGCTCGGTCACTTTACTACGATGTACCAGGACTATTCGAGGGTGGATACGGAGACCCCCTACGTGCGGTATATCAATAGGTGGCACTTGGAAAAGGCGGACACCACGGCGGAGGTGTCTCCGCCCAAGGAGCCCATCATATTCTGGCTGGAGAACACGATTCCCGAGCAATACCGTGACGCCTTCCGTGAGGGGATTCTTCGATGGAACCCGGCTTTCGAGAGGGCGGGTTTCCAGGATGCGATCTTGGTAAGGGAGATGCCCGACGACGCCGAATGGGACCCGGCCGACGTGCGCTATAACACGGTGCGCTGGATAGTGAATCCCGGCGGGGGATACGCCGTAGGCCCCTCACGAACGAACCCTTTCACGGGGCAGATTTACGACGCGGATATTCGCGTGAGCGCGGATATGGTGCGATACGCGTACACGAGCTTCGACCAAATGGTCGAGCCGGTGGGGACCTCCCGCGCCGCGCCGGAGGCCGGCTCGGACCAGTGGGCCCCCGACTGGCTGCCTGAATCCGTCAGGGCCGTCTTGCGCGGATGGAGCGGCCCGTTCGGATCGCCCCTCGGCTGGTGGGCCGACGGAGGCGATGTAGGCCCGCGTCCTTCGCGTGGGGAGATGTCCTGCGATTACGCCATGGGCGCCTGTCAGGAGGCGGCTTTCGGTTTGAGTCTCATGGACGCGAGGGGTCTTCCCGAAGGCGGGGGGGCAAAGCTCGAGCACTATGTCGAGGATTTCATCGCGGACGTGATTTGCCACGAGGTCGGCCACACTCTGGGCCTTCGCCACAACTTCAAGGCGAGCACGATAAGGACGTTGGATGAGCTGAACGACGCGAGGTTGACCGCCAAGGAAGGGCTGACCGGCTCCGTCATGGACTACAACCCCGTCAATATCTCCCCCACGGGCCGGCGACAAGGCGAGTACTGGCACACGACGCTGGGTCCCTGGGACATGTGGACCATCGAGTACGCGTACACTCCAATTGACGCCGATTCACCCGAGGAAGAGCTTCCGGTTTTGGAGAAGATCGCGTCGCGCGTCTCCGAAGACGAGCTTATCTTCGGCACGGACGAGGACGCCTTCGGTTTCGACCCGAGAGGAATAGACCCGGCTTGCAACCTCTTTGATCTGGGAAGCGATCCCATAGAGTACTACGAGCGGAGGATCGAGCTGGTGAACGAGCTCTGGTCCAAGGCCGAGGAGGAGTTCGAGAAGCCGGGGGCCCGATACGTGAAGCTGCGGACTCTGTTTGACAGGGGCATGAAGCAGTATATGCGGGCCGGGATGAACTGCGCCAAGTATATCGGCGGCATCTACGCTTACAGGGATCACGTCGGCGACCCCGGAGGGCGCTTGCCCATGGTCCCAGTCGGCGCGGCGAAGCAGCGGGAGGCCCTGGAGCTCCTGAAAGAGCGCTACTTCGCGAGCGACGCGTTCGAGTTCGATCCGGAGTTCCTAAACAAGCTCGCCCCGGAGCGGTTCTGGGACTTCGAGGGGAGCATCTTCCGGCAATCCAGGCTGGACTATCCGATTCATCACACAGTCCTTTCGGTCCAGGTCTTGCCGCTTGCCAGGATCTACCACCCGATCACGCTCGCGCGCCTTCAGGACCTGGAGCTTCGGTACGAAGACGGAGAGAATCCGTTTACCATGGAGGAGGTGTTCTCGGGAATCCGAGACGCCATATGGTCGGAGCTGGGAGGTCCCCGCTCGATCAACAGTCACAGGCGCGCTCTGCAAAAAGTACACCTGTCGGCGCTCGTTCAGTTCGCGGTCACGCCGGGAGGCGGTATGCCCGATGACGCCAGGACCTTGGCAAGGGCGGATCTCAAGAGGATACTGCGCGGCGCGGACAGGGCGCTCGGAAGCGGGGCAATCGATTCCATGACGCGAGCTCACTTGGAGGAGACGAAGTCGCGCGCGGAAGCGGCTTTGGAAGCCGGTCTAGAGCGGCCGGTCGGTTAGCTCGCGATCGTGTCGGTCATCAATCCTGTGCCGGCCGGCGCGGGTGGGGTCGGTGCCTTCGGCGATAGCGCGACCCCGGTCCGTATCCCTCGTTGAAGCGTTGAAGGCGAGGCCGTTGGGATCGTGGTTCTCGCGGCCGGTCGACGGTTATGACGTGCGGCGGATTTGCGGGTCGGCGGAGCCAAAGTTGGGGGAGTGTAGGTTGAGTTTTCCGATCCGGAGCAATGGTTTCAAGTCTTTGTTCTCGACTGTCGGGGACAAAGGAGGTCCCTGAGAAAGCACTCAGGATGAGCACTATGGGATGGAGGGAGAGATGAACAAAGAGGCAATTGAGCGGACAAAAGACCATATCGGGCGGATTCTCGAGGGCCAGCTTGCTCGGGTGGAGAGGATCAAGAGCGAGGAAGACTGGATCGACTACGCTGAGGTGAAGCCCATCATAGTCGGCGTGCTCGGGGGAGACGGCATCGGCCCCGCGATCACGGCCGAGGCTCAAAGAGTGATCGAGGACTTGCTCGCGGATGCGGTCAAGTCGGGGAAGATCGAGTTCAAGGTGATCGAGGGTCTGACCATCGAGCGAAGGGCCGAGGAGCACAGCGCCATACCCGCGGCCGTGCTGGAAGAGTGCAAGAGGTGCCACGTTCTCTTGAAGGGCCCCACGACGACTCCGAGAAAGGGCGATCCGTGGCCGAACGTGGAGAGCGCGAACGTCGCGATGAGGAAGGAGCTCGACCTATTCGCCAACGTTAGGCCGGTCAGGGTACCCAAGGACGGCATAGACTGGATCTTCTTCCGTGAAAACACCGAGGACCTATACGCCCTCGGCAGCAACGGTCTCGATGTCACCGACGATTTGGCGTTGGATTTCAAGGTGATAACCGCCCCCGGGTCGGAGCGCATCATGAGGCTCGCGTTCGAGCACGCGAAGAAGAACGGGATAAAGCGCGTGACGATGGTGACGAAGGCCAACGTCGTGAAGACGACCGACGGCCTGTTCCTGCGGATCGGCTATGAGCTTGCGAAGGAATACCCGGAGCTTGAGGTGGACGACTGGTACATAGACATTATGACCGCCAAGCTCATAGACACGAAGAGGCGGACGGACTTCAAAGTCTTCGTCCTACCCAATCTCTACGGCGATATTCTCACGGACGAGGCCGCAGAGTTCCAGGGCGGAGTGGGCACGGCCGGAAGCGCAAACATCGGCAAGCGCTACTCCATGTTCGAGGCCATTCACGGCTCGGCCCCGCGTATGGTCAAAGAGGGCAGAGTCCAATACGCCGACCCCTCGAGCATCATCAGGGCGGGCGCGTTCATGCTCTCCCACATCGGGTATCCGGAGCTTGGGACCAGGCTTGAGATGGCCTTGGACGTCTGCGGTCAGCACGAGAAGAAGCTTGTGATGACCGGGAGAGACACGGGGGCGACCTCTCAGGAGTTCGGCAACTACATACTTCAGACCGTTCAGGATCCGGGTCTGGAGAAGAAATGGAATTCGTACCAGCAGGCTTGAGCCGATAAGTCATCGGCATAACGGCGACCTCCGGCTCAGTCCCGCGGGCTTTGCGGGTTCCGGACGGCCGCCTGAAGCGCGACTCGATGTGATCGGGGGGGCCGTTTCCGGCCCCCCCCTTGTCGTATCGTAAGGGATGGTATTGCGGCGCTTGTCGCGTCTCCGGTTGTTGGTGCGCGTGAATGTGCCGAGCCGGGCCGACACACACAAAGACACAGAACATGGACGACCATAAGGGATCATACAAAGAGGTCATACTCTTAGCCTATCCGGCTGTTCTGAACATGCTTTCGTGGACGGCCATGTGGACGGCGGACACGATCTTCGTCGGCAGGGTGGGTACGGCGGAGCAGGGCGCCGTCGGCTTCGCGGGCACCGTGGCGTGGACCGCTTTGTGCGTGGTAAACGGCACCCTAAGCGCCGTGCAGATCTTCGTCGCCCAGCACTGCGGCGCGGGGCATAAGGGCCGTTGCGGAGAGATCCTCTGGCAGGGGATATACCTCGGCGTTCTGGCGTCGGTGCCCATTGCGTTCTTGGCCTTTTACAGCGAGCCGCTCATAAAGGCGCTCCGAGTCAGCCCGGAGCTTATTGCATTCAGCGCCGACTACCTGAGAATTCGGCTCCTGGGCGCCGTCTTCGTGTTCATCTTCAGAGGCATGGAGCTCTTTCTTCAAGGCACCGGCGACACTCGTACGCCGCTCAAGGTCACGGTATTCGCTAACGCCGTGAATGTCCTTTTGGACTATCTCCTCATCTTCGGGAAGTTCGGCTTCCCCGAAATGGGCGTGAGAGGCGCGGCGCTGGCAACCGTCATGGCCACGGCCATTCAATCCGGGACTTATTTCTATCTGGTGCTCCGCAGGCGCGTTTACTTCCCGCGGAGAATCGCGCCTCTCGCACCGGGACGTTTTTTCAGGCTCATCAGGGTGGGCGGGCCGGTCGGGTTGCAGTATCTCTTAGACATGGGCACGTGGACCATCTTTACGACCGTTGTCGCCAGGCTAGGCGAGATCCCGGCGGCGGCGCATCAAATCGCGGTGGCGGTCCTGCACGTGTCGTTCATGCCGGGGTACGGGATCGCCATAGCGACTACGACGCTCGTGGGACAGTACTTGGGGGCGGGCGACAAGCGCGCGGCCGTGAGGAGCGCTTATACCAGTTTGAAGATAGCCGTCTTCTTCATGGGGACAATGGGAGTCTTCTTCTACCTGTTCCGCAGCCAACTGATACGCATCTTCAACCCGGACCCGGAAGTGGTGGCCGTGGGTTCCACGTTGCTGATCTTCGCGGCCGTCTTCCAAGTGTTTGACGGAACGGCTATGGTGAGCAGCGGGGCACTCAGGGGCTCCGGCGACACCCGCTGGCCCATGCTCGTCTCAATCGGGATCGCGTGGTTCGTCTTCGTGCCTCTCGTATATCTCATGGCCGTTAGGCTGCCGTGGGGAGTGACGGGAGGTTGGCTTGGGGCCTCCGTATACATAGTGGCCCTGGGAGGTGTGCTCTTCGGCGGCCTGCGCAAAAGAAAGTGGATGGAGCGGAGCTTGGTATCCCCGGAGACCGAGGTCCCCGAGATAGGGCCCGTCGTGCCCGGCCCCGACGCGATGGCCCCGGCCCCTCCGGTCGGAGCGCAAGCGAAGGCGGAGTGAGCACGCTACGGCAAAGTCCATTTTCCGCATCGAACTTATCCCGATCAAGAACGTGAAAAACACGCTGGTCTCCTGAGTTGGAAGTCTGTGCAATCATCCCTTCACGAAGTCTCCTGTTCTGATGCTTGTAATGTCGCCGGCAAAAAGGCGTTGAACTTTCAACTCAGGGCACTAGTATTCCTCAGGGCACAGACACAAGACCTGATCGGAAGCGGTAGGAGACCCTCTCTGCCGATGCGGTCGCTACTGAAGGGAGGTTGCATGATGATTCCGTTCGCTTTGAGAACAAGCATATCCGTCTGTCTCTGGAGCCTCAGCTTCGCACTCATAACCCAAAGCTCGGTCGGGGCAGAGCCCGAATCGCTTTCAGCCGCTGAAGTAGTGCGCGCCTATGAAGCGATGCATGAAGAGGATCTGGGTGAGGCCACGTCCTACGATGTGAAGGATTTGAAAATCGACCTTGGGCATGCCAAGATCGAGATGCCATCCTGTATTCTCACGCTCACTAATGAAATAGCCGGCGGGCCGTGGGCGGCCGTTTGCCTGGGCAAGGTCCGTCTATCGTTCGAGCCGTCATGCCCGGTCGAAACCTCGTTTCTGAAGACCCAGGACTTCGAGCCGGGACATGAGTACAAATCCGATGCCGCGGTTCTTTTCTTCTCGGGAAGATGGATCGACCGCGTGAAGCAGTCCTGTACGGAGGAGCGCGGAGGAGCGCCCAGAGCCGCCCGGCGGATCTGGAGCGGCACGCAGGATCTTTTTCGCCGAAGCTACCGTCTGAACATGGAAAGCTGTGTCTTGGATTGCCTTACGCGGGAACCTACTACCGACTACTTCGCGATATTCCTTGAGGATGTCAAGGGTGCCAGTCCTTCTTTGCTCTGCGAGCTGGACTGCAGACGGGACGAGCAATTGACGCTCTATCGTGAGTGCTTTGATGAATTCAACATGAAGTGCCTGTGTGTGTTGTCGAGTTGCGAGGCTCCGACGAGTTTCCCACCGGGATCCGAAAACGAGTGGACGCTGCAGGATGTCAACATAGACGTGGATATAGGAAGGGAGCATATCGAAGGCAATGTGGCGGAATCCCTGGTGTGCCTGCGGGACGGCCTGCGGATGGTTCCGGTGGAGCTCCCTGCCCATGAGCAAGGGGCCGTGACTATCGTTATGAAGGTGCGATCAGCTCAGTCCTTAGCTGGTGACGATGTGGAGTTCATCTTCGTGGATGAGCAAGAGGGGAGCCATTGCTGGTTGGCGCTGGATCAGACGACGAAGTCGGGTGAGGAGCTGAGGGTTCGGCTCGAGTACGTCTATGAGAACGGAGTTGATGACCAGGAGAGAGGGAACTACAGCTTCAATAGCCCGGTGTGGTTTCCCCGAGCAGGATCCTACTATCACTCGAGCAAGGTTCTCAAACGCCGTCCGGACACCTTTGGGCGCTTCAGGTTGAAGGCGACGACGCCGGGCGGGTGCGGGCTTGTTGCCACGGGGCCGCACTTGGGAGCGGCCGACACACCGGGGGACCACTTTCAGTTCGCTTCCGATGTGCCGGTGATACTGCCGTACCTCGGTATGGGGGAGTTCGTTGAGGTTGGAAGGACGGGAGTAGACCCCAGTGTGTCGGTATGTGTGAGCAGGCGTCTGAGTTCGGCGCTGGGGGATCTGCACGAATTCTTGCTCAGGAATTCAACGGCGCTACATGGCGAAGGTCTATATGTGGCTCCCGATGAACTCGATCCGGCGGTTTCGGGGCCTCGTATGTTGGCCGAAGCGTCGGGAGCTCTAAAGGTTCTTAAGGCGTTGTTCGGACCTCTGCCCGGGCACAAGATAAACATCGTTCAACATCAGTATTGGAACTACGGTTTCAGCATGTCGGGGATGGTAATCGTACCGCCTACGGCCGGATGGAGCCCTGATGCCATCAATAAGATATATGAGATGGGACAGGGAACGCTTCTCGGCAGCAAGAGGACCAGTCAGCTTCACGAGTTCAGGCGCAGTCTTATAGCTCACGAGCTGGCACATCAATGGTTGGGCTGTCGGGTGGCGTGTCGGAGCTATCGCGACTACTGGTTGTTTGAAGGTCTTCCGACATATGCGGCTATTCTCGCGGCGCAAACACACGGTGGGGTTGAAGCGCTTCTGAGTGAGCTCGCTTATTTGAGACAGGAGATCTTCGACTTCGAGGGGTCGTTTGAGCGCGCAAACGACATCGGACCCATATGTCTTGGACCCAGATTGGCGATCTACAAAGAAGCTCCCGACGGCACCCAGTTGGCGTACAACAAGGGGGCATACGTCTTGCACATGCTCAGGATGTTGATGTATGACGACGCCGCGGGGTCGGACGCTAAGTTCTTCTCGCTCTGCAAGGATTTCGTGGACCGTCACAGGTACCAATGTGCGTGCACGGATGACTTCAGAAAATTGGCTGAGGAAAAAGCCGGTATGGACTTGAACTGGTTTTTCAAGCAGTGGCTTGAGACTACCGAGGTGCCGACATATAGGTTCGGATGGAAGTGCGACGATTCGGGTTCCGAAGACAAGACCTTGACCGTCAGAGTTGAGCAGGCCGACGTAAGCCAGAGTTTCAAGATGCCGGTGCGTTACATAATTGCATCCGAAGACGGTCGGACGGAAGTGCGAAGCATCTGGGTTCAAGGCAAAAGAAGTGAGGAGAAGGTGCCCGTGAGCGGAGATATAAAGGGAGTCATCTTCCTTCCTCTGGGCGACGTACTATGCCACAGGGGCGAGGACCTGAAGCTCTGACGGTATGGTCCTGGGCGTGGTGGATGTCCGAGCGATGGGAAAGGACCGGACGTGGAAGGGGCCACGCCGTAGCTCTGTCGGCGTGGCCCGGTAACCGCTTCCGATGCCGCTTCCTACCTCGTCTACTCGCGCTTCTCGCTGAAGCTTATCTCCAGGCGCTCCAGCTCCTCCAGTACGGGCTCGTAGATGTCGGGGCTCACGGGGATATGCACGCCCGGCGCGTCTATGCGGCCTTCCAGGATGTATCTCGCGCCGACGGCCGCGGGCAGCCCGACGGTCCGCGACATCGCCGAGTCGCCTCCCGGCCTCCCGTAGTCTATCATCGTGCAGAAGATCTTAACGGGAGCGTCGCCTTTCTTCTCGGCGACGAACTGATGGTGGAGCACTATCATGTCGCGCTCGCCGGGCGCGTACTGTAGCTTCTCCAGAAGCCGGTGCGCGAGAACGTCCATGGGGGAGCCTTTCTCAAGCGGCAGAGGCTCGTCGCTGAAAAGGCCGAGCCATGCCAGCTTCTTCATCGGCTCGCTTCCCGGCTCGCGTCCGGCCTTCTTGGCGACTGCTTCCTCGACACCGTCCTTCGGCTTGCCTGGCAGGAGGCTTCCTATGAACTGCTTGTAGGTAAGACCCTTGAGGTCGTCCCGCTCAGTCTGATCGAGGAGCCCGATGTCGACCATCGTCTTCCAGGCGTCGCACCAACCCGTGTTTCTCAGGGTGCCCCTGTACATCGTGTCGATGCCTTCGAGGCCGTAGAGCTCGATGTAGCCCAGGGAGTCCCTGTTGGGATATGCCTCAAGTCTCCCGGCGCCCTCTATGTCGAGCGGGAAATAGTGGCCGAAGAGGTCCGGACCGTCGACCTCGACCTTCTTGCCGTCTTCCAGGTAGCGGGCGGAGTTCTTGCCGGCCAGGATTACGCCTGTCGGGCTCCAGGAGAACTTGTAGCCGAATGGGTTGTCGTTCGCCTCGGGCGCGGGCAGCCCTCCGCAGTAGGACCGGAAGCTCGTCACCTTTCTGCCTTCTTTCTCCATGTCGTGGATGACTTTCATAGCCGACATGTGGTCGATGCCGGGGTCCAGGCCGATCTCGTTCAGGATCGTGATGCCCGCCTCGCGCGCCTGCGCGTCCAGGGACTTCATCTGCTCGCTGACGTAGGACGTGGTGACCATCTGGACCTTGTGCTTGATGCACAGCTTGGCTACGCTTACGTGATGGGCGTAAGGGACGAGAGAGATGACGAGATCCGCCCCCTTGACGTGTGCCTCCAGGGCCGCGGAGTCCGTGACGTTCAGGGACTCCGCCTTGCCTCTCGGGTGGTCCCCGACCAGCTTCTCCGCTTTGCCGACCGTGCGGCTCGCCACGGTTACGTTGAACTCGGGCTGGTCCAAAAGATACCGCACCAGGGGCTTCGCAACGAGACCCGCTCCCAGAATAACTACGTTCTTCATACCGCACCTTCTCCTTTCTTCCATTCCAACTTAACGTCGATGAGTCGCAAGACCGCTGGGCTTATCCCTATTTGCCGCGGGCCCGCTCAAAGATACTTCTCAAGGTGTTCGTATTCCGGAGTGAGCCGCCCTTGATAGACGATCACGCCCCCCTTGACGGGATCCGACAAGCGGCAGTTATCGAAGGCCGCGCCGTAATCGGCTTCGGCGATCTCCGGCACGAAAGGCATCAGGGCTTCGCCGAAGGCGGTCGACGATTCCCTGGGAAGCTCGCAGGGGAGGTGGTCGACCGCCAGCACGACGGGGCCGTTGCCCTTGACGCCGTCCGCCACCTTGTCCGTGGCGGGATCGTACGTGAAGACAGGGTTTCCCGGAGTCGTACACTTGACGGTGAATTCTACCGCCCCGTCGATATCGCAGCTTATGTCGCCTATGACCCTGAGATTCGGTTCCGCGGAGGCGTACAGATCCCATAGTTGGCTCTTCGTGACGAGCCTCGGGTATCGTGCCTCCCAGTAGATGCAGTTCATGAGCACGCCGAGGTGGGGCAAGTACTTGCCGAAGACAGCGTGATACTTCTCGGGGTGGTCGTAGTAGTCCTGCAATTCGAACTTGCCCGAGGGATCATTGGGCTCCACCATGTGCTCTTCGTAGAACACAACCTTGTATATCCGGTCCGCCTTGGCTCGGGACGAAAGAGACGCCAGATCGCCGGGGCGCACTTCCTCAACCGGCAATAGATCCAGTATCTCTTGCGCGCCCTGCGATACGCTGCCGTATCCCGCGAAGCCTACGACGAACGGGACGAGCTTCTTAGGTAGGTCGCCCTTCCTGACTGCCTCTCCGGCTTCGGCGACGGCCGCCTTTGCCCGTTCCAGATCCGGGTAGGTATGGGCCTGTCCGATTGAGCCGAAGGGACTCTCAAGCCCCTCCCAATTAAGCCTCTGTCCCAAGGCCCAGAGGGCATCGATCATCCCCGCGAGCCCGGCGTAGTTGCCGAAGAGGACGACCCTCCTGCCCTTGTCGTCGAGGATCCTCTCATAGTCGATGAGCTGGCAGCCCAGCTCGAGTAGGCGGCGCAACATCGGCATGTTGTGGCTCTGCCCCTTGATGGTGTGCGAGAAAAAGACGTAGGTGCCGCCCGGCCTGAAGATGGAAACCGGCATCTCCTTGACTCCAAAGACCACGGGGCACGCGGAGAGGTCTTCCTCGACCAGTGCGCCCGCCGTACGGTACTCCTCATCGGTGAAAACGCGTATCCCGGAGGGCTGAACGCGGAACTCGAGGCCGTGCTCTTCGTGGAGATCTCTTACCTGCGCGGGGATCAAGGGGGAGCGGCGCTCCCACTCGCTCTTGTCTTCTCGTCTGATTCCGATTATTGCCGCCATCACGTCCTCCTCCCATCCCGGCGATGGTAGCAAAGGCCCCCGTGCCGGGTCAACAATAGGAAAGCGTGGGTAGTGGGCTGGTTTCGCCATGGCGCGTTTAGCTTCGTATGTGCGGTCAAGGCGGTTCCCGTAAGGGCCGATTTGCGGGAGCGAGCGGAGATCCACCGGCGAAGCCGGTTAGCTCCGCGAAGCGGACGCGTGGCCCCAAGGGAACCGCCTTGACCGCCTGGCCGTCCCAAGAGCCGTGAGGCGTAAACTGACCCACCACCAAAGCGCGCGAAACGGCAGGCCGCATAGTGTATAATTCCCTGAGGATTTCTGCCGGGAGGCGGCAGGCGGGGTCAACGCGAGCCCCGGCGACGGGTGTGGGGAGCGAAACGCATGCAAGGGCGAAGGCGGGCCGGGGGCGCGGGAACCGCCCCTAGCACGGACGGGGAGCAATGAACTACCGAGACTTGACAAAGAGGGCGCCTATCGACGAGCGGGAGGCGCTCGAGGTGCTCAACGCCGGCCCTTCGGATATGCCGGCGGTCCTGGGCGCCGCCGATGAGCTGCGCCGGAGGCACAAGGGCGACGAGGTGAACCTCTGTTCCATAGTGAACGCGCGTTCGGGCGCGTGCCCGGAGGACTGCGCGTTCTGTGCCCAGTCGGCCCGGCACAAGACTTCCGCCGACGTTTACCCAATGCTCTCGCCTGATGAGGTTCTCGACAGGGCCAAACAGGCGGTGGGTTTTCGGGCTCGCGAGTTCTCGGTCGTGACCAGCGGGTACAAGAACAATAGAGCCCGTGATTTCAAAGGGGTGACGCAGGCTGTGAGGACAGTGGCTGAGGAGACCCCCCTTAAAGTCTGCGCGTCGCTCGGAACTCTCACCGATGAACAGCTCTCGCATCTCAAGGCCGCCGGTCTCACTCGCTATCACCACAATCTGGAGACCGCCCGCAGCTTCTTCCCCCGAGTCTGCACGACGCATTCGTACGACGAGGACTACGAGATGGTCCGAAAGGCGAAGGAGCACGGGTTCTACGTCTGCTGCGGCGGCATTTTCGGGATGGGGGAGTCGCCGGCGCAGAGGGTCGAGCTTGCCTTGACACTGAGAGATCTGGACGTGGACTCGATCCCGATCAACTTCTTGAATCCCATTCCCGGCACGCCGCTGGAGGGGGCTTCGCACCTGACTCCCTACGAGTGCTTGAAGATAATAGCCATGATGAGACTGGTTCTGCCAGAGAAGGACATCGTGATATGCGGGGGCCGTGAGGTAAATCTGAGGGATCTACAGTCCATGATATTCCACGCCGGCGCCAACGGAATGATGGTGGGGGGCTACCTGACCACGGGCGGGCGCGACTACAACGATGATCTCAAGATGATCGAAGACCTCGGGCTGAAGGTGAAAGGCCGTGAGTGACAATCGTGGTGGAAGGTTATGGATAGCGATCGCGGGGTTCGGCGTGACGATGCTGCGTCCGGCGATAGGATCACTCTGAGATGAAGGCAAATGAGGGTGCATCGGCCGACAAGCGCGGCCGGCGCGCGGCCGACTTCGCCGAGACCGTTCGCGACGCCGCCGCCGGTCGAAACCCCACGGTGGGCAAGGACGGCGCTCGCCCGACCGGCGTCGGAGGGAAAAACGCCGGCGGTCATAGTTCCCGTCACGATGCCCTCTGGAGGGAAGGCGTCGAGGAAGTGGCCCGTCAGGGATTGAGGAGGGAGCTTCCCTCCGCCGCCTACCATCCCGCTCTCTCGGATGAAAAGGCTCCGCTCGTTCTTTGCTCGAACGATTACCTCGCGCTATCCGGCGACCCGAGGCTCAGAGACGCCGCCGTCCGCGCCTTCGATGAAGACGGCTGCGGGTCGACTGGGTCTCGGCTCCTCTCGGGGAACAGCCGCTTTCACCTGGAGCTTGAGGAAGAGCTGACCGATTTCACGGGGTGTGAGGCATGCCTTCTTTTCAGCTCGGGTTACCACGTCAATGTCGGGGCCATCCCCGTCATCGCGGCGAAAGCCGAGGTTGTCTTCAGCGACGAGCTCAATCACGCGTCGGTCATAGACGGCTGCCGGTTGAGCCGGACGAAGACGGTCACCTACCGTCATCGTGATGTGAACCACCTTGAGTCGCTTCTTAAGAGATCCGGAAAAGGCCCCAAGCTCATAATCACCGAGGGGGTCTTCAGCATGGACGGCGACGTCGCCCCGGTGGCGGAGCTGGTGGAGTTGGCCCGGGCGCACGGCGCCATTCTAATGATCGACGACGCACACGGATTTGGCTGCCTGGGTCCGGACGGAAGGGGGACCCCCGAGGAAGCGGGTGTCACGGAAGGTATAGACATCTACGTTGGGACTCTCGGCAAAGCCATGGGCGCGATGGGCGGATTCGTGGGCGGGTCTCAAGCGCTCATAGACTATCTCACAAGCACCGCCCGCGCCCTTCTCTATAGCACGGCGCTTCCGCCCCCGGTATGCGCCGCCGCCGCCGAGGCTCTACGGATCGTACGCTCCGAACCTTGGCGCAGAGAGAAGCTGCGCTCCCTGTCGGACATGTTGAGGCGTGAGCTCAGGACCGCGGGGCTGGACACGGGCCTGAGCTCAACCCACATTATTCCGGTCATAGTGGGGAGTGGGGACCGCGCCCTTCGTCTTGCCCGATTGCTTGAGGAGAAGGGCTATCTTACAAGGGCCATAAGGTTTCCCACGGTTCCCAAGGGCTCGGAGAGGATCCGGCTGAGTCTGCGATGTGATTTCACCGAGGAGGCGCTCAAGGCGCTGGCCCGGACTTTGGGTGAAGAGGCCGGCAAGCTGGGACTCGGCCGCGGGCTCTAAGAGATTGGCATGATGATTCTTGGCGAATATGCGCCATCGTTGCCCCCCGGGGGAACTTCAGTTGAGGTTCCGAAAGTGAGTCGGCGAGTCGGCGTCGGCGTCCCTGGATGGAGTGAAAGGGAGGGTGTGATACGTGGGTAGAGACGATATGCGAATAGTCGCAGACCGGATGGTCTCAACGGCAGGGGATACGTCGGACGATGCAAAGGCCGACGCCACAACCGAGGCCGTCGGCGATCCGGTTGAAGCCCTGAGACACGACGCATCGGGCGACCTCGCGGCCATGGACAAGAAGTTCCTCTGGCATCCTTTTACACATATGAAGGGGTGGTTGGACGCCGATCCCGTGATAATAGACCGGGCCGAAGGGGTCTATCTCTATGACACCGAGGGTAAGCGGTACCTGGATGCGGTTTCTTCCGTCTGGGCGAACGTCCACGGGCACGGGCATCCAATGATCGACCGGGCCGTAAGGGAACAGCTGGAAAAAGCCGCCCACACTACACTGCTGGGGCTTTCCAACCCTCCTGCGATTAGGCTTGCCCGGCGATTGGCGGAGATCACTCCCCCCGGGCTCTCCAGGGTCTTCTACGCCGGAGACGGCGCCTCCGCCGTGGAGGCCGCGCTCAAGATGTCTTTCCAATACTGGCGAAACAAGGGCGGCACATACGAGAAGAAGAAGAGATTCATGTCCTTCACCAACGGCTACCACGGAGACACCCTGGGGGCGGTGAGCGTCGGGGGCATCGGTCTCTTCCACGGGATATACAAAGATCTTCTGAGAGCATCGATCAGACTCCCTTATCCCTACTGCTACCGCTGTCATTTGAACCTGGAGTATCCGGACTGCCGGCTGCGTTGCGCCGATGAGCTGGAGCCGGTCTTCGAGCGGAATCAGGGCGAGGTGGCCGCCGTCATAATGGAGCCGAAGGTGCAGGGCGCCGCTGGCATGGTCGTAGCTCCCGACGGCTTCACCCGCCGCATAAGAGATCTCTGCACGCGCTACGAGGTTCTTCTGATCGCCGACGAAGTGGCGACCGGGTTCGGCCGCACCGGGAAGATGTTCGCCTGCGATTGGGAAGGCGTCTCCCCCGACATAATGTGCCTGGGGAAGGGGATAAGCGGCGGATACATGGCCCTCGCGGCCACTCTGGCCACCGAGGAGGTCTTTCAAGCCTTCTTGGGCGACCCGTGGTACGAGAAGACGTTCTTCCACGGGCATACGTATGCCGGCAATCAGCTCGCATGTGCCGCCGGGCTGGCCGGTCTTGAGGTATTCAGCAAAGAGAATGTGCTTGACGCGCTGCCGGGGAAGGCCGAGATTCTGGCCGACGCCCTGGACGGTCTCAAGGCTATGCCGCACGTGGGCGACGTCCGCCGGGCAGGCCTTATGGCGGGGGTGGAGCTCGTGGCAGACAAGGGTTCAAAGGAGCCCTTCGATGGGTCGGCCGGCGTGGGAGCGAAGGCGGCGCTCGCGATGAGAAAGCGCGGCGTTTTCATGCGGCCTCTGGGTGACGTTCTCGTGCTCGTTCTTCCGCTTGTGATCAAAGAGGAAGAGATTAGACTCGCGGTTAATGTCGTGATGGGGTCCGTTGAGGAAGTGACGACATAGTGAAGGGCATCTTCGTAACCGGAACGGACACGGAGGTCGGGAAGACCTTCGTCAGCGTCTTGGCGGCGAAATGGCTGCGCTCGCGCGGCGTCGACGTCGGCGTGATGAAGCCCGTGGAGACGGGCTGCGTCGAGATAGACGGCAGGCTCGTGGCTCCGGACGCTCACGCTCTGGTTGCGGCCGCGGGCGTCACCGATGAGATGTCTCTCGTCGCCCCTTGTCCGCTGAGAAAGCCCCTGGCGCCTCTTGTGGCCTCCGAGCTCGAAGGCAGGCACGTCGACACCGAGAGAATCATGGAGGCTTTTCGAGAGCTTGCGTCCCGCCATTCATTCTTGGTCGTCGAAGGCATAGGCGGTTTGCTCGTTCCCTTGACCGACAAGCACCTGGTGATGGACATGGTCGAACGGATGGGATTTCCACTGCTTGTGGTGGCCGCCAACAAGCTCGGGGCGATCAATCACAGCCTGCTGACGGTGGAAGCGGCGAGAGCTCGAGGCCTATCCGTGTCGGCGCTGGTCTTGAATCTCCTCACCGCGCATCCGGACGAAGCCCAGCAGACGAACTTGATGGCGCTGCGGGATCTTCTCGCGGAGCCCGTGATGGAAATGCCCTACGGGGGCGGGGCCGAAGCAGCCGATTTCCTGGGAAAGCTACTGCTCGGAGAATCCGACCGGTCAGAAGATCCGTCAAGTGCCGAGCGGCATGCGTAGGCGGGTCCCTCCTCGGCAATCCGCTCGGGAGCCGGGTTCCGGCCGGCGGTAAGGCGTAGCCGTTTGCTCGGACCCCCGCAGCGATTTCCGCGCACGCCTTGATCATAAAGGACAACACAGGCTCTCTGCCGCAAACAGAACGCCCCCCGGTTTGTCCGGAGGGCGTCCGCTCATAGGTGTCGCTTTTCGCGGCCGGAGCGCTACTCCTCTTGCTCCTTGAACTCGCCCGCGTACTTCATGAACAGGTATATCACGCCTATCGCCACTATCAGATTTGCCGCCAGCACGTACCAGACGTAACCCGGGTTCCCGGCGTCCCTGAAGTAACCCGAGAGCGGGGTGTATATCAAGCCGGCGAACGCGCCGCACGCCACCGCCAGGAAGTTAGCCCCCATGTACAGCCCGGCCTTTTCCTTCGGCGCAATCCAAGTAATGTACTCCTGGATTCGCGGCGATGAGATCATCTCTCCTACGGCGAAGAAGAAAATGCCGAGGAAGACCCATGCGGGCGCGCTGACGTTGGCATACGCCATAATCGAGAAACCTATAGCGGCCACGAAAAGCCCGAACAAGAAGGAGGGCATCGCCCTGAACTTCTCGAATATCCGGGATATGAACACCTGGAATATCATGATTATCCAGCCCGTGTGCGAGAGCGTCTCGCCCAGCACGCGCCATGTGCCTTCCTCGTCTTGGTGGGCAAAGATGTTTTGGGTGACCCATGTGCCTAGGACCGACTCGACGTTGAAATAAAGCCGCGCCGTGTCCAGGTCCGTCTCAACGTAGAGTGCGCATAGGTTGAAAAACGCCCAGAAAGGAATCCAGAAAAACACGCCCAGCAGCAGCAGGAAAAAGGCGAACTTGAGGTCGCTCAAGGCCACCCAGATGTCTTTCATCTTCCCGCTGAGCGATACTCCTTCAATTTGGCGCGGAGGCTCTTTGTAGAAGAAGATCGTCACGAGCAGCATCGCGACGATGGTGCCTCCGGCCATATAGAACGCGTAATCCCAGGATATGGCGCGCATCTGGCCGGCTACGATCGGTCCCAGCGAGCCGCCGATATTGACCATAGCGTAGAAGATGCCGAAGCCGAGCGTCTTGTTGGTCGGATCGGTGACCGCCCGCACCGTCCCTGAGATAAGTGGCTTGAAGATGCCCGCCGCGAAGCCGATGCAGAGCATCGTAAGCGCGATCCCCGAGAACGACTTCGTCAGAATCAGTAGCAGAATCGACGGCAGATACGCGAGATACGCCACAATCAGCACTTTCTTGAAACCGTAGCGATCCGCGAATGTCCCCGAGAAGATTGGAATCACGTACGAGACAAGGATGAAAATGGTCTGCACGATACCCAGGTCGCCTCGGCTGTAGCCCAGGGACGACATGTAGATACCGAAGCTGAAGTAGATCCCGTAGTACGCGAAGCGCTCGAGGACCTCGATGAAGTTCGCCACCCAGAATACGGGTGGAAAGGCGGTTCTTCCCGACATCTGACCCCTCCGTCTTACGTGGGTTGATACCCGTTGGGCGGAGGAGCCCCTTGGCGACCCCTTCCGTCCGGCTGCTGAATGACTGCCGTAGATACTGAGACATTTCCACGGCATATGCAAATGGAAACTAGGGCCGGAATGGGGCCGCAACGGGGCCGCAACTGGGGCCGGAATGGAAGGGCTGGAGAGCGACACGCCGGCTCCCGTGAGGCCGGGGCATGCCGGTTTCAAAGCGGATCGCCGATTCTCGCTACAAAGGCCCACCGCCGCAAAGACCGCTACAAGGGCCGCCTACAAAGCCTACAAAGGCCGGCCTACAAAGGCCGGAGGCTTGATCTAGGTGCGCGATTGTGCTAAAGTTACCATGGATTGATACGCAAACGCGCCACTCATCGAATGAGGGAGACGCGTGGTCCGACACTCATTCTAGGTGTCCACGCCGTCGTGAGACAGGCTCGGGTTCTTCATCCGACCCGAAGGGAGGCAGAACCGATGAGACATATTTCATCTACGGTAACGAGCTGTGTCGCGATCGCCCTTGTCCTTGTCGCCTTGTGTTCAGTGGCGGATGCGAGGGTCAAGATGGAAGAAGTATGGGGTGAAGCGACTGGCGACAAGAATCCGTACAGAGGCGTCTACGAAGTCAGGGGAGAGGGATTTGTTCACAATGTGGGCAATATCCGGATGAACATCACCAATCTCGGCGTGCTCGGCAACCCATGGAAAAATCTCTCGCCGGACCCTTCGGCTCAATTCCCGCCGGGCTCCGGAGTGGAATACCTCTATGCGGCGGGGATATGGGTCGGTGCGAAGATCGGTGCGGATCCCAACCCGCGTGTTTCGACCGCTATTTATGAGACCGAGCTGAGACCCTCCCTGCTTCCCGTCGATACCATCTACGAATCACAAGAGGGATATCCGAACGGCCTGCGGTTTTTCAACGACGACGGGGACTATGATCCCTGGGGCGGGGCACTGGTGGACGAGGAAGTGCACGACGGCAAGGACAACGACGGGGACGGGCTGATCGACGAGGACTTCGCGGCGATTTCCCACCAGATGTTCACGTGCGTCTACCGCGACGACACTCCGGAGGCGAGGTACACTTATCCCGGGCACGTGCCCATGGGCCTTGAGATAACACAGAGGAGCTTCGCCTGGGGCATACCCGGCTGCGATCAGTTCATTGGCGCTGAGTTTACGATCAAGAACGACGGACCGCATGACCTGCATGACCTTTATCTGGGATTTCTGTGCGACGGCGATGCCGGGCCCGAGAACGAGCCGATATACTGGCGCGACGACAGGGCCGGCCTTGTGACCCACGATACGACCATAGCCGGTGCGGGTGGGGATTGCCCGGAGAGATTGAGACTCACGATAGGGGAGACCCACGACGGCGACGGTGACGGCGGCAGGACCGAGGGTTGGTTCGGGTTGATGTTCTTGGGGCACAGTACTGATCCCAGAGGTATCTTCGCGCCGCCGACGGTCGGAATCACGTCCTTCAGGCTCGTTTCGGGAGGCGCCCCTTATGAAAGGTGCGGGGATCCGGCCAACGACTTCCAGCGATATGATTTCCTAAGCAGCAACCAGATCGGCTGTCCCCCGGGGTTCGTCACCGCGGACTCGGACCACGACTACAGGATCTTCTTCGGGACGGGACCCTTCGGGGAGTTGCCCAGGGGCGAGCAGTTGACCCTGCAAGTCGCTTTTGTTGTAGGCACGGGCAGGCAGGGGATGATAGAAAGCGCGACGGCCGCGCAGAGAACGTTCAACGGCTCGTATCGGGATCTCGACGGCGATCCCGGAACCGGCGTTGACGGGAAGGAGACCTGCCTAACGGCCGAGCCCGGAGAACCGTGGGTTTTCGATTACGTGTATCATTGTGGGCTGCCGGACACACTCCGAGAGTATCCCGAGTTCTGGCCCGTGCGGATCACGGAGCCGACGTGCGATTTGAGGCCCGTGCAGTGGGCGGACTTCGACTGTGACCCTTGCACCGGTGTCGACGGTAGGGAGACATTGGTCAGCTGGGTGCCGACGGGGTGTTCCGGTGAAGTCCTGGAGGCCACAGTCGATTTCGACCCGAACACACTGAACCTCAAGAGCAAGGGCAAGTATGTGACCTGTTATATAGAGCTTCCCGAGGGATACGATCCCAACGACATCGACGTGAGCACCGTGGAGATGAATGACGTGTTCCCGGCCGAGCCGTCGCCGGTCGCCGTGGGTGATCATGACTCGGATGGGATTTCCGATCTCATGGTGAAGTTCAGCCGAAACAGGCTCATATCGCTTCTGGGCGAGATGGATCGGCCTGGATTGTGGGTTGGCCGTGGGCGGGGCGGAGTGCCGCACATCGAGCACGGCGACGAATTCGAGGTGAGGATTAGTGGGGAGGTTGCCGGGGGGACCGCGTTTTCCGGGACGGACATCATTCGAGTGATCAAACCGGGCCGTAAGCACGACAAGAGCGTCCCGCTTGAGGTGTTTCCCACTCCGGTGAAAAAGGGCGCTCGCATAAGCTACGAATTGACCACGGCGGGTCCCATGAGCCTCGGGATATACGACGCCGCAGGCAGGCTGGTTCGCACTCTGGAAACGGGTCGCAAGCCCGCGGGTAGGTACACCGTTACATGGGATCGAAGGACGGACGACGGCGCGCCGGCGGGAGCGGGTGTGTACTTCGTTAGGCTGGATCGATGGGGCGAAGTGAATGTTCGGAAGCTTCTGATGGTTGATTGAGCGCCCGGCAAGTGTGCGTTCATAATGCAAGGTTTGATGAGGAGAGACCGGAAACCGGGTGTGGTCGCCGGGACTGAGGGCTTACCCGAAAGCAAGTGAGCGCCCACCCACCCGGAACTTGCGGCCACGGCGCCTGAATTATACTCTACAGATTTGGCGATGCTCACCGGAGCGGAAGAGTCGGCGGGAGCCGGCTCTTTGCCCTTTATGCCGCCGAGATTACCGCGGGGAGTGCAATGGGCGTCGTGTCATATAGTGAACTCACGCGAAGGGGCTATGCCCCGGGATCATGGCAACAGAGGCAAAGAGGCCGAAGAAATCGAATGCGGAGACAGAGACGAGGACGGCGAGAGAAGGAAGAAAATGCAGAAGAAGAGAATCAGAACCGTAAGCACTAAGAAGGGCGTCAAGAAATACACCTACTTGGGTTGCGTGATGACCCGCAATAGGTCGGCATGGTGCTATCGTCTGTGTCCTCCGGACGCGAAGGGGCGCGGCAGGTGCGGTCGAGTCGCTCCTCACAGTTTCATGGGAAGGACGCAGCTCGCGATCGCCAAGCACAAGAGAAAGCGCCTCAAGGAGCATTTTTCGAAGCTTGAGCGCATGTATCTCTCCGCGCCCTGCAATGACCTCTACGAGCCGGGAATCAGGGTCTCCGAGGGTGCGGCGGAGATCCTGGTTCAGGTGAAGAAGGAGTTCCTCGACCCCGATGGGACGGCCCAGACTACGCTATGCATGAAAGTACTGGCGGACGCGGCCGCCTACGCGGCCAGTTCAACAGTTGAGCCCTATCTTATGAAGGCGGTTGCCGTCAACGTCTACTTCACCGAGGCCGCCCCGAGCGGCAGGCTCATAGCACGAGGCCGCCTTGTGGGTTCCTCCGGCGATCACCTCATGGCGGAGTCGCTGCTCACTGACTCCGATGGCGTGGAAATAGCCAGAAGCAGCGGAACCTTTGTCGCCTGCGAAACGGAACTCTCGTCGGATATGGGGTATGAGTAGCTGCTCGTCTGGGTGGGACCGGTTCGGAAGCCATCCGTCGCCGGCACGGGAGTGGCATAGCCGAACCAGTGTGGGTGCGGCTACGCGAGAATCCCGGCAGGATCCGGTATGCGAGCCCGGGCCGGGGTCGTCCCGTCGGAGTATCGACCCTCAGGATGCGGCTCTTGTCCTCCCGGCGAGCTGCGATTCGGTCTATGTCCCGGCACCCCCGTAAAGGATTGCACCGGCGCGCCGGTAGTAGGAGGGTCTCGATTAGGGCATGGCGTTTTCTCGTACGTTTCGATATGTGCTCGGGCCGAGCGGCATCCTATGCTTCTTGTGCGCTCTGACATGGCTGATCTCGTGCTCGGATGAGCTCTCACCCCGGGATGAGATTCGACTCATGATGGAGGAAGCCGGGCGCGCGGCGGAAGAGCATGATCTGCCGACTCTATTGAATCTCATCTCAGAGGACTACGCGGATGATCAAGGATGCGGTCTCTAAAGCTTGCCCGGCGCGATCCCGCCCTCGGTCTTCGCTACGATCGCCGTTCCGGCGAGGTCGCCCGTGACGTTTAAAGATGTCCTCCCCATGTCCAGAAGGGCGTCGATGCCCAGTATCATCGCGTAGGCCATCGCGACGGGTGTTCCGGACTCCACGGGCAGGCCGACGGAGTTGAGGACCATGAGGAGCATGATCGCGCCGGCTCCGGGAACGCCAGCGGTTCCGATGGAGGCGAGGACCGCGGTAATGACAACTGTCATCTGCTGAGCGAAGTCGAGAGGCATTCCCACTGCAAACGCGACGAAGAGCGCGCAGACGCCCTGGTAGATTGCGGTTCCGTCCATGTTTATTGTGGCCCCTAGGGGCAGTGTGAAGGAGAAGACGCTTCTTGATATGCCCATGCTCTCTTCGGCGCACTCCATGGTCACCGGCAGCGTGCCGCTGCTGCTTCTCGTGACGAACGCGGTGATCGTGGCCTCCTTGGCCCTTCCGAGGAACCTGAAGGGCTTGAGCCTGAAGATCGAAAGGAGTATCCCATAGACGATCAAGAGATGAGCCGCCAGGGCGAGGTACATAACCAAGGTGACCTTGCCGAGCGGTCCGAAGGCCCTGGCGCCCTGCTCGCCGAAGACTACGGCTATGAGGGCGAAGACGCCGATGGGCGCATACTGGAGGATGCCGTGCACTATCTTGTACATGACCTCCGCGGCCCCGTCGCATACGGCGAGGAGCGTTGACGCGGCCGATCTGATCCTTTCATTGTCGCTCACCTGTAGGTGGGATATGCCGATGCCGAATATGACCGCGAAGAATATGGTGGGAAGCACGGCGCCGCCGGCCAACGCGCCGAAAGGATTCGTTGGGATGATGTCGGTGAGCGTCTCAACGACCGAGGGTCGCGTCAGCTCTCTTCCCGCCGCTTCGCCCGCTCCCAGATCCAGCCCTTCGCCCGGGCGGAATATGTTGCCGAAGGTCAGTCCTATCGCCACGGCGAAGGCCGAGGTGACCATGTAGAAAGCGACTATCTTCGCGCCGACCCTGCCGAGCCGCGCGGGGCTTATGCTCGCGGCGCCCACGACCAAGGTGAAGAACACAACAGGCATGACGATCATCTTGAGCAGGCGCACGAAGACGTCGCCGAGGGGTCGCACCCATGATATCTCAGGCCCTACGATGAGCCCGACCACCGCGCCCGCGATAAGACCGATAAGGATTCTAAGCAGCAGACTGGATCTGAAGTACCAGGACATAAGCCTTACTTCTCCTCTCAGTCAGCCGAAGCATCACAGAGCCTCCGCAGAAGCGGTTCGGCGTGTTCTTTCGACGCCCCATTGAAGCAGAGGTAGGGCAGTAGGTCCAGGCTTTGTTGAGCGGCGCGCGCGATGCTTGGGACTTCCGCCAAGACGGCCGTCATTGCCGGCCACGTTGGGCAGCCGATCGTCTACTCAAGTGGAGAATCGTTTCCCCAGCATCTCAAGCATAGGGCGCCTGTCACTCAAGGAGGTCCGATAACCCGCCCGGTTCACCGGATGCCGGTCAACGCCTCCTCCGCAAGCCCAGCGAAGCGATCCGCGTCAACGGGATTATCGAGCTCGCTCGAGATCTCGGAGGCAACTCTGAATGCCGCACGTCTCTCGTAGGCGGGGAGCTCATGGATGACTTCAAAGGTGAATCGATTCTCATTGTAGAAGTACTCCGGCGGCAAACCGTTCTCTATGCGATCGATCACGGGCTTTAGCTCGCCCCACGCGCGGCGCGGTTCGCCGGACTTGAGGACGGCCTCGGCCAGGAACACGCGGGCTAGGTCGAGGTGCGGGGCATGCTCAAGAGCGCGCTCGAGCTTGACGATGGCTTCGCCCGGATCACCTTTAAGGAAGTCCATCCGACCCTCGGTCATGAAGGCTTCCGCGTTCTCCGGGTCGAGGAGCTTCGTTTCGTCCAACTGCGCTCCGGCGCCTTCCAAGTCGCCCGCATCAAGAAGAACCAGTGCGTAGTCCGTTCTGAGGTCCGTGATTCCGGAGCGTCGCAGAACCGCTCTGTCGAAGTGCACTCTTGCGGAGTCCATGTCCCCCGCGAGGGCCTTTGCTATGCCCATTCCCCATAGGGCCTTGTGGTTGTCCTCCTGGTAGTCGAGGACCTTGCCGAAGGCCACGATCGCTTGTCCGATGTCTCCTGCGGTAAGGTAGGCGTCCGCAAGCTCCAGATCAACGAGATATCGATCCCTCTGCTCGATCCTCTGCGAACCTGTCTCGATCCCTTCGATTCGGGCTCGTATGTCGCCGTCCCTGTGGTAGAAGGCCCGCGAGGCCTGTAGCAGGATCTCGGCGTCCTCCGGATTGCTTTCCCGCGCGCGCTCGGCCAAGTCGCAGGCCGCTTCGTGGTCGCCCCTTATGGAAAGGGCGTAGATGAGACCCGCCTGGCCTTGGGCTGAGTCGGCGTCCCTTTCGAGCGCTTTCCTGAATTGCCGGACGGCTTCTTCCACCCGGTTCTTCTCCAGCTTGTCGTAGCCGGAGGTGGCGTATCCTACGGCGTAGTAGGGCTCCATGTCGGTCACGGACATCAGTCCGCGGACCAGATCGGACAGCTCCGGGTCCATCTCCAGGAGCCTCTCGCGCACTATCTCTTTGGTGTCGTACCGGTCCCTGCGCGGCGTCATCAGCGAGTTGGCTCCCTCGGCGAGGTACTCCCAGACGCTCGAGCCCTGATAGCGGGATAGGAACACCTCTTCACCGTGTTTCTCCCGCTCCTTGGTCTTTCTGTAGAGATGCTGAACGGTGCGGTCCTCCTCGGTCGTAAGCACGTAGTGCACCTGATGGGTGAGCTCGTGAAGCACTGTGTTGTAACGGTTGAGCACGGTTCGCTCCACGTCCTCGATCCCGGTAACGGTCGAGTATCCGCCGCAGCCCCTGACGTCGTCCCAAAGCCTTGAGTCGTAATCTATGCGCTGGTCCTTCAGCGTCTCAAGCCCCGGGCAATCCGAGAGCCGCTGATAGAGCGGCTTGATGTGGTAGTTCGATCCGGACTCTATGAGCACCGGAATGAACTGTCTCCAGGGCTCGATGGAAAGGGCCACCCTCTTCTTGTGGCGGTCGCTGAGGTATCTCCAGTTCAGAACGAAGTCCTCGATGCCGGGCACGTCGGGCCAGCAAGTGTCGGCGAAGCTCTTTTCATAGGCTTCCCGGTGGACGTCTATTCTGAGTTTCTTCGCCTCGAGGGCCTTTGAGATTCCGTTTCTAGCCCGGCCGTTTCCCGGACACGCGCGAAGCCCGGCCCTGAAATGGGAAAGGGCGGCGTCGAAGTCTCCGTCTTCAAAGGCCAGTGAGCCAAGCCGGACGCGGACGTCGGTGAACTCCGGATGGGTCCGTAGCATCTCAAGCAGGCGATCGAGGGCGTGCTCCCTGTCTCCGGCGGCAAGGGTCGAGTCTATCTCGGCGATCAGGAGTTCCTCCGCGGGGCCGGGGAAAGCCTCGGGGTAGGCGGCTTCGAGCTCCGTGTAATTGAGTCTCGAGTAACCGTTGCCCAGCGTGTATTGGGCGCGCTCGTTGAACGGGTTTATCTCGACGGCGAGCTCGGCGGCCTCGATCGCCTCGCCGACCCTGCCCAGTCTAATCAGCGTTAGCGCGACGGACTCGAGGAGCCTGTCATCCGCCGCCTTCAGGGGAAGGGCCCTCTTCAAGTAGACGAGGGAGCTGTCGAATTTCTGCTTCTCGTAAAGGACGTCGGCGATGCCTTCAAGCGCGCGCACCGAATCCTCCGGGGCCGACGCGCGGCGGAATGCCCTCTCGAACCAACCTCGAGCGCTTTCCCGGTCCAAGGTAAGAAGCTCCAGCCTGCCGCGGCCGATCAGGGCGGGGGGGCTCGAGGGCTCGCCGCTCAAGATCAGATCGCAGTAGCGGTCAAGGCCCTCGAGGTCGTCGCAGGCCAGAAGCCATCTAATCTGGAGTCTTTGGAGTTTATCTCCGTTGGGGGACAGCCTGTGAAGCTCTTCGAGTGACGCGCGCGCGCTTGTGAAATCATGCAGAACAAATGCGGCCTTTGCCCTGAGGGCATGATAAGGCGTCCCCTCACCGGGTGAGCTTTCCAATATCTCCCACGCGCGCTCGGGGTCTCCCGAGAGGAGAACAAGCTCGGCTTGCCTCAGTGAGCCCGTCTCGTCTCGGTTCGCGAGCTCCCGGTTAAGCTCAAGGCGGGCCCGCATCGGTGCGAGGAGATCCGGCGATCGCTCTTCGCAGGGACCCGGTTGGGGAAAAAGCGAAAGTGCGCACATGCAAAAAGCAATCGCGGCCGGTGTGAATCCGAGAGGAAGGGTGAGTGAGGAGGTTGAGTTGAGATTGTCGCGCCTGGTGGGAGAACTTCCAAGAAGCGACCGTGCGGGGCGCCTCAGCCAAGCGCTCAGAGAAATCCGTTCCTGGGCGGCTGAGGCTACTGAAACGAGTAGGCGCGGTCCGGTGGGAGCAACGCTCATAGACCTACCTCCCGGGACTCGAACTCTTCAGCGGGAGAGTCGCTGAACCCGAATTGCATCTGATAGAGCCTGTTGTATAGCTTGGAGGTTTTCAATAGATCGCCGTGATTTCCAATAGCCTCCACGACCCCGTCCTTCATCACGGCTATCTTGTCCGCGTCGATCACCGTCGAAAGGCGGTGGGCGATCACGATCACGGTTCTATCCTTCATGAGCCTTCCCAGCGCCTCTTGGACGAGCTGTTCCGATTCCGAGTCAAGGGACGACGTTGCTTCGTCCAGAAGAAGGACGGGGGGGTTCTGGAGTATTGCTCTCGCTATGGCGATGCGCTGCTTCTGGCCGCCCGAAAGCCGCACTCCTCTCTCGCCTATCTTTGTCTCGAAACCCGCGTCCATTGCCTCGATAAACTCCAGGGCGTTGGCGACGCGCGCGGCCTCCCTCACCGACTCGATGGGGACCTCTCTCATGCCGTAGGCTATGTTGTTCCTTACGCTGTCATTGAAGAGAATCGTCTCCTGCGTCACGATGCCCATCAGCCTTCTCAAAGAGGCGAGCTTCAAGTCGCGGACGTCGGTACCGTCGATTCTGATCGATCCCTCTGTGACGTCGTAGAAGCGGGGGATGAGATCGATGAGGGTGGACTTGCCGGCCCCGCTGGGGCCCACGAGCGCCAGAACGCGGCCCCTTTCCACCCCCAGGCTCACGTCCCTCAGCACGAAGGGGAGGTCCGGCGAGTATCTGAAGGAAACCGCTTCGATGGAGACGCCCTTTTCCACGGAGGTCTTGTCGGTCGCTCCGGCCCGTTCGGTCACGACGGGCTTCGTATCCAGCATCTCGAATATCCTCTCGGACGCCGCCATTCCGGCCTGAAGCGCGTTGTTTATCCCGCCGAGGCCTTTGAGCGGCTGCAATATCGAGAACATGATGACGAGCGACCTGATGAAGTCCTCGGAGGTCATCATTTGACTGCGCAGCACCTGGTTGCCGGCGTACCAAAGGATCCCGACCCCGATCGCGGCCCCCAGTATCTCCGTAACGGGCGAAGAAACGGCCCTTAGAACCTTAAGCCGCAGGACCAGCCTGAAATACCGCCGCGTCTCCCTCTTGAAGCGATCGACTTCGAAGCGGTTCATGGCGAAGGCCATGACTATCTTTATGTTGTTTAGGGATTCATGCAGCGTGGCCACGACCTCGGCGATCTGCCTCTGCGAACGCCTGCTCTTTCGCCTTATGCTGCTTCCGATCTTGGCTATGATGAAACCGTTGATGGGAACGAGGATTAGGAAGAAGAGCGCCACCTTCCAGTTGATGATGAAAAGAAGCGCGACGAGCCAAAGCAGGTTTATGGGCGTAACAATCATCTTGTCGAAGGTAGTCGTGAGGGTGCTGTTTACGACTCCGACGTCGTTCATCACGACGGAGGCCATCTCTCCCAGTCTCTTCCTGTGAAAATAGGCCAGAGAGAGGGACTGAAGGTGGGTGTAGAGCTTGTCTCTAATATCCGTGATGACGCTTTGCTCGACGAAGCCCAACAGGACGTTCTTGCCGTAGCTGCAGAGGTTCTTGAGCACGAAGGCGAGAAAGATGACTATGCAGAGTATCTTAAGGGTGTCGGATTTGCTCTCCCTCATTATGAGGGCGTTCGTTTTGGCCTTGAGCTTCTCGTTCAACCCGGCGCCCGTGACGGAGCCGGCCGCAAGGGGCTCGGACGCCGGCTCGAGGTCCGTATCGGTCGGTGTCCGCGGGGCGCCCAATGATCTTGTCTCCCCGGGCGCGCGTAATTCGGGCTCCGTTCCGGTGCTCGCTCCGGCCTGCCGGCGCGCCGCCCTGGCTTCCTCCGCGCCCCCGGCCTCGGCCCCGGCGGGCGACTCGGGTGTCCCCGGGCGGGCGACATCCGTAGCCTGCGCGGGAGCCTCATCATCCGAGAAAAGGGCGGTGACGAAGGAGGCGGACATCCAGAGCGCGAAGCTGTTGAACAGAACGAAAAGCATCGAAAGGAGGAAGATCGCCCCCATGTGCTTCCAGTAGGGCTTGAGAAACCCGAATGTTCTTAAGAAAAGCTTCATTGTACGCTCGGCTTGCTCTCTAAGGGGCTATCAACAATGCGCCCCGGCCGGGAGTTTCGTGTTTCGTGGGAATCCCCGGCCGCGAGACCCGCCGAAGGGTGCTTCGGATCGCGGCAGGCAATCGATCCCGGCGCGGTCCCGGTCGGTCTCTTCTCGCGTCGGCGCTCCAGTATATCTCCGGTGCCGCTCACCTTACGTGCTCTTTCGGCGCGTGACCGAGGGCTCGCCTTTCTGAGGGAGAGGCGGCTACGTCTCTCGGACGCACGTGTCCATGGTCTTCCGCGAGCACTTCCTCCAGATCGCCTATCATCCTTTCTATGTCATAGTCGGTCTCTATGAGGCGGCGGGCGCGTTTGGCCAGCTCGATCCTGTGATCCTTGCCGGCCAGCATCTCAATGATCCTGGATGCCAGCTCTTCCGGGTTTTCGGCGGGCACAAGGTGCCCCGTTCTTCTGTCCTTGATGAGGTCGGCTACGCCTGATACATCGGTGGCCACGACGGGCACCTCCGCCGCCATGGCTTCAAGGACTACGTTCGGCATGCCCTCGAACCTCGACGGCAGCGCAAAGAGGTCCAATCCGCCGTAGAAGGAGGGCATATCCTCCACGAATCCCGGCATGGAAACCCCGTTCGAAAGGTCCAGTCTGCCGGCGAGTCTCTTCAGGTCTTTTCGCTCGTGGCCCTCTCCGGCTATGACCAGAAAAGCGTCGGGGCGCTTCTCCCTCACGTTCTTGAAGGCCTTTATCAGCACGTCGAAACCCTTTTGCTTCGCCAGCCTCCCTGTGGCTCCTACTACCTTTGCGTTGGGCGGCACGCCCAAAGACCGCATGAGCTCCGGATTCACGTCGCCGGCCTTATCCGTCGCGATCCCGTTCTTGACTATGGCGATCTTCTCCGGCCGTATGAACGGGGCCTTCAGCAACGTGTCGCGCACGCTCTCGGAGTTTACTATGAACTTGTCGCAGACCCTCCCCAGGAGAAATCTGTACTTGAGATTGGTCTTAACAGGCCTGTCGATCCCCATCCTGAAGTAGATCTTGTCTACTCGGGCAAGCTTCGCAGCGATGCCTCCGAGCCAGTATTCTTTCATCTTGGTCAGGATCACGGCGTCGGGGTGGAGCCTCCCGAAGAGTCTGCGGAGCATGACGATGCCCCTGATGTCGCCGTCTCCCCTGAGCCGCAGGCGATGGAACCGGATCCCGTATGAAGAAGCCCTCTCGGCCATGAGGGGAGACCCGCCGACCAGGAGCACGTCGTGGCCTCTTCTAATGAGACCAGCCGCCGCCTCGCAGGTCCACTTCTCGTTGCCTCCCCAGATGCGGGAGCTGTTTACGAAGATCACTCTCATCGTCGGTTCATTCCATGCGACCGCAAGGTACCGCCGGCCGGGCATCCCGCCGGGTCCCGGCCCATGGATCGCTCCTAGTTTACGTCGAAACATCCGGCCTCTCGGCCCGTCCCGCGGGCGCCGCACCGCTTCCATATCCTTCTCACGAGCGGGAGGCGTTTGATGCTCCTTTTCCGCTCGCTAGGTTTTCGTTTGCATCCGCTCCAGGACCAGACTTCTGCACCAACGCCTGAAGATCTTGACGTTCAGAGCGCTCTGCCAGTTTATGCCGAGGGCGTTACGTATCTCCTCACGGTATTTCTCATAACGCATATCTTTGTAATGCCCATGTGCCAGAGTGATTCTGTATTCGGCGTGCATGCGTCTCATGTGCTTGTGCCATCTCTCCGGAAGGAGACCTTCTCGCCCCAGCTTCTCGATAACGGCCAGCCTTGTGCGCAGCATCATGTGCTTGTCTTTGGACGTGTTGCCCGTGTGGACACGCCAGTCCGCCAGGTGTTCGTCGAGGGCCTTGAACGTGAAGCCCGCTATGGCCAGTCTGAGCCACATGTCCCAGTCATCGTGGGGATCGACGCCGGGGTCGAATCCCCCGACCCGCTCAAAGCACCCCTTTCTGGCAATAACGCTGGGCGAGTAGATGAAGTTGCCCTTCAGCAGTTCGCCCAAGATGTCCTTTGCGTGGCGGCGGCGTTTGAGCCTGCGCCGACGAGACGCGTTGGTCTTTCTTATGTTCCCGTCCTCGTCGATTTGGGTTATGGGATGGAAGACCACGTGCACGCCGGGGTTCTCTTCCAGGACCTTGATCTGGCTCTCGGCCTTATTGGGGTGCCAGCGATCGTCCTGGTCGAGAAATCCGATGTACTCTCCCTTTGCGACGGCGAGGCCGGTATTCCTTGCGCCGGCGACTCCCCGGTTCTCCTGCTCGGCGTACCTCACCAGCGACGAGTGCTTGCGCAGCACCTTCTCGTATCCCGGTTGCGTCGAGCCGTCGTTTACAACGACCGCTTCGACGTCGCCGAACGACTGAGAGGCAATGCTGGTCAGAGCCTCGTCGAGGTAGTCGGGACGGGGGTTGTATATCGGGACTATCGCACTGAGCTTAGGCATAGATCTCGCTATCCGGTATGCGAAAGGAACCCTCTCTCAAAGGGGGCGCGCTCCGGCAAAGGGCCACGAGGCCCGGTCCGTGCCTCGACCGAGCCAAGCACAAGGCCGGGGAACTCGCCGCAAAGGGCGACCGCCCCCGAAGGCCTCTCATCCGGCAACGGATTCCAGTATACCCTCTAATCGCTTAAGACACACCCCCAGTGAATACTCCTTCTCAACGGTGCGCCTGCCTGAGGCGCCGAGCTTCGCCCTCAAATCGGCATTCTCGGCCAGGGATAGCAGCTTCTCGGTCCACTCGCTTTCGGTGTCCGCCAGAAGGCCGTTCACGCCGTCCACTACGACCTCGGCGTTCATTCCGACGGGGGAGCTGACCGTAGGAACACCGGCGGCCATGTATTGAAGCAGCTTGAAGGCGCATTTGCCCCTGCTCCAGTCATCATGCGCGAGCGGCATGATGCCGATGTCTATCTCACTCAGCCAGTTCGCCTCGGCCTCGGGCGACCAGGGCAGGTTCTCCACGTCAAGGCCCTCGGGCTCGAATCTACCGTTTGAGACAACACTTATCTTAACGCCTGGCAGCCGATCGGTTACATGCTTCAGCGCCCCCGCGATTCCCTTCAAGTAATATAAGTTCTTCGAGGTGCCCAACCATCCGATTGTCACCGGTCGAGACGCCGTCCCGGACGGGTTTGGCGGGCCGTCACTGCCGGATGAGCTCGTTCCGCGAGCAGGGGAGGCCGTGTTCCCGACGGAGGTCTCGTGCCGGTCCGGGCCGGCAGCGTCCGGCTCACCCGCTGACGGATGCCGATTCCCGGCCGGCGGATCACGTCGCTCGCCGTCATTCGGCCCGACGCGCTTGTCTCCCGCGCGTCCCAGTCTAGAGCCTTCCCGTGCGTCACGCATCCCGGACGCCCGACTGCCTCCGACGTCCACCGGAGTGGGCAGGACGTGCACGTTCTCGTTGTACTTGCGCGCGTACGACGCCAGGAAAGAGTTGCCGGCCACAACGGCCTTGGACGTCTTGAGCACGGCCTTTAGCCGTGAGACGGTCGACGGGGATCCCGGGCTCATCCCGCGGGGGTTTGAGTCATAGGGCTCTCGCGCGAACGCCGCGTCGTCAAAGTCGAATACGATGTTGTGGTTCGCCGCCTTCAGGAGCGGCAGAAAGACCGGGTGAAAGAGTTTCTTCTGAATGTAGACGACATCGGCGGCCCCGGCCCGGCGCAGCATCTTGAGTCGCTTGGCCGGCGTGAGCCCCCCGGCCTGGAATACTTCGACCTCGAACCCATCTCGCTCAAGCGGTTCAATATACTGATGGACTCTGTACTTGGTGCTCGGTTGATTCATGCTCCATGTCAAGAAGAGCACTTTATTCAACTTCCCGTTCTCCGTAGCAAATCGGCCGGTTCAAAGAGAGCGCTTCGTTCGGCTTCCGGCTCTCCGTAGCAAGTCCGTCGGTTGAAGAAGGGCGCTTCGGTCAACTTCCCGTTCTCCGT
>Ga0180434_10001299_pt1 | contig 35969 bp, 50 predicted proteins | sample SS_ome_7_FD_132453 | JGI IMG/M metagenome (GOLD analysis project Ga0180434, IMG submission 132453) | Hypersaline lake sediment archaeal communities from the Salton Sea, California, USA - SS_1_D_2 metaG | ecosystem: Environmental > Aquatic > Non-marine Saline and Alkaline > Hypersaline >... | reverse complement strand
TCTTTTGTAGACAATCCACAAGCACGAGAGAATCCACTAGAAGAGGCTAGGGTTATTCCAGCAGGCAGAGAAGTTGGACTTTTAAATGTGAGGATGACACCAAAAATAAAAAAACAAATTGATGAATTAAAAAGACAAGCGAAAGAACTAAGAGAAAGATGTGGAATTCGTTTAAACATTGCCGGTAAAGACTATGGTGGTGGTGTACTTCTATCTAATCTCTTATTAGGTGTTGTAACTGATAGAAGGGATATGTTTTCTCTAAGGCCTCTAGAAAGACCTGTATCAAGCAGAGAATATATAGAGTTATACAGACATGATAAAGAAGCTATAAGAATCATGCAAGAACAGCTAGGTGAAGGCCAGCACTTAATAGACAGAGCACATATCTCTACAGTATTAAACGAATTTGGTTTGGGTCACATAAGAGAAAGAAGGTGGCAGGATTTCCTCTGGGAAGACATCTAAGCTTTAATCTCTTTCTGTGCAAAAATTGAATATGAAGGGAATTCAAGCGAAGCTGGAAAGATACAGCTACCTTTTTGACGTGGACAGGCCAACCGTCAGCGAAATAAGGGAAAGGCATCCGAACCCGCTTGACCTCAATCTGTATGAGGGGGTTACAGATGAGGACGTTGCAGACGCCATACTTACCCGGGGCCGCGAAAGGGGGGTCATAATACCCCGGGAATACCGGTTCTGGGACAGGGAAGCTGTTGTCAAGCAAAGGGGGAAAAGGCTTCCGCTCAACATACCCCAGAGGTTCAGGAGATACGGGCCAGATGTGTGCATCAGCAAATACTATACCAGGCAGAAGGACATGAAGGAAGACAGGATAACGCCAAGGAAGGCCTTCGGTTCCCTGGGTTCATACGGGCATGAGCTGCTCCACGGCGCTTACCGGGGCATAGGCTACTGGAATCCAAGGAGCAGGACACACAAGCTGATACCATTTGACGTGCCTGTGGAGGGCCAGGCATTCAGGAAGCTCTTTGAGGACGAGATTAACATCCGCTACCAGCACGGCGACTGTTATGTGGAGGTGCCGTCGCTTAGCAGGGCAGGAAGAGAATACATATTCAGGTTAAGCGTGCTGCCTGTCACGGGCAGGAAATCAGAATTCTTCGTGGAATGGCTGATGACAAGGGGGGAATGTGGTTGCGAGGACGCAAGCTTCAGGGGCATGCGGGGAAAGATAAGGCAGGATGAAGAGCCGGACGCTTATGCCGGCGTTTTCAAGTATGCCAACCCCGAGTTCCAGTGGTGCAGGCATAGCTGGGGCGCGCTGGAGGCTGCGCAGGAAAATTCCTTTATTGACCCGAAAGCAAAGCCCTTCCGGGTCAAATTCCCAGAAGCAACCGGGCTAAAGGAACCATGGTACGTATTCAAGACCAGGACACTTATAGGCGACCAGAAGAGGGCAAGAAGGCCCAGCAAGGCGGAGACGCTCATAATGTGCGGAAAGATCATCGGCTGCATGGGCCTGGGGGAGGCCTTTGACCTGAGTGAGAATGTATGATTCCTGAAACTTTTATAAATATACTGGTCATTAATAGACTGTAAAGATGCTTTAGCGCACATATTCTTGATATGTGCTCCTATGGCCCTTGAGTTGCAGGGCCGATAAAGCACAAAGAGACCTTTTTACAGGAGTCCAAGGACTTCCGCAAAAACGTCTACGAAAAACTTAAAGAGTGGTAGGTAGAACTATGGCAAAAGAGATAAGCGATGCAGATCTGGACAAAATGATAGACGAAAGTGTAGCCAGCGGGAAGAAGGAACCCAAAAAGGAAGGGGGCAAGAAGCCAAAGAAAGAGGAAAGGCCAAAAGTGAAGGCCAATAAGCCCGAAACAGAAAGAAAGGAATCTGTGGGTGCAAAATCAGTACCATCACCCACACCATCAGCTGCTCCTGCAGGTGCGGTTGCGCCGATAACAGAATACGACCCGTGGGGCGTGCTGAAATATCCGAACCTCGCTGAAAAGGCAATGAACATGGTAGAGCTGGAGAACAAGCTCGTTTTCGTTGTAAGGAAGAACGCAAACAAGGCCCAGATAAAAGAGGCGGTTGAGAAGGGTTTTGATGTCACAGTGCTCGGGGTAAACGTTGAGCTCACGCCAAAAGGCGACAAGAGGGCCTACATAAAGCTGGGCGAAAAGGACTCAGCGGCTGACATAGCCTCAAGGATGGGCATGCTGTAAGGTGATAATTATGGAAGTTTTGAAGGACAAGATAAAAAGGCCATGGCACTATGGCGAGCCTATACCGACACGGCTTGATGAAAGGGGGAATGTTTATCATATATTGCCTCACCTTTCAACATCCAACCAAGCCGTTTACATACCAAAGGAAGACATGTCAAAAGAGGCGGCGCATGGGTAAGAGAATAATATCGCAGAGAAGGGGAAGGGGGACGTCCACATACAGGGCGCCCGCCAGGAAATTCAGGCTGGCCCTCACATATAAAAACAAGCAGGGCAAGGTAATAGACATAGTCAGCGACCCCGCAAGGGACAGCCCCCTTGCAAAGGTGCGGTATGCGGACAGCAGCAGCGGTTACCTCATCGCTCCGGAGGGGCTCAGGGTCGGCGACTCCCTTGAGGCCTTTTCAATGCCAATAGGGCAGATAGCAGAAGGCAGCCAGATATTCGCCATAGAGACCTACCCGAATTCGGGGCCCAAGCTATGCAGGACGCCGGGCTCGGCCGCTCTCGTGCTTTCAAAAGGCAGCAAGACATGCATTATCCAGCTTCCATCAAAGAAGAAGAAGAAGCTGAACCTTCAGTGCAGGGCAAGCATAGGCACACCCGCAGGCGAGGGAAGGGCCGACAAGCCCTGGGTCAAGGCAGGAAAGAGGGTTGCTGCAATGCGCGCAAGGGGCAAGCTGTATCCAAGAACATCAGCCACGGCCATGAACGCCGTTGACCATCCGTTCGGAGGAGGCGGTTACGGCAAGGTGAGGCCCCCGGTTTCGCGTAACACCCCGCCCGGAAGGAAGGTTGGAACCGTCTCACCGAAGAGAACAGGGAGGAGGAAGAGAAAGTAGAGCCTTTCATGGGTAACAACCCACGCCATGTTTTTATATGGCAGGTTATCTGTAACGGATAATAACAAGGACAAAGGCGTCTGCGTAAAGGGGATAAGCATGGCAAAGTTCACATACAAGGGCAGAAGCGAGGAAGAGCTGAGGAAGATGTCTGCAGCTGAATTTATGAAGCTCGTGCCCTCCCGCCAGAGAAGGTCGCTCAGGAGGGGCATGACCGAGATACAGAAAAAGGTTCTTGCCCGGATAAGGGAAAACCCGAAAAAGTTCATCAAGGTGAAGCTAAGGGACATGATAATTGTTCCTGAGATGCTCGGCGCCAGGCTCGGTGTATACAACGGAAAGGAGTTTGTGCAGCTTGAAATAAGGCCCGACACGCTTGGGCACAGGCTGGGCGAGTTTGTGACAACGAGGAAGCCCGTAAAGCACTCCTCACCGGGATTCGGGGCAACGCGTTCAAGCAAATACATACCGTTGAAGTGATTGTTATGGATTATTCAAGAAAACCAAACCCAAAGAAATCGGCAATTGTTTACGGCAGGGACCTGAGGGTTTCCCCAAAGAGCTCTGTCACCCTGAGCAGGGCGCTTTCAGGCAAAAGCCTTGACAAGGGAAAGAAAATGCTCATGGGGCTTATCGTGCAGACCAGGAGCCTTAACGGCAAATACTACACCAAGACAGCAGGCGAAATGATGAGGCTGCTCGGTTCCGCAGAACACAATGCGGAGTTCAAGGGCCTTGACCCGGGCAGGCTGATGATATTCGCGTCCGCACACAAAGGATTTGGCTTCTGGAGGCCAAGGAACTGGAAGCGAAGAAGAGAGAAGAGAAAGATGACTAACATACAGATAGTATTAGAGGAGAGATAAAAGGAGGTTAATGAGAGTGTTAATAAGTTTTTGCTCAACCGTTTTTGAAGAAGCGGTTAGCTCTCGTAAAAAGCGGTTATGCTAAGCGACTACTTTGTCAAACAGGGCATAAAGGAAAATGAGATAGAGGAATTCATAAAAAAGCAATTCCCATCGGGCGACTATTCCAGGATAATACTTGAGAGAACCCCGCTCGGGCTAAAGGTGGTTATATATACCAACAAGCCCGGAAGGATAATAGGCAGGGGCGGACAAAACATCAATGAAATGACTGACGCCCTCAAGGAAAGGTTCAAGCTGGAGAATCCCCAGCTGGATGTCAAGTCAATAGACAACCCAAACCTTGACGCAAGCATAGTTGCGAAGCAGATCGCTTCAGCGCTGGAACGCGGCTACAATTACAAGAAAATGGGAAACCTTGCCATCAAACGGATAATGGATTCAGGGGCCGTGGGAGCGCAGATAATAATAGCAGGCAAGCTCGGGGGAAGCAAGGGATTGAGCGGAAAATTCACCGAGGGATACCTTAAGCATTGCGGCCAGTCTGCAAAAGAGCTTGTTGATTATGGTTTCCAGGAAGCCGATACCAGGCCCGGAAAAATAGGCGTAAAGGTGAAGATAATGAAGGAGTTTGTGGACATAAGCGGCGCTGTTGTTGAAAAGAAAACCGATTCAATGGAACCGGAAGAAAGCGTAAGCGGTGAGGTTGAGGCAAAGACAGGGGAACCCGAAGGCACCGGTGCGCCAAATGAAGAGGAAAGGGCTCCGGAAGAGGCAAAAAAGGATGCTGAACCCGGGAAGAAGCTGGCAAAGCCGGCTGCCGAAAAGCCGGCAAAGAAAACAAAGCCAGGGGTCAAAAGCGGGGTAAAACCAAAAAAGCCTGCGGCAAAGCCGAAAAAGGAAACCAAAAAGATTAAAAGAAGCAAACCAAAAAATAAGGGTAAGTAAAATGTCTGTTTTGAAGGTTAAGGATATAAGGAAACTGGGCGAAAAGGACCTTGAAAAGAAAACGAATGAGCTGAAGCTGGAGCTCGCCAAGGAAAAGGCCAACGTTTCAATAGGGGCCGGCGTTACCTCTTCCGGACGGCTGAAGGAGATAAGGAAGGGCATTGCAAGGATTCTTACGATAAAGAGAGAGGGTGAGAAGAAAAAGCATGAGTGAAATCTGCCCCAAGTGTGGTCTGCCAAAGGATATCTGCACCTGTGAAACCATAGCAAAGGAAGAGAGAAAGATAAGGGTTTCAACTGTCGCAAGAAGGTTCGGAAAAATAACCACGGTAATAAGCGGGATAAGCAGGGACGTTGACACGAAAAAAGTGCTTAAAGAGCTCAAGACAAAACTTGCATGCGGCGGGACAATCAAAAACGGCGATATTGAGCTGCAGGGCAATCACAAGGACAAGCTCAGGCCGCTTCTGGTCAGGATGGGGTTCCCCGAAGACCAGATAGAGATCAGCTGAATGGGTGCTTAGACAAAACATCTGCAATGTCTATGGGCATTATAACATTACCATACAAATCCTTCAGCTGTTTTGAATCAGCGTCATAGAAGTCAACAAGCTTTGCATCTCCGGGTTTGGGCCCCCTGTAATGCACTATGTATATTTGTCCACGGGCATCGCCGCTTGACAGGTTCATTAATACTGCGGTTCTCAAAGGTTTGATTGAATCGCTTTCTATTAAGACGTCTTCATTCAGGAGCATGAAACATTCTCCATCGTCATGGCCAATATGGCCGGCATTTTCCAGTTCCCTGATAGTGTTATGGTAATCCATTGTATCACTTTTATAGACAGAAGATAAGTTTTTAAGGCTATGCTTCATCCCAAGGAGCTTGTGAGGCATGAACTTATCGGGCTCGAGGTTGAGGTAGCGGAATCCACGAATACCGATGCCGTGGGAATCAGGGGCAGGGTAATCAATGAGACAAGGAACATGCTTTTTGTTGAGGTAACTTCAGGTAAGCACAAAGGCAAGGAGAAGGGATTCGCGAAGGAGCAGTGCACGTTCCTTTTCACCCTGCCGGCAGGCGGCAAGGTAAGGATTGAGGGCCGCCTCCTTGTGTCCAGGCCCGAGGACAGGATAAAGAAGAAATTCAGGAAATGGTGAGGCATCGCCATTTGCCCGGCTCATTTTATAAGCTCCGGTATCTCTGACAAAGAATCAATAAGCTCATCCGGCTCTTCCGCCTCAAGCAACCTGCGCGGATGATATCCCCCTGTAATAGCAAACGAATACGTCCCTGCCGCCTTTGCCGCCCTTATGTCTGAAGCCATGTCGCCGACATAAACACTCGGCATTTCTTTATAGCCCTGCAGCATTTTCAGTTTCTCGGACTTGTCCTTCACCCCGCCAATCACAGGCACCTGTAAGCCCTCAAGCCCGTATTCACGCATCTCCCGCAATATGGCACTGGTTGGGTGTGCGCTTATGACAGCGATTCTCTTTTTCATACCTTTTAGGCATTTGATTATACACCGAGCTTCGGGGTATATCTCGGGCTTTGTGCCGTCATTCACAACAGCATGATAGGTTTCCTCAAAAAACCCGGCAAAATCATCGGCATCAGATATTTGGATGCCGTTTATGGCTAAAAAATCCAGTGCCGTAGGCTGTATTTGGGATTTCCATTCTTCAAACGTTTTTGCAGGCAGATTGAATCTTTGAAGTATGCGCCTGTTAGTTTCATACACGGGCATGATATCATTGCTGATTGTCCCGCTCCAGTCAAAAACAACGCGCTCAACAGGATATTTCATGTATTATGGTTGTGCATAACGTATTTAAACCATTATGCGTATTATACTGATATTAAACCTGATGGCTGAGTTACCCACCGCTGCGCTGCGGCGCGGCGAAGGTAGAGAGGCTGACGCAAGCGTCATCTGCTTTCTGGGTAATAGATTGAATGGAGAATTATATGAGAAAGAACATAGGTATCAATGTAGAACCTCCTGAAAAGGAATGTAAAGACCCCAAGTGCGCATGGCACGGTAAAATTGCACTCCGTGGGATGGTTTTTACAGGCGTTGTAAAGTCAACAAAATCGCACAGCACGGCAATTGTTGAATGGGGCTATAACAAGCTGATACCGAAGTATGAAAGCTATGAAAGAAGGAAAACGCGAGTGACCGCGCACAACCCGCCCTGCATCCACGCAAGGGAAGGAAACAAGGTGGTTGTAGCCGAATGCAGGCCCCTTTCAAAAACCAAGCATTTTGTCATCGTATCAAAAACCGATGTTTCAGGCCTTCCGGCATCCAAGAAATGAGGTGTTTTCATGAAAGCAATAAGCAGCAAGGTTACGAAGTGCCTGCCCGTTGGCGCAATACTCAACTGCACTGACAACAGCGGCGCAAAGTTGCTGCAGATAATCAGCGTCAGGGGGTTCAAGGGCACGAGAAGAACCAAGCCGTCGGCAGGCGTAGCAAGCAGCGTGAGGTGCAGCGTTATAAGAGGGAGCGAGAAGGTCAGGAAACAGGTGTTTCATTGCGTAATAGTAAGACAAAAAAAGGAGTACAAAAGGCCTGACGGCACAAGCATAGGGTTCGCGGACAATGCTGCTGTCATGGTTGACGAAAAGAACATGCCCAGAGGCACACAGATAAAGGGCCCCATTGCCCGTGAGGTTGTTGAAAGGTTCCCGGCAATAGGGAAGATTGCAGGGATTGTGGTTTAGATGATAAAAACAAACAGATATGAAATAGAGCTCGGGGAAACATCTGCGGTCATTAAAAGGAAAGATGGAAACGAAACCGTTTTATCAGGAGAGGCATACAAATGCTTCTTTGCGGGCCTGCACGAAGCCGTGAAAAGGGCGGGAATAAACTATTTTATTGACAGGTATCTGAAGGAAATGGAGGCAAGTATATGAAACAATCATGGTCAGCCAAATGGTCCCGCAGCACGCAGGTGAGAAAGCAGAGGAAATACAGGCACAAGGCTCCCCTGCATGTCAGGCGCAGGTTCGTGTCAGCCCATTTTGCCCCGGCGCTAAGGAAGCAGTATGGCAAGAGGTCCGTCCCCCTGCGGAAGGGCGATGAAGTGGAGGTCATGTGCGGCGACATGAAGAAGAGCAAAGGCAAGGTTGAAAGGGTTGCACTGGACAAATGCAGGGTATATATCGAGGGAATCAATGTCAAGAAGGCCGACGGTTCTGAGATCTTGAAGCCGTTCCATCCCTCAAACCTGATGATCACCAAGCTCAACCTTGAGGACAAGAGAAGGCAGAAGGTTTTTGACAGGGCCGGACAGGCGAAAAAACCAAAGGCCGAAAAGAAGGATACAGTGAAGAAGCCCGAAGCGAAAAGTAAATCTGCTGAAAAAACCAAGAAAAACAAACCCAAGGAGGCAAAAACAAAGAAACCCGCAAAGGGGATAAAACATAAGGTCTCCAGCAGGGCAATGAAAAGAGCAAAGAGGACAATTAAGAAAAGAACATACAAGAAGAGAATAAAGAAGAACAAGAAGTGATATCATGGCGCACCTTAAGAGATACGCGATGCCGAAGCACATTCCGTTGCCAAGGAAAACGGAAACCTTCATAGTCAGGGCAATGCCGGGCCCGCATAAGATTGCGTGGTCAATGCCGCTCCAGGTTCTGCTCAGGGATGTGCTAAAGCTTGCTGAAACCGCTGCGGAGGCCAGGATTATTCTGAGGGCGGGCAAGGTTCTTGTTGACAAGAAACCCAGAAAGGAGCCGAAGTTCCCCGTTGGGCTTATGGATGTCATAGAGATACCGGAACTGGGCCAGCAATTCCGCATTGTTTCAGGCAAACGCGGCATGGAGCTTGAAAAGATAACAGGGGATGAATCCAAAACCAAACTGTGCAGGATTCTCGGCAAAACGGTTATCAAAGGTGGAGTGCAGCAGCTGAACCTGAGCGACGGCAGGAACATACTCGCCGGAAAAAAATCCTCATACAAAGCCGGGGACTCCGTAGTGATAGGGCTGCCTGGCCAGGAGATACTAAAGCATTATTCCTTTGAAAAAGGCACGCCTGCTTTCATAAGCGCGGGCAGGAATATCGGAACAGCCGGGATTATAAAGAAGGCCAAAAGGAAGAAGAACATGCTTGAGAAGAGCATAGTAATACTTGAAAGCGGAGGCAGGGACATAGTTACGCTTTTTGATTATGTGTTCCCGGGCGACCCCAGAGCCAAGATAAGCCGCGGAGTAAAACCTGCATCAACCAAATCAGCAAAGAAAACAACCAAGCCTAAGGGAGGAAAGAAATGAGCGAAAATTCCATGCGTAAGATAGTCATAGAGAAGGTTACCCTTAACATGGGCGCCGGCGAGCCGGGCGAAAGGCTTGAAAACTCCAAAAAGATACTTGAAACAATTACTGGCAAGAAGATTGTGGTGACCAAGACGCACAAGAGGACAACATTCGGCGGCGCGCCAAAAAGGCCTATTGGTGCAAAGGTCACGCTCAGGGGAAGGGATGCAAAAGAAATCCTTGTCAAAATGCTTCAGGCAATTGAAAACAAACTCAAACCCGGCTGTTTTGATACAAGCGGCAATTTTTCATTCGGTGTTGCGGAATACATTAACATCCCGGGCATAAAATACGACCCCGATGTCGGCATGCTTGGCATGGATGTCTGCGTCACGCTTCAGAGGCCCGGCTACAGGGTCAGGAAAAGAAGGATAAGGCCCTCAAGGGTGGGGAAAAACCACCTGATAAAAACAGAGGATGCCATCAAGTTCGCAGAGGAGGAGCTCGGAGTAAAGGTAACAAGGGGTGAAGAGGAATGACATTTGAAAGGGTAAAAAAACAGATAGAGAAAAAGCCGGCCAAGCTGAAAAGGTTCATGAAGTTCAACAAGCCAAGGGACAGGAAATTCGGGAAGAACAGGTTCAAGTGCCGCAACTGCGGCAGGACCAGCGGCCTGATAAGAAGCTATGGCCTGCTTTACTGCAGGCAGTGTTTCAGGGAGAAAGCCGAGAAGCTCGGCTTCAGGAAGTACAGTTGAGGTGATTGTTGTGAAGCATGATTTGCTGGCAGATGTGTTTTCGGTGATAAAGAGCATGGAATCAATAGGCAGGCCAGAGTGCACGGTGCCTGCGTCCAGGATAGTGAAGAGCGTGCTGGAAATAATGCACGGACACGGTTATATAGGCGGCTTCAGGCACATTGAAGACGGCAGGGGCGGAAAATTCAAGGTCGGGCTTATAGGCAAGATAAACAACTGCAATATCATAAAGCCGAGGTTCTCACTGAAGAAGGACGAATTCATAAAATGGGAGAAGCGTTTCCTTCCCGCCAACAACGTCGGGATACTTATACTCACAACATCCGCAGGCATACTTGACCAGCACAAGGCAAAAAAAGAAAATACGGGGGGAAAGCTGATAGCATACGTTTATTAGGTGATATTATGGCAACAAAAAGCATGGCTAAGGCAAAACCCAAAACAACAAAAAAGACGGCAAAAACCGCGGGCAAAAGCAGCAGCTCATCTAAAAGGATTAGCGAGCCAAAAAAGAAGGCCGCCGATAAAACAAAATCCGCGGCAGTGCGCAAAACAGCGGCCAAAAAAACCAAAAAGGCGGCTAAAGTCAGGGCAGCTTCAATGAAGAAACCCAAGGCAGTCACGGCTGAAGAGCAGATAAAGGATGCCCAGAAAGGCCGGGGACTCCTGATAGGCACAAGGACGGTTTTCAAGGGCATAAAAAACGGCAAAGTGAGCGATGTTTTTTGCGCCTCCAACCTGCCTGAAACAACGGTCATGGACCTTGAATACTACTCAAAAAATTCAGGAATTAACGTGAAAAAATTCAACGGAAACTCCGCCAAGCTCGGTGAGTTCTGCGGAAAGCCGTTTAAGATACTGCTCACGGCAGCAAAGAAGTGAGTTTTATTCAGGCCCAACCGCAAAAAGAAAGCGTTGACAAAAACAAATACAAATAAAAACGGGAGAGGCCAATATAAAAGGTATAAAAGTCAAGGTTGCATGATGACAGTGAAGCTGGGAACAGAAAGCATAAGGACAATAGCACTATTTGAAAGGATAACCAGGGTGCACGCAAGGGACTGTCTTATAACCGAAAAGTGCGTCTATTTCCTTGTGGATTCCGGCAAGGTGGGACTGGCAGTCGGAAAAAACGGCTCCAACATAAGGGAAGTCAAAAAAATTCTCGGAAAACCGGTCAAGGTATACGAATATTCAAACGACCCGAGCACACTGGTAAATAACATTGTCCCCAACATAAAAAGCATGGACATAAACAACAGCACCATGACACTGACTGTCCCGAATGAAGACAAGATAATGATCATAGGCAAGAATGGAAACAATATCAAGGCGCTAAACAAAATATTAAGCAGGCATTCTTCAATAAACAAAATAAGGCTGAGATGATGAAGATACATCTTTTGGAAAAAAAAGGCAGCAAGCTAAGGTTTGTAGCCGAAGGCATATCACCGGCCTTTGCAAACGCGCTCAGGAGGATAATGATATCCGAGATACCTGTGCTTGCAATTGAATGGGTTGACATACGTGACAACAGCTCAATACTTTTTGATGAAATGGTCGCTCACAGGATGGGACTCCTGCCTTTGAAATTTGAGCCCGGCAAATTCAGCTTCACCAAGGACTGCAAATGCAGCGACAAGGGCTGCCCGCTGTGCCAGGTCGCTTTCAGCATTGAGAAAGCCGGCCCCGGAACCGCTTACTCCGGGGACATGGTGTCCTCGGACAAGAGCGTCAAAGCAACCGACCCGAACTTCCCCATAGTGGAGCTGCTTAAAAACCAGAGCATAAAACTCGGGGCAGTCGCAAGGCTTGGCATGGGCAAGACGCATGCCAAATTCCAGGCGGCTAACGCGGCATATCAGTATTATCCGGAAATAAAGTCCGATGGATGCGACGAACCCAAGAAGGCGGCAGCCGCCTGCCCAAAGGGCATAGTGGGATTGAAGGGCAAGACACCCTTCATCAAGGAGCCGCTTAAATGCGACCTCTGCAGATTATGCGAACATGCCTGCGAAGGGCTAAAGGTCCAGGGCGTGCCGGGCAAGTTCATATTCAATGTTGAATCAATATCGGGCCTCGAGCCCGAATACATTGTTGGCAGGGCAGCGGAGATATTGAGGGAGAAGGGAGAGGAGCTTAAAAAGCAGCTCTCCAAGATATAGCCAGAGAGGCGCAATCTATGAGCGTAAAGCTGATAGCCACATGGGTTATAGGCGGCCTTTTCCTACTCTTCGGCACATGGATTGTGCAGAACCTCGAGCTAACGCTCGGCGTTTCGGAGTTATCCTATATATTCGCAATGGCCATAGCCCTCCTGTTCTTCCTCGTGGCAGGCCTGTGCTGGATATCCGTCGCAGTGGGCACGAAGCACAAGTTTTAAGGAACGCATTTTTTTAAGTTTTATAAAAAGTAATGTAATGGATAAAATTCTTTTCGTGTGGGACTTTCACGGAGTTCTCGAGAGAGGTAACGAGTATGCCGTTCAAGATGTCTGTAATCGGGTCTTGAAAGAGTTCGGTATAAACAGGCATGCAACAATAAGAACACCAAGGCACATTTCACAATATCCGACCTGAGGGAAGTGCTAAGGGAGATGAAACAACCACGGCGAACGCTTTTAAATATTCCAGTTCTTATTAATCCTATTGCACTTAAAGTTGATTAAATGGGTGAGTTTGCAGCAAGGCAGATGAAGAGAAGAAGGCAAAAAGCCAGATGGAGGTCCAGCAACAAGAAGAGGCAGATGCTGGAACTGTGGAAGAAGGACCCGCTTCAGGGGGCTCCGAGCGGCCGGGCCATTGTGCTGAAGAAGAAGGGCGTTGAGCAGAAACAGCCCCATTCGGGCATAATCAAGACCGTTCGCGCCCAGATAGTGAAGAACGGTATACAGGTCACGGCATTCGTCCCGGGCACAAACGCAATAAAGTTCATAGATGAGCACGACGAGGTCACCATAGCCGGAGTCGGCGGCTCTCAGGGCGGGGCGGTCGGTTCAATGCACGGCATCAAATACAAGGTAACTGAAGTCAACGGCGTAAGCCTTTCAGAGCTTGTCAGCGGCAAGAAGGAGAAGCCAAAAGGCGCATGATTAAGGTGTTAATATGGAAAACAAAATACTGCTGTTCAACCGCTGGGACCTGTCAGATGTCAAGGTGGGTGATGCAGGGCTTCGCGGTCAGATAAACCTTAAGCCTGTGCTGGTGCCGCGCTCAGCAGGCCGTTTTGCAACAAAGGAATTCCATAAGAACAAGATGAGCATTGTTGAAAGGTTCATCAACAGGCTCCGCGTGCCCGGGCACAGGGGCAGGAAGCACCAGATAACATCAGGACGCTGCCCTGAAAACACCATGGCAATCACCAGCGCGCTGATTGGGGCCTTTGATATTATCCAGAAGAAGACGAAACAAAACCCCGTCCAGACGCTTGTAAAGGCAATCGAAAACAGCGCCATGCTTGAAGAGGTTGCCGCATATCGCCTCGGGGGCATCATAGCGAGGAAGGCTGTTATAGTATCGCCCCGCAGGCGCCTTGACCTGGCCCTGCGGTTCCTTACGCAGGGCATCTACAAAAAAGGCTTCAAGACCGGCAGGTGTCTGTCCGAAGTGATAGCAGAAGAGCTCCTCGCGGCAGCGGAAGGCGACACAAAATCATTCGCCATAAGCGAGAAGAACAGGCTCGAACGCGAAGCCGAGGGCGCGAGGTAAATCATATCGTTTTTATCCGTGTCGGCTCATTTGCTTCCTTGTCGCGCTCCAGCCTGTAAAGCGAACCGCTGGAGCCGCCCACGGCCTCTGATATCCGTTCCTCATGCGTTATTAGGAAGACTTGGTCAACGACCTGGGCTATTTTTTCCCGCAGGATATGCGAGAACTGCTCTATTGCATTGCTATCAAGGTTGTGCGTGGGCTCGTCCAGTATCAGCCACTTCAGGTTCGGGATGAATGCTTTGGAGAACGCTATTCTGAGCGCAAGGCAGGCCATTGACCTCTCCCCTCCTGAAGCAATACCGTCAACGGAAATCCACGATTCTTCATCGCCAGCAATCGCTTCCCTGAGCTGGAGGACATAGTCCCCCTCCTGTATCGCCATTCTGACGCTGCTGAAATCCCCGTAGGGGTAAAGCTCCGGCCATAATTCAGCCATTATAGTGTTCACTGTCTTAAGGAATTCCTCCCTCAGCTGCTCCTGTGTCATCCGCAGCACTTTAACAAAGCTGTTAAGGCTTTCCGTTATTTTGGAGTCACGCTCCACTTCTTTCCTGTACTTGTCCATCAGGCCCTGCCTTTCCCTGATATCCCCCACAATGTCCTGCTTGTCCTTTATCCTCTCATCAATACTGCCGAGTTTTGTTGTTGCTTCGCTCTCCCTGGCTGCAATGCCTTGCATATCAATGCGGAGCGCCTTTATGTCAGTTTCAGCGAGGGCCGCTTCCAGTCTCTTGACCTTGTCAGCAAGGACATATTCGTGCTTCAAATAGGCCTGCTTTCTTGCTTTCATCTCCTCAAGCGCCCTTGCCTCATCAGACAAAGCCTCAACCTTTGCCAGACCCTGCTGTTTTTCAGCGTGCTGTTTCTCAATGTGCTCCCTGCGCCCATTCTGCATTTTTTCACCGGTCTCCAGTTCAGCGAGCCTGTTCTCCAGTCCCTTCTTCTTTGATTGCCTGCCCGCAATAATTGACTCCTTCCTCTCATCTGTTACAGGGCTGTCACATACATGGCATTTTGCCCCGACCCCCCGCAGTTCCTTTATGCTGTCATTTATAATGCTGATTTCTTTCTGCACCGACGCCTTTTCATTCCTTATTTCCTGCAGCCCAGAATAAGCGCTATCCACCTCCATTTTCAAGGCGGCTGTGACTTTCTTCAGTTGTCTGGTTTTTTCAGCTATGTCACCATGCTCCTCCAGCCTTTTCCTCTTATCCTCGATAGTCTGGGTTATTTCGGACATCCCCCTTTTGATGCCTTCAAGTTCCTGTTTTGCCTTATTGAGCTCCTTTTCTCTGCCCTCAATGCCTTCAAGCCTTTTCTCCAGCTCTCTCTTCTCTTTCCTTACTGTTTCAATGTCCTTTCGGAGCGCTTCACGCTCCTTCTGAAAAAGCTCTATTTCCTTATTCAGTTCCCGCATCCTTTCATCCAGGCGTTCCTTCTCCAGATCTGCAATAAGGCGGAGCTTCTCTTCCTGCTTCTGTTTTACCCTGTTGGCAAGCGCGGTGGCTTCGGCCCTCACCTTCCCAAACCTGTCCACCTTTAGCATGCCGTCAATCTGCTGCATGCGGCTGCCTTTTGGCATCCTCAGAAAATAGTCAAGACTGTTCTGTTCCGAATAAACAGCGCGGGAGAAGAGGTCGTAGTCCATCTGGAGCATGCTTTCCACGGCACGTGTAACCGCATGAGGCCCCTCATCAATCTGCCTGACCCCTTCGCTTATCTCTGCGAACGTTGTTCCCTTTCCGGATTCAACGGCGCGCTTTATGGTGTATTCCTTACCGCCAAAAACAAAGCCAAGCTCAACCTCGCATCCGGACTTCCTGTCGGGCTTCTTCATTATCAGGTCTTCAAGGGTTATGCGCCTGGACTGCAGCGCGGGGCAGGTTCCGAAAAGAGCGAAGCACATTGCCTGTGTTATGCTGCTCTTCCCCGAGCCCATGATGCCGATGAGCGCATTCACGCCTTCCGAGAAACTGAATTCCGAATCAATGTGCGATTTCCAGTTCTTGAGCCTGAGCCTGGTAATCATGTTTTAGAATTGGAACGAAATTTTATATTCGGGAACTCCATATGGCGCAACTTAAATCTTCTTTATCTTTCCTGGAGTCGGCTCAAAGCAGATGCCCTCGGCAAGCAGGTCGTTTATCACGGCCTCAAGCTCGGTCTCCTTTGCATTGATTCCGTCTGTTATTTCGTTATAGCTTACGCCATCGGTTCCCGATTCTATCATAACGATGACCTTCTTCCTCAGGACCTCTTTGTCGTCCTCGCCGGCTTCAGAGTTTTCCATCCCGGCTTCGGCTTCGCTGTTTATGTCCGGAGCGGCTTTTCCTTCCCTTGCCCCGGATGCACGCTTGCTCATTTCCAGCTTTCTTAGCAACTCTTCATTAGGGTCAGAAACCTTCCTCATGAACTCGGGTATGACATAAATCTCATCGTTGTATTCCCTTGCCTTGCCTACGACATCAACAATGTCGCCCACCTCCACGTTATCAATGGGGCCGAGCTCCTTGAAGCATTTTGCCCTTATGGTGTCCGTGGAATCATCAAGCGTCACTGAGCCGAAATTGCCGTCCTCGGACTGGAACTTGGACACGACTGTTGCAAGAATTCTTGCCCGGGATATGTTTTTACCCGCCTTGGTTGTAACGAAACTTGGCTCCATGCCCTCCTTTTTTACCCATTTGCCGTTCACGAGCTCGGAAACCGTAACCTTCTTTGCCGTCATCCTTTTCATTGGCATATGCTTCGCCTATAGTAAAAAACTGTATCTAAATTTTAAATATGGTTGTTCTGGTTTGGGAACCTGAGCCTTCCCTTTGTCATCTCCCCATTACATGTTCCTCTGATTGCCCTCTTCTATCATCCCTCTCCGGTCCGACAAACCACTAATACTGTTCAAATTTACAATGCTGGACAGATACCATGTGCCGTTTGCCCATGGGTTGTTTGAGCCCTTTGCGGGCTTGTGTGGCCGGGCTTTGGCGACAAATCCGATACAGTGAAACGGTGGCTGGAAAGCACCTTCCGAGACGAGAAGTGATTGCATACGGCAACGATTAGGCAATAATCTGGGAAAATATATAAATATATATTTCGGAAACCGGAAAGTATATAAATAAGAAAACAAATAAACAATGAATAATTTTGGAGGGCTTTTATGTCCGCACAGAGAAACATTGCAATTGATTCCGAGCCATGGTTGAAGCTCAAGGAAGAGGCGGCAAGAAGGAACAAGAACGTGAGGGATTTTGCCGGAGAGATTCTTGCGGATTATGCCAGGGGGTTCAGGCCAGCCGAAAAGAAAAAGACAAAAGCCATAATCATAGCCGCTGGCATGAGCACGCGAATGAGGGAGCTGACCACCGATAGGCCCAAATGCATGCTTGAGGTCGGGGGCAAGACCGTTATCAGGAGACAAATAGACATATTCCGCCAGTGCGGAATAGATGACATAATTGTAGTCAGGGGCTACAAAAAGGAAAGGATAAACTACAGCGACGTCAGATACGTCTACAATGCAAATTACAGGCAAAACAACATCCTTGAGTCCCTTATGTCAGCGCAGGCCGAGATGACAGGGAGTTTCATAGCCAGCTATTCGGATATAGTATTTGAAAAAAAGGTTGTTGAGGCATTGCTTAGGAGCAAGGCAGACATTTCAGTGGTTGTTGATTCTGACTGGAAGAAAAACTACAAAGACCGCTTCCAGCATCCGGTTGAAGAGGCGGAGAATGTGATAATCCGGAACGGGGGCATTGCCAGGATAGCCAAGACAATCAGCCCTGTTGAGGCAAGCGGCGAGTTCATAGGCATGATGAAGTTCTCGGGTAGGGGGGCAGAAAAGCTGAAGCAGGTCTATGCCGAACTGAAATCCGGGCTGGATCCATGCGCGCCGTTTCACACGGCCCCGTCACTGCAAAGGGCATACATGACGGACATGTTTCAGGAGCTTGTTGACCGGGGGCATACTGTTTCGCCTGTTTTGATAAGAGGCAACTGGACAGAACTGGACACGGCAGAGGATTTCCACAAAGCCAGCAAAAGATTCAGCGTGGTGAGATGAAGATAAAAAGAAAGCACAAATGGCTCTTGGCCGGCATATTGCTTGCTTTGGTTTACTGGTGGGCACTAGCCGGCACCAATACGAGCCCCGGCAATTTCATTAACGGGATACCGAACATAATAGACTATGCCGGCAGGATGCTGCCACCGGACATGAGCATAATAGACTTGCTGCTCATAAGGGTACTGGAAACCATACAGATTGCAATAATCGGAACCACAATAGGCGCTATATGCGCTTTGCCGCTTTCCTTCCTTGCCGCAAGGAACGTGATGCCCAAGAAAGCCGTTTACCATGCCGTAAGGGCGTTCTTTGACGTATGCAGGGGCATCCACGAGATTGTCTGGGCGCTGCTGTTTGTTTCAATGGTGGGCCTCGGGCCCTTTCCGGGCGTTCTGGCGCTGGGCGTCCACATAACCGGCGCGCTTGGAAAATACTTCTCAGAGGCAATAGAGAACATAAACCCACAGACAATAAACGCGATACTCTCCACGGGCGCAAACAGGATACAGATGATATTCCATGGCATAATGCCGGAAGTAAAGTCCCTGTTCACCGGATATGTGCTTTACTATTTTGAGCACAGCTTCAGGGCCGCGACCATACTGGGCCTTGTTGGTGCAGGCGGCATAGGTCTGGAACTAATAAACAGCATCAAGCTTTTCAAGAGCCACGAGGTTCTTACCATAATACTGGTCATGGTCATAACAGTTATAGCAATAGACAGGATCGGCGCCTACATAAGGAAAAGGGCCATAGGCGAGATTCAGATTATAGAGTAAGGAGGTAAAAATGAAGAATGCGATATTGGTAATACCCATACTGGCAGTGATTGCAGTGGCGCTTGTCGCCGGATGCACCCAGACAGGTGGGGTAATAAACATGCCAACAAAGCTGAAGATGGGACTGATACCAGCAGACGATGCTCAGGAGATGCTCAGGAATTACCAGCCGATTGTTGAGTATCTTGAGGAAAAGCTCGGCATGGAAGTGGAGCTGACAGTGACTACAGACTATGCTGCAGCGGTGGAGGCAATGAAATACAAACACATAGATATGGCATGGTTCGGGCCGTTCTCGTATGTCCTGGCAGCTGACGTTGCAGGGGCAGAGGCAATAGTGAACGGGGTGCGGAGCGAAACAGGAAAATCAACATACAAAACAGTTATTGTCACAAGGGCAGACAGCGGCATAGAGACGCTCGGGGACCTGAAGGGAAAGTCTTTTGCTTTTGTTGACCCGGCTTCAACATCAGGCAACCTGATACCAAGAAAGCTGTTGCTGGAAAACGGCATTGAGCCTGATGAAGACTTCAGCACGTTCTACTATGCCGGAACGCACAATGCGGTTGAGCTGGCGGTCGCCAACGGGAACGTGGATGCCGGAGCGGACAGCGACAACTCTTACTACAGGATGCTCGGTGAAGGCCAGATAGACCCGGAGGTAAACGTGATAATATACGAATCTGAACCAATACCCGGCTCACCTATAGCGGTGAGGGGAGGGCTTCCGGAAGAGCTCAAGAGCGCCATACAGCAGGCTCTGATAGGCATGGATGAGCAAACCATACACAAGGTTAGTGGATGGGGCAACATAGAAAGATACCAGGCGGTGCAGGACAGCGACTACGATGTGATAAGGCAGACAGCAGAGATTTTGGGGCTTGACCTGCAGTCAATGTGAATTGGGTTTTGGCCGGTTTTGTTTTTTACCGGTGTTTGAATTTATAATGATAAGGTAAATTGGTGAATGTATATGATAAGGATTGAAGGGCTTGGCCACAGGTACAAGGACAGGGAAGATGACGCCATAAAAAACATAAATCTGAAAATATTCGACGGCGAGCTTGTTTCTGTCCTGGGTGTCAGCGGCTCGGGAAAATCCACGCTCCTGAAATCAATAAACAGGCTGGTGGAACCGAAGCAGGGAAGGATAGAGATAGACGGCGTAAGCGTGCTTGACTCCGGCAAGAGAGAACTAAGAAGAATAAGGCAGAACATAGGTATGGTATTCCAGCAGTTCAACCTGATAGAGAGGGATAGCGTATTGAACAATGTGCTCAAGGGCAGGCTGAGCTACAACAGCACGCTGAAAAGCATCCTGAACAGGTTCAATAAAGAGGACCATGATATAGCGATGGAAAGCCTTGAGAGGGTCGGCATGGCTGATTTCGCGCAGAAGAGGGTGCAGTCGCTCAGCGGAGGGGAGAGGCAGAGAGTGGCAATAGCAAGGGCCCTGGCGCAGAAACCGAAGGTGATACTGGCTGACGAGCCGGTCTCAAGCCTGGACCCGAGACTGAGAGAGGAGGTTATGAGTCTTCTCAAGAAGGTTTGTGAGGAGGACAAGATAACCCTTCTGATAAGCATGCACTTCCTGGAGCTGGTGAAGAGCTACACGACAAGGTGCATTGGGCTCAGCAAAGGTGAAACGGTTTTTGACGGCAAGACCTCCGAACTCAAACAGAGCGATATAATCAGGATATTCGGTTTCAGGCATGAAGACAGGGAAAACGTAATGAACAGGCTCAGGGGCCTGGGTTATTTGGATTAAAAATCTTGTTCACAATTGTCCTTTGTGGGAATTCCCGAGTAAATGTTTATAAAGCCCATTGATTAAGCATAGCCTAAGGTGCGATTGTTGAAGTGCCATGACTGCTCAAGGGAGGCCATGACCAAATCCTGCCCAAAGCACAACCCCAAGGGCGCACGAATCTGCAAGGATTGCTGCATCTCAAAAATGGAGGGGCACAAATGCCCGTGGTTTAAAATGTGCTGGTTTTAGCCCCTTAAACAGTGCCTGAGAGCACAATAAACCCATAAAGGTGAAAAGGACTGAAAATACAGAAATTCTGCGTCATCTGCAAGGACATAGCTGACGGAAGGTTCAAAATGAATGCAGTGGACACAGAATCGGAGGACATGAAGATAGAGGATTGCATATGCGCCGACTGCTTTGAGCGCCTGTTTTCAAGCCACCACAACGAGGGGTGGTTCAGGGTATCAAGATTCTTTTCCTGGCTCAGGAAAGGAAGGAAGGACATGAGGCGCTTCCTGTAGCTCGCGCTTGCATGCGTTATTTCTTTGCCTTTTCCTTATCTTCTTCATCGGGCTTGGATTCCGCTTTCTTGTCTTGGGCCCGGGATTCCATTTCCTTGACGCCCATCTTCTCTTCCGGCTTCCTGCCTTCCTTTGTGTTTTCAGCCGGCTTGCTCTCTTCTGCGGGTATTGGCCCAGATTCTTTTGGCCTTTCTTCCCCGGCAGGCATGGCTTCAGTTTTTGCCTCTTCTTCTGGTTTCCCGCCGGCAGGCTTCTCTTTCTTTGCATGCTCTTCCGGCGTCTTTTCTTTACTGCCTTCAGCCGGTTTTTCCTCTTTCTCTGTTTTGGGCTCTGGTTTTGAGCCAAAAAGCTTGTCCAACGGCTCTGCGCCATATTTGACCACCTTTGTGTTGACCTGGGTTATGTCTGCAGATATTGTGTTTCCCCTTACTGATTTCCTCTTCCTGTGCCCCTTTATACCGGGATGGAACCCGGGCACAGAGCTGATAAGAATCCTCTTCCTTGCAATGCCTTCCACATCCCTTCGCATGGGAAAGCCGTCGCTGTCAGAACCGCCTGTTATCTCCAGCTCGTATCCCTGGAGCCCGAGTGCGCTTCCCGGCAACCTCTCACCTATTTTCTTCCTGACAAGGCCTGACGCGGACTGCTCAATGTCCTTCTGGTAGGCCTTCCTGCTCTTGCTGTCCGATATCACAACCTTGAAATTCCCCATAATCATGCTCCCTGAAACCTTTAATGCCTGCAGTGGCCATTCCGAGAACCAAATCCCCAGTTATGGCCGGGTAGATATCACGCCATATAATCTATGGCGGGGCCCGATTCATTCAATTGTTTGTGTTGGGCATACTGATTATTGTCTGTTCCATTTATAAATTTATGGCGCATCAAAGCAGCATGTTCACGAAGGGCATGATGAAACTTACCAGTATCAGGGCAAGTATGAACATGCTCAGGAACCTCATTATCTTCTTTGAGTGCCTGGGCACCAGCCTGCCCAAAGCTATGCTGTACATCCTCCCGCCGTCAAGCGGGCCCAGGGGCAGCAGGTTGAACGCGCCCACAAGGAAGTTTATTATGAACACGAACAGGAACAGTCCCATGACGAATGATATGATGCCTGACAGGGGCTCGAGCCCGGCATTGAGCTCCTGGACATTGGCTGTTGAGGGGTTGAAAAGTATCCCTATGAAGCCATCATCGCATGCCGTTTCGTTCGGCGGGCATACGGTCTGCAGCACATAACTTTGGTTGATTATATCCCCGGTTTCGTTTTCAAAAAGCATGGCTTTAACCCTTATGGTATTGTAAGGCCCGATTTCCTTCAGAGCAAGGTCAAGCTCATTGAGGTTCCTGATTTCATAATCATCTATCTGTGTTATTATGCCAGGTGCCTCCATGCCTGCCTGTTCGGCTGGATACCCTTCCATCACCCCGTCATAACCAATACCGACAGCCGTGAATAAGGATGCAGTCATGCCTATGACTATCAATATGGAAACCCCGGCAAGGCAGAAATTCGCGAAGGAGCCTGCGGCGAAGACGCGAAGCTGGCTCCATGCGCCCATCTTTGAGAGCTGTTTTTCGTCAGGCTCAACGAATGCAAGGGGTATGATTGCAAGCAGGCCCCAGCCAAGCGACTTTATTCTTGCCTTTTCCCTCGCAGCCATTATGCCGTGCATCCCTTCATGCACTACAACCAGCAGGGCTATTGATATTACCCAGTACCAGAACGGGACAGCGAAATACCCGGGCCCGATGCTCGCTTCCTGGGAAAACGATGGTATCAGAACCCCGGCGCCTATCTCAAGCTGCTCCTGGAAAATCATTATTGCCTGTCCTATAAGCACGTATACAATCCATACCGAGACGCAGAAGCCGAACACGACGCCGATTACGCCCACCGCCTTCCAGAACCTTGGGAACCGCCTCCCAAGGGCTATTATGCCTTTCTTGCCCTTCTGGGTCCTTCTTATGAGCAGGACAGACTGCCTCTTTACGTTCTTCCTGTCCCTGTAAAAAATCACCGCGAGGACGGCGATGAAAACCAGCACAGAAACCAGATACCAGTCCATAATATTAATTGTATGTTTGACTACTAATAATTATGCTGTTTGTTGCCCTGAAGCCCGAAAGATTGTCCAAACCACAGGAAAGCACTTTGTGTAATGGCCCGGACGAGTGTAACTTATTTATTGCTTAAATCCATAGATAACCTATATTTTTGATAACGGAGGTTCAATATGAGCAAAGAAGTAGAGAATAAACCAGCAGAGGACAAAAAGGAAGAGAAGCATGCGGAAGAAAAGCCGGCAGAGCGGGTTGACGGCAGGCTTGCCTTCCCCGAAGCGGCGATAGTCAGGATAATGAAGAAACACCTTGACAACGAGAAGATGATAAAGAAGGACGTCAAGGTTGCAATGAACAAGTGGCTTGAGAAGATGTGCGCCATTGTTGCGAAGCAGATGAACAAGTTCCCCTATGTTATGATGAACATCAACGAGTTCAAAGAGGGAATCAAGACCTTTGAAACCCTTGCCGAATTCGAGGCGGAAAAGAACAGGATTCTTGCGCACATGGACGCCATGAAGAAGGACATCGAAAAGCTTGAACGGGACCTGGGCAAGGTTGAGGAAGAGCTGATAGAGGCATAGGCCTCTGTATGCTTATTTTCGGAAATCATGTAAAAAGGCTTTTAAATTATCATAAACATTATTTTCATAATGCGGGGGTTCCCGAGAGACCCTTTTCAATGCAGACGGTTCAAAAGCGTCTACGGAAAAGTGAAATGGGTTCGGAAACGGTCAAAGGGGCAGGGCTAAGGCACCGCCTTTCGAGGCTTCCGCCGTCATACAAAGGCGGTGGAGCGAAACCCGGTGTAGATACCCTGTGGCTTAGAACCCTTTTCGGTTCCGAAGCACAATGCACTGCCTAACGGCAGGCAGCTTCCTGACGGAAGCAAGCGTTCACGGAAAAACGAAACGGGTAAGCAATGCCTTCGTGAGTTCGAAACCTGATGCCTTTCTTTCAAAAAGAAAGGCCTAAGGGTCACCCCAAAGAAACAAGTTACAGATGCACTCTGTGCTTGTCTGGGAACGAATATCTCACCTCCCGCATATTTGATTTTCTGTATTCACAGATACGTCAGCATCTTGATTCCGCCGTAGACGACGGAGCACGAAGCGCCGAACTTGGCGAGGGCATTATAGCCCCACCTTCTTCTTGAGAAGAGGAACTTATGCATGAGGGCCTCCGATATCCATGCCTTTGGCTGCCAGTAGTTGCTTTTTATGTAGCTCATCACATCGTCATAGGACACGGACATCCTTGTTTTTGCCCAGTCAACCAGTATGTTCATGGGCATGTAACCCCTGTTTAGCACTGTCCGCTTCTTCACTATCTCCCTGAGCACGGAATCAGCGTCATGCGCATACATCTCTGTCGTGGCTGCGCCGACCATTTCCTTGCTGTGTGCGTCCGTTGCCGCTACCGAAGGCATCCCAAGCCTCTTCGCGAGCCTTTCAGTGAAGGCATTTGAAACCCTGTCAATGCACATGGAATTGAAGGCCTCTACTGCATCCGCCTTTTTCATATCATACCTGCAACCCCATCCCCTTATGTTGAAGGGATGCGCAGCAATGGCAATGCCTGACTGTTCATGAATCCTGTCAATGGTCTCATCCACAGATATGCCGGGTTTTATTCCCCCAGAAAGCCCCAAACCAAGCACGTGGCCGCCCTTCGTGCTTATCTCAATGCCTGGTATGAAAACCAGCCCCATCCTTTCCGCCTCTTCAGCAGCCTCCTCCCAGCCCCGATTGGTGTCATGGTCCGTGAGCGCAAGGCCCGCAAGGCCCTTCTTCCTGGCGGCCCTGACAATATCGCGCGGCGAGGATATGCCCTCGCATGGTATTTTGGTTCCCCTGGAGTAATGGCTGTGGCAGTGGAGCTCAAATTTCTGCCCATTTGGAAGGTCCATGTTTAGAAGTTGGGTGAAACATTTATATGGTTATCTCGCTGCTTCTGTGCTGCCTGAGCAGGCCCATTATGAAATAGTACATTGCATAGACCTCAAGGGCAAAAGGCAGGTAGCCGATATAGCCCAGTATGGGCATCTCGAATATTTTCAGGAAGCCCACAAAGGGTATGTCATAGCTCCATTTCGGGATTGCCCAGAAGTTCCAGAACTCCCAGAGTATGCCGCACACAAGTCCCGCGAGCATTAGCGAAAGGGGTATGAGAAGCCGCCTGTCCTTGAGGTGCCTTATTATTGAGGGTTGACGGTGCATATAGTTCACGGGGTCGAGGAGCAGGAAGAACGCAATCCATATCAGTGGAAAAAAGAACATGGGAAGGATTATGAAAAGGACAAGGCAGAAAACCCCGAGAACTATCATGCCATGAAGCAGGCTCTTTGTTATCCTGTGCTCGTGCCCGAGCCTGTTCCTGCTGAACACATGCGTGCTTTTTATCAGTTCGGCTGTCTCAAAAACCGCCGGAAGCACGGTTGAGAAGGAGAGCGTGCCGAAAAGGTACTTCAGTGCCGGGTGGCCGAAGCCTCCTGTGCCCATGTAAGCCCAGTTCCTTATTGTCATGCTGTTGAAAACCTCAAAAAGCCACCAGAAGGCTGCCGAGAGTGCTATGAGCACCATGAATTGCTTTGGCCGGCTGCTTATGAACGAACTGCCCTTGGATTTATAGACAAGCGCATCTATCACAAGTATGTAGCCATACCACACAATCGGGAAATACCAGTTGGCAAAGGGCTGGAGCCGGAAAAGGAAATTCAATTCAACAAACACTATCATAAGGATACCGAGAATGCCGTATTTCCTGAACATGCAAAAGTCCTCTGATATATATTAGCATTAATGCAAAATAAATTAGTTGCAGAACCCCTTAATTTGGGCAAAGGTTTTTAAATTTGATGAGCAACTCATTACTCAGTAAGAGAGATTTTATGGAAATCAAAAACATCCCCCAACATGTGTCCATAATACCAGACGGCAACCGAAGATGTGCGAAGCGGCTCATGGAGAAGCCGTGGAAGGGGCATGAATGGGGATTCACAAAACTTGAAAGGCTGTTCGGGTGGTGCAAAGAGATTGGGATAAAGATAGTCACTTTCTATTCGCTTTCCCTTGAAAACCTGAAAAACAGACCCAAGGAGGAGATAGATTTCCTTTTCCTTCTGGCCAAGAAGGAGCTTAACAACATACTTGTTGATGAAAACAATTTCGTCAATAAGAACAGGATACGAATCAGCTTCTTCGGGAACACCAAACTCCTTCCAAAAGAACTCCAGGATTGCATTAAAGGGGTTGAAAAGAAGACCAAGGCATATTCTGATTTCTTCGTGAACCTTGCAGTTGCATATGGCGGCAGGCAGGAAATCATAGAGGCTGCAAAAAAGATAGGGCTGCTCGTGCAGGCTAGCAAGCTCAGGCCGGATGACATAAATGAAGCCTTATTCAAGCAGAATCTCCAGACGAACGGCTTCCCGTACCCGGATCTCGTTCTCAGGACAGGTGGCGAGAGGCGCCTCTCAAACTTCCTCCCGTTCCAGACCACGTATTCCGAGCTCTTGTTCATAGACACGTTGTGGCCAGAGCTCACGAAGAAGGAGTTCATTGCCGCAATAAAGGACTACAGCCAAAGGCAGCGCAGGTTCGGCAAATAGTTCATTTTTGTTATATATCCCTTTAAGTTTACAAAATAAAGGGAAATGGCGCGGTTCTGAGCCAAGCGCTTAAACCACAGCCAAATCCCTTCCTCAGCGCCTAAACCCGTGCAGGGCACCGGCCGGCGTCACCAGTTCCAGCGCGGTCCCTCGCCCGGTTTTCTGGGCCTTGGTTTGCTTTTCGGTGGGCTGTTCTCTGCATCGCCTTTTGTGCGGTGCGCAGCGAGATTAACTCGGTCCATAGCCTCGCGTGTTGCGGGGTCAATTACGCTTCTCTGATGCGGGTTTGCTTTGGATGTGTGGAAAATCCCTGAATTGGACGGCATGGCAGACCTCCTTCCTTGTTTTTCCCAATACCCTGTCATGACTCAGACTTTTTCGAATTTCTCACCCTTAATCGCGGCCTGCGCTATTTTAATGGCATCGATAACCCATGATGCCGTCTTTTGAGCGGAAAGCCGCGATGCATCACCAGCAAAGGAAACACCCATAATGCTGTGTTTCTTTTCCAGCCCCTGAATGGTCTTCAATTGCTCTTCAAATTGCATCATTTCCCAGTCTCCTTTTCTCTTTTCAGATGCGAAACCCGGACGCAGTCCATATGCCCTTATCCTTATGCACCTCCCTCCTGTGCGCTTCATTGCATTGCATACCGTTTTTCTTTGTTGCACTTGCCTTTTTGCGCGGCAGATTGCTCGGCGGATGCATGCATGAAACCACTCTCATTTTCTTTTTGTATGAATTGCCTTTCCATTATTGTTCAACCGCTTCCATGCGCCTTGCCTGCCTGATTCTTGCCTTTTCCTGTTGGCCTTCTTTCTTTGAGAAGCCGTCATTTGTGTGCGGGTCGCCTCCCTTATTGTGCCGTCCACGAAGAGCGCGGTTGGGAATGTTCTTTCCCCTATGTCCTGATGAAAATGCGAATTCACCATAGTAATCACCCTTCCTCTTTTGTAGTCCCAAAACTAAAAACAGCACTATATAAATACCGTCTCAGCCGTCTGGCCTTGGCGGGTTTCCTGAACTGCATAACGGCAAACAGAACACAGCCATGCTGTATCCTGCAACCAAACGGTTAGCCGAAATTGTTTTTTGAATAGCATGAATGAACTGCAGATATATTACATGTTTTTGAGGTTTTTGATTTAAATCCTTGAATCCGATAACCGAAAAGCATTTAAATACTACATGTATATAACTTCTTATTGCTTTGAAACCAATATGGAGATAATATGGCAGAAAAACCACATATGAACATAATAACGGCAGGTCATGTTGACCACGGCAAGTCTACATTAATCGGAAGAATATTGTTCGATTCCGGCGCCCTCAGCGAGCAGGAGCTGAGGAAGCTCAAGGAAAAGGCAAAGGAGCTCAAGAAGGAAACATTTGAATTCGCTTTCGTGATGGACCAGCTCAAAGAGGAAAGGGAGAGGGGCCTGACAATAGACCTCATGTACAAAAGCTTTGAGACGCAGAAATACTATTTCACCGTCATTGACTGCCCGGGCCACAGGGACTTCATCAAGAACATGATTACAGGCGCGAGCCAGGCAGACGCCGCAATACTCGTTGTTTCAGCGAAGGACGGAGTGCAGGAGCAGACCAAGGAGCATCTTTACCTTTCAAAGGTCCTTGGGATTGACCAGATAGTTGTTGCCGTAAACAAGATGGACGCGGTAAATTACGAAGAGGCAAAGTTCAATGCCGTCAAAGATGAAGTAGGCAAAATACTTCAAACGCTCGGATACAAGCTGGACAAAGTCCCCTTCGTTCCCATATCGGCATTTGTGGGAGACAATGTTTTCAAGAAATCAGACAAGCTTGGATGGTACAAGGGCGATACACTCATCAATACCCTTGATTCAAGCATAATCATAGCAGAGAAGCCGGTCGACAAGCCGCTGAGGCTTCCCATACAGGATGTTTACTCAATTACAGGAGTAGGCACGGTTCCTGTCGGTAAGGTTGAAACGGGTATTATGAAGCCGGGACAGAAGGTGATATTTGAGCCAAGCGGCGCAACAGCAGAAATCAAGTCAATAGAGATGCACCACAAACAGCTTGACAAGGCAGAACCTGGCGATAACGTAGGATTCAATGTCAGGGGAGTGGACAAGAACCAGATAAGGAAGGGCGATGTAATCGGCCCTGTGGACAACCCGCCGACGGTTGTAAAGGAATTCACAGGACAGATAATAGTCCTCCAGCACCCAACCGTTATAACCAAGGGGTACACCCCTGTTTTCCATGCTCACACAGCCCATGTTGCATGCAAAATCAAGGAGATAGTGAAGAAGATTGACCCGAAGACAGGCGCTACTGTTCAGGAAAATCCGGATATGCTAAAGTCAGGGGATGCCGCCATAATCAAGGTTGAGCCGACACACCCGCTTGCAATAGAGAAGCAGTCAGAATGCCCGCAGCTTGCAAAGTTTGCAATCAGGGACATGGGCAAGACAGTGGCCGCAGGCATTGTGATAGACCACGTAAAGGCTGAAAAGAAGAAGTAGCCGTCTTTTTGTGTCCAATTTTGGCTAAAATTTAAAAGCATATCACTCATAATTATAGCTATGAAAACAGTTTTTGCAATAGTTGCTCTTATGCTGATATCTGCAGCAGCCTATGGAATAACATTCTCCGCGCTCACAGGGGAGACCGTTGTTGAAATAATTTATCTTGGCGAAGGCGAATCCGGGCCCGTTTCACCCGGGTATGCCTGCGAAGATGGCCTTGTCCCGATTTCATGCGACGTGCCCGGTGACAGGGCTGAATGCGATTTCGGCTCCTGCACGGATACCTTTCACTGCACGGACTGCGGGAACGATATTTGCATGGAACCCGAGAACAGGTGCAACTGCCCGCATGATTGCGGTGTCGTGGCACCGGGCAACATTTTCGTGACAAACCAGACATTTACAGGAAACATTGGAGGACTCTCCGGCGCTGACAAAAAGTGCCAGGAGGCTGCGGGCTGCGCTGGCTACAGGGGCACGTGGATAGCCCTGCTGAGCACAGAGACCATTTATGCGGGGGAAAGGCTACCCAAGACCGAATTCGTGAACATGGACGGGAAAAGGGTCGCAAAAAACCACATAGACATATCTGACGGCAGCCTTATCAACCCCATACTTAACGAATACGGCGAAGAGACAAAGCATGTGGCATGGACAGGAAGCTATGCCTACCCCTTCCTGATATACACGGAAATCGCATGCAATGACTGGACGTCTTCAGCCGAAAGTATAAGGGGAACTGCCGGAAACGCCAACATGACGAATTTCGAATGGATGGAATGGAACTATGTGCAGTCGTGTGCCAAAAAGGCGTCGCTTTACTGCATACGTGCAGGGGGCTGATTTTGCCGCGCATGCAGTTGCGCTTTGTTTTTTAAAGCATGGTTCAAAATAATAGTCATATGGCATTAGAGGACTTTTTCACATCGGAGATATTCTTTCAGGTGATATACTCAGTTGCGCTTGTTGTAGGCGCATATTTAGTCATCAAAATAATCAGCAGGGCGATAAGCAAGTTCTCTGAAAAGGCGAAGCTTGACAAGCACACAATCAAGCCCATGATAAAGCTGGTCAAGGTGATTGTATGGCTGATTGCCTTGATATCGCTTCTCGGTGTGTGGGGGCTCACGGGTCCGCTCAGCGGCCTGCTCGCAGGTGCCGGAGTGATGGGAATAGTCATTGGATTTGCGGCCAAGGACGTTTTTGCCGACCTGTTTGCGGGCATAATGCTGTTTTTTGACAGGCCTTTCAAGATAGGGCACGTAATAAACATCGGCAAACTCTGGGGTATAGTTGAGGATATTGGCCTTCGCTCAACTAAAATCAAGACGTTTGACGGCAAATTCGTGACAATCCCCAACACAAAGGTTGCCGGTGAGATGGTTGCCAATGTTTCGATATATGAAGGCAGGAGACTGGAGCTTGTGGTCGGCGTTGACTATGACACAAACATTAAGAAGGCCAAAAGCGCAATAGAAAAGGCAGCAAAAAGGCTGGTAAGGGAGAAAAAAATAAATCCTGAGCCCCCTGTAAAGGTTTTTGCCGACGGCTTCGGCGACAGCAGCATAAACTTCAAGGTTTTGTTCTGGTACAATCCGGAATACACAAAGGAGCATGGTTTATGGTTCACTGAGATAAAGGCAGAACTCATGGAGGCCATAAAGCAGGAGTTTGACAAATCAGGCATAGTAATACCTTATCCGCAGGTAACCCTTTCCGAGAGGAAGAGGAAGAAGGTATAAAATTCGGTCTGATCCCCTGTGAACAGGGGAGTTAGTCAGACAAAGGAGCAATATCATGGTAAGTGAGATATCTTACAATAGTCCCTTGGGTTATATACCCTTGGGGGTGGCTGTAACCAGATTACTGGCTCAATCTGACCCAGCCTTGAGTATGCCGCAATTAGTGAGCATACAACCTATAAGTGTTCGCAATCTTGTAGATTGCCTTGCTGATAGGAGGCTCATGGTAACATGACCCGGCATAGAGAACAGGAAACATCAGGAACCTCCTCCATGAATGGAGGAGAGGAGGTCAGTATACGCTGGGAGAGAGATTCTCGCCTGAGAGGGGTAAACATCCCTCATGGGAATGAGGAATCCCCGCTTGCGCGGAGGAAATGCTCCCCTTCTAAAGGGTTACTTCCCCTTGCTTTCTAATTAACTGTTTGAACAGTTAATTTTGCATCTTTGGGGATGAACCCTAAACCTTTGAGGAGGGCGGAAGCCTCCTGTAAAAGGTTTCGGGAATTCGAACTCCCAAGTCCCGAAGGACACTGGCTTTTTGCTCTTGCTCCAGATACTCTGTATCTTTTGCATATTTGCTCCACAGCTTTGAAGAAGTCGGAAGACTCTCGTAAAGCCGTGTTTCCAAGCCAGCGCGTTAACCGTTCCGCCATCCCAGCGTGTCCTGTTTGTTAGTTTGCTCTACGGCTTTGAGGAAGCGGTTAGCTCCTGTAAAGCCGTAATCCCAGCGTGTCCTGTTTGTTAGTTTGCTCTACGGCTTTGAGGAAGCGGTTAGCTCCTGTAAAGCCGTAATCCCAGCGTGTCCGGCATATGCGTCTTTGTCTTAGCTCTTTCCTAAAGCGCAGCGCTTGCATATGCCTTTTTCTGCGTCAAAACACTTTGAGCATACGATTGCGCCGCAAAGCCTGCAGGTATGCGCGGGGTCAGCAATGCCGCCGCATATTGAGCATATTCCGGTGTGTCGCATGATAATAATACCTATTTATATTTAAAATAACCCCTTTTCTATGCAAGCCATTCAAAAAACGTTAACGAAAAAACACTATTTTAATCCCTTGAAACAATATATATTATTATGGAGAAGCCAGAACGCTCCCAAAAGGTCAAGGGGGCTAAAAAAACCAAGTTTGGCCAGCTTCCGGTTAAAGACATAATGAACAAGAGGTTCAGAAAGGTCCACATAAACGACAGGATACCCAAGGTCTGCAGGCAGGTATTCAGATGCGAATCAAACGTCCTGCCCGTGTTTGGCGGCGGAAAATTCATAGGAGAGATACATGAAATTGACCTGCTTAAACTCGCCATTGAGCCAAAGGACATACCCGAAGAGGAGCTTATACCCTTGGGCTTTGGGATTGACATGGGTTTCTTTGCAAAAACCGCAAGGGACATAGTGCGAAGGCATGAAATAACGGTGAAACCCGACACGAAGATAAAGGATGCCGCGTTCATGATGTTCAAGGAGGGCGTGAGATCGATACCCGTCATTGAGAACGGCAAACTCCTCGGCATACTTACGGAGAGGGACATACTTAAAAAGATACTAAAAAGGGGGCTTAAGCGATGAACTTCCTGCTCGCTCTGGCTGTTATGCTGGTAACGGCCAGGATTTTAGGAGAGGTATTCGAGAGGCTCGGCCTGCCTTCAACGCTCGGGTATATAGTTTCGGGTATAATACTGGGCCCGGTTGCGGGAGTTCTGGTACCGGAAAACATAGCGAACTTCGGCCAGATAGGGCTCATACTTCTTTTGTTTGTAGTCGGATTCAAGGAGATAGATACGCAGGCACTGATGAGAAACAAGTTGCCGGGCATACTCACAGGCTCACTGGGGGCGGGTATATCATTTGGTCTTACCTATATGGTAGGAATATTATTCGGCTTCCCGGTCATGACATCGCTATTCCTTGCGCTCGCTGTTGCCGCAACCTCAATCTCCTTTTCAATAGCCAGCTTCATAAACCTGGGCAAGATGAACACAAGGCTCGGAAGGGCAATACTTGGTGCCAGCGTTGTTGACGACATAATAGGCCTGGTATTGCTTGCAGTGTTAAGCAGCATTGCAGCCACGGGCGCATTGGGTCTGACACAGCTGGGAAATATAGCTCTGGGAATATTCCTGTTTTTTGTGCTCTTTTTTGTGGGTGGGTATATCATACCCATGCTCATGAAAAGGATAGAGCAGTTCAGGACACAGGAGATAAGGTTCTCAATAGTTCTGACAGTGATAATACTATCGGCATATCTTGCGGAATTCATAGGCCTCTCCGTTGTCCTTGGCGCTTTCATTGCAGGGATAATGCTTTCAAGGTCCCCTGAACTCGGCACAAAAGAATTTTCCAATGACATGGCGGTTGTTTCACACGGCATATTCATACCGCTGTTCTTCGCATGGGTTGGCCTCCAGATAATGATAATCCCTGAGATGCTCGGCCTGTTCTCAATAACCCTCCTTGCGGTCGCAATACTGGGAAAGGCGGTCGGCGCCTTTATATCGGGGATTCTTTCAAGTTTCAACAAGACAGAATGCCTTGGCCTTGCCGCAGGCATGCTGCCGAGGGGTGAGGTTGTTCTGGTGATACTCACGGTAGGCAAGAGCCTCGGCTTGGTGCCCGATGTCATATTCTCCTCGGTATTCTTCCTGATATTGGTAACCGTGATAATAACGCCCATGCTACTGACCCTTATACTCAAGGACAGAAAAATACCCGGTTGACTACAAGAAACCCATGAGCCCGGATACCATAAACTGCACGCCCCATGCCATAGTTACTATGCCCATCATCGTAGCCAGCAGCTGCATCCCACCCAAGCCAAGGAAATTCCTTATCCTCAGCGCGAAAAGCAAGACGATGAACGTAATGAAAAGGGCCGGCAGACCGGCAAATATCGTGGTCAGTATCCCTATGTTGCTAACAAGAAGTATGGTTGTCATTATCGTGGCGGGGCCGCTTATAAGGGGCGTTCCTATGACAACGGCAATCTCGCTGACCTCCCTTTTCTTCGTAAGTGATATGCCCATCACCATCTCAATCCCCAGTATGACAAGTATTATCCCGCCTGCGACCTTGAAGCTGTTCATGTCCACGCCAAGGCCCTGGAACACGAGTTCCCCGCCAACCGCGAAAACAATGAATATGAAAAATGCAACCACAGTTGATTTTATTGCTATCTCCCTGAGTTCCCTTTTTGACTTCTCCTTTGAGAGCGAGAGAAGCGCGGAAAGGCTGACTATAGGGTCCATTATAACCAAAAGAAGAACAAACGCATCAATGAAGTTCATTATGATATTATGGCAGAACATGGATATTAAGATTGCTGCTCTGTGTATCAGAGGGCTGCCTTTTAAAAACCTATTTAAGCCAGTGCCCGAATTACTATGACATGGATTCTATAATAGTGGATAAGCTGACAAAGAAGTTCGGTAATTTCACGGCAGTCAATAACATATCCTTCAGTGTCAGGAAGGGCGAGATATTCGCGTTCCTCGGGCCCAATGGCGCAGGGAAGACCACGACCATAAAAATTTTAACAACGCTGCTAAGCCCGACCTCAGGCAATGTTAAGCTCAACGGATATTCCCCAATCACCGAGGAAGACAAAGTCAGGCATTCATTCGGCATAGTTTTCCAGGACCCCAGCCTTGATGACGAGCTTACCGCTTATGAGAACATGGAATTCCATGCAGTGCTTTACAGCATCCCCAAAAGCGTAAGGAAAAAAAGGATTGAAGAACTCCTGAGGTTTGTTGAACTGTGGGACAGGAAGGGCTCGCAGGTCAAGACCTTTTCAGGCGGCATGAAAAGGAGGCTTGAAGTTGCGAGGGGCCTGCTGCACCACCCGGATATTCTTTTCCTCGATGAACCCACGCTCGGCCTTGACGCTCAAACGCGTTCACATATGTGGGATTACGTGCTTAAGCTGGCAAAAAGGAAGAAAATGACGGTTTTCCTTACAACGCATTATCTGGAGGAAGCCGAAAGGGTTGCAGAAAGGATTGCAATAATTGACCACGGCAAAATAGTGCAGACGGGCTCCTCAAGGGAGCTCAGGGAAAGGAACAGTTCTAAAACACTGGAAGAAGCGTATCTTAAGATAACAGGGCATAAAATAAGGGAAGAAAGTGCAGACACCAATGAAAAACTGAGAAGAAGATTCGGGGGCAGGAGATGATGGGAGTAATATACATAATGTGGCTAAGGCAGCTGAAACGTTACTGGAGGTCAAGGTCCAGGATGATCGGGACACTGGGGCAGCCAATACTTTTCCTGATAGCGCTGGGATTCGGCTTTGATGCGATTTTCCAGCAGGCGGGGCAGGGAAGCTATATGCAGTTCCTTGCGCCCGGTGTAGTTGCCATGAGCATTCTGTTCACGTCCATGTTCAACGGAATAGAGGTCATATGGGACAGGCAGTTCGGTTTCCTGAAGGAGACTCTGGTCGCACCTGTTTCAAGGTTCAGGATAGTCATAGGAAGGACTCTTGGCGGAGCAACTGTTGCATTTCTGCAGGGTATTCTTGTTCTGGTGATATCCATGTTCCTGGGTTTCAGCCTTTCCAATTTTATGGGCATGCCAATAGCCCTGCTGTTCATGCTTCTGATAGCGCTTCTGTTCACAGCGCTTGGAACCGCAATCGCATCGCTCATGAAGGACATGAATGCATTCCCTTTGGTGATGAATTTCATGATAATGCCGCTGTTTTTCCTTTCTGGTGCGCTGTTCCCTGTCGGCAACCTTCCCTCTTTCATGGGGGCTATAGTCAGGATAAACCCGCTTTCTTACGGAGTTGACGGGCTCAGGGGCGCGCTGAGCTCGAGTGTTTTTGGACTCCCACTTGATTTTGCCGTGATGGTGTCGTGTTTTGTGATAGTAGGTGCAATAGGAAGCTACCTGTTCTCAAGAATTGAAATCTGAATTGTGTGCGCCGTGCGGACTGCGCCAAGCGGTGAGCACTGTCACACCCTGATTTTGAGCCAAAAATAACCCACCGAAAGCTTTATAAACCATAATATTACATAATAAATTGGGTAATAAATATGAAAAGAAAAGTCATAAATCTTACCCTTGAAGAAATCAGGGAAATAAACAAGAAATATGGCGGTGGGGCATTCATGGAAAGCAATATGGATACTGCCATAGCTCAGGGAGAGGGCAGGGGTCTCTACATACAGATAGCATATCTTGTAAGGGCTCTTGTCGTAGGTCATTCATACAGTGATGCCAACAAAAGAACGGCTTTCATAATAACCAGGGTTATGTTGCTAAAAAATGGTATAAAACTAAATACCGAGCAAAAAGATGAGCTCGC
>Ga0180434_10001297_pt1 | contig 36028 bp, 34 predicted proteins | sample SS_ome_7_FD_132453 | JGI IMG/M metagenome (GOLD analysis project Ga0180434, IMG submission 132453) | Hypersaline lake sediment archaeal communities from the Salton Sea, California, USA - SS_1_D_2 metaG | ecosystem: Environmental > Aquatic > Non-marine Saline and Alkaline > Hypersaline >... | reverse complement strand
GCCCTCATCATACCTCTCTTTAAGGTCCGGCCAGAATCTTTCAATATCTGCAGAAGACCAGCATACCAGTGCTGTGGGCACTCTTCCAAACTGTACCGAACCATTCCATCCAATTACCTGTTCATCCTGAGTCCAGTAATCGACATAAGCCAGTGCTGCCTCTACATTCTTAGCATTGGTGGTTATCATGGGGCAGAATGTACCGGTCATTATCCCGCTGGCTGGTTCAAAGTTGCCGCTCGGATTGGGATTTACCGGGAAAGTGGTCAGGTTATAAGCAAAATCTGGTGGTATCTGGAGTTCTGTATTAAATACCCCTACCCATGATAGCGCTGGATATAGACCAGCCTGTCCATTGAAGAACTGAACAGCATTATCACGGTAGTTTGATTCGACCGCTCCAGGCAGGGCATATGGGGCAAGGTCAGCATATAGCTGGACTGCATCCACAAAGCCGGGTCCACTTACAGCAACATTCCCGTCTTCATCCAGCCATCTTCCTCCATTTGCATATGCTATTCCCTCTATCATGTTCATATCTGTAGCAATTCCTGTAAGGGAAAGAGCAATAGCTCCGAAGCCTTCAGCCTGCAAGACCTCACAATATTCTATCAATTCATCCCAGGTCTCAGGACCTACAGCATCACCTTCATCATTTACAAGTCCTGCTTTTCTGACTATTTCTGTACTATAGCCCAGGAAAGTAGCAATATCGACATAAGTAGAGAATCCATAGAATTTATCCTGATACCATCCAAGATCAAAGGTCTCGGGAACAAACTTGTCCTCCCATTCAGAGACCATTTCCGGAGCCAGGTCGCTAAAAGACTGTATGGCACCCATGGCAGCAAAATCTGGAATACTCTGGGTATCGACTATGATCACATCAGGCAGATTACCTGTTTCAAAGCTAGTCACAACCAGCTCGGACCTGGCTGACCAATCATTTTCTACCCATTCCGCCATCATATCAGGATTGGCTTCATTCCAGGCAGCAGTCTTAGTGGCACCGTAATTTCTCTCTATCCTGGTCCCGCCAAACTTCCAGACGGTTATAGCATAATCTTCAGACGGGCCCTCTTCTTCAGCCTCCACTTCCACAGTCTCAACTACTGTCTCGGTGACCGTTTCTGTCACTGTTTCTACGATAACTTCGGGTTCTTTGCATCCCGGCAGTATTGCAAGCGCCGCAATAATGCTGAAGCACAGGATGGCTGTACCCAATACTTTTAGTTTAGACATCTGTCTAATCCCTCCTTCTTAGTAATAATGAAATACAGGTCTGTAATTTGCTGCTTCTCACCTCCTTTGTATTATCTCAAAATTTGGTAAACCTGTTAAACCAATTTTGATAAAAAAAATTAACCAAAATACTCCTTATTATCTTTTTCCACATCCTCAAGATGCTGGTTGATAGCCTCGAGAGCACTTTTTTCATCTTTATTTTTTATGGCTTTTACCAGCTGGGTATGTTCATCAAGATAAAGACCTGAATGGCCCAGGGAATATATTGATTTTTCCTTTGTATACTGCCAGAATTTCTGCTTCTGCATCTTGAGGACGATGAGCCTCATTATGTCCAGAAGTGTCCTGTTCTTAGATGCTTTGGTAATAGCAATATGGAACTGTCCGTCCACCTTATTATCTATAATACCCGTTTCCTTGTTCTTCTTCATCTTTGTAAGTATTGCATCCAGCCTTTTTATATCTTCCTTTTCAGCATTTCTGACAGCCATCTTGACTGCAAGGGGCTCCAGGTTTTTCCTGACCATTATGATGTCGAGCGGATTATCCTCTTCTTCCAGGATATTCAGGGCTTCGATCTCCCGGGTTATATTGGCATTGGATTTTATGTAATTTCCTGATCCGCTTTTTGCTTCTATGATACCAGCGATCTCAAGCGCCCTTATAGATTCACGAAGTACCCCCCTGCTTACCCCTAATGACTCCGCCAGGTCCCTCTCGGAAGGCAGCCTGTCGCCGACCTTGAGTTTATTCTCATTTATCAGCCTGACAAGCTGGTCTACAACTACTGTAGATTTTTTTTGTGTCTGGATCTTCTTAAATATATTATTATCCACTTTGAGTGCTGTCATCTTTGATAAAACCAGGTCCTACAACTTCTATTCTTACCATACCATTATCTTTAGCTTTCTTAAGGACCCTGCTTACTTTGTATCTGGAGATCTTCAGCCTTCTGGCTATGCTTTCCTGTTTTAGGTCTTCGATATAATATAGTTTTGCCACTTTATGTAATAATTCCTGGTTGTAAGGCATCCTGGTTTTTATATGTGTTTATGATAATCACAATTATAGCTATTATGGTAAAGCTGTCAAGCGGTTGTACCAATTTTTTAAAAAAATATTTTTTTTATTAGTTTATCTAAAAACTATTCATGTGTACTATATCATCCAGCCTTCTTTTGGGCACATGGAGCCTGCCTGAACTGTCTTTATAATACTTTATGGAGCCGTCTTTCTCTATATCTTCACAAACCGGGTGTTCTAAGGGATATCCCAGAGCCAGTACCAGCTCAGCAGAAAGGTTTTCCGGTACTCCGATTATCTGGTCTATCTGCTTCTTCTTGAATGCCCCTATCCAGCAGCACCCTATCCCCTCCTCCAGGGCAGCCAGGGTTATGTTCTCGGCACTTGCCCCTATATCCCTGTCGGGCGAGGCATTCTTCTTACTGTCGGACAGGATTATTATATATGCTGCCGGCCACTCCCCTTCTCCGGGATCACCTTCCGGCTTTATATAGCCCGCCCAGGAAAGATTGGAAAATATCTTATCCTTAAGCCTGCCGTCATCGGCAATGAAATATTCCAGGGGCTGTAGATTAGCTGCCGAGGGAGCCAGCCTTCCTGCATTTACCAGCTTTCTAAGCACATCTTTGCCGATCCTGTCCTGTTTGAATTTCCTTATAGTCCTTCTCTCTATTATTTTTTCATATAGGCTCATCCTGCTCCTTTTTTTCACTTATGATTTCCATAAAATCAGCTGGTTCGACAATGCTGATCTTTTCTTCCGGAAAATCTTTAGCATTGCGGGTAATAAGATGATCACAACCGGACCTTCTGGCTGAGACAAACTGTATCATATCCTCAAGATCATTTTTGTCCATTTTTTTTGCTTCAAGCAAAAGACTCTTAGTCAGTGGGACTATTTCAAATTCATCCAGAAGCTGACTGACTAATTCCCCTACTGAAGTCCTGTCCTTTTGTTTTAATAATATATAATGAAGATTATTGATCGAAATTGCTGATATATACCCGGAAATATTTTTTTCCGACACAAGTGACCAGACTTTGGCACTATTCTCATAATGCTGGTCCCTGAATAGGATTACATCCAGAAAGATATTTGTATCAATCAGTATCTTCATATCTTTTCAGCTTATCTTCTATGACTTCATCCCTGAGCTGCCTGTAGCCCTTATCAGAGTTAGCAAACCCGGCCCACTTGCTTACTTTTTCTGAGATCTTAAAATCATTTGATATGGAATACTGTTCATTAATATAATCTGTTACCAGGCCTGATATAGATTTTCCCATTATCTTTGACATACTTTTTGCCCTGTCAATAACTTCTTTATCAATATACAGCGTTAGTTTTGTCTTGCTCATTTAGTTCACCTACGTATGATAATACTATATTATACGTAATAATAAAAATCAAGCTTTTCATTCTTTTGAGAGGTATTTTCCATTCTCGAACTGGCTATTGTAAAGACTGGCATAGAAACCGTTTTTATCCAGAAGAGCCCTGTGGCTGCCCTGTTCTACTATATCGCCATTATCCATAACCAGTATCAGGTCGGCATTCCTTATAGTACTCAGCCTGTGGGCTATTATAAAGCTGGTCCGGTCCTTCATAAGATTGTCCATGGCATCCTGTATAAGAAGCTCAGTGCGGGTATCCACCGAGCTGGTGGCCTCATCAAGTATGAGGATTTTGGGATCTGCCAGGATTGCCCTGGCTATGGTTATAAGCTGTTTCTGGCCCTGTGAGATATTGGATGTCTCCTCATTAAGGATATGCCCATATCCATTGGGAAGAGTGTGTACAAAATGGTCCACATAGGCGATCCTGGAGCTTTCGATGACTTCCCCGTCGGCAGCGCCCTGCCTGCCGTACCTTATATTCTCCATTATGGTGTCGTTGTAGAGCCAGGTATCCTGTAGGACCATGCCAAATATTCCCCTGAGATCTTCCCTGGTAAGATCCTTTATATTCTTACCGTCAATAAATATCCCTCCCTTATCCACATCATAGAAACGCATCAGGAGCTTTACCATGGTGGTCTTTCCGGCTCCGGTGGGGCCTACCAGTGCTATTTTCTGACCCGGTCTCACCTCTGCTGAAAAACCCTTTATTATATGCTGACCCGGCCTGTAACCGAAATGCACATCTTCAAACCTGACCTCGCCCGAGACATCTTCCGGTTTTACCGGATTTTCGGTGTCCGGCAGTTCTTCTTCTTCATCCAGGAATTCAAACACTCTCTCGGCAGAAGCCGCTGTCTGCTGAAGCACATTGGAGATATTGGCTATCTGGGATATGGGCTGTATGAATGTCCTCACATATAATATGAATGCCAGTATATCACCCACCGACATCCTTCCCTGTACTGCCAGCCATCCGCCCGTGACACAAACTGCCACATAACCCAGGTTTCCCACAAAAAATGCAATGGGCATCATCAGCCCGGAAAGAAATTGCGATTTCCAGGCTGCACCATACAGCACCTCGTTAAGACCATTAAACTTGTTTATGCTCTTTTCTTCACCATTGAAAGCCCTCATTACATTATGGCCGCCGAACATCTCTTCTACATGGCCGTTCACATGCCCCAGGTATTCCTGCTGCTGCTTGAAATATTTCTGGGAACGTCTTACCACTGACATTATCATCACCAGTGACAGCGGTACTATAAGCACTGTTACCAGGGTCATTATCCTGCTTATGGTAAGCATCATCACAAGTATTCCCATGACAGTTGCTACTGAAGTTATGATCTGGGTAAGGCTCTGGTTAAGTGTCTGGTTTATGGCGTCTACATCATTTGTGACCCGCGATATTATTTCACCCTGGCTGGTATTATCAAAATACTTGAGCGGCATCCGGTTTATTTTCCGGGATATATCCCTCCTGAACCTGTAAGTCATCTTCATGGATACTGCAGACATTATCCAGCCCTGGACAAAGGAAAATAATGCTGAGGCTCCGTAAAGGCCCAGCGATATCAGTATTATCCTGCCTATATAGCCAAAATCAATCCCGTCCCCGGTACCGGATACTATTTCCATTACCCCTTCAAACAGCCTGGTGGTAGCCATGCCGATCATCTTGGGACCGGCAATGGCAAAAGCGGTAGAGACGGCTGCCATTATCATGACCACAAGTATCTGTATCCTGAATTTACCGGCATACTCCAGGAATTTTTTCAGGGTTTCTTTAAAATCCTTTGGCTTTTCACCCTGCATCTGGATGCCCCTGGCGCCGGGTCCGAAACCCATATGTCCCCCGCCTCCCGGTCTCTGTCCCCCGGTCTTAAAACCTCCAAAAGACCTGCTCCTGTCCCTGGTCCTCCCGTTCATGCCAGTTCCTCCCTGCTCAGCTGGGAAAAAGCTATTTCCCTGTAGGTCTCACAGCCTGCCATAAGTTCTTCATGCGTGCCGCTGCCGGCTATCCTGCCTTCGTCCAGGACGATTATCTGCTCCGCACTCATAACCGTTCCCACTCTCTGGGCTATAATAAACAGGGTGGTATCAGAAGCAAATTCCCTGAGGGCACGCCTTAAAGCGCGGTCAGTCCTGAAATCCAGGGCCGAAAAACAGTCGTCAAGTACAAGTATCTCCGGGTCCTTTACCAGGGCCCGGGCTATGGAAAGCCTCTGCCCCTGGCCTCCCGATACATTTTTCCCGCCCTGGGCTATGCTGGAATCAAAACCATCACTCTTTTCTTTTATGAAATCGAGAGCCTGAGCCACGGATGCTGCTTCTTCCAGCTTTGCCTCAGTGGCATCATCATCGGCATAACGTAGATTGCTCCCTATGGTACCGCTGAAAAGGACACTCTGCTGGGGGACATAGCCTATCCTTTCCCTCAATTCTTTCTGTCTTATCTCCCGCACATCTTTTCCATCTACCATGATCTTGCCCTGGCTGACATCATAAAACCTTAAGATCAGGCTTGCCAGGGTCGATTTCCCGGATCCTGTAGAACCGATTATGGCTGTGGTCTCACCCCGCCTGACCCTGAAGCTCACATCATGGATAACGTCTTCTTCTGCATTGGGATAGCGGAAAGAAACATCCTTGAATTCTATTTGCCCATTCATACCGGGCTGTATCACCTCAGGTTTCTCAGGATCTTTTATGGTGGCCTGGGTGTCGAGGACCTCAGCTACCCTTCCGGCAGATACTGAGGCCCGGGGGAACATTATAAACATGACCGAAAGCATGAGAAAGGCCATTATTATTAGCATGGCATACTGCAGGAATGCCATCATGTCCCCTACCTGTATGTTCGAAACTGCTACCTGGTTAGCTCCAACCCATACTATCATGAGCGAGACCCCGTTCATGGCCAGCATCATGGCCGGAAACAGTACCACCATAGCCCTGGTGACAAAAAGCGAAGTAGTGGTAAGGTCGAGATTTGCCCGGTCAAAACGCTTTTCCTGGAAATACTGGTTATTAAAAGCCCTTATCACCATAATACCGGAAAGGCTTTCCCTGATGACCAGGTTCAGCCTGTCGATCAGGTCCTGCATCCTCCTGAACCTGGGAAGGGTTATGGAAAAAACTACCATGATAAGTGAGATTATAGATATTACCGCCACTGCGATTATCCAGGACATAGATACGCTGCTTCTTAAGGCCAGCACTATTCCCCCGATTCCCATAAGAGGGGCATAGAATACCATCCTTATCATCATTATCACCAGCATCTGTATCTGGGTTATGTCATTGGTGGACCTGGTTATAAGGGATGCCGTGGAAAACCGATCAAACTCGGCATTGGAAAATCCTTCCACCCTGCTAAATGTCATATCCCTGAGGTTTTTAGCCAGTCCTGCCCCCGTTCTGGCAGCAAAGTATCCTACAGCAATGGTGCATACAGCAGAAAGGAGGGTCAAAAGCAGCATTATCCCGCCCGTCTGCCAGATATAGTTCCTCTGGACCCTGGCAGTGTCTAAGCCCAGATAGCCATACTCGGCTCTTACAAAATTGACTGCCATCTGGGTAAGCAGCGTATCTCCCATTTCCTGGAACTGCTGCTCCATGTTTTCAAGGATCATGGACTTCTGTTCATCCGGCAGGTCCTCGATCATCTCGATGACCTGGCCTGCGGACATGCCTTCGGGTATACTTGATAGGTCAAGGCCCGATGCTATTCCAAATTCCCCGGCTCTCTCAGGATCCGATATCACCATCTCGATACCGCCTGCAGCTACAAATGCCCGGGACAATATTTTATTCATACTATTTGCTTTTTCCCGGTTTATCCTGTTTAAAACATATATACCCTCGTCCATAAGTTTTGGATATTTATCCAAATACTCCCTGTAGTCAGATGAGGTCATAGCCTTAAGTGTATAGTTTTCCAGGACTTCCGTCTTTTCCTCCTCATCCATGAATACCAGGAGCCTGTCCATCCTGCTCTTACTGACAGCCTCGGCTGCTGCATCCTCTACTCCTCCCTGCTGTATGCCCACATTTACTATATCTGACATATAGTCAGGCAGAGCCAGGTTGGCAATAGCCTGCAGGAACAGGAATACTATGGAGATAATTATAAGGGCCGTAAACGGCCTGAGGTATTTTAAGAGTCTGAACATCCAGTTATAAATTAATTAAGCAACTAAAACAATAAGTATCTTAAATTAATGGGGGTTTTTGTCAATATATTTTATGATTTTTTAAAATCGGGTATACGTATGCGCTCTCCACCCTTCATGGCTGACTGGTGGGCGCAGATACCGGCAGCAGTCCAGTTGGCTGCCGCCAAAGCATCGATAGCAGAATCCCTTTCCTCCATTATAGCACTTATATATTCGTGGACCATGTGGGGGTGAGAACCGCCATGTCCGGCTCCCTGGATGAATGATACATGAGTATCATCTTCTATTTTTTCTCTTCTGGTAAACTTCTTTATCTCTTCCGGAAGAAGCCTATCAGTATCAGGGATCTCTATCCTCCTGGCATCTTCACCACCTTCAAAAAGGACCGGGTTTTCACCCTGTATCTGTTCCCATTCAAATGAAAGCCGGTCCCCGTAGATATCAAGACTTTCCCGGTACTGCCTTACAGTCTCATAAAGAGACCGGGTGGCTTCGGCTATGATATTGCTATCCCTTAGTTTGAACACGGCAGTCTCCACGGCAAAGGGAGAGCCGTACCTGGAGGCAAGCTCTTTGCTTATGGAACCGGAACCATGGCAGACTACCGACTCAGCTATGGATCCGGCCAGGGCAATAAGGGGTGAGACAGCATGGGTCCCATACCACATAGGGGGAAAACCAAGCCAGTATTCCGGCCAGCCTTCCAGCCCCATATCCTGCATATGGGAACCCCTCAGAAATTGTATGCGGCCCAGTCTGCCGCTGTCTGCCATTTCCTTCACATACAAAAATTCCCTGGTATAGACCGCGGTCTCCATCATCATAAATACTTTTTTTGATCTGTTTTTTGCTTTTACTATGGCTTTGAGGTCCTCGATACTGGTCCCCATGGGAACAGTACAGGCACAATGTTTTCCCGCCTCCAGGGATGCAATGGTCATAGGCGCATGGTCCATAATGGGAGAAACTACATGAATAGCGTCTATCTCATCGATATCAAGGAGGTCCTTCCAGTCGGTAAAAAGTCTTTCTATGCCAAATCTTTTGCCGGTCTTTTCCAGCTCATCTTTATTCCTCCTGCATATGGCAAATACTTCTGTACCTGGATAGGCCTGGTATATGGGAATAAACTCCATACCGAACCCCAGACCTATGATAGCCACCTTTATTTTTCCACTCATGGTATTTCACCCCTCCATATTTTTATTATCCTGCTGTTTTTTCAATAAATACTTATCTACCTCATCTTTTACGGGCAGCGATGGTATCACGCCTTTTCCAGTGGCAGTCAGGGCTGCTGCTGCACTGGCAAATCTTAATGCTTCAGCAAGCTGCAGCCTGTTGGCAGTCAGGTTTTCAATACCATTTTTAGCTATGCTGCAAAGAACTCCTGACACAAAGCTGTCACCGCAGCCGGTTGCATCCACTGTATCCACCCTGAAAGCAGGTACATAACCGAAGGAATCCCTGGTCAGGAAATAACAACCCTTCTCCCCCATGGTCACCAGGCATATTGCCGGCCCCATTTCCAGTATTTTTTCCGACCCTTTTTCAATATCAGTGGTCCCGCTTATAAGCCCCAGCTCTTCATGGCTTATTTTAACTACATGAGCCAGGGGTATGGCGGCAGTTATGACCTCTTTTGCCCTTTCCCTGGAAGGCCACAGCATAGGCCTCCAGTTGGGGTCAAATGATATCAATGCCCCTGCATCCCGGGCGGTCTCAACTGCTTCATAAGTGGAAGTCCTGCCAGGTTCTCCTGTCAGTGTTATGGAGCCGAAATGGCATATTCCGGTGTCCTGTAAAAATCTCCTGTCAAATTCCCGGTGGTCCAGGTTCATGTCAGCACCGGGGTCGCGGTAGAACTGGAATTCTCTGGTATTGGGGGTGGGAAGAGAGATAAAGGCAAGAGTTGTCCTGGCACTTTCATCATACTGCAGCTGTGATATATCCACTTTGTTATTTTCCAGGACAGAAGCCAGGTATCTGCCAAACCGGTCGTCGCCTACCCTCCCTATAAAAGCAGATTCCAGCTCCAGTTTTGCCGTACCCACTGCTACATTGGCAGGGGCGCCGCCGGGGACCCTCCTGAACTCGCTTACTTGCCCAAAACTGACTCCGGACTGGAGGGGAAGAAAGTCTATAAGCAGTTCGCCTATACATATGACATCCATGCTATTGCTGCTATCTCCTGACTGAACCTGTAAATTTCTGCTGAATATCCCATAACCGGGATGCAAGGCTGTTTTCGGGGAGTCTTATCCGGTCAAAGGTTATTATCCCGTCTTTTTCTATATCCGATATCAATATACTGTTTTCCAGAAGGCCGATGGTTGCATAATGGTTTTTTTTAAAAATGCGCGATCAACAGTTATACCTGGCAATATTGGCTCTGCTTATCAGGTCAGATATTTCCATTTTTTATCCTTAACCGATAGTCCTGGCCAGGATCTCCTCTATAGTCCCCCTGTTGTTTTCCGGATCATAATATGCTTCTATTATGTCTTTATGAGGCAGACTGTTGATCCTGTCATTCATCTTATTAAGCACATAGCAGTTGATCTCAACCGCCTTGCTGACAGGCATCCTTTCAGGGTTGATATCAATACCGAAATACTCCCTGTAGCCTCCCATCTTCAGCATATAAAGCATGGCTTCGGCCTGCTGCCATTCCACTACGCCTACATTGAGGTCCTGGTCATAATTTCCCATGGGCTGGCTATTCCAGTGGGTATTGAAAAGCCTTCCCTGTCTCAGGCACCTTGCTATGGCATAAGGAGCATCCTCGAAACCCATCCTTATATGCCCGATCTCCGGCTGCATCCCCATAAGCCTTTTGCCTTCCTCTATAAGTTTTTTGTTTTTGCCCGAAGAAAGTCTTGACTCTATATCGGCACAGGCTATTAGTCCGTCAGCCGTGGTGCGGTATATATTATTGGGTGCAGGCTCATATGGTTTGGGCTCAATAGCCACCGGAACACCGGGCGCTTCATCCATTGCCCTGGCAACAGCATCCTCAAAGCTGTCCCACATATGATAATAATCAGTGCCCAGGGAATAGGTATATCCATCTATTCCCGGCCATATGCCGGCATGGTGAAGGCCTTTATCCCCGGCAAATGCTATGCAGTCCTTCAATGTGTTGCGGGCTATATCCCTGTATCTTTCTATGGGATTTGAAAGGGAACCGAATTCAAATTCCTTTGGATAGAAGATCGCCGGATAGCAGGACTGCAGTACTATGCCTGATTCTTTTTCCAGCTCCTGGTAAAGATGGTAATTATCCTCATTGACCTCATTCGGATAATGGGCCTCTACGGCCTTTACCCCATATTTGGCCATCTCCTTTGCCATCTCCAGCCTCTCGGGGATATCCTTTCCTCCGGTATAGGCTTCATGAAACCTTCCCCCTCCTGGAGCAAAGTACCATATGCCCACCGATACTTTTAAGTCAAGCTTGAAGCTTTCCATATGCTTGACCAGTTCAGGTCTTGAAAGCCTCCTGGCCTGATAGGTAGTGTCTAGCATGTTTTTCTCTCCTTTGATCATTTACAGGATCATGCCCACCACATGTCGCCGGGTTCTTCATAAAGAAGCACGCCCTTGAGAAACTCTACCGCCTTTCCAAGTCCTTCATCGGCCGACATGAGCGGGTCTTCATGTTCTATGCTTATGACTCCATTGTACCCCGCAACCCTCAGGGCGGAGACGAAATCATTCCAGAATTGGCTGCCGTGACCATAGCCTACAGTCCTGAAAGTCCAGGCCCTTTCAGGAATCCTGGAATAATGCTTCCAGTCATTTACTCCCCTGAAAGATACCACATTCCTGTTTACCTGGCTGTCCTTGGCATGCACATGCACAATAGCCGGCCCCAATCTTTCTATGGCCAGGATGGGGTCTATCCCCTGCCAAAAAAGATGGCTGGGGTCAAAATTGCATGATACATGGTCTCCGGCTTCCTCCCTGAGCATAAGAAGGAGTTCGGGATTATATATCATATCCCCGGGATGCATCTCAAGGGCAAACTTTACTCCTGTATCTTTTGCCAGTTTTGACAGATCCTTCCAGAAGGGTACCAGTTTTTCTTCCCATTGCCATTTAACGGCATCCCCGAAATATGCGGGCCAGGGACAGGTAATCCAGTTTGGATATTTTGCATCTTCTCCGGCGCCGGGGCATCCCCCAAAGCAATTGACCACATCTATGCCCATCAGAGATGCAAGTTCTGTTGTAGCCTTAAGGTCATCACTGTGCGCTTTACTGAATCCCTTATCAGGATGAAGAGGATTGCCATGGGCTGAAAGTGCGCTTATCTCTAGCCCATATTTTTTTGCTGTATGTATAAATCTTTTCCTCTTTGCCCTGTCTTTTAAAAATTCCTGCGGGTGGACATGGTATTTGCCAATAACACCGCCGCTGCCTGCTTCCACCGCTTCTACTCCATACTCACTTATTGCCTTACAGGCTTCTTCCCAGGACCTGTCGCCGTAAAGTGCGGAAAAAACCCCTATTTTCATACCGCTTTCCTCCCCTGCAAATTTTTATCATTCCACTACTATCTGGACCTTCATAGGATCATCCACCCTGTTCTTAAGGTCCACTATTGCCTTTTCCGTCTCCTCCAGGGGATAGGTGTGGGTGACCATGCTTTCAACATCCACCAGCCCTTCCTTTATGGCCCTGATAGCTGTAGGCCAGGCCAGCGGTGCCAGCCATGATGACCTTATTTCCTTATCCATGGTATGAAAACTCAGGGCCGGGATCCTGAATACATCATCTTCATTGGGCAGCCCGAAGTGGACAGTTATAGCTGCATTGCCTGTTATCTCCACTGCCAGCTCAAAGGCCTCATTGGAGCTGGTGGGCACTATGGCCCTCTCAGCCAGCCTTCCGCCGGTAAGATCCGATATGGACTGTTTGAGGTCGCCGGTATAATATGGCGATTTACTGTCACTTGTATTGAAGATATAGTCCGCCCCTGCCTTCTTTCCCATTTCCAGCCTGAAATCCCTGGTACCTATTAGGGCTACTTTGCCGGCTCCGGTGGATTTTGCCATCTGCACCATCATCTGGCCCATAGGACCGGGTCCGAAGACAGCCACAAAATTTCCTGGCTCTATTTCCAGTTTCTTCATCCCGTATACCACGCAGGCCAGGGGTTCCGTAAAGGCCCCTGCCGCATAACTCACATCGTCGGGAAGCCTGAACAGCCCCGTATATCTGGATACTGAGTATTCGGCAAATCCTCCATCGCATGTGACCCCCGGTACATTAAGATTGGCGCAAAGATTGGTCTTTCCCTCTGCGCACAGATAGCAGGAGTTACACTCCTGGACCGGGTTTACTACCACCCTGTCGCCTTTGGAAAAAAGGCCCAGCTTATCAGGGACACTTCCCACTTCCACTACTTCCCCGGTAAACTCATGACCCAGTACGACCGGTCCCTTGCCTGTCTCGGTACCAACGGGGCTGAGTCCATAATAATATGATATGTCTGAACCGCAGATCCCTACATTCTTTACTTTTACCAGTACATCTATGTCTGTTACTTCAGGAATATCTATTTCTTCCAGCTGCATCTTCTGGCTTTCGTAAAATACCTGGGCTTTCATCTTGCCTTTCACTTTCATCCCCCCTGTAGCTTATAAATTGTTAATCCCCGTATTTCTTTATCAGGTCATCAAGATATTTCTTATTAGACTCAGTCACATCCAGGGCCTCCGGCCAGAAGCAGAGATCGATTGGCCACCATTGATCATCATATCCGGCTTCTTTTATTGCCGGCATTATCTTTGAAAAATCAAGTATGCCTGTGCCCAGGGGAGCATGGGTGGAAGTGTCGTCATCGTGAAGGGTCTCATCGGAATCTATAAGGTGAATATGGCCGATCTTGCCTGTAAGCATATGGGCAAACTGTACCACTCCCCCTGGAAGTACTTCCTTTTTACCCATCTGCCTGGAACCAAGCACGCCGCACATATGGGCATGACATGAATCAAAAAGTATAGAAAAATTGGGATGATCGACTTTATAGACCATCCTTACCACTTCCGAGGGTTTGTTCAGTATAAAACCGGGTTCGAATTCCCAGATGAGTTTGACAGAGTACTTGTCACAAAGATCTGCCGCCTTATTCCATACACCGGCTACTTTATGGAAGAAATCCCCATAATCCATTCCTCCGGGGACTTCCGTGGGCGGATCGACACTGTCTACCCTGAGTTTGGGGCAGTCCAGGGCTTTGCATATCTCAAGGTTGTCCTTTACTGCATCAAGGTACTGGCTGTCAGGTGATGCCGCCGGTGACGGAAAAGGCGCTGCCAGTCCTGAGACTTCCAGCCCAAAGTAGTCAAGCTGCTTTTTTACTTCTTTTGCCTTATCCGCTGTCCTGGGTTCTATATGGGGCGGAAAAGCTGCCATCTCTATGCCGTCAAAATCCAGTTCTTTAAGTCTCTCAAGCACATCTTTTAGGGGAATGGGATCCTCTGAATAGCCGCCCCATATATAGGCCCATCCGCCAATAGAAGTCTTCTTGCTCATTTTTCCTCCCTGTATAATAGAATAAACAAAAGATATATATAACAGACCAATTTAAAGTTTGGACCTCCTGGATTTCAGCAGTTTATACGTTCTTCAGTGTCAGCGTCAAATATATGGGCTCTGTCCATATTTATATTTGCGTATACATTCTCCTCCGTCTTTATAAGGGTCTTGGGCGGAGAGACAGCCCGCAGCAGGATATCCTTTGAGATACTCAGGTTGAGTACGTCTTCAGCACCCATGCTCTGGCTGAAATAGACTTTACTCTTTATGGAATTTTCATCCTTTTTCTCCCTGGTCACTTCAACATCCTCGGGCCTTATGCCAAAAAGGACTTTCTTTTTATCAAGCTTATCCAGCCGGGAGCACTGTTTTTGGCTCAGACAGCATATAATATCGTCTTCTCCTATGACAAGCTTATCTTTGTCCACAGCTGCTTCAAAAGTATTTATGCCGGGACTTCCTACAAACCTGGCCACAAAGATGTTCTGGGGCCTTTCATAGATATCTTCCGGTTTTCCTGTCTGCAGTATCCTGCCTTCGTTCAAGACACCTATCCTGTCAGCCATGGTCATGGCTTCAATCTGGTCATGAGTCACATATATGAAAGTCTCCTCAAGCTCAAGGTGTATCCTGGCCAGTTCTACCCTCATCTCTTCCCTGAGCTTGGCATCAAGATTGGACAGGGGCTCGTCCATTAGGAACACCCGGGGGGTCCTGACAATAGCCCTTCCGATCGCCACCCTCTGCATCTCTCCTCCGCTCAAATTAAGTGTGGACCGTTCCATAAGTTCCCCTATATTAAGTACCCTGGCCACCCGGTCTATCCTTTTATCTATTTCATCCTGGTCAAAATTTCTCATCCTGGATTTCAGGGGAAATTCAAGGTTCTGCCTTACGGTAAATGTAGGATAAAGGGTATAGTACTGGAATACGAATGCCACATCCCTTAGTGCAGGCCCCATGTCGTTCACATTTTCTTTATCAAGAAAAACATCCCCTCTATCCTGTTTTTCCAGTCCCGCGATAATCCTCAGGGTGGTAGTCTTACCGGCTCCGGTGGGTCCCAGCAGGACAAAAAATTCCCCGTCACTGACTTCCAGGTTCATATCATCAACAGCAGTGATCTCACCAAAAGCCCTGGTTATCGAAGCTAGCTTTACATCTGCCATAAATCATTTCTCCTAACTGTGGTCACAAACTGATCAGTTTTTAATGGATTCTTCAGTCCCGGGATCGAATACCGATACCCTGTCCATGTCAAAATTAAGGTATACCTTGTCATTTATATCCGGTGATACCGTTGATAGTGTCCTTACCCTTATTTTTTCTGAGCTGTCCAGCACTACGTCGATTATATTATAGGAACCTGTTGCCTCGATAACGTAGACTTTTGTAGTCACATAATCTGCTTTTTCGGTAAGGGATAATATAACATCCTCGGGTCTGACTCCCAGGATCACCTCTTTGTCCAGGAATCCTTTTGAGGTCATTAATCTCTGCAGTCTTTCATTTACTTCCACCGATTGGTCGACAGACAGGATATTAAGGAATACCCTGCCGTCTTTTTTATAGGTTTTGCATTTCATAAAATTCATCCCCGGACTGCCGATAAAATTAGCAACAAAAAGGTTATTGGGGTACCTGTATACCTCTGTTGGTGTACCCATCTGCTGAAGAACCCCCGCATCCATGATGGCTATCCTGTCACCCATGGACATGGCTTCGACCTGGTCGTGGGTCACATATACCGTTGTAGCACCCACATCCACATGCAGCTTTTTAAGTTCGACTCTCATCTCTTCCCTGAATTTTGCATCAAGGGTGCCTATGGGTTCATCCAGGAGGAATGCCTTGGGCCTTCTGACCAGGGCCCTTCCCAGGGCTACCCTCTGCTGGTCTCCTCCAGACAGCTCCCGGGGCTTCTTTTTAAGTATATGTCCTATGCGCAGTATCTTTACCGCCCTATCCACTTCCTCTTTTATCCTTTTTCTGGGTACCCTCTGGGTCAAAAGCGGGAAAGCAATATTATCATAGACATTCATATGGGGGTACAGGGCATAGAGCTGGAAGACAAAGGCTATGTCACGCTGGGAAGCCCTCTTTGTAGTCACATCTTCACCATCAATATATATCCTGCCCTCATCAGGGATCTCAAGTCCCGATATACACCTGAGGGTGGTGGTCTTTCCGCAGCCCGACGGGCCCAGAAGAACCAGGAATTCCTTTTCCTGGATCTTCATATTGAGGTCATTTACAGCAATAGTCTTATCAAACCTTTTGGTGATCTCTTTTAGTATTATTTCTGCCATTAAAAAAACTCCATTTCCCTTATGCTTTAAACAGCTTCTTCAAAAATTTGAGTCCTTTTTCCAGAAGCACCCATTCATTTTCCTCGGTAGACCTCCAGATCGATGCTGCCCTGGCTATGATCTCATTATCAGGAGTGAATGTCTCTATTACCAGGTATCCGTCATAATCTATATCATGCAGGGCTTTGGCTATCTCCTGCCATCTTACCTGGCCGGTGCCCGGGGCTCCCCTGTCGTTCTCATTGGCATGGAAGCTGACCAGCAGGTCTCCCGCCTTTCTTATGGCATCCGCTGAACTTTTTTCCTCGATATTCATATGAAATGTATCAAGGTGGAGTTTAAGGTTCTTGCTGCCCGCATCACATATAAGTTTGATTGCATCATCTGTGATATTTATAAAATCTGTCTCGAAACGGTTAAGAGGCTCCAGCGCCAGGAATACACCTTTTTCCTCGGCATAGCCGCAAACTTCCCTGAGGCTTTCTACCGCCGTCCTCCACTGTTTTCTTTTATCTTCCGGGGTCTCCATACCGGTTCTTCCCACTGCCGAGTAAAGGGGTCCGGCCAATATATTGCATTCCAGGGCTTTTGCCGCATCGATACCGTCTTTTATATAGGCAATACCATTTTTAACTGCCTGCATATCAGGCCCCCTTATATCCCGGTCCAGGCCCATCATGCCGCATATGCCGGAACATTCCAGACCGTTTTTCTTTAATTCCTCCAGAGTCCTGCCGTAATCAAAATCTCCTTTATTGGCCAGGGCTATCTCTACCCCGTCAAAACCCAGCTCCCTTATCTTTCCAAAACGGTCAGTATATTCATCAGTAAAACTGCCGGTAAATATCATAGTATCCAGTCCGAATTTCATCTATTACCCTCCTGTTATTTTAGATGTATGGAAAATATATAGGCTGCAGTACCTGTAAGCAGCACTGCATAACCATAAGTATAAAACACCATAAACCAGGGCTGGCACAGGAAAGCTATCCCCAGGAGCATTATCCACATAAAAAGCGGTTCCAGGTACTTTCTTTTTAAGAGTTTCAGCCTCCAGAAGACCAGTCCTATGATAATATAGAATCCTAAAGCTGCTATGAATGAATACATATGAACTCCCTACTTACGGATTGCTCCAAATGTTATCCCCCTTACCAGGTGGTTTCTCAAGAGTACGGTAAATATCATGGCCGGGATAAGGAAAAGCAGAGTACCGGCAGCAGCAGCTGCCCAGTCATACCCCAGTACTCCCATCTGGTACGGCAGCCATGCCGGTACCGTCTGTGACACCCTCCTGGAAAGCACCAGGGCAAAAGCATACTCATTCCAGGCAAATATGAACACAAATACAGCTGTGGCAGCAATACCGGTGGTGGCCTGGGGAAGCACTATCTTCCTGAAAGCCTGGAACCTGGTATAGCCGTCCACCATTGCCGCTTCTTCATATTCTATTGGTATCTCATCTATAAACCCTTTGAGCACCCATACCGCAAATGAGACATTGAATGCTGTATAAAGAAGGATAAGGGTCAAATGTGAATCTGTCATATTAAAAAACCTGAACATCAGGAATACAGGGATGATGACCACTACCGGCGGAAGCATCCTGGTGCTTAATATAAAGAACAGGAGATCATCTTTTCCCCTTATCTTGAACCGTGAGAATCCATAAGCGGCAATAGTGCCAAGGATAATGGTAAGGATGGTGCTGGCAACGGCAATTATAGTACTATTCAGATATCTCCTGGGAAGGTCTCCTATCCTTACGATCCTTTCTCCGGTCTCCTCATAGACTATCCTCTCATACCATTTCATGTTTTCTATATCTTCTTCTGTGGGCTGGTTTCCTTCTGAATATACTACCCTTGAAGTAAATATCCTTATATATGCCGCAATAGAAGGCTTAAAGGCAAACGTAGGCGGCACCTTCTGGACATCAGACCAGGATTTAAAAGAAGTGGTTATTACATAAAGCAGCGGCACCATATATACAAAAGTGATGACTATTATCAGGAGTATTATCAAATAGCGGCGGATATTTTTTTTCTTTTTTACAACTTCTCCCATATGCCGTCCTCTCTCAAAGTAGATACATCATTAACTATTGCCTTGCCCTATTAAGGTATTTTATGAATATGCTGGTAATGGCAATGATCATTATGAGCATTATATAACCCAGGGCAGAACCGTAACTTGTCTTCCAGGTCACAAATCCAACATTGTACAGGTACATCGAAAGGAGCTGAGGGGCTGTCGTGCCCCTACCGGTTATACCCATTGCAATATCAAAAATCTTAAAAGCTTCCATGGTCCTGAATATAAGCGCTACTAGAAGTAGAGGATAGACCATGGGCATGGTTATCCTGGTGAATTTATACCACCATGAAGCCCTGTCTATCTCTGCCGCTTCATAAAGGTACCGGGGTACCGCTGACAGGCCGGCTATGGACAGGAGCATAACGAAGGGGGTCCACATCCAGACATCAGCTATGACTACTCCATAAAGATTGAAAGTGGGATCGGTTGTCCAGTCGATCTTCCCCAGGCCCAGCAGCATATTGAACATGCCGTAATTGGCATTATAGAAAAGTTTCCACATTATCCCCACTATTACCGGGGACATGGTCATGGGCAAGATCAGTAGAGTAGTAAGGAACCCTTTTCCAAAAAATTTGACCTGGTGCAGGAGAAGTGCCATTCCGAAACCCAGTATCATCTGCAGTCCGACGGATAAAAGCACAAATTTTGCGGTAGTTATAAACCTGTTCCACATCTTGGGATCCCTGAGCATCTCGGAATAATTCACAGCACCTATCATCTCCGGGTTTTCTCCCCATTCGGTGGCCCTTTTGGCTGAATAATCGGAAAAGCTTAAAACAAGGGACCAAAAAAGCGGAAATACATTCATAATTATTAAAAGGATTATGACCGGAAGCACGAATATCCTGAGCAGTGTTGTGTCTTTCATGCTGCGGTATGCCATATTGACGGTTTTCCTGCTCCCAGATTTCTTTTTCATCTGACTAATTTCCTTCCTGCCTGTCTGGCTTTAAACAGCTTCCCCCGCCTGATACGGGGGAAGCCTATAACCGACTTCTAATTAGAAATCATTAGGATCAAAATCAGGATCATAGTAGCCGTCTTCTTCAAATATCTCGGTCCATATGTCTGTTACTTCCTGAAGGGCATCTTCTGCAGTCCCTGTGCCCGATATGACATATGCACCCACAACTTCACTGAATGTCCTCAGCATCTCGTCATACTGGGGTACAGCCCACCAGTCCTGGAAAAGTTCAAACGATTCCTTCATATTTGGATTATATGGAGCTGCATTCAGGAATTCATCGGAATTCAGCACTGCTTCATGGCAGGTGAATGAACCGGGCAATTGCGCCCATTCAGCCTGGGTCTCTTCCCTGGCAAACCATTCCAGCCAGGCAAATGCTGCATTCTTTTTCTCCTCTGAGATATAGCTCACAACAGATCCTGCCTGGCCGCCCAGGGCTGCACTCTGCCTCACCACGCCGTCAACACCCTCCTGGGGAGGACAGGTAAAGTATCCTGTATCACCAGCAAAGGGATTGGTCTCAGGATTTGCCAGAGCCGGCAGAAAAGCAAAGAAATTGGTGGACATGGGCACTATGCCGCTTATAAAGGCATCATTGGTGGCAACATAGAATGCATCTCCAAACCCGGGAGGCACAAACCTGTAAAGCTCCCTGTAGTATTCTATTCCGGCCACGGCTCCTTCACTGTTCAGGTAGCCGTCTACCTCAAAAGTCTCAAAATTTCCCAGGTCGCCGCCATAAACCCTGATAGTCTGTTCTGCTATCATAGCCAGCGAATCATATCCATTATCGCCGTATACGGCAACACCATAGAACTCATTATCAGGATCATGGAAGAACTCTGCTATATCCTTTAGCATATCCCATGATTCGGGAACGCCAAGGGCATAGCCGTATTCTGCCTCAAAGGCTGCCATATTGTCAGGATCCTGGAAAAGGTCCATCCTGTATGCCCAGCCCAGGGCATCGCCTTCTACCGGTACTCCCCAATATCTTTCATATCCCTTGGGATATTCGGAATAGTAGTACATGGCAGAGGGCAGGAAAGAATCCAGTATGCCTTTTTCCTGAACAAAATCGGTAAGCTCTACAAAATGGCCGTTTATGGCCATATTGCCCACATCCTGGCTGTCAGCTACTATGATATCCCAGGCATCACTGCCTGCTATCATCTCTACATTATACTTCTGGACAAATGTCTCCCAGGGTGTCTGCTCAACTATAACCTCTATACCGGTCTCGGCAGTAAACCCGGCAGAAAGTGCTTCCAGGTTATCAGCCGGGGCCCACTGGGCCCAGTGGATAGTGATGGAATCAGCCATAGCCATTTCTTCTGCCTCTTCTTCTGCTGCCTCTTCTTCTTCAGCCTCCTCTTCCATCTCTTCTTCTGCTATTTCTTCTTCCGCAGCTTCCTCCGCCTTGCATCCCGCACCATATATGGTAAGAGATACCATAAGCATTGCTGCCAGAAGCCATATGAGTGCTTTTCTCATTTTCCCCTCCTTTGAGATTACAAAATGTGATTGAGATCACCTGCGATCATCCGGCCTACGCCTGGTGTTTGCATAAACCGGCAGTAATGATGATTTTCTTTCTATAGGACCACCCCCTTTACAATCAGCGCTTTTTCCATTTGGCCCTCCTTTTTAAAGTCTAAAAATGGCTAGATCTATCCGGGGATAAAAATAATATTTCAGGAAAACACCTAATAAATGGCCTGTTTTTGCTGGATGGATTAAACCAGATTCTACTGAATAAACTGAAGTAGGTTTTGAAGAATATTTTCACAGCTGCAAACATGACCCTCCAGTATGTTTACAAAGCTTCTATTCCTGCACCGGGAACTCCATGCTTCCATCTTGTACTGACCGGAATTCCCCTGCTAAACAATATTATAATACAAAATAATAGTTTTTAAAATAGCCGCTATCCTCTGTATTGCTGCCTGTCGTCTGATAATCTGCCTTAAACCTGTCAGCAGGGCGGCTTGTAACTGGCATCAACCCACTTCTTCTCCCTGCTGCTCTCAACTACTTTTTCCACAAAGTTTATACCCCTGGCTCCATCCTGTACTGTGGGAAAATCAAGATCGAATTCTGATGGTTCTGATCCATTTTTCTTTGCCTTCATAGTCCTGGCTGCATTTAAATAGATATTTGCCAGAGCCTCTATAAATGCTTCCGGATGGCCGAATGGAAGACGGGAGTTATGCCTTGTGACTTCTTCCAGGTAATCATTTCCATGCTTGTATACCTTCTCGGGCTGGTCTTCGTACCTCAGGTAAAGGTAATTGGGGTTTTCCTGGTGCCATTCCATGGAGGCTTCAGTGCCATATACCCTGAACCTTAAATTGTTCTCATCCCCCACAGATATCTGGGAAGCAAAGAATATACCCCTGGCCCCGTTCTCAAAGTGGACAAGTACATTGCCGTCATCATCAAGCACCCTGTCTTTGCCGAAGATGGTGAGATCAGCCATTACCCCGGTTATCTCCAGTCCGGTTATATAGCTGGACATATTCTCCACATGGGTCCCCAGGTCTCCCATGCAGGAAGATATCCCTGCCTGGGCGGGATCTGTCCTCCAGACTGCCTGCTTGGCGCCATCTTTCTCAATGGTCTTTGTCAGCCAGCCCTGGGGATACTCTACTACCACTTTGCGTATATCTCCCAGGACTCTGTCAGCTATCATCTTCTTAGCCTGCTTTACCATGGGATATCCGGTGTAGGTATACGTAACAGCAAATACCCTGTCATTTTCTTTTGCTATCCGGCACAGTTCTTCTGCCTCCTCCATGGTCCTGGTCATGGGCTTGTCGCATATTATATTTATCCCGGCCTCCATCATGGCCCTGGCTGCAGGATGATGCACGTGATTGGGTGTGACTATAGAGGCAAAATCGATCCTCTCTTCCTCCGGAAGAGCCCCTTCTTTCTCTGCCATCTCCTCATATGATCCGTATACCCTGGAAGGGTCCAGCATCAGTTCCCGGCCCTGGGCCTCTGATTTTTCCGGGGTAGAAGAAAAAGCGCCTGCGACCAGCTCTATCTCTCCATCCAGTGCAGCTGCTTTCCTGTGGATATCTCCGAAAAATGCTTCCGGTCCTCCGCCCACCATGCCATACCTGATCTTTTCTGGATTTTCATTGACATCTTTTACTATTCCGACCATCTTAAATCTCCTCCCTTTATTTCTAAAAAAGACTTCCCTGTCATTCATTCTTAAGAGCATCATCAAAAGCGCCGGAGGCAGGATTTATATTTATATGCTTTACAAAGTCACATGCTTCAGATGCCCCCCTCATCCTGTCCATCCCCGAGTCCTCCCATTCCACAGACAGGGGGCCCTCATAACCTATCTGGTTTAGCTCCCTTATTACAGCTCCGAAATCAACCTGGCCCCTTCCCGGTGAACGGAAGTTCCAGCCCCTCCTGGTATCACCGAACTCTATGTGGGAACCCAGTATTCCGTTAAGGCCGTCAAGTGTCACCGAGGCATCCTTTATATGCACGTGATATACCCTGTCAGGAAGAGCTCTTATCATAAGGTGGGGTTTTAATCCCTGCCACAAAAGGTGGCTGGGATCAAAGTTTATGCCCAGTGTCTCTCTGCCTTCAAAAGCATTTAGCAGCCTTTCAAAGGTATAGTAGTCAAAGGCGATCTCCGTGGGGTGCACCTCAAATGCAAATTTGATATCCATTTTGTCCATCTCATCAAAAAGAGGCGTCCATCTTTTAACAATGGAGGCAAAACCCTCCTCTATCATCTCTTCTGATGCCGGGGGGAACGAATACCAATAGTTCCATATAGGGGAGCCCAGAAATCCGGTTATTATACTGATGTCCAGGTTTTTGGCTGCCGTTATGGTATCCTTTACCTCCTGGACTGCCCATTTCCTCATTGCCTCTTCGTCTCCGGCTACAGCAGAAGGGGCAAAGCCGTTATGGCGGCTGTCGTAGACATCCCCTACCAGCTGACCGGAAAGGTGGGCTGATATAGCCCAGCTGCCAAGCCCGTGCTTTTTAAGAATGTCTTTTATTTCCCTGGCATAGGACTTGTCCCGGGCAGCTTTTTGGGCATTTATATGCTTGCCCCAGGTAGCAAGCTCAAGACCCTCATAACCCATCTTTTGCGCAGAAGCGCACATCTCGTCAAATGGTATGTCAGCAAACTGGCCGGTAAATAGTGTTACTGCTCTCATCTTATGACCCTCCTATCATAAAATATTAATAGTATTATTTTAGCAATAGAAAGTATTGCAGTCTACTATGTGAGCTTGAATTTAAGCCTGCCTTCCTTTTCTCTGACTTCCTTCAATCTCTGTGCTGCTTCCCTGTTGTGGACAACGCAGCCCACTGCCTTTTGCCTTATGAGAAGTTCTATGCAGTTGTCGCAGGCAATACACCAGTCAATGTCCTCTTGCTGGCCGGAAAGCAGTTTATTGGGTAAGTATGGATCAGCAAGCGTCTGCCTTCCTATAGCTATCATATCACATACGCCATCATTAATATTCTTATTTCCCCAGTAAGTAAGTGATTTCTTTTCTCTGGGAACCTTTGGCTGCAGATTATTATCGCCATCCCTGAAAATAGAATATGCCGAGCCGATTACAACAGTTTCCGGGGAGACATTATCGCTTACAGTTTTCTGAAAGGTATGATGCAGGTATACCTGGTCTGGTATCCTTCTGTCAGGCTGCGAAAGTGCAAGGGTGATAGAGGGGCATCCAGCTGAGACAATTATGTAATCTGCTCCTCTTTCTTCAAGTCCTTTTACAAGAGCAATCGGTTCGGTATTATCCATGACTGCCGTATCAGGTCCTGCCGATCCAAATCCGCCGGGAAAGCCTTCCCAGAAAGATATCTTTGAGCCAATAATAAATCCGGGATCATCGATCTCCTTTTTCACCCTTTCATAACCTTCAAAGACAAACCTGGTGCGGTTCTCAAAAGATCCGCCGTATTTCCACTTTCTGTCATTATACGGCCTGAGCAGCTGGGTGCCCAGATATCCGTGGCAGATCTTAATATCTACACCATCCGCACCGCATTCATGAGCAATTTTAGCTCCCAGCACAAATTGGTCCAGGATCATTTCTATGTCTTTTTCACTGAGCAGTTCACCGCCAAAATCCGCATGCGGCTTAACCGTGACCCTCTTGGAAAAATCCGGATGGCTTATTTCGCCGGAATGTGTCAATTGCCAGATAAAGACAGCTCTGTCATTTATCTTTTTCATCTCTTCTGTAAATTTCTTAAGAGCTTTTTCATTTTCAGGCATCACGCTGAGCTGGTTTAGCCTGCCCCGGCTTTCCCTGGTAACAGTTATTGCTTCCAGGTCTATCAGTCCTGCTCCACCCTCAAAGTATCTGGCATACCTTTCATAAGTCCTTTTTGTCGGATTCCCTTCATCATCGGCATCATTGCATTCCATGGCATTCAGGGCTATGCGGTTGGGGGCTGTAAGGTTGCCTATTTTTATAGGAGTTAAGAGTTCTTCTTTTTTATTAGTCATTTTGACCCTCCTAATAAAATCCTGAAGATATATGCTCTTTAATTGTAACAGTATAATAATTTTAGTAAATACAGGGATTTTTCATGATATATTATTATTTGTTTAAATACTTCCCTGATTATTCCCTGTCCGGCATATCCGGATTACTGTCAGGCCCAAAGTATTTCAGCATTACCAGGGGTTCATAACCGGTGTTATGTATAGTCACTCCCTTTGCAGCCGTATCATAAGGCACAAAGAATTCATCTCTGGTAAGATCTCCAAACCTTATCATGGTAGGCGATTCTGCCTGGATATCATTTAGTTCCCCGTGTCCCTGTATTATCAGCATGCCGTAAGGTCCGGTATCGGTTATGGTTGCTTTTGCCCCTGAATATACAGTAAGCTCCTTGGCAGAGAATGCTTCATCTCCGTCGATCCTCCCATATACCACCCATTTTTCCTGATATTTATTGGGAAAGGGGTTATCTATATTTAAGGGGGGAAGGAAAAACCTGGCCTTAAAATCTGATACGGTATTGAGCTCCCAGTTAAGGCTTCCGATTATATGATCCAGGTCATCCTTTCTCTCGTCGGCAATATCTTTGGAAAGAAGGGATCTGTCTATAGGTTTTCCCGAGGGCAGGGATTCAAACATCATATAGACATCTGAAGCCCACTGGGGCTCGAAAGTGCACAGGGACCCGGGCGCATGCAGGATGCCGGGAGGGATCAGCCAGCCGGTCCCCAGCTCCAGCCTGTATGCCCTGCTGAGATCCAGTATCTTATTGTCGCCCCTGTCGAATGCGGCCAGGCATTTTTTAAGGTCATCTTTGCTGGTGCCGGGTTCCAGTCCGAAAAAGGTATAAGGAAATGAATCTGGCTGGAAATTATACTGGGCAGGGAAATAATATGCCTCTGGCTTGCCTTCAGCCCCTATCTGCCGGGCATAATCATGGTCCACATGGACATGATGAGGCAGGGGCTCCATATTGTCAAAAAACTTGGCAAATATCTTCCAGCCTCCCCATTTTGACATTATGCTATGGCCCAGTATATCGGTGCCTTCTTCCTCTATCAGGGTCTTTAAAAGCATTTTTTCTTTGCCTGCTACTGCATATGAGAGACCTTCGTCTTCAGGTGTGCCGGGACCATTATCGGCCCGGATCGTAGAAGCAAACCATCTTTCATCTATTCCCCCTCTATGGGCGCCCAGGGCAAACAGATCATCAGGATGCAGTCTCAGCCTTCTTCCCGGGATACAGAAGGACCTGGGGACCCATGAGGGCGCCAGGTGCAAAAGCCCGTTATTGAGCTCCAGTGCATTATTCAAGAATTTTTTAGTTTCCTTGCTCATTTTTATAGTCTCCTATCTCATTATTTTATATTCCCAGACTAATCTTTTTTTCTTTTAAAATCAAAACTTAAATAATTTACTTTAATATTTCTGCACAAATATTGTATTATATTGGGTAAATCTGGCATTCCCGGTATAAATATATTTTTATGGACACTTTAGAAATAACTAAAGACTTGCTATATATTATGGGCGGTTTTTTGCTTGGCTCCATACCTTTCTGCTTTATCCTGGCAAAGCTTACCGGCAGGAAAAACCTCAGGCAGATCGGAGATAAAAACCCGGGAGGCTGGAACCTGATGTTTAATGTATCAAAGGTCTGGGGACTTGTCGGTATCCTGCTTGATATGGCAAAAGGCTATTTTTCATATTATATCGTACTTGGCCTGGCATATGAAAGCAGTACCGCTATTATGGGGACGAACCACAATCAGCTGATCGCCGTACTTGCCGGGTGTGCCGCCGTTGCCGGCCACAATTATTCCCCATTCCTTAGCTGGAACGGCGGAAAGGGGATAGCAGCCTGGGGAGGTTTTATGACAGCAGGCAGCTGGTATGCCTTCCCGGTAGGAGGATTCAGCCTGCTCATGGGTATCCTTTTTACCAGGAATATGATATGGTCTGTTATCCTGGGAATAGTTATGACCTGTCTTTTTTTATGGTTTTATACTGATGCAGCCGTTTTTGTTTTTGCCTCACTTCTGCTTCTTGTGATCATGCTGCCCCGACAGATAAACCGGCAGCTGCCGCTGGGAAAGAATTTCCAGTTCTGGAAGGAAGCCAGCCTGCAGGATCTTTTCAAACCAAAATTGAGATAATTATATTTTTGGGAAATCTCTGCTAATAATATATAATCTTTATATATTGATAATAATTTATGGAGGTTTGTTATGCCTAAGAAGGATTTTTTGATCAGCCAGTTTAAAGGTCAGATTGACGACTGGGATGACCAGATATATAAATTGACATGTGACATAAAAGAGACTGCTGATGAAAGTGTAAAGATCCAGTGCCGTGAAAAAATAGAAGATCTTGAATCAAAAAGATCGAAAGCAATGGATGAGATAGAAAAATTAGAACAGCAGCAATAGAACATACGGGGCCAGCCTGTAAGCCGGGTTCTGTACCGTCTGCACTCAATGCACAGCCGGCGGCAGTCATCCATCTGGGATAAGCATCACTGCTTACCTCGAGCGGCCAACCCGGAAGAAGAGCGGGCAGCTCCATATCTTCCCTATTTGGCCTTTCTCCGGATGCGGTTTACCAGGCCAGGCTGTCACCAGCCTGCCGGTGGGCTCTTACCCCGCCATTTCACCCTTACCGGACAAAGTCCGGCGGTATATTTTCTGCTGCACTGGCGCTGGGACAGGCCTTTCGTCCTGTCCCGCTGGGAGTTACCCAGCATCCTGCCCTCAGGAGCCCGGACTTTCCTCGCATATGCGCGACTGCCCGGCCGGCCCCGGTATATTATACATCAATCTTCGATTTCACCAAAGCTTATACCTGATTCACCTGCATATCTGAATTCCATGTTCTCCAGAGCCCTGTTTACCAGTTTGTCCGCCTCTCTGTTTTTTTCCCTGGGAATGAGCCTGAGGTCTACTTTTTCATATTGGGAAAGCTTGTCGGTGATCCCCAGATATATATCAAGGATCTTTTTATCCTTGATCTTCCATATCTTTTTTACCTGGTTATGGACAAGGGCGCTGTCTGTAAGCAGGATTATTTTCCTTATTTCCAGCTTTTCTACATATTCCAGTACTTTTTCCAGTGCTTTATACTCGGCCACATTATTGGTGTTCTTTCCTATATACTCGGAAAGCTCTCCCATCCTTTCTCCTTTTTCATCATATATAACAGCGCCGATAGCGGAAGGACCCGGATTGCCCCGGGAACCGCCGTCAAAAAATATCTTCAGATATTTGTCCTGGTCCAAATTATTCCAGCTCCTTTTTTATATCATCTATCTCCGGTCTGTAGAGCACTGAAAGCCGGCCGCAAAGCGGGCACTTATAGAGAGTATCTGAATCGACCATCTTTTCCATGTCGGTATGGGGTATCTCCATATTGCAGACTCCGCAGAATTCATCTTTTATCACCGACACAGCGATGCCGCCTTTTTTTGATTTTACTATATTATAATTTTTTAGTCCCTCTTCCGGCATGCGGGAAACTACATCTTCCCTCCTGCGCTTTAGCCCCTCCATATTATGTTTCAGGACTTCTTTTTTCTCCTCTAACTCAGCTCTTATCCTTTTTGCCAGCATTTCCAGTTCATCAAGTTCTTTTCTCAGGCCTTCAATGACCAATTCCAGTTCTTCCTGTTTGTCCATCAGTTCCAGGATCTCATCTTCCAGCCTGCTGTTGGTTTTCCTGAGTGAGTCTATTTCACTCTGGTAGTTGGAAAGCTCCCTGGGATCAGTTATAGAACCGCCAAAAAGCTTCTTTTCATTCGACTTTATTTTTTCTTCATTAGCCCCCAGCGAATCCTCCAGTTTCTTTCTCTGGACATTGATATGATGAAGGTCCTTTTCCATGGCAGCCAGCCTGTCTTTGCACTGTTCCTGCTTCTGGAACACAGTCTTTAGCTCTGCATGGTCTTCAAGCTTAGCCATCTCTGTACTGCGGGCAGTTAAAGCATTATCGATAAACTGTAGTTCTACAAGGTCTACTACATCTAACTTACCTGCTGCCAATGTCATACCTCCAATCCCAGTATCCTGCTCTGGTCTTTTTTACCTCAATGTCAAGCTGTTTCTTGTCAATATAGTCTTCCAGCAAATCGCAGATGCCCTCTATAGCATGTTTCTCTATAGTCCCGTGTCCCAGCGAAGCTACTATCTTTCCTGAATCCCATAACCTTGCAGCATTGTGATAGCTTATCTCTCCTGTTACTACCATATCGCAGTCAAGAGAGGCAAGCTCCCCGGTAAGTGAATTGCAGCTGCCCGCGACCAGGGCAACTTTCTCTATCATCCTGCTGCCGCCATTTTCACGCTTACGGTCAAATAATCCTATTTCACCGGCATCAAGTTCTTTTTTTAAAGTACCTATATACTGTTCCAGGACTGCAGGATGCTTAAGCCTGCCGGTCCTTCCTGGTCCCCTGTGATCTATTCGGTTTTCCAGCCTGTAGATGTCATAGGCAGGCTGCTCATAAGGATGGGCCTTAAGGGCTGCATATACCAGGTCTTCCAGATCTTGCTCCGACACCATGCATTCCATCCTTAATTCATCCACCCGGCTAAGTATGCCTGGCTTCCCGGTATGAGGCCGGGCATCTTTGCCGGGAAGGAAAGTCCCTGTGCCCACGGAGCTGAAAGTGCAGCATGAATAGTCCCCCAGTTTTCCGCCTCCTGCCTTGCATACAGCCTTCCGTACTTCTTCCTGGCTGCCATTGGGTATAAACACTACGAATTTATACCAGTTACCGTATCCTGAGACTATGGCGCCTGTATCCTCAAGGCCCATTTTCCGGGCAATAAGATCATTCAGGCCGCCTTCCATGATATCGTAATTTGTATGGGCAGCATAGGCAGCTATCCGGTTTTCTGCCAGTCTCAGGATCCTGCTTCCGGTAATCGTGGAATCAGTGATGTTTCCCGGATCCTCAAATACCGCCGGGTGATGAGATATTATGATGCTGGTGCCGCCAGAGACAGCCTCGTCGATGACTCTGTCGTCCACATCCAGCGTCACCAGGATCTGGCTTACCTGGCGGCTGCCGCTGCCTATCTGCAATCCTGCCCTGTCCCATTCCAACGCCAGTTCTTTGTGGAATATCTTATCAAGGTCTAAGACAAGCTCTTTCAGGATCATATCATATGCTGTAAACAGTTATAATAGATTAAATATTATAATATTAGCGGTCAAATAAAAAGCTTATCTTAAAAGTATGACTGAATGGGGGCTTATTCTTTCTTTTTAAAATCAAGGGATGCCGAATTTATGCAGTATCTTTTCCCGGTAGGCCTGGGACCATCATCAAATACATGGCCAAGGTGACCCCCGCATCCTGCGCAGTGCACTTCGGTCCTGGCTGTGGCCAGGCTCCTGTCTTCTTCTGTCTCGACACTTTTTTCCGTAGACGGCCTGTAAAAACTGGGCCATCCGGTACCCGAGTCGAATTTGGCGCCTGATTCGAATAATCTTTCCCCGCAGCCGGCACAATAATATGAGCCTTCGTCCTTGCAGTCACAATATTTATTGGCAAAGGGCTTTTCTGTGCCCTTTTCCCTTAATACATGATATGCTTCGGGTGACAGTTTCTTTTTCCACTTATTTTCATCTATCATCTCTACCCTCCTTTTAGAGATCACTGGCTGGGATATCCCTTGTCTATCCATTCATCGATTCCCCCGCCGGCAAGGTCATATATTTCTTTGAAGCCATTAGCCGCCAGTATGGCAGCGGCATTTCCGCTCCTGTTGCAGCTGGAGCCGTTACAGTATACCAGTATGGGCCTATCCCGGGGGATCTCATCCAGCTTCTCTTTCAGCTGGGACACAGGGATAAGCAAGGCCCCTTTGATATGCCCGGATTCATATTCCGGTCCTGACCTCACATCCACAATGATCAGATCAGGATCATTAAGGTATGCTTCATATGCCTGGTCCACTGAAATATCTATTATAAGGGAAGAAAGGCCGGAAGTATCCGCTTCCGCACCAGAGGATGCATCTTCAGCACTTTCCCTCTCTATTTCCAGGGTAATGTCTTCCATCTCTACCGGTCCTTTTTCATTAGCCTGTCCCCAGAAATTTACATATAAGGCAATCCCGATAAGGATTATTCCAATAGCAATAAGGATATATGTCAATATTTCAACTATCAGCATCTTTCTGGCCGCGGTTATCTTTTCTGAGAATACCTTCTGAAGTGTCCAGGCATCATTAGGCTCTATGATTATTAGCAGGTTCAGGATAAATATGACAAACAAAACGATAAAATGATAGATACTGAAAGTCATATCAAGAAATCTGCCAAAACAGCCGCAAAGCATATCAGGCCTGCTTCTTAAGACATAGAATGTCACCCAGGAAAAGATGATAACCATCACATTCAGGTGTAAAGCGGCAATCCTTATATACACACCCAGTACCAGCATAATACCCAGAATCAGTTCTATTACCGGTATTGCTGCTGATGCCAGGAATGTAAGGGGGCCTCCCAGCAGGCCCAGAGCACTGATGACTCCCTGGAAGCCTTTTAGGTCTATTAACTTGAATATCCCGGATAAAAGGAATGCCATCCCGATTATTATGCGGATAACCGGTATGGCAAATTTAATAAAAGTATTCCTGCCCCTAATTTCCATAGGATAATATATTACCCTAAAAATTAAGAAAATTGTATACTAATCCTGGTTTCCCTCTGCTTTGGAAGCTTCCACAAGTTTCCTGGCGATCCTTAGCTCTGTCTTCATCTTTATCTCGTCCGTATAGATCCTGAGCTCTCCTACCAGCTCATTATACCTGGTGATATATATAGTATCCCCCTGGTTCTCCTTGAGAAACTTTGACAGCTTTATCCTGAGCTCATTGGTGTCTACTCTTTTGATCTCCTGGTTCATATCTCATCCCTTCCAGCCCTATTGTATATTTATTTATGTATTATATATATATTATAGTTATCTAATTCTATATTAATACATTCCTAATAAATGTCAAATAAAATATCCACAAAATAAGGCTTGGTTCTTCTATAAGCATCTATTAGACACAGGGGGATGTTATTTGATGGAGCCCGCCTGGCAGGCTCCATCAGCTTATTGTCCTTTTCTAGTAAGGTAGTCTATCATTGGCTGGGTGACCAGAGGCACCAGGTCCTTTATCATATGGGGCATAAGGTTATCCATTACCTCAGGCATCAGTTCCGGCATCTGCTCTTTCATATATTCAGGCATGGGTATCATCTTTCCCACCCTGTCCAGTATCACCGGCATTAGCCCGGGCATCATCCTGGGAAGGAGTATGGGAAAAAGTATGGGAAACATGGGTTTCATAAGCTTTAGGGCTCCCGGTATCCTGCCCATTGCCCTCATCATGCTGCCCATCTTAAAGGGCATGGCATCCATAAGCTCAGGCCACATGGAGGCCATAAGGTCCGCAAATCCTCTGGGACTCATAAGGGCGATCATGGCTTCAAAAACAGCCCACTGCCTCTGGACCTCGGGATCCGGGTCTTCAAATTCATATCCCAGGGCCTGGCAGGCAAAATTAGCCAAATCTATTATCTCAACCGGGAGGTGCTTTTTTTCAGCTGTCACCCTGAACTGGAACTCGCAGCAGGGGCACAGGGCAAGTACCTTTTCCGCCCCTGCTTCCACTGCTTCATCAAGCCTTTCCTTTCCCACCTCTGCCGCTACCGGCGGATCTTTTATAAGTGTCAGGACACTGCCGCAGCAGTGAGCCTCATCCCTGATATTTTCCATCTCCACCAATTCTACACCGGGTATGGCTTTAATAAGCTCCCTGGGCTCATCATAGACCCCGGACACCCTGCCAATATGGCAGGAATCGTGCCAGGTGACCTTAACCGGTTTCCTGCCATTCCCATTTCCGGGGAAGACAAATTCCTTTGATCTTATCTTTTCTGCCACCAGTTCAGAGTAGTGCCTGGCCTTTATATCATATTCTATACCCAGTTTTCTTGCCCATTCCGGATAGACATGGCGCCACATCATATCGCATGCAGGACAGGATGATATTACCGTATCTGCCCCCGCATCCTTTACTGCCTGTATGTTCTTCTTGATGGTATCGGCAAATACATCCCATTTACCGGCTACCAGCATGGGCGTGCCGCAGCAGTTTTCCTTTTCTCCCAGTATGGTAAACTCCACCCCCGCCTCGTCAAGCAGCCTTACACCCGCCTTTCCGATATCCTTTTCTACATAACTGGCAGTACAGCCGGCAAAATAGACATTCTTTGCTTTCTTTCCGGGACCATGTTTTTCCGTCAAGTCTTCCGGAAACCAGTCTATACGGTTCTTTCGGTAGCCGGCCCAGATATCTCCCTGGCTGGTAAGAGCTGCCGCCATCATCTCAAATGGGGGTATGGTCATCTTCTTTTGTTTATGTATAAGCTGTCCCCTCATCTTGAGCCAGGAAGGCTCTATGGGTAGATTGGCCGAACATCTGAGATTGCATAGCTCGCATGTGGTGCAGGCCATAAATGCATCGACCATATACTGGTCCCATTTTTCCCTTCCTTCAAGGTATTCCCTTAGCCAGTACCATCTTCCCCTGGGACTCTGGCTTTCCCACCCCCTGCCGTAGAACTGGTCGCATTCAGGTACGCAGTAACCGCACTGGGAACAGGCATAGGCATACCATGCAACATCCCCAGGGATGCCTTTTATCTCTTTTTGCGGTATCCTTTCACCAAGTTCATGGGTGATCCTGTTTCCAAAAGGCCTTATTAGGGGCTCCATAAGGCTGGCGATCCCCATAAGCCTGCCTACGGTATTTCTATCTATGACCTTTCCCGGGTTCAGTATGCCCTGCGGGTCGGCTTCTTTCTTAAGCGACCTTATTCTTTCCAGACGGTTTCTTCCCAGGACCCTATCTGCCATATTTGAAAAATATATACCGGTGGCATAAGGCCTGCCCCCGTATTTCAGGGCTATCTTTATTATTGAAAGAGTGAGGGCAAATACGAAATTATAACTGAATTTTCTCTGGTCGCTGGGAATAAACCCCAGAAGCACCACTTCCGGTTTCCCGTTCCTTCCTTTTTTTATTACTACTCCTTCCTTTACCAGGGGCTGTTCGATCTTGGTCTCTATTTCAGAAAGGACCTTGCCCAGGTTTTCCAGGGGGACTATTACTTCAGCAGGCACCAGGCTGGGCCCAAGCCTTTTTACCACCATGAGCTTAAACCTGTTTTTCCATTCATGCTCAGCCAGCCTGTCTTCAAGGAGCTTGCCCCCGGAATCTGCAATCAGTCCGGGAAGCTTATCCATAACTTTTCTTTCATCGCTCTTCCTGAATGTAAGGGTGACAATATATTTTTCCGGAAGTATTAACCTTTCTTCTGCTGCATGTCCGCCATGCTCCATAAGGGGAGCCTGGTTTTTTAACTGGGCCATCCTGGGATTTATAAACAGGAGTGACCATATAGGCACTGCATCCTTTATAAGCGATGCGGAGAATTCCTGGAGGTCTGATGATGAATCAAAGGCAGCTGATATAACTTTCATCTCTTCCAGGGGCATCACTTTTATGGTCATCTGGCTTATCATGCCGGTGATCCCCTCTGCATCGGCGATAAGTCCCAGTTCGTCACCTTCAAATTCTTTTATGCTTCCGTCAGCCAGGACTATCCTGGCACTTATAACGCTTTCCCTGAATTCTCCCGCCTCATATGAACCTATGCCAGAGCCTCCATGCGCCAGCCAGCCCCCTGCAGTGGATCCGGGATAGCTGGATGGATAAAGCCTGAGTGTAAGAGACTGTTTTTTAAGCTTTTTATCCAGTCTTTCCCATATTATGCCGGGCTGTATGGTGACTGTCATAGCATCAGTGTCTAAATCTATTATTTTATCCATCCTGTTAAAATCTACTACTATACCCTGCCTTACTGGAAGAACGCCGCCATAGCCTGAGGTAGCTTTTCCTCTGGGTGTAAGCGGTATTTTGTTTTTAGAAGCCCATGCACATAATTCACCCAGCTCTTCTTCGGAATTCGGCTGGACTACAGCATCGGGAAGGGTATTCCCGATAAAGGGCCTGACCAGAGAAGGTACGGTAGCTATATCATGTCCGTATAATTTTCTTTCCGTCCTGTTAAAACATACCCTGTCTTCAAATCTGTCTTCCAGGTACTTTCGGTGTTGACGGGTAAAACTGCTCATAAAATCCTCCTATTTGATTAACTCACTTAACATCTTATTATTATCCCTGAATTTTTCTTTAACTATCTCGCTTACCAGGTCGAAAGCCTTAAGCACCTTCAGGTCTGATATATGGTAATAAGTGCAGTTTCCCTTTATATCTGATCTTACCAGGCCCCTGGACTTTAGTATTCCCAGGTGCTGGGAGATATTTGACTGGGAAGACTCAAGCTTTGCGGAAAGTTCATTTACATTCATGCTTCCACCCCTCAAGGTGTCTATAATAGCCAGTCTTTTGGGGTTAGAGATAGCCCTGCACAATCCTGCATGGAGATCGTAAAATTCTTGTTTCTTTGCCATAATAATAATATATCCTGCATATATCTATATATTGATATTATTATATTTATATATGCTAAATATGTCAAATTCTTAGTGATTTTTTTGTAGAGGAATTGTATTTTTGATTTCAAAATGGTGGGCCCACCAGGACTTGTTCTTTCGTCTCGCTGAGGCTCGCTGCAGAGACGCAGACTCCCTCGCTTCGCTTCGGTCCGTCTTTTCAAGTC
>Ga0180434_10001295_pt1 | contig 36092 bp, 35 predicted proteins | sample SS_ome_7_FD_132453 | JGI IMG/M metagenome (GOLD analysis project Ga0180434, IMG submission 132453) | Hypersaline lake sediment archaeal communities from the Salton Sea, California, USA - SS_1_D_2 metaG | ecosystem: Environmental > Aquatic > Non-marine Saline and Alkaline > Hypersaline >... | reverse complement strand
GCTCCTCTATTTTTCTTTATCCGCGCCGCGCAGCGAACCTCGCCAAGGCGCGGTCTATTCTGGCGACCGTTTTTTTCAGACCCAGAAGCCTCACTGAATCGAATATCGGCGGACTTACCGTCCCGCCGCACAGGCACACCCGAAGCGGCTGGGCAATTTTTCCCAGAGATACCTTTTGAGCCTCCGCCAGCGATCGGAGACAGGCTTCGACATCATTCGAGGTCGGTCTTGCCGAATCCATATCCAGCAGTTTTTCACGAACCAGCGGTAACACCGCCAGTCCGCCGCCGTCCACCAGAACTTTTTCCACCGCGGCCCGATCGAACTCGATCTTGTCATCGGCAATGACCAAAAACCTGGCTTTTTTTTCTATCTCCGCAAGCGTCCTGGCACCTTTGTTGACGTCCAATACATCATTGAGCAGATCGTCGCCGGCGGAGGCCAGGGGCGAAGCCGTCGCGTCGAGGTAGTCCTTAAAGTGAGAAAGAAGAACCGGCCCTTCGAGCGTGCGTATGTGCTCGGTGTTGAACGACGCCAGCTTTTTCCTGTCGAAAAGGCTGTTGCTTTTAGCCAGTCTGGACAAGTCGAACGCCTCTACCATCCGGCCGCGGGACATCACCTCTCGGTCCATGCCGGGCGACCATCCGAGAAGTGCGATAAAATTCACCATCGCCTCCGGCACGTACCCGCTGCGGCGGAAATCAACAACGTTTATCTCCGGAAGCGAAACACCCAGGCGGGCGGCCATGGCGTCGACGGCTTTCATTTCGGGTGCGAATTCTCCCGCGATGAAATCACGTGCCTGTTCGGCGGTTATCCCACCCGCCGAGGCCAGTTCGTCCAGGTCCGTATCCCCCCTTTGCCGGACGGCGCCTCGAAGCGCTTTCACCCGCTGCCGCTTCGAAAGCTTTCCTCCCGTTTCGCTAACGGTCACCGACATGTGGGCGTAAACGGGTGTTCGGAATCCCATCGCTTGTTGCAGCAGCACGTGAAAATGCGTATTCAAAAGGTGCTCTTGCCCGCGAATGACGTGCGTTACGCCCATGAGCTCATCGTCGATGACACAGGCGAGGTGATAAGTCGGAAAACCGTCGGCCTTTCGTATTATGAAGTCGCCGACCTGTCCGGCCGGAATCTCAACTTTCCCCCGCACCGTGTCCTCTATGGCGATAGCTTCGGTCGCGGGCACGGCGAAGCGAACCGTAACGGGCCGGCCGGCGGAACGGGCTTTTTTTAGATCCGATTCGTCGGGGAACCTCCGCGGCCTGGGGTAAATGAAGTTCTTTTTTCCGGCCTCGGCCGTCCTGCGGAGTGCGTCGAGTTCCCCGCCGGTGTCGAAACAATAGTAGGCCTGCTTTCGCTCGATCAGCCGCATGATGTAACGATTGTAAATATCCAACCGCTGCGACTGGAAATAGGGACCGTTGGGACCGCCCGCTCCGGGCCCCTCGTCCCAGTCTATTCCCAGCCAGCGGAGGTCTTCGATAACCTGCCTGACCGCCTCGGGCGTACTGCGCCTGCGGTCGGTATCCTCGATTCGGAGGATCATGCGCCCGCCGTGATGCCTGGCGAGAAGCCAGCAGAAAAGCGCTGTCCTGGCGCTTCCGATGTGAAGATAGCCCGTTGGCGAAGGCGCGAATCTCGTTACCACCATGGCTTGGTTTCCAATGCCAAAACCTTGAAATTACCCGGCCCGCACGGCGGTGTCAAAGCAAATGCGGCGGCGGGGGCCTTCGCGGCAGAACCCGCAAGGGTATGGACGAAGTGGACGACATGGACGGCCAGAACGGCCGCACTTCGTCCACGTCGCCCACGTCGTCCGGCAAGGCACACCCACCCCCTTGCAAACCCGCCGGCTGCGGTCTAAGATAACGCCTTTCATCGCCGGATCACGAGGCAGCCTTGGCTGACAGGACCAACGACAAACCGCTGGACTTCATCCGCTCGATCGTCGCCCAAGATAACGCCGCAGGCAAATGGGGCGGACGGGTGGTTACCCGTTTTCCTCCCGAGCCCAACGGGTACCTTCACATCGGCCATGCTAAAAGTATCTGCCTCAATTTCGGCATAGCGGCAGAGAACGGCGGCGTGTGCCACCTGCGTTTCGACGACACAAACCCGACCAAAGAAGAGCAGGAGTATGTCGAATCGATCGAGCGCGATGTGCGGTGGCTCGGCTGGGACTGGGGGCCCCATCTGCACTTCGCCAGCGACTACTTCGAGAAGATGTACGAGTATGCGGTCGCACTCATAAAGAAAGGTTCTGCTTACGTCTGTGATATGCCGGCCGAGCAGATACGCCGGTACCGCGGCACGCTTACGAGGCCCGGAAAGCCCGGTCCCCACCGCGACCGCCGCATCGAGGAGAATCTCGATCTCTTCGAGAGGATGAGAAAAGGCGAATTTCCGGACGGATCCAGAACCCTGAGAGCCAGAATCGATATGGCCCACCCCAATCTCAACATGAGGGACCCGGTCATGTACCGCATCCTGCGGGCCGTCCACCACCGCACGGCTGAAAAGTGGTGCATCTACCCCACGTATGACTGGGCACACGGTCTGGAGGACTCCATCGAAGGAATAACACACTCGATCTGCACGCTCGAGTTCGAAAACCACCGGCCGCTTTATGACTGGTTCCTGGACCAATTGGGCGTTCATCACCCGCAGCAGATAGAGTTCGCCAGACTCAATTTGTCATATACGATAATGAGCAAGAGAAAGCTGCTGCGACTGGTGGAGGAAAAGCATGTATCAGGCTGGGATGACCCGCGCATGCCGACCATTCGCGGCATGCGAAGGCGGGGCTATTCACCCGAATCCATAAGGAATTTCTGCGGCGTCATCGGTGTGAACAAGTTCAACAGTACGATAGATGTAAGACTGCTGGAGCACTGCGTCCGCGAGGACCTCAACAAGACGAGCCGCCGTGTTATGGCGGTGCTGAACCCCCTGAAGCTGGTGGTGGACAACTACGACAGCGGCAGGGTTGAGCATATGGACGCCGTCAACAATCCCGAGGACGTCTCGGCGGGAACCAGGCGGGTGCCGTTCTCCCGGATTCTTTACATCGAAAGAGATGATTTCATGGAAAAGCCGGCGAAGAAATTCTGGCGCCTCGCCCCCGGACGGGAGGTGAGGCTGCGTTACGCATACCTGGTCCGCTGCACCAAGGTCGTCAAGGACGCCGACGATAATATCATCGAGGTGCACTGCGAATACGATCCGGCCTCACGGGGCGGTGACGCTCCGGACGGCAGAAAGGTAAAGGCCACGCTTCACTGGGTGTCCGCCGCGCACGCGGTCAAGGCCGAGGCCAGACTGTACGATCACCTGTTCACCGACGAAAACCCCGAATCCGCGACCGAGGGAGCCGATTTCATCGCCAACATCAACCCGCAGTCCCTGCGGGTCATTTCGGACTGCCTCGTCGAGCCGGAGCTGGCGCGGCCCGAGCCCTTGGATAGATTTCAGTTCGAAAGACTGGGCTACTTCTGCGTCGATCCCGACAGCTCGCCCGGCAGGCCTGTTTTCAACCGCACCGTAACGCTCAAGGACAGATGGGCGAGGATCCGCTCGAAACAGAGTGGGGTCAGGTCTTGATTAGTGATTAGCGAGCAACGGTCATAAAGGTTAATAATAAAAGGCTGATCCTTGCTCATTAATCACTAATCAAGACCTGCCCCCCCTTGCGAACAATTCCCGGAACTTTTCCTCGATCGTCTTACTGGCGCACAACACCTCGCCCACAAGAACCGCGCTTACCCCGCAGCGCATCAGCTTCTCCACATCGCCGCGGCTGTCTATGCCGCTTTCGGAGACAAACGGAACGCCTCCGTCAACAAGCTCGCAAAGCCTGCAGGTGGTGTTGATGTCGACCGCCATCGTTGAAAGGTCGCGGTTGTTTATTCCCAGTATGCTGTAGCCCTTTTTCGGAAACCCTATGAGGCTGCGGACCGAAAGAAGCGCGTCGGCGGTATGAACCTCCAGCAGGATCGTCAGCGTAAGCTCCGAAGCCAGTATCATAAGGTCGCTCAGCCGTCCTATCTTCACCGCCTCGGCTATGAGAAGTACCGCATCGGCCCCCTCGACCCTGGATTCGTACACTTGCCAGGGATCGATTATGAAATCCTTGCGGATTACAGGCAACGAAACACTCTGCTTGACGGCCCGCAAATGCTCGATGCCGCCCTGAAAATACTTCTCATCGGTAAGAACGCTGATCGCCTCAGCACCGCATCTCTCATACGTTCTTGCGATGGAGGCGGCGTCGAAATCGGCCCTGATAACGCCTGCCGAAGGGGAGGCCTTCTTTACCTCGGCGATAACATTGAGGCCCCTGGCGTTGGGCTTGGTTACAGCCTTGAAGAAGTTGCGGCATCGCGGCATGGAGCGGGCGAGTTCGGCCAAATCCTCGATCGGCCGGCGCGATTTGTCACGCTCGAGCTGCTTCTGCTTGTCGGCGACTATTTGTTCGAGTATGTTAGGCAAAATTACTGTGCTACCTTGACGAAGGCAAGTCGAACCTGGTTAAGGGTGTCGCTGAGCATTTTTTCCTCGGACTCGGCGAGGTTGCCCCTGGTTTTCTCCTCAAGGGCCTCGAGCATATCTATGTGATACCGCGCCGCCTGAAGATCGGGCTCCGGCTTTTCCTTTTCGTCGGTCCGCAAAACGCCCATCGCAAACAACGCCTGTGTAACCAGCATATTGACCAGACCGGGAAAGTCTCCCTTGGGAAGAGGCGCCTCCCGGGCCCGGCGCTGCTGCCGTTCCTGCCGCTCCTGCTCGGTGAGAACTTCCTTCTCCCGCTTGGCTTGCTGCTTCCAGTCCTCGTCGATAATTATCTTTTTTTCGGCTTTTTCGTTCTCCGCCATAATTCGCTTCCTATATCCTTGTGTTGTTGTTTTTCCGCGAGCTTCGCTCTCTTGTCGTATTTTTTCTTGCCGCAGGCCAGGGCCAGCTCGGCCTTGGCAAGGCCGGTTCCGCTAAAGTAAAGCCTTAGCGGCACAAGTGTAAAGCCCCGCCGGTCGAGCCGGGCCGCGAGCTTGTGTATCTGGTTTTTGTGCAACAGCAGTTTCCTAGTCCTCGACGGATCGTGCCCCCGGCCGCCCGCGGGGCTGTACGGGGGTATCGTGGAAGCAACGAGCCAGCATTCGCCGCCGGAAATCCGCGCGTAGGAACCATCGAGGCTCGCCCGGCCCGCACGAAGGCTCTTTACCTCACTTCCCAAAAGCCGCAGGCCCGCCTCGAACTTCTCTACGAGCTCATAGTCGCGGTAAGCCTTCTTGTTGGCGGCGACAGAGGCTCCGTCCTGTTTCTTGGAGGATTTCGAAGCCATAAAGCCATCATAATACCGTTAGTAGGGGTTTTCAAGCGGGGATAATCATAGCAAATTGCAAATATGTGGAACCGCTGCGCGGGCAGTTCTATTTGAAAGCTTCTACGTAATTTTGCTGTTTGATCCTTGCCTTAACCTCACGGGGTTTTCCGTCAAGCTTCGTTAAGGAATAAAGGTACAACGTTCTACCGGCCTATGGGCGGCTTTTTCGGCAGAACTCGCCCATAAGTGCCATTGCCTCGTTGAGCCTTTCCGTCGAACCGTTCATTTTAGCGTAGGCGCCGACCAGCCTGACAAGTTCGGGGTCGGGTTCCCTTTCACCGAAATGATGAGCGGGATTCGCTATTACCGAGTCGAGACCGTATTCCATGGCCTTTGCGACGTAGGCCCTGCTGACACCGACCTTGCGGGCCGGAAGATCCCTGGCGCAATTGCTCACCCCCATCGTGAAATGCACTCCTTCGAAAGCGGGATCGGTCCTGATCGCTTTTATAGTCTCGAAGGCGCGGTAGGTATAACCAGGTACACCCGGCTCCATCGGCATGTCGATGGCCAGCGGGAAGACTGTCGAGTCGAAGAATATCTCCCCGGCTCGAAAACCGTAGGTTTCCACCGCCGCGCTGAATATCCTGCGGGCCAGCGAAATCAACTGTTCGACCGAATGTGAGCCGCCCGGTCCGGCCGACGAGGCGTCGCCGACAAGCAGGCCGACGAACGAGAATTCAAACCGGCGTTTTAGTGCCAGGATGCGGTCTACGGTATGAACCTTGACCGAGTTAAGCAGAGGCGGCCTGACCCGCCCGCCGGATTCGTACCAATCGACCAAGGCGGTTTCCAGAACCTCGTCGTTGCTGCTGTCAATGCAAATCGGAACGTCCCGTCCCCAACGGCGGACAAGTTCGACGTAGTCGGACATCATTCGAACGGCCGTCCGTGGATCGGACTCGCCGAAGGCATCCAGGTTGACGGCGATGTAATCGGCTCCATCGGCGGCCTGGGACTCGATCAGATTCTTTATATAATCCAGCGGCTCGCTGTCGGTCGTGTAAGCGCCGGGCCCTGAATCCGCAAGCTTGCGCATCATCCGGCCGGTGGCCGGAATTGAGGCATGAACCAGTTCCCCGATGCATATAAGAGGCTTGGCCATCGTTGTACGTCCCCGTAAAATAACACAATAAATTCACTGATCGGCGGATTCTACTACACAAGCGGCACCTTGAACAGCAAATCCCTACTTTCACACTTTTACACTCCTCGCACTTTCACACATGCTACGCGGCCCTGCCGCGAAGCGTTCCCCTTGGGCCATTGTGGAAAACCTGTTGATAACCGTCAAGGACAGGGCCGCAGGCCGCCTGGCTGCCCCTGTCCCCGGTCGGGCCAGAATCCGCCGTTGGCGGACAACCTTGAGGCGATCACGCGTACATTTCCAACTAAAAAACCTAACTTATTGAAAAGAAAGAACTTGCGCAAACAAGAGCAGGTGACTCTTTTGGGGCCGGCGAACAAAACCTCCAAGGGAGCAATCCCAGTCCAAGATTCAGACTGAATACTCTTGACGTTTGTGATTAGTGGATAAGTCCCTTCGATCCTGATATGAGATGATCCCGGGCTGTTAATCTGGGTAAAACGAAGCTATTTCAGCCCTAAGTTGCCGGCAGGCGGCAGCCGGGTCCGCGGCGGCGACCGACGCGGAACAAACCGCCACAGCCCGGGCTCCGGCCGCCATCACGTCCCTCACGTTACGCAGCGTGATTCCCCCGATAGCAACATGGGCGATCCCGGCGGAGTCGAGCTGCCTGCATGCACGCCCGACATAGTCCAGTCCGGCCGGTTTAAGCAACGGCTTGGTGGGGCTGGGAAAAACCGGGCCGACACTTACGTATGTGGGAAGCTGCCCGCAGGCCGCCCGAATTTCTTCAAAATCGTGAGCTGTTCGGCCGATTATCAGCGGACTCAACTGGAGCTTCCGGGCGTGTTCGACGGCCAGGTCAGCCTCGCCGAGGTGAACGCCGTCCGCGCCGGCGGCCACGGCAATATCGACCCGGTCGTTTATTATGCCCAGCACGCCCGCGCCCTTACAGACGCGGACAAACTCGGCTGCGATTGTCATGAAGTCATCGTCGGACAGTCCTTCCGCTCTCAGCTGAATACAATCGGCGCCGCCGGAGGCACATTCGGCCGCCAGCCGCGCGGCCCCGCGGACGTCCCCGGCTGGAATTATCACATATAGTTTTACCCGCTTGAATCTTTGCGACCCGTCCCCGAAAAAAAACACGTCTTTTTCCAGCGTGTATGTACTGTAACGCAGACTGTCGATCTCGCCAGCGGTTTTTTGATCCACGGTCTTGACCATCTCGGATATAGTCCGCAAGGCCTCCGTGACACGCTTGAACGCCGCGCCGAGACAATCGCCAAGGGTCGTCCGTCGATCCATGCTCGCCGGCCCGGGCTCGATGCCGACGTCGCCGACCGTGTCCCTGGCCGCCATCAGGCGGCCGGCGCCGAGACCGCATACGGCCGCTGAAAGATCGTGGCGCAGGCGCCTCGCGCGGCAGGCCAATTCGGGGCAGTTCAGTGCGAACCTGCAGAACTCCTCGACCAAGCGAAGCCCTTCGCCGGCCCGATTGACATTAGCATCGATTATTCTATATACGGCCCGCTCCATACCGGTTCAAACAGATACTCCGTATGCGTGCGCCCAGGAAGCAGCGGACCGGCCGTGAAATCCGGTCCAACCGGCTTTCAGGAATCTTTCAGGAATCGGCCTGCTCTGCCGCGACCGCAAGCGAGCCGGCACCTGTAAGAGCCCTGTGCTGTATCAGTCTGTAATAAAACCACTTTGCGAAGCTGCCGGCGGCGAACCCGCAGAAGATCAGCACCAACGCGGCCTGCCTGCTCCAGATAATCAGCCCCAGAAACAAGAGCACCCTGATAAGATGAGCGAAGGGTTTCCTGCCCTTTATGTACTGGTTCAGAATATGCGGGTAACGTATCCGGCTGACCATCAGGACGGCGACGCCGAGCATCAGAAAAGGCAGGGCGTAGACCAGGCCGCTTTCGAAAAAACCGTAAAGCCGGCCTGAATCAGCGAACTCCAGCATCGTTTCCTGGTGAAATATCACCAGACTTACTATGACGCCCGCCGCCGCCGGCGTGGGCAGGCCTATGAAACTCATGTGCGCCGACTCGTCCTCCTCGTTCTCGACATTGAATCTCGCCAGGCGAATAGCCGCGCAGCTTATGTAAGCCGCCGCGGTAAGCCATATGAACCGCTGAACAGCCATTCCCACGGCGGTGCCGTGAACCATCAACCCCGCAACTTCGAGCTTGTACTCGAGAACCTTCAGCATAAGGAAGGCAGGCGCCACGCCGAAGCTGATCACGTCGCAAAGGCTGTCGAGCTGGCCGCCGAAACTGGAGGTGCTCTTGCTCATCCTGGCCAGGCGGCCGTCGAGCATATCCGCTATCATAGCTATGAGAATCATGTAGCCGGCCATGGCGAAATATGAAAGGTGCAGCCTGCCGGCGGCGAATTGGCCGGCCATTTCGGCGCCCTTGCCGGCAAAGGAAATGGACGCGAAGCCGCAGACGCCATTGAGAATGGTTATCAGCGAAGGCAGTATTGTTATATACTTGAGCCTCTGGCGGCGCACCCTTCGCAAGAGGCTTTCCTTGGCAGCGTTTGTCTTGAACTTGCTCATCATACCCGCCGAAAGAAACGCCCCGATCAGCCGCGGGCGGGCTGGTTGTACCTGGCCATCGTCGTCATGCCCGCCTTCACTCTGTCGCCGACAGACACCAGAACCGCCAGGTCGCCACCGGCCGGAACGTACAGCTCGGTCCTCGAACCGAATTTTATCATGCCGAACCTCTGTCCTGAAGCTAATTCCCCGCCGCGGCATGCCAGGCAGACTATCCGCCTGGCGACGGCGCCGCTGATCTGGCGAACCACCAATTTTTCCTTGGGTTCGTCGAGCCTGGTCAGTCGCAGCTCATTTGACTCGTTGGATTCGCTGCACGCCGTCGAGGCGGCGTTGAAATGACGGCCGCTCTTGTAGATCACGTCGTCCACTCTCGCCGCACAGGGGCATCGGTTGATATGAGGATCGAATATGCTCAGGAATATACCGATTCTGATCGCCGGCGCACCGATGAACTCCTCGCAGGCAATTGTTTCTATGTCGGTGACCTTCCCATCGGCCGGAGCCAGCAGCGCTTTGGCGTCCTCCGGCGGCGACCTTCGAGGATCGCGGAAGAAGCCCACGGCCAGCACCAGCAAAGAGGCGAGGACGGCCTCGGCCATAAGCGTAAGCCAAAGCGGCCACCGCCCGGCGCCGGCCGCCGCGACGGCCGCCATCGCGGCGGTCAACGCGGCGGGATATACGGCAACCTGCGGCCAACCGTAGCGCGTAATCGGAATCCTCATGCCATCATCATACCCCCGCGCCTTCGCCGATCAAGGATAAACGACTCCGGTTTATTGTGTCCGCCGAGTCCGCTTCATTCATGCCGTCCACATCGCGCGGACGGAATGGACTCTGGCCATCCGGCTCGATCCATGGTAATCTATCCCGCGGTTTTTCATAACAATAGTTCGAGGGAAGAAATATGGCAGGAATCATCGTTGACGTCATCGCGAGGGAGATACTCGATTCACGGGGCAACCCCACCGTGGAGGCGCAGGTCACGCTTGACGACGGGGCTGTCGGCACCGCCGCGGTCCCCTCCGGCGCCAGCACGGGGGCGCACGAAGCCGTCGAGCTTAGAGACAAGACCTCCAAAAGATATCTGGGAAAGGGCGTGTTGAAGGCTGTCGAAAACGTGAACAAAACGATCAAGAGGGAGGTTATCGGTCTCGACGCGGCCGACCAAAAAGAACTGGACGAGCTGATGATCAACCTGGACGGCACGCCGAACAAGAGGAAACTCGGCGCCAATGCGATACTGGCGGTGTCGCTGGCGTCGGCGAAGGCCGCGGCTGAATCCGCAAGCCTGCCTCTATACAGATACCTCGGCGGCTGCAGGGCGAACTTGCTGCCCGTTCCGATGATGAACATACTCAACGGCGGAAGGCACTGCGACAATAACGTCGATTTCCAGGAGTTCATGATCATGCCCGTGGGGGCCGGTACTTTCGGCGAAGCGCTTAGGATGGGCACCGAGGTTTTTCATACCCTCAAGGGCGTTCTGGCGAAGAAAGGCTACGCCACCAACGTGGGAGACGAGGGGGGGTTCGGACCCGATTGTTCCAGCAACGAGGAGGCCCTCGAGCTGGTGCTCGCGGCCGTTCAGAAAGCCGGCTACCGGCCCGGCAAGCACATCGCCATAGCGCTTGACCCCGCCGCCACCGAGATGTATGACGTGAAAACCCGCCGTTATCGTTTCTTCAAGTCAGACCCCCGCAGAAAGATATCCTCCGAGGCCATGGTGGAACACTGGGCCGAGTGGACAAAGCGTTACCCGATAATTTCCATCGAAGACGGTCTCGCCGAGGACGACTGGAAGGGGTGGCGAAGCCTCAGGCGCAGGATCGGCGACAAGGTCCAGCTCGTGGGTGATGACCTCTTCGTGACCAATACGAAGAGACTGGCGAGGGGCATAAAAGAGGACTGCGCGAACGCGATACTGATTAAGCTGAACCAGATCGGCACGCTTACCGAAACGATGGCCGCGATCGACATGGCGGCCAAGGCGGGTTGGAAGGCGGTTATAAGCCACCGAAGCGGCGAGACCGAGGACACCACGATCGCCGACCTGGCGGTAGCCGCGCGGGTCGGACAGATAAAGACCGGCTCGCTTTGCAGGACGGACAGGATCTGCAAGTACAATCAGTTGCTGAGGATCAGCTCCGAACTCGGTTCGGCTGCGGAATACGCGGGCTTTATGTTTACATGACCCCGGCGAGAAATATTCACTCTGTTTTCCTTTTCTCGGCTTTCTTCAGCGTAGGCACCGCCGCACTGACCTGTTCGATACTAAGCGACGACCTGCTCGACTACTACCGGAGAAAGCAGATTCTGGCGGCATCGGAAGCCTCGGTCGAAGAGCTGAAAGCGATGATCGCCGACTATGACATACTGATCGAGCACATGTCCGAGGATCCCAACATTCTTCGTCGGATAAGCCGGGCAATGATCGGCGTCGAGAATACCGATCCCAATACCGCAAATCCCAGAGCCACCGCCGAACAGCTTGCAGCCGCCCGGCAGGTCCTGATGGAAGACGTCGAAGGACAGGCCGCCCAATCCTCCACGCCGGGATTCCTGGTGCGATGCGGCAGACCGGCATTCCGTATCATGCTGATGGCAGCGGGCTCGGCGCTGGTCCTGATCTCTTTCGTGTGGTTCGGCAGGTCAGGCTGACAAGCGGCGAGAGTGCTTTCACCGCTCCAAAAGCTGGCGGCACGGACGGGTCTGTTTTGTCCCCTTCCTTCTCTTAGTCCATGTCGTCCACCGCCCCACGATTTCCCTTCGAGTGAGGGCCAAGCGGTTCATTCCGATATGCTCTTCTCGAGCTCGGCGAGTATTTTGCCGGCCTTTGATATCCTGTTACCCGCCGGGCCGTCCCAATGCAGATCGGAGTTATCCCTTATCTTTTGCTCGATCCTTTTGCAGGCCAGCAGGACAGTGGCGTGGTTCTTGTTGCCCATGAACCTGCCTATTTCGGGCGAGGACATTTTGGTATGTTTCCTGGCCAGGTACATGCTGAGGTGCCTGGCCAGGGAAACCGTCCTGTTCTTCTTGGACGAATGCAGGGCCGCCGGCGTCAATCCAAAGAAGGAGGCAACGGACGACTCGATATCCGAAATGTGCACGATCGGATCGGTCCTCGCGATATGTTCGGCCAGAACCTTCTTGGCGGCGGCGAGATTTATCCGCGAGTTCTGCAGCGATGAAAAGGCGATCACTTTCAGAATGGCGCCCTGCAGCTCCCGCACGTTCGTGCGCAGGTTCTCAGCTATGTACTTTATGACACCGTCTCCGATTTTCGCTCCCGTACTTTCGGCGTACTGCCGGCAGATCCGGCAACGTGTGGAATAATCCGGCATATTTATCTTCACCACCATCCCGGAAACGAACCGGTTGACCAGTTTCTCTGAAAGCTGGCCTATCATCTTCGGAGCGGCGTCCGAGACCATGACGATCTGCTTGCCGGCGAGGTCTATCGTGTTAAAGGTGTGGAGGAATTCCTCCTGGGTGGAAGGCTTGCTGGCAAAGAAATGAATGTCGTCGATGGCCAGCAGGTCCATTTGGCGCATTTGACGCCTGAAGACATCCAGCTTTTTGGTCTTCAACGCCAGCAGGAAACGGTTGGCAAAATCTTCCGCGGACAGGTATGTCCAATTCGCCTTCGGCCGCCGCTGCGCGACCGCGTTGCATATACCCTGCAGCAGGTGCGTCTTGCCCACACCGTACCCGCCGTGGATGAACAGGGGGTTGAAGGGGGTGTGCCGCTCTTTTATCACCGCTTTGGCCGCGTTGAAGGCCAGCTCGTTCGAGGCCCCGACAACGAACGTTTCCAAGCTCAACTTCAACTTGTCCTGCCGCGCGGGTTTGGCTTCGGCCACGGTTTCCGCCGGGGGCCGGGGCCCCGAGGCGAAGTTGGTCCGCCGGTGCTGGCCGGATAGTTCGTTGTCTATAACGAAGGTGATGCCTACGTTTCTGCCGACAACCGCCTTTACCGCCTGGGCTATCTGGCTCGCGAAGTGACTCTCGATCCAGCCGGCGACAAAAGTGTTGGGCACTCCGATCTTCAGGCACCCATCGACCAATGACAGCCTGGTGGTGTTGGTGAACCAAATCCGAAATCTCTGGCGGCCGACCCTTTCGGCAATCGCTTCCTTGATCGCTTCTATTTGGGACTCGAGCTGACGGGCCTTCTCGTCCGTGATCGTGCTCAGCATTTTACCACCCCTTTAACTATCTAACCAATCCCTGGCTGAACCCACAGCGATGGCGATCATTATTAATGCATTCCAAAAGGTTTCAAGGCGTTTTCTTGAATTTTTTTTTCCACCTTTTTAAGGCCTTTGCCAATCTTGATCTTACGCGACAAAAAAATTTTTTTTGAACAAATTTTGCACAGCGCAAGTCGCGTATGTGGAAAACGTGTGGATTTCGTTCTGCCGGAGGGGGAAAATTGTCGGTTGTCGGGCAAAGCGGACAAAATGGACGACGTGGACGGGGCCGCTCCGTCAGCGCAGCCCGCCATCTTCATACTTTCAAACCTTCACACTTTCACACGTGGTCGCCGGCCCCGCCGGCGACCACCCCCTTGGACAGGAACATATCGCCCGGCCGGCAGCGCCAGCCGTTGGCGAAGGAGGCGAAATCCATCAGCCTGCGGCCTGAAGGTTTTAGCATGTCTATCTTCAGCGCGCCGCGGCCGCAGGCGATGCATAAATCTTCATCGAGCGTGCCCGCCGGCAGGCTTGTATCGACGGGCTTGTCAACAACACCGGCCCCGGCTATTGTAACAGGCTGCCGCCGGTCGCCGGCCTTCGAAACATACACAGCCGACGCACCCGGCCACGGCCACAAGCCTCTGATTCTGTTTCTAACCTGCCTGGCAGATTCACCGAAGTCTATGTAACCGTCCACCTTGTTAAGCCTGGGTGCAAGGGTGGCCCGGGAATGATCCTGTTCGGCGTATACGACCCGGCCGGAAGCGATCCTGTCGAGCACGTCGACAAGAAGCGGCCCCGCCATGGCGGCGAGCCTGTCGTGCAGCTCGCCCGCGGTCTCGTCTTCGCCTATTTCGGTTTCGGCGATGCCGAGGATCCGGCCGGCGTCCATTCGCTCGGCCAGTGTTATCACTGTAACGCCCGTGCGGCTTTCCCCCTTGATTATGGCCCAGTTGATCGGAGCCGCCCCCCGGTACTTGGGAAGCAGCGAGGCGTGAACGTTCACCGCCGCCAGTGCCGGAACGGCCGTCAGCTCGCCGGATATCTTGCTGGCGAACGCGACCACAACCAGCACGTCAGGCGCAAGTCCCCGTATTTCGGAAATCATACCCGGTGAATTTATGTCGGCGGTCTCAACAACTGGAACATTATGCGCCTCCGCCCAGCGGCGTACGCCGGTAGGGCGGGACTTCCTGCCCCTTCCCGCCGGCCGCGGCGGTGCGGTGATGATCAAACGGATTTCGTGGCTCGATTCCAAGACCGCATCGAGACAATTTATCCCGAAAGGTCCGCTGCCGGCGTATACAATCCTTAAAGAACGATGTTTGGGCTCGTCGTGCATGATATCTGTTCCGATCCATGTTAATCTGCGTGTCCGCTGCCGCCGGCTCGGCCCCGCCGAAAGTTTTACGGCGGAGGGCCGCAAAGACGATACGCGGCCGGGAAAAAACAGACCAGCCGCGCCGCAGACGAAAAGGCTGCCGGTCCTTACTTTTGCGCCTTGTGGGCTTCAGCCAGCTTCCTGAGCTGTTTCCTGTGAGCTATTTTCGCGGCCTCGCCCATACGGCTGACAATGGTCATGCCGTCGAGATGATCGGCCTCGTGCTGCAGCGCCCTTGCAAGAAGGCCCTCGGCTTTCTCATGGAATCGCTTTCCGTCGAGATCGGTGGCCGTTACACTGCACCTGCTGAACCTGCGCACCTTGGCGGACACACCCGGCACCGACAGGCACCCTTCCACGGATGAATCGACCGCTCCTTCGACCGTAACGGTCGGGTTTATGTAGACCTTTACACCTTCGCGGCTCGAATCCAGCGAGACTATGAAAATCCTTAGCGGCGCGCCGACCTGAGGACCGGCCAGACCCACGCCCTTGGTCTCGATCATTATGTCGGTCATCTTTGCGATCAGTCGCCGAATCGAATCGTCGATTTTTTCAACGGGTTCCGCCACCGAGGCAAGAACCTCGGCCGGGTACTGCACCAGGTTGTACTTTTCCACTTCCATCACGGATGAATTTCGTTACGACCTCAATCGAACTCGTCCCCGGCGAAAGTATTTCCCAGGTAAAGCTTTCTAACCGTGGGATTGCGAATGATCTCCGCCGGAGGCCCTGCGCCGATGACCTTGCCGTGGTCGATTATATAAGCCTCGTCGACCACCTCAAGGGTTCTCTCGACGTTATGGTCGGTGATCAGTATGCTGACCCCTGCGGCCACAAGCCGCTTTATCTCGTTCTGAAGGTCCTCCACCGCGATCGGGTCAACACCGCTGAACGGTTCGTCCAGCAGGATCAGGGCCGGATCCGTTACCATGGCCCGGGCGATCTCCAGCTTCCTCCTCTCGCCTCCGGACAGAAAACGGCCCTGGCTGGCCGCCACCTCGGAAAGACCGAAACGCTCGATCAGCATCCGCGCCTTGCGTTGGCGGTCCTGCGCCGTTATTGACATGGTCTCAAGTATCGCATAGAGATTATCCAGGACACTGAGCCGCTGAAATATGCTCGGTTCCTGCGAAAGATAACCCATTCCCAGGCGGGCCCTCCTGTACATGGGAAGCGAGGTTATCTCACGGCCCTCGAATTTGACCGAGCCGTCATCGGCCCTGATCATGCCCATGATTATCCTGAAACAAGTGGTCTTTCCGGCGCCGTTGCGTCCCAGCAACCCCACGATGCTGCGCCTGCGGATGGTGAGGGACACTTCGTTGACCACCGCGCGACCGGAATACTTCTTTACCAGGCCGCTCGTTTCCAGCAAAGTATTGTTTTCCAAGGGGGCATCTCCTTCGTTATACCGGCAATCGGCGGCATTATAACAGGAACTGAAGGACCCCGGTATATTTTTATGGGCGGGGGAGGAGGGCGGATGGGGCCGTTGGCGAAGTGGACAAAGTAGACCTAGTGGACGAAGTGGACGGGGCCTGTCCATTTGTCCACTGTGTCCATGTCGTCCACCGGGTCCACTTCGTCCATGTCATCCACACCAGGGAAGATGCCGGTTTATTCTTCGAGCCTGCCCTGCCGGCGTAAATATCCTGGAATGCCGGCCGTTTTTCTGGTATTTAATTGTCATGTTTGCCGTAATAAGCGATATACACTCGAACCTCGAGGCCCTCACGACGGTTCTCCAGGATATCGACAGGCGGGGTATAAAGACGATTTATTGCCTCGGCGATGTCGTTGGTTACGGTGCCAATCCGAAAGAATGCCTGGATATGGTGATCAAGAGGGTCAAATGGTCGGTTCTGGGCAATCATGACTATGCGGTTTTCTACGAACCGACCAACTTCAATTACGGCGCCGAACAAGCAAGCTTCTGGACCAGGGAAATCCTCGAGGCCGGCGACGACAAACCCATGTCCGACGATAGATGGAGTTTCCTGGGGCAACTGGCCATGCGCAAAGTCCTTAGAATCAAGCTTGATTGTGGTACGGCTGTTTTGGATTTCGTTCACGCCTCGCCCCGCAGGCCGATCAATGAGTATGTATTTCCCGACGACGTGTATACCACGCCGCAGAAAATAAGGCTTCTTTTCGAACGGGTTGAACATGTCTGCTTCATAGGCCACACCCATCTTCCGGGCGTCTTTCTTGACGAGCCGGACTTCTACCTGCCCGATGAACTTAATAATGTGTACCCGATCGTCCAAAACGAAAAGGCGATAATAAATATCGGCAGCGTCGGGCAGCCGCGCGACCGGGACAACCGCGCAAGCTATGTCTGCGTGGACGGAAACCAGGTGCACTTCGTGCGGCTGGAATACGACTTCGAAACCGCCGCCAAAAAAATAAGGGCGGTGGAGTCGCTTGACAACTTCAACGCCGACAGGCTGATGGAGGGAAGGTGATAAGGACACCGGCTATCGTCACCGCCTGCTTCGTTCTATTCTGCGGGCTTCTCGTCGCCTTTTCGGGGCTTTTCCGCCCCGCCCACCGCGGAGACGGTCCGTGCATACTTCTCCAGCAGACCGGCCCCGCCGTCGCTCCGGCCGCCGCTGAACAATCTTCCATACAGGAACAATCGTCTCCGGGTCTGAGCGCCGCCGGCGGGCGCAGGCCGGCCGCAGTGACGCTGGGATCGACCGACCCTAACAACGGCTACAAGCTGGCTATTATGCTCAGTTCGAAAGGCGCGGGCATCGCCGCCGCGACATTCAGCGAGTACAAGGACCGCAGCCGAACCGATCCCAAACCGCTGGTTTTGCTCCGCCGGTCCCGAACCGCAGTCGGCAGCGAGATTCTGCCTCTGGCCACCGGCAACCTCGCTTTCCCAGATCGAAACGTCCAACTGCCGTTGGGCCTGCTCGACTGGAAAAGCCTGCCGCCGCAAACCAGCGGGGACGGATGGCAAACCGCGGCGTTCGAGGCGGTTGTGGAAGACGCCGCCTCGGGAGAAGTCATCAGGCTAACCAAAACCTATCGCCTGCCGCCGGACCGTTATGAGCTCCACATCGATTTCGCCATGAGGAATATCTCAGGTCAGCCGCTCAGGATCGCCGCGTCAATGACCGGTCCTGCGGGTGTGGCCAGGGAGGCATCCAGGGCCGACATGCGAAAGGCCCTGGCCGCCTTCAGGGACCCCGATGGAGGGATCGTAACCGCAAGCGTCGACGCCTCGAAGCTGGCCAAAGGCAAAAACCGCGGGGGAACCAGCCTGCAAAAGCCGGGACTGCAAATGCTGTGGATCGCCGTGGTCAATAAGTATTTCGCCTCCATATTGGCACAGGCGCCCGAGGATGGGCTGTTCGATGAACGTACGGCCGACAACACAGCCGTGTATATCGATCCTGACGGAACCGAAGACAGCGGCGACGAGACCCTGGGCGTTATGCTGAAACTCGCGCCCGTTGAACTTGCCGCCGGAGGCGAGCGGGCGTCCGTGGAATATAAGATGCAGTTGTACCTCGGACCGAAGGACAAGGGGCTGTTTGACAAAAATCCCAGATACCGCGAATTGGGCTTCGTCCAAACCATAACTTTCATGCCGTGCTTTTGCTGCCCTTCGGCTGTGATCAACCCGTTGGCTTTCGGAATACTGGCTGCGATGAAGTGGATGTACGGGTTTCTGCCGAATTACGGAGTGGTAATCATAATCCTGGTGTTCCTGGTTCGCCTGGCCATGCACCCGGTAACAAAAAAGAGCCAGGTGGCCATGAGCAAATTCAGCAAGCTGGCCCCGCAGGCGGAACAGATAAAGCAAAAGTACGCCCACAACAAAACCGAGCTCAACAAACAGTTGATGAATCTTTACAGGCAGCAGGGGGCATCGCCGGTGATGGGATTCCTTCCCATGTTGATACAGATGCCGATCTGGATCGCCCTTTACAGCGCGATCTATGCCAGCATAGAGCTGCGCGCGGCGCCCTTTCTGCCTTTCTGGATAACGGACCTGTCTGCTCCGGACGCGCTGGTCAGTTTCGCGACGGTGGAAATCCCCCTGCTCAAGTGGAAGTTCGATTCGCTCAACCTTCTGCCCCTTCTCATGGGCGTGGCGATGTACCTGCAGCAGAAAATGATGCCCAAGACCGCGGCGGCCGCCAGCGGCCAGGCGGCGCAGCAGCAGAAGATGATGATGGTCATGATGACGCTGATGTTTCCCCTGTTCCTGTATAAGGCGCCTTCGGGGCTCAACCTCTATATAATGGCCAGCACCTTCGCCGGTGTCATCGAGCAGCATGTTATCCGCAGGCACATCGAACAGAAGGAGCTGTGGGAATCGCAGAATCAGGTGGCCGCGACCAGCAAGACCGGCGGCAAGGTGAAAAAGAAAAAGCCCAAACCATTCTTTAAAACAATGAGATCCTGACAGTTGGATTCCCTCTCGAGAATCACAACCCGGCCGCGGCCAGGCAGGTATACGGCAGAAACGGAGAATTCGGATCCAATGTCAAAGAAGCCGAAATGGCGGCCTTCGGCGGCGTATTTTGAATTCCGGATTTCGAAGACTTCCCGAAGTTTCGGCGAAGTAGAGCTGAATTCCGGATTCTCCATAAGCTGAGCGATTGTGCGTTGTTTCTCAGTAGCGACACCATTTTCGCCGTAAGCTCTCCGACCTCCGACAGGCGGGTCATTATCCGGATAAGCGGTCCCGGCGCCTTCGGAGCCTGCAACCGCCTGACCGAAACCACCATACAGGACGACTACGAAGGCATACTGCCGTGCACGGTGGCGGTCGACCGCGACCTGCGGGTAGCCTCAAGGCTGTACGTTTTCCATTCTCCGAGGTCATACACCGGCGAAGACATGGTCGAGATACACCTCGACACCAACGGCGAAGTAACAACCCGCATCCTGGAAAATCTGGCGGAAGCACAACTCCGCGCAGCCACCGGAGGCGAATTCACCGCCCGAAGGTACCTCAACGGCAAGATCGACCTCTCGCAGGCCGAGGCGGTCGCCGAAACGGTATCGGCCGCCAATCGCTTCCAGCTCGAGGCCGCCGCTTCGCTTCTGGCCGGCGGCCTGTCCGAGGCCGCCGGCGAACTCGTTTCGTCGATAACCGACCTGCTGAGCCTCATCGAACTGGCTCTTGATTTCAGCGGCGAGGACCTCGAATTCATCGACCAGGCGCAGGTTCTGGACAGAATCGACAGTATAAGGTCCGCGCTGCGGCAGCTTCTCGCAGGCGGCATCCGCTGCGAATCGGTGATCGAAATGCCCTCGGTCGCGATCGTCGGAACGTCCAACACCGGCAAGAGCAGCCTTTTGAACGCCCTCCTCGGCACCGAACGCAGCATTGTCTCAGCCGAGGCAAAGACCACCCGAGACGTTCTTACGGGACTTCTGGAGCTGGCGGACAACCGCTGCGTGCTGTTCGACTGCGCGGGGCTGGCGCCCGCCGAAGAGACAGCGGACGTCCTCGACCGCCTGGCGCAGGACGCGGCGCTGCAGGCAATCCGAAACAGCCGGCTGGTCCTGTTCTGCGTGGATGCGAGCAAGCCCGACTGGACCGCGGATTTGGCCGTACACCGGATGCTCGAACCTAAGAACATGCTGGCGGTTGCCACAAAGTCCGACCTTCCGAGCACGGGAACTGTCGACTCTAAAACCGCCGGGCTCGAGGCCCTTTTCGGAACCGCCTTCCTTCCGGTAAGCTCCCGGTCAGGCAGCGGAATCGAGCAGCTTCGAAACGCCGTAGACCGCGAGCTCACGCAACTGGGCCGGCACCGGCAAACCGCCGGCGCGACGCTTACCGCCCGGCACAGAAAAGCGGTAAAAGAGGCGATGGGGTACATGGAAGGCGCCGCCGCCGAAATCGCCGATTATGAAGTCGTCGCCATGTTGCTGCGGAACGCCCTTCGGTGTCTCTCCACGCTTCAGCGGCAGGAACTCAACGAACAGGTCCTGCAGCGGATCTTCAGCCGCTTCTGCATCGGCAAGTGAGCCAGGCTGCGGGGGAACGAAAACCCACGAACATACAAGAAACCGGGACAAAGAATGTAGTAGTCAGTAGTCGGTAGTCGGTAGTCAGCAGGGGCCGCCCCCCCCTTTTTGTCATTTCGGAGCCGAGCAAGGCAAGGAAGAGATGACAATGGTTGGACGGCGCAAGAGGCTGCCTTGTTTCTTAGCAGGAGTGTCCCAGCCGCCGGCCGCGGGCTTTCAACCTTAAACTTTAAACCCCTTTGCGGCAAATGCCGCAAAGGGCGCGGCCGAAGGCCGTGGCCCGCCGCCGGCAGGCTCTTATAAACTACTGGTCCTTGGCCTCGAACTCGGCGTCGATGACGTCGTCGCCGCCTTTTCTCTTGGCCTCGGCCGCGCTGGGCTCCTGTTCCGGGGACGGGGCCGAAGGGCCCTGTCCAGCGGCGGCCTTCTTCTTGGCGGCCTCTTCGTACAGGACCTTTCCCAGCTCCTGGCTGGCGTTGCCGAGGTTTTCAATCGCCTTTTTTATCGCGTCGGCGTCTTCACCCTTGGCGGCCTCCTTGAGGTTGTTGACGGCCGACTCTATGTTACCACGGGTTTCGGCGGAAACTTTTTGCCCGTGTTCCTTGAGGGTCTTCTCGGTGGAATAGACCAGCTGGTCAGCTTGGTTTCGCAGATCCACGACCTGCCTTTTCTTTTTGTCCTCTTCGGCGTGGGCCTCGGCCTCCTGGGTCATCTTCTCCACTTCATTGTCCGTAAGTCCGGAACTGGACTTTATCTGGATCGATTGCTGTTTGCCGGTGCCGAGATCCTTGGCCGAAACATTTAATATGCCGTTGGCGTCGATGTCGAACGCCACTTCGATCTGGGGAACGCCCCGAGGAGCCGGCGGTATGTCAGCAAGCTGGAATCGGCCCAGCGTGCGGTTGTCCCGGGCGAACTCCCGCTCGCCCTGAAGAACATGGATGTCGACGGTCGTCTGACCGTCCGCAGCCGTCGAGAACACCTCTTTCTTGCTGGTCGGGATAGTGGTATTGCGGTCGATCAGCCTGGTCATGACGCCGCCCAACGTTTCCACGCCCAGCGAAAGCGGTGTAACGTCCAGAAGCAGGATGTCCTTGACGCCGGCGTCACCGGCCAGAACCGCCGCCTGGATCGCCGCGCCAAGGGCGACTACCTCATCGGGATTGATGCTCTTGTTGGGCTCCTTGCCGAATATCTCCTTGACTATCTGCTGGACCTTGGGGATTCTCGTCGAGCCGCCGACCAGCAGCGCCTCGCCTATGTCGCCGGAGGATAACTTTGCGTCCGCAAGGGCCTTGCGGCACGGCTCCTTCAGTCGTTCAAGTACAGGTTCGGTCAATGACTCGAACCTGCTGCGGCTGACCGTAATCTGCAAATGCTTGGGGCCGGCGGAGTCGGCCGTTATAAACGGCAGGTTCACCGTGGTCTCCAGTTGCGTACTCAGCTCACACTTGGCCTTCTCGGCGGCCTCCTTGAGCCGCTGGTGAGCCATCGCGTCCTTGCGCAGGTCTATTCCCTCGGTCTTCTTGAACTCATCCGCCAGGTAGTTGATCAATACCGCATCCAGGTCGTCGCCTCCGAGATGCGTATCGCCATTGGTGCTGAGGACCTCAAAAACATTGTCGCCGATGTCCAGGATCGATATGTCGAATGTCCCGCCGCCGAAGTCGAAAACGGCCACCTTTTCGTTCTTTTTCTTTTCCAAACCGTAGGCCAGTGCGGCCGCGGTAGGCTCGTTGATTATCCGCTCCACCTGCAGGCCGGCTATCTTTCCGGCATCCTTGGTCGCCTGGCGCTGGGAGTCATTGAAATATGCCGGCACGGTAATCACCGCGCTTGTTACCTTTTCCCCCAGGTACTCCTCTGCGGTCTTCTTCAAATCCTGCAGGATCATCGCCGATATCTCCGGGGGCGTATACTCCTTGCCCCGAACCTGGACCTTTACAAGCTCTTCGGGACTGCCGGTGATCTTGTAAGGCACGATCTTTTCTTCGGTTCCTACCTCGCTGTGCCTGCGGCCCATGAATCGCTTTATCGAAAAGACCGTGTTCTCCGGGTTGGTGACCTGCTGATGTCGCGCGATCTGGCCTATCAGTCTTTCACCCTTGTCGGTGAACCCGACCACCGAGGGAGTAAGCCGCGAACCGGAGGCGTTGATCAGCACCTTGGGATCCGTACCCTCCATGACGGCGACAACTGAATTCGTCGTACCCAGATCTATACCTATTATCTTGGCCATGGTCTCGTCCTCGAATTCAACCTGCTCAATAAGGCGCCGGGCCGGCATGACCGGCCGGGGCGCAGCGTTTGCCGTTAAAAAAATAAGCAAAAAACGTGCCAGGCCAGCAGGACGGAGCCGCATGTAGCTAAGAGATTATTATCAAAGAGCTTATGCAAGTATACAAGCTTGGCGGCTGAAGGTGAACGCCCCCCACGCTGTGCCATTTTGGCAGGGAGCCGGAGAAAAAGGGGGGCAGGTGCCTCTTAGGAACTCAACGTCGATCGGATTATCTCGGCCCGCAGGGCGTCCCTGTGGGCCGAATCGAGCTGTTCGCCCCGATTGATCTGGAGGTGGGCCGGCAGGGTCAGCAGAAAAAGCTTGTTGATCATGGAAATCGACAGTCCTTCGCTGTCGCCGCCGGCCCCCCGCAGGCTCGAAAGCCGCCGTATGGCCGGACTTTCCGCCCCCATATGGCGGAGCATGTTCACTCCCAATCTCAGATGACTCAGCAAGAACAGCGCCTCGTGGGAGCTTATCAACTGGGCATTTTTCAGAAGCGCCAGGGCACGGCTGATTTTGTCATCGAGAACGTTCACCCGGTCGGCGAGAAGAAAATGCCTGGCGGCGGTTTCATACTCCACGATCTCCGGTATCACCTGGTCTTCGAACCGGCTGACGATATCAGCCTCGGCAACACCCAGGCTGACCTGGTTGGAAATCTGGTAGAAGTCGCCCGCGGCCTCGCTGCCCTCGCCGAACAGCCCCCTGACAGCCAGGTTCATATCCCGGCAGGCGTTGAAGAACCGCTCGATCTGCCCGGCCATTTTGAGAGCCGGCATATGGAGCATCACCGACACGCGGATTGCGGTGCCCAGGTTTGTGGGACAGGCGGTCAGATAACCAAGACGGGCGTCAAAGGCGTAATCAACCTTGCTCTCCACCATATCGTCGATGCGGTCTATCTGCTCGGCGCAGCGCCGCAGCTGACAGCCGCTCCTGATCACCTGCATGCGGAGGTGGTCCTCCTCATTGATCATGCCGGTGAAGAATTCGCGCTGGGCCACCACGGCCCCCCGCGGGCCCTTTCCGAAGGCATGGTGGCGGCTTATCAGGTGTCTTTCCACCAGGAAGTTGCGGTCGAGCTTGGGGGCCCGGTGCACACTGATATAAAACATCCTGTCGCCGAGATCCAGGCCCAACAGGACGTCTTTAAGCCGCTTGAGGATTTCGCTTCGCTCGCCGTCCGTGCAACCACCGAGGAAATTGTATCCTGCCAGGTTTCGGGCCAGCCGAATTCTTGAGGACAAAACCACGTCTGACATCGGCCCTGAATCGCTGAGCCATTCGTTCAGATTACCACTTATTTCGGTCAGTTTCATGTGATTCAGACGCCAGCGGGCGGCCGCTGATTTTGAAGCGTTGCAGAGCGAAACGCGATACTTTACGCACCAAACCCTCAACCGCTGCGCAGCTTTTGGATCTCGTCCCGCAGAACCGCGGCCTTCTCGTAATCCTCGCCCCGAACCGCCTCGTCAAGAAGCCGCCGCAGGTTCCAAAGACGATTCTCTTTCCTGGCACCGGTCCGCAGCCGCGAAGGAACTTTTCCGCAATGGCTGGTCCCGCCGTCATGGGCCTTTTCGACAAGAGGCATAAGGGCCTTTTCGAAAGCCCTGTAATCGGCGGGGCAGCCAAGCAGCCCCGTCCGGCGGAAATCCTCCAGGGTAAACCCGCATCGAGGGCAGGCCGCCTCCTCCTTGAGCTCGCCCAAAACGTCGTCGTCGGCAGGTTGGGCCGCGAGGAGACCGCTGAGAAGCTCGTTGAGGCTGATGTGGCTCTTTACGGTCAGCCCTTGTTGCTGGGCGCACAGTTCACACACATGCATCTCGGTTCGATGCTTTTCGCTGATGTCGGTCAGGTGAACCGTGGCCTCATTCTGCTGGCAGATCTGGCAACGCATATAAATGTTATTATACCAACATGCGGCGCAAAATGAACAGATCAAACCATAAGCCGTTTCAAAACCTCGTTCCGGCTGCAAATGCCGCCTCAAAACCCTGGGCCTCGGCGACCCTGACCCGCACCAGATCGATGCCTTTCGGTATGCGGGATGCGATCTTGCCGTGCAGGTAAGCTGCCAATTGTTCGGCCGAACACCCACGGCGACTGAAACAGTCAAGCTGATCGAGTCCGGTGTTTTCCAGACCGGCAAGTATGTCCTCGAGCACCGCTTCCAGGACGGAGAAATCCATTACCGTGCCGGCATCATCGAGCTCCGGCGCGGCCACCTCGGCCGTGACGGTCCAGTTATGGCCGTGAAGAGGCTCAAGCCGCCCCCCGGCCCCGACCAGCCGATGCAACGCCCAGAAGCATTTTCTTACGCTCACTGTAAACATGAATCCGGCGCCTCACCGCCGGCCAGCCGCCGGCGAAGTCGGTCATAAATATTCTCCGGGATAAGGTTCGAAATGTCCCCGCCAAGCGCCGCCACCTGCCGTATCAGGGTAGAGCTCGTAAAACCGTACTGCTCGCTGGTCATAACGAAGACTGTTTCTATGCCGGTTACAGCCCTGTTGGTCATTGCTAGCTGGAATTCATACTGTACGTCGGTCAGGCTGCGCAGCCCCCTCAATATAACATTGGCCTGTTTTCTGGCGGCATACTCCACGGTCAGGCCGTCGAAGCTCTCCACGCTGACCCCGGGCATTCCCGCGACAAGTTCGGCTATCATCTCGACCCGTTCGGCAGGTTGAAAAAGCTGGTTCTTGACCGGACTTGTGCCTACCGCGATTACCAGCTCGTCGAAAAGCTGCATACCTCGCTTTATGACGTCGAGGTGGCCATTCGTGATCGGATCGAACGAACCTGGAAAGATCGCCCTGACGAATTTTTTCGGCATCAAATATCAACTCCCTTGCGGCAAAGCAATCATTATACCGGCCGGCTGGGAGCGGTCAACGGGGCGGACGGTAACCCAGTGGCTAAATGGACGAAGTGGACCCAGTGGACAAATGGACAGGACCAGTCCACATCGTCCGACTACGGACGGCCCCCGGTCAACCGTCCGCCTTCCCCGACGGCCTCCCGTCATCCGTCAGCGACACCGGGATATCCACCCAGAACACTGACCCTTTGTCCTGTTCGCTGGTGACACCGACGCTTCCGGCCAGCAGGGCGGCCAGTTCCCTGCTGATGGCCAGCCCCAGCCCGCTTCCGGTCGACTGGCGAGTTATGGAACCGTCGACCTGCTGGAACTTTTCGAATATTCTTTCCTTATCGGCATCGGCAATTCCGCAGCCGGTGTCGGAAACAGCGATCCTGACTGTCTTTTCATCGGGCATGGTCGCGGTTATTGTAATCCGTCCGTTCGCGGGGGTAAACTTGACCGCGTTACTGAGATAGTTGTAAAGGATCTGCTGGAGCTTCCCCGCATCTGTCACCACATCGGGGACCGCTTCATCCACCGCCAGGCCGACTTTGATGTTTTTTTTCCGGGTGAGGGCTGAAAAGTGCGCGGCGGCGGTCGTGCATATATCACGCACCGACGTTTTTTCCAGGCGCAGTTCCATCTTGCCGGCCTGGGTCTTGGCGAGATCCAGCAGATCGTTGATCATATTGAGAAGGCGGTTGCCGCTGGTGATGATATTCTCGGAGTAGCGGCGGGCCTTGTCCCTGCCGAGCCGTTCACCTTTCTCCTTGATGATCTCGGCGAATCCAAGTATCGCGTTAAGAGGCGTGCGGAATTCATGAGATATGTTTGCCAAAAATTCCCCCTTGATCTTGTTCGCCTTGAACAGCTCGATATTGCGCTGCGACAGTTCGGCTATCTTGGCGTCGAGTTTAATGTTGGCCCTACGGAGCTTCTGCTGCGTTGTCTGCAGGCCGTCGAGCATGTGGTTGAAGGCCCTGGCGAGCTTTTCGAATTCGTCCCTCGTTCTTATCGAGCTTCGTATGTCGAGGTTGCCGTCGGAGACGTTGTTCGCAATCGCTCTCAACTGCCGTATCGGCCGCAGTATCACCCTCTGGGTTATGACGTAAAAGGCCACAATCGCGCCGGCGCCGCCGATAAGACCGGCCACCACTATCAGCAGCCTGTTCATGAGAACCGTCTTCTGGATCTGGCCGGCCGCGCGCCGTATGACCATTGCCCCGATGGGCTCGTTCAGCGAAAAGGCCTCCGCCGAACCTTCCGGATTGTGACAGCTGATGCAGCTTTCGGCAGCGCGGACAACCCTTACGTATATACTCTGACGGCTGCCGGCGGCATTCACTTCTATTTTGTCGGCTATGTCGCTGTGCTTCAGGAGGGTTCGGATTATTTTGGCGGCATCGTCGGGCGCGGCGGACGCCAGTTCTTCGTCCTCCATCGGCAGCCGCAGCCACAGTATCTCACCGTCTTCCCTTTCAAGACTGCGGCCGCTGCTGTCCAGCGGGGCCAGGGCGGCGTCGCTGGAAAGGGGCGTCCGAAAGTGCCTGTTGAACAACGCCTCGGCCCGGGCACGGCTGGCGTCCAGGCAGCTCTTCTTGGTCAGCTGGCCCATCCATATGTAGGGCCAGGTCAGTGCAAGAGCCAATACCAGCAGAACCGCTCCGCCGAAGGCCAGCCTGCACTTTTCCGCGAGCGAAAGCGGCGAAATACGCGGCAGCCGCGAAAGGGCCCGCCGCAGAGCCGTTGTAATAGCTGCAAAACTGCTCGGTCGTTTCATTCGTCGCCGCGGTCGATGGCGTGGAGGTGTTTTTGCGTGCGCAAATTCAATTCCTCGAGCTGCCTGGCGTCGACCTCGGAGGGGGCGTCAGTAAGGAGGCACTGCCCACGTTGCGTCTTCGGAAACGCTATCACGTCCCTTATGTTATCGGTGGCCGTCAACAGCATGACGATCCGGTCCAGTCCCAGCGCGATGCCGCCGTGTGGTGGGGCACCGTAATCCAGGGCCTTGAGGAAAAAGCCGAATCGCCTGTCAGCCTGTTCGGCTGAAATATTGAGCAGCTCGAATATCTTTCTCTGAACCGCGGGGTTGTGGATACGAATGCTCCCCCCGCCGATCTCGGAGCCGTTTACCACGATGTCGTAGGCCCGCGAGCGAACCGCGGCCGGGTCGGTATTCAGTAGGCGCATGTCCCCGTCGGTGGGCGCGGTGAAAGGATGATGCACCGAGTCGTAGCGTTTTTCCCCGGAGTTCCATTCGAACAACGGGAAATCCACAATCCAGACAAACTCGAACCTGCTTTTATCATAGAGGTTCAGGTCGGCACCGAGCTTGCAGCGAAGCGGAGCCAGGGCCTTGTTCGCGGCATCTTCGGGTCCCGCCACGAACAGCAGCAGGTCCCCGTCGGCGGCGCCGAACCTTTCTATGATCCGGCTGCGCTGTTCGGCGGTAAAGAACTTCGCTATGCTGCTCGAAAGGTCGGCGCCGCCCTGCCGGGCGGCGACCTTGAACCAAGCCAGACCCTTGGCACCGTATCCGGCCGCGAAATCGCCGAGTTTCTTCTCTATATCCGCCCTGGAGTAACAGCCGGCGCCGGTCGCGCACAGCCCCTTCACAACTCCACCCTCCTCGACAGCCCGCGTGAAAACCTTGAAATCACTTTCTTTGGCGATGTCGGATATATCCGCCAGTTTCATACCGAACCGCAGGTCCGGCCGGTCGGTGCCATACTCCTTCATGGCCTGGGCGAAGCTGATCCTGCGCATCGGCAGCTTTACGTCCACGCCGAGTATTTCTTTCCAGACAGCCGCCAGGAGTCTTTCGTGGATGCTTATGACATCGTCGACGTCGATGAAGCTCATCTCAACATCGATCTGGGTGAACTCCGCCTGTCTGTCGGCCCGGGGGTCCTCGTCCCGGAAGCACCTGACTATCTGAAAGTATTTGTCTACGCCGCCGATCATAAGTATCTGTTTGAAAAGCTGCGGCGACTGCGGAAGGGCGTAGAAACAGCGGGGGTTGAGCCGGCTGGGAACCAAAAAATCCCTGGCGCCCTCTGGCGTGCTTTTCGCCAGCATAGGCGTTTCTATTTCCAGAAAGCCAAGGGAGTCGAAATAGTCCCGCACAAGCTTTGCAACCCGGTGGCGGACCTTGAGTTTCTCGAACACGCCCGGCCGCCTAAGATCGATGTAGCGGTGCGTCAGGCGCACCTCCTCGCTGGTCCTTTCGGCGGCGTCGAGCTCGATCGGCGGCGTCCTGGAGGTGTTTAATATCTGCAGCTCTTCGACGAGCACCTCGATTTGCCCGGTGGCCAGCTTCGGGTTTTCCAGCCCCCGGCCCCTCGGCCGGACGAGCCCCGCGGCCGCTATGACCCACTCGTGGCGCAGGGTCCGGGCCGACTTGTGCGCCTCGGCGTGTGATGTCGGATCAAACACGAGCTGGGTCACTCCCTCGCGGTCGCGAAGATCGACAAAAACCAAGTTGCCGTGATCTCTGTAGGAATGAACCCACCCGGCCATGACGGCCTTCCGTCCGACCTGCTTCAGGCTGAGTTCGCCGCAGTTGTTCGTTCTCTTGAGCATAAAAACAGCCCAAGGGTAAGGCAGGGCCGCGGGTTAGTCAAGTCCGGCGTCTTGACACACCATTCGGAACGACCGTACTTGCCGGACAATTAAGAGAGGCTACTCCAGGTGCATAACACGGTTGTCTTTGTCGGCCTTGAGACTCAGGCGCTTGATGGTGTCGTATAGGCGGCGGCTGTCACGCAGTTTCTTGAACCTGAAATTCGGGTCGGACTTGTCCGTGGTTGTCAGCTCGACCCTTCCAATTCCCACCGCGCAGTCCAGAAGGGTTCTGCGCAGCTTCAGGTCGATCACCCTGAACATGTCGAGGTTATCCACTTTCCTGTCCAGAACCCCGCGGCTGTGCTCTATCCTATCGGATGTAATCTCGTAGCGCGTCATCTTCAGTGCCAGGCTCCTCCAGGCGGCTACCAGCACCCCGACCGCGAGCAGGGTCCAGCCGGCCGCGATTCGACCGGCGCCCAAGGCTCGTCGCTGCCGGTCGCTCAGGTCAAGCCTCCAGCCGGATTCCAAAGAGCCGGCTGAATCGACCTGCCCGATCATCGATGCCGAGGCGGCGGGGCCCTGAAAAACAGCAAGCCTTTCCAGCGGATGGTAGAGAAGAACGGTCGCGGCCGCCGCCACCGCAAGGCATCGAACGTAGGTGCCGACAAGGCCCCACAGCGAAGGTACGGCCTCAAAAAGGACCTCGTTTTGACCCTGCTGCGTCCCGTCGGCTTCGGCCGGTTGCTGCGGGGCCGGCTCGAGAAATTCCGCGCAGAAGCGGCACTTGATCGCCTCGACAGCGATCGTTTCGCTGCAAAAGGGACAAATCTTGGTTCGAACCAGAGCGGTTTTCACGTCTCAATTATCGGCACAAACGGCATCGGCTCTGCAAAAATACGCAGCCCTTCCAGATTCAGAAGCCGCTTCTTCATGATCCTGCCTCCTGGGCCGCTGAAGCCGGCCAGGCGCCCATCGCAGCGGATTATGCGGTGACATGGAACAAGGATCGCAAACGGGTTTGCCGAAAGAACTCCGGCAACGGCGCGGGCGGCTGAGGGCCGGCCGCACGCCGCCGCCAATCGCCCGTAAGAGGCCGTACGGCCGTAACCCACCCGGCGGCAGGCCGAAAGAACCAAGCGGGCAAAAGCCGACAAGGCCGTCATGTCCAGTGGGATCGCCGGATCGAAATCCACCGGCCGACCGGCGAAATAGGCACGGATAAGGCGCTGCAGCGACCGGTAGAGCCGATCATCCGGCGCCGCGCCGGCAAGACCCGCGGTGACGGCGGTCTCGGCCCGGTCACGATCTGCCCTGGGAAGACAGGACCGAAGCACCCCCGCGGGACCCGCAGCAAGACTGCAGTAACCCCATTCGGTGGAAAAAATCGCGTATCTGATGTTGCACTGCGTCATTTTTGCTCTCACCGAAGTATTACCAGGCGGCGGCCCGATAGTCAAACCGCGTCATAACGCCAAAGGCATGGAAGAAATGAACTCAGTGGACGATGTGGACAGGTCCTGTCCATTTGTCCATTGGGTCCACTTCGTCCATTCTGTCCAGTTTCTCCGATTACGGACACCCCCGCCCGAAATCGGTTGACCCTCCGCCTGAAATATGCTAAAAGGCGTAGTTTGCCCGAAAAAAACGGCCTTTCAGCCGGGTGTAGCTTGAATGTCTATCGACGAACTCAGAAAAAAGATCAACGACCTCGACCTGAAGCTGGTCAAGCTCCTGAACGAGCGGGCCAGCGTGGTGGTCGAAATAGGCAATCTTAAGAACAAGCAGGATAAACCCGTCTACGCCCCGGATAGGGAACGGGAGGTTTTCGAGAGTATAACCAAGGCCAACGAGGGCCCGCTCCCGGACAAGTGCCTCGTCGCCATCTGGCGGGAGCTTATGAGCGGCTCGCTGCAGCTCGAAAGGCCGCTGCGGATAGGGTACCTCGGTCCCGGCGGCAGTTTCACCCATACCGCCGCGATGCTGAAGTTCGGTCAAAGCGTGGAGTACGAGCCGCTGGCCGACATAAGAAGCATCTTTGACGAAGTGGACAAGAAGCATTGCGACCTGGGCGTGGTTCCAATAGAGAATTCCATCGGCGGCGGCGTGGTAGAGACCCTCGATGCTCTGATAAATTCCAATGTAAGGGTCTGTTCCGAGGTGCTGATGACGATCCGTCACAACCTTATGGCCGGCTGCCCGCTGGACAGGATAATAAAGATATACTCCAAGCCGGAGGTTTTCACCCAGTGTCGGAACTGGCTCAGCGCCACCTTCAAAGACGCCCGGACGGTTGCCGTGGCCTCCACTGCCAAGGCCGCCCAGCTGGCGAGGGAGGAGGCCGGCGCCGCGGCCATAGGCTCCAAGGTGGCCGCCGAGCTGTACGGCCTGCAAATCGTCTGCGAGAACATCGAGGATTCCGCCAACAACATAACCAGATTTCTGGTGATCGGCCGCGAGGACGCAAAACCAACCGGCTGCGACAAAACCGCGATTGTGTTCAGCACGGCCCACAAGGCCGGGGCCCTGGCTGACGTCCTCGACGTGCTCAAGAAATATGACATAAACCTTACCAATATAGAGTCCCGACCGAGCAAAAAAAGACAATGGGAATATTATTTCTTCGTTGACTTTCTCGGGCACAGGACTGAACAAAGGATCCAGCAGGGACTGTCTGAAGCAGCAAAACACTGCCTGCACCTTTCGGTGCTGGGCAGTTTTCCCAGAGCCGGCGAGTTATTGTGATAAGTATGACATCTAAAAAGAACGCGAGAAAGCCGTTTGTCGCGGGAAACTGGAAGATGAATTGCGACAGCCACAGTGCCGCGGCACTGGCGCGAGACATCGCAATGGGTTCGATGAACCTTGCCATGAAAGAAATAGACGTGATGGTCTGTCCCTCCTTCGTCTATCTGCAGATGATCGCGCGAATCCTCGCGGCCGCCAGAGTCGCGCTGGGGGCGCAAAACCTGTGCGACCGGGATTCGGGCGCGTTCACAGGAGAAATAAGCGCGGCGATGCTGAAGGACGTCGGCTGCACCTATGTCATCTGCGGCCACTCAGAACGCAGGCACGTCTTCGGGGAGGTCGACAAAGCGATCAACCGCAAGGTCCACGCGGCTGTTTCCGGCGGACTGCTGCCGATCCTCTGCGTCGGCGAGGTCCTTGGCGAAAGGGAAAACTCCAAAACGGAGGAGGTTGTGAAAAAACAGCTTTCGGCGGGCCTGCAGGACCTGTCCGCCGAAAAGTTGCGGGCGGTGACCGTAGCATACGAGCCTGTATGGGCCATCGGCACGGGCAGGACTGCAACGCCGCAGCAGGCCCAGGCCGTTCACCAATTCATCAGGAACGTACTGGCGGAAATCTGCGGTCACGAGTCGGCCGCAGAACTGCGCATCCTGTACGGAGGCTCTGTAAAACCGGATAACGCCGCGGACCTGATGCGGCAGAAGGACGTCGACGGTCTGCTGGTCGGCGGGGCCAGCCTCGACGCGAACAGTTTTCTCGCGATAATCAAAGCGGCCTTGGGGTAATCAACCTAACGCATTAAGGAAATCAGCATGATCACGTCATCGCTACTATCGGTGATATTGATAATGAAACTTGTCGCTGCGATATGGTTTCTCTGCGCGGTGGTGCTCGTCCTCGTTATCCTTATCCAGAAGGGAAGGGGCGGCGGCCTCAGCGCCGCGTTCGGCGGGGGCATGGCCGGAAATATCCTGGGATCGAAAACGGGGGATTTCCTCACCTGGGTGACAGTGGTACTGGTGGGCGTATTCATACTGCTGTCGGTGTTGATGGCCAAATTCTACAAGCCAACGCAGCGGGATTTCGGCGCCGGGCCGGCTCCGACGGCCCGGCAACAACCGGTCCCGACCGAGGCACAACAGCAGGCCCCGGCCGCGGAAGGACCACCGGAAACGGCTACGGAACAGCCTGAGGCTCAACCGGGGCGGCAGCCCGCACCGGCCGTCGAAGGACAACCGTCCCCGTCCCCGAAACAGCCGGAGGCGGAACCTGAAGAGCAATAGAGAAATGCTGTCGCTGCAACCAACTATATCAGAGTTAATCTGTGTTAATCTGTGTTAATCTGCGTGTCAGCTTCGCGGTTGGTTTTGCAAAAGCCAACCGCGGCGGGGTGCAGGCCGGCGGAAGCGAGCTTGCTCGCGAACGGCGGACTGAATCCCGCCGCAAGGCCCGCGCAAGCGGGCCGCGAAGCTGACCTGTGGCAAAAAAAGTTGGCGCCGGGATTTCCGACAAGGTTTATCAAAAATGATTCAAAGCATGACCGGATACGGCGAGGCGCGGGCCAGGTTCGATCAGGTGGCCTACGCGGTCGAGATCAAGACTCTCAACAACCGCTATCTGAAGACTATCGTAAAGATTCCCGAACCGGCTTCATTCCTCGAGAAATATATCGAACGCCTCCTTCGGGATAATCTTTCACGCGGAACCGTCAACTATACTCTTCGGATCAAAGACGCCTCGGCTGGTACGCTGCTGGAGATCGACGAGACGGCCCTGCGAAACTGCCTGCAGCGGCTGCATAAGATCGCTGCATCGACCGGCGGCCAATGCACCATCGAGGTAACGCGCCTGCTGGATCTGCCGGGCATCATCGAGAGCATGCCCGCGGATGAAGACACCGCCGAAAGCTTGAAACAAAAAGTCATGACAGTAAGCAGAGAGGCCCTGCAAAAGCTTAAGGATATGCGGGCCGCCGAGGGGGCCGCCCTGGCGGCTGACATGCAAAGAAACTGCGTGCTGATCAGGGAAAACCTCCAGCAGGTTCAACTGCAGAGCGATTCGGTGCTGAAACAGTATCAACAGAAGCTGAAGGCGAGGGTGAACGCTCTGTTGGCCGACGGAAGCATCAAACTCGATGAAAATACCATTGCCAGGGAGATCGCCCTCTATGCCGACCGTTCGGACATATCCGAGGAGATCACCCGACTGGGCTCCCACCTCGAGCAGGTTGCGCAGGCAATCGACTCTAATGGTCAGGCCGGGCGAAAGCTGGAATTCCTCAGCCAGGAAATGCTCAGGGAGGCCAATACCATAGCCAGCAAGGCGATGGACGAAAACATAGGCAACCGGGTGGTCGATATGAAGTGCCTGATCGACAGGCTCAAGGAACAGGCCGCGAACGTTGAATAATCCCGCCGCCGCGGAAAAGGGGCAATACTTGGACAGTACTCAAGCCGACAGTGCAAAAACACGAAGAACGACCGGAGATTCTGCGGCCGGCGGGGGCAAACTTGTGATAGTGAGCGGCCCTTCCGGAGTCGGAAAAAGCACGATCTGCCACCAAGTTGCCAGGCGGATGGACAACGTCTATCTGAGCGTTTCGGCCACCACGCGGCCGAAGGGCCCCGGCGAGGTCGAGGGCAGGGACTATTTTTTCGTCACGCGTGAACAATTCGAACACGGTATCGCGCAGGGACGGTTTTTGGAGTACGCCGAGGTCTTCGGCAACCTTTACGGAACGCCGAAAGACAAAGTCAGCCGCGCCCTGTCCGACGGCAGAACCGTCATACTGGAAATCGACGTTCAGGGCGGCAAGCAGGTATCCAGGACCTACCCCGAATCCGTCAGCATTCTCTTGCTGCCGCCGGACCAACGTGAGCTGGTCGAGCGGCTGAACAAGAGGGCCAGGGACAGCACACGAGACCGCAGCGGCAGGCTGGCCAAGGCCGCCGAAGAAGTCGCCTCAGCCGGTTTCTACCGGTACACGGTGGTAAACGACGACCTTGAAAAAGCGATAAATCGGACGATGGACATAATAAGGGAAATTCCCGGAGGCAAAAAATGATAGAGGACTTAAAGAGTACCGAAATAGTCGAAAAGGTCGGCGGCAGGTTCAAGCTTACGGCCCTGATACAGAAAAGGCTGGGCGAGTTGTTGGACGGCGCCCGACCGCTGATCGAGAACACCGAAGGCATGACGCAAATGGAGATCGTTATCCAGGAGATACTCCAGGATAAGATCGCCATCGATTACGAGGCCAGCGATATCGACAAAGTGGAAAAGCTGTAAATGGCACCTTCCGAGAAGAGCCTAGAAGGGATCCACGTACTGCTCGGCGTGACGGGTTCCATAGCTGCTTACAAGGCGGTCGATCTCGCCAGCGGCTTGGCCCGCCGTAAGGCTGAGGTCAACACGGTCATGACCGCCGCCGCCAGGGAGCTGGTAACAGCCAGGAGTTTCGAGGCCGTCACCGGCGGGGCCGCTCACACGGACATGTGGAACCGCGCGGAATACAGCATCGGCCACATCGGCCTGGCGGAATGGGCCGACGTCGTCGTGGTGGCGCCCGCCACCGCGAACATCATATCCAAGGCCGCCAACGGAATCTGCGACGATCTGCTCAGCACGGTGCTGTGCGCCTGCTGGGAAAAACCTCTCCTTTTCGCCCCGGCGATGAACGAGAGAATGTGGAGAAATCCCATGGTCCGGGAAAATGTCAAGGTCCTCACCAAAATGGGCGCTGTAATGACGGGGCCCGAAACCGGCCGGCTCGCCTGCGGCGACGAGGGAACGGGAAGGATGGCCGAGTGCAGCAGTATCATCGAAGCGGTCGAGCGTATTGCCGCCGCCCGCCGGTAAAGCCGACCTTGGGCCGGCAGAGCAATCGAACAATCGAAAATAGAGAAATGCTGTCGCTGCAACCAACCATATCCGAGTTAATCTGTGTTAATCTGTGTTAATCTGCGTGTCAGCTTCGCGGTTGGCTTTGCAAAAGCCGACCGCGGCGGG